>Ga0194128_10000956_pt1 | contig 51449 bp, 50 predicted proteins | sample TA2KigCa65mmetaG_FD_148650 | JGI IMG/M metagenome (GOLD analysis project Ga0194128, IMG submission 148650) | Freshwater microbial communities from Lake Tanganyika, Tanzania - TA2015037 Kigoma Deep Cast 65m | ecosystem: Environmental > Aquatic > Freshwater > Lake | place: Tanzania: Lake...
GGCCCAGGTTCAGTACGCGGCCATCCTCACCGCCGCCAACGACCAGTTCCGCCCTCGCAACATGGTCGAAGCCACCATCGTCGGACTCCTCGTCGACGCCCTCTGGCGCGCTGCCCGCCTCGGCAATCTCGCCAACACCGGCATCGATCGCGAGATGTGGCTGCTCAAGAAACAGTCCTCCGTCCAGCACGGCGCCGAAGAACTCCACCTTCTGGCCGAACAAGCTTCGAAAACCGTACCCGGATTGGAGGCCCGCGCGCGCCATTACACCCGCGAAATCACCCGTTTGCTCGATACGCTCCGCAAACTCCAAGCCTTCCCGGTTTCCGAGGAAGCATCCCAGATCATGAACGAAATGCTGGACTTAGCTACGAAAGAGGTGCCGGAACCCTCCCAGCCGGAGGCCCCCAAACCCGCCACCGAGCCTGAACCGGCCCGCAAACCCGTCCAACGTGACTCCAACAAGCCCCAGGAGGGTAGTGTGCCACGACGAAAATGAGTTATACACGCGAAAAACAGCTCGAAAACTGGCAGGCGGTTGAAGTCTCTCCAACTCACACAGGAGACGTGTGTCTAAACGCCGGCCAACCGGCCCAACAGAGGCGCGACCGCGAGGGAGCGCACCTTCCCCAACCGACAACCCTGACCTACAACGGAACGGCCTCGGAATGGATAGCTGCCAACCTACAACTTACACCCGACCGGTTACAAGCCGAAGCTCTCGACGCCACCGAGGACCGCGTCTTGTTACTCTGCACGCGCCAATGGGGTAAGTCGACGATCGCCGCCGCCAAAGCGCTTCACCACGCGCTGACAACCAAGAACGCGTTCATCATCTTCGCCAGCGCCTGCAAGCGCCAGTCGAAGGAGCTCGCCCGCAAATGCAAGGAGTTCGCCGCGCAACTCGGCCTCAAAGCAGAATCCGACGGCGAAGGTTTCACGCTGCCCAACGGCGCCCGCATTATCCCGGTGCCGCAAAACCCGGAAAAGGTGCGCTGCTACTCCGCGCCGTCGCTGATCATCATTGACGAATCCGCTTACGTCAAAGACGAAATGTTTCAAACCGTGACACCCATGTTGGCCACATCGAACGGAACGCTCTGGATCATGAGCACCGCCGGCCTGCAACGCGGCTTCTTCTACAAAACCTGGCTCAACCGGCCCGATGACTGGAAAATCGTCAAAGCCACCGCCGACGACTGCCCGCGCATCAGCGTCAAATTCCTCGCCCGCGAACGAGTCGCCATGGGCCAGACCGTCTTCAGCCGCGAATATCTCTGCGAATTCGTCGCCGGCCATCAGCAGTTAGTCAGTCAGGAAGACGCCGACGCGATCTTCGATAGCGATTTCTAGAAGGGGGAGAACTTGAGTCACCATGCAACGAGCGATACTTCTCACCCGCCGGATGCCCGGGCGGCGCTTCACGTTTTTGCCTCGCAACCCGCTTGCCACCGAAACACGCTACATTCGTGGTAGCGAAACTTGTATGACAAAACCGCTCTGTTTTGTTTTATCGATCATCGCGAGCGCGCAGAATGCGCCGCTCGCCATCGGCTCGTTCCGGCAGCATGTCGCAGCGCGTTACACCTCCGCCGAAGGCCTCCCGAGTGACGATGTGACCAACATCGGCATCGCAGCGAACGGAGACGTTGTCGCCGTCACCTCACGCGGCGGCGCCGTATTCCGCGCGGGCCGCTGGACGCCGGCGTCCGCGGCCATATCGGTCCGCAAGCCCGGGGACTTTCTTCGTGACGATCGCGGCGAGCGTGTCTTTCCACGCGACGGCAACAAGAGCTGGGCGCCGGTCGACGTCCACTCTTCGGGCACTTGGTTCGCCAGCCCACAAGGCGTCGGCCAGCGCGAGGCACAGGGCTGGAAGCTCTACGGCATCGAAGACGGTCTTCCTCTCGACGAGTTCACCGGCATCGCGGCCGCGCGCGACGGCAGTGTCTGGCTGGCCACGCCGCGCGGCGCGATCCGATTCGATGGCAAGACCTGGGAGTACCGCCAGGGTCTGCGCTGGCTGCCTGACGACAACATCCGCGCCGTCGCCGTTGACGCCGAAGACAACGCCTGGTTCGCCACGGCGAAAGGCGTCGGTGTCATAAGAAACAGGCCGATGACTCTCGCCGAAAAGGCCCGTTTCTTCGAAGAGGAGATCGACCGGCGCCATCGGCGAACACCCTATGAATACGTGCTCGAAGTGGGCGTCGCCGCTCCCGGGGATGCGGCGAACTTCACCCAACGCGACAGCGACAACGACGGTCTATGGACCTCGATGTATGGCGCCGGCGAGTGCTTCGCCTACGCCGCTACGAAAGATCCGAAAGCCAAAGCGCGCGCCAAGAAAGCCTTCGATGCCATGCGGTTCCTCGGCTCGGTGACACAGGGCGGCACGCCGTCCGCGCCCCGAGGTTACGTCGCGCGCACCGTTCGGCCCGCAAGCGACCCCGATCCGAACGCATCGGCCTACACGCCCGAAGCCGATCGCAAAATGCAGTCCACCCGCGACAGCCTTTGGAAGGTCATGAATCCGCGCTGGCCGCGCAGCGCCGATGGCAAATGGTACTGGAAGGCCGACACTAGCTCCGACGAACTCGACGGCCACTACTTTCTCTACGGCCTCTACTACGACCTCGTGGCCAAAGGCGACGCCGCCGAAGAGCGCAGCGTCAAAGCTCACGTCGCAGCGCTCACCGATCACCTGATCGCGCACAACTTCCAACTCGTCGATCACGACGGAACCGTCACGCGTTGGGGCGTCTACAATCCGGAGAAACTCAACCACGACTCCATGTGGGCCGATGACCGCTCGCTCAACTCATCGAGCATCCTGTCCTATCTCAAAACCGCCGAGCACATTACGGGCGACGCGAAGTATGCTGCCGCCGCGAAGAAACTCATCGCCGAGCACGGCTATCACATCAATACGATGATGGCCAAAAGCAACGGCGGCGCGGGTGCGGGCAATCAGAGCGACGACGAAATGGCCTTCATGCTGCTCTACAATCTCATGCGCTACGAGACCGATCCGAAACTCCGAATGATCTACGGCATCACGCTCAAACGCCGCTGGGATGTCGAAGCGCCCGAGTTGAATCCGCTGTTCAATTTCATTGCTGCGAGCGTTCTCCAGAACGAGAAGTACACCGACTCGCATCGCACGCACGACCTGACGCCGCGCGGCGCGTGGCTCGAAGAGTCCGCCGATACGCTCAAACGATTCCCGCTCGACCGCTTCGACTGGCGCCACACCAATTCGCACCGCAAGGACATCGTAAAGTTCCCCGGCTCCAATCGCGGGCACCGCCGCGACGGCCGCGTCGTGCCCATTGACGAGCGCTTCGTCAACCATTGGAATCACGATCCGTGGGCGCTCGATCAAGGCGGCGCCGGCCGCAATCTTGCTAACGGCGCCGCGTTTCTGCTGCCCTATTACATGGGGCTTTACCACGGCTTCCTGAAGGATTAGGAGTACACCATGCGCCCGCTGATTTTCCTCTTCGCACTTGGACTCAACGCCACGACGTTCCAATCGTCCGGCTTGTTTCCGATGACCAACCAGCCGCTGCAACCGCTGCGGATTCTCTCGGCCGACATGAATCGCGACGGCTTCTCCGATCTTGTAACGATCTACACATCGCCCGGCGGTTTCTTCAACTCCTCGGTTTCGATCGCGCTCGGTTCGCGCGGCGGCTTCGCCAGTTCGTTCAACGAGACGATCGTGCAGGGCGAGGCGATTGACGCGCAGACCGCCGACTTCACCGGCGACGGCTTCCCCGACGTGTTGATCCTAACCGGCTCGGCGCTATGTCTGGCTGGCGGCAACGGCCTGGGGTTCGTCTCCGGCGTGAGTTGTTCCGCCCTCTCCGAACCTGGCGGACGCTTGGCCATCGGCGATTTCAACGGCGATGGCTTTCAGGATGCCGCCGTCACGTTGCCCGTTTCGGCGCGCGTCGGTGTTTGGTTCAATCGCCTCGATCGCACATTCGGCCCCGGGCCGACCGCGCCCGTCGCCAGTCCCGGTGTCATCGCCGCAACGGATCTCAATACTGATGGCTTCACCGATCTGATCGTGCAAAGCCGCGCCGGCCAACTGCACATCGTTATTAGCGGACAGGGGCCGTCGATCAACATCGCGCAGTCGATTGCGATTCCGGTGAGTGTGAGCGACATCGCGCTCGGCGATTTTACTCGCGACCGCCGAGCCGACATTATGCTCGCCAATCCCGCCGGCAGCGCCTATCTCACGCTCGCTGCGACTGGTTCGGCGACACCCTATTTCGCCCCGCCAATGACGTCGACTTCGCTTGCCGCGCCGAATCTCTTGCAACTCGCCGATTTCAACGGCGACGGCGTTCCCGAAATCTTCGCCGCCACCAATGCCGGCATGCTGATCGCCGGCATTGGGGCCACCGGCGCCGTCTCTACACCGCCGCTGCCCGGCTTCGGCGTGGCCAGTTCCGTCCGCTTCGCCGTCGTCGACTTCAACTCCGATGGCATCCTCGACATCGCCACGGCCGGGCCGCACGCCGGATCCGCCGTCTCGATTTTTGTGGGCACGCCGACGCTCACGACAACCGTGATGGAGGTTGCGCCAAACACCCTCTTCGGCCAGCGCACAACGATCAACGTTCGCGTGCAGGTCAACACGCCGCCGTTCCCGGTCACCGCCCTCGCCTCCGGTCGGATCACGCTATTTCGCAATGGCGTGTCGCTGCAAGATGCGCCCGTGACGCCGATCGCGTTGCCGGAAGTGCTCGCGGCCGGCGCACGCGATGTCGCGTCGGCGCGTTTCGAGATCGTGTTGCCGGTCGGGGTCTACGATCTCGCCGCCGGATTCTCGGGTACGGCCGGTTTCGCCGCGTCGAGCGCGCCCGCCGTGCGCGTGTCGATTCAAGCCGTACCGACGACGATCCGCCTCACGACGAGTTCCAACGAGATCCAGCGCGATCAAGGCCTCCGCGTCGGAGCGACGGTGCTCGGACCGCTCGCGCCCGCTGTCGAAGGAACGGTCCGGCTGGCCGTCAACGGCGCCGTCGTTTCACAGGGCCTCGTCAACGCCGGTGCCGCGCAGTTGTTCATTCCCCCCGGACTGCCCGTTGGCAAGATCAAGGTCAAGTTGACCTACGAAGGAACGGGCTATCAACCGTCTGAAACAAGCGAGATCGATTTTGTCGTGCGAACCACGCTTACCGCGGCGCACGCGGCAACTTTCCGTTCGCCCGTTCCGAGCGACGGATTCGCTACCATTACTTTGCCCGGCTTCGTGAACACCGCAACGCTTGGCCGCATTACAGCCGAGTTCCGCCAACCGGGCCTGCCCACCATCGCAACGAGCGTGACGTTTGTTGGCGACGGACAGGTGAATGTGTATATCCCGGCCGGCGTGCAGGCCGGTACGCGAACACTGCATGTTCTGCAGGACGGCGCGAGCATAGCCTCGGGCGAAGTGACGGTCGCGCGCGTGGCGCCGGGCATGTTCACGGTTGATGGTGTTGTCGACGGTGTTCCGGCGGCTTACGCGGCACTGTATTCGGCCGATGGCGGCGTCCGCAATATCCCAGTGCTTGACTGCGGGAGCGGCCGTTGCGTTGCCGCGCCGATGTCGCCCGGCGGCGACGGCGAAACACTCGTCGTTTCGATCTTCGGAACCGGCTGGCGCAACGCCGCGCGAGTGACCGCGCTCATCGCCAACACCACCGCCGAAGTACTCTTCGCGGGCGCGCATCCGGTCACTCCGGGCCTCGATCAAATCAACGTCGTCATTCCGAAATCGCTGGCACGGCGCGGTGAAGTGGAGGTCGTTCTCGCGGCCGACGGCAACACGTCGAACCGCGCCAAAATCGTCATCCAGTAGGCGTATACTCAATGCACGTATGCGCACCGCTTTGGTTCTCCTTCTAGCCACCGCTTCGCTCAGCCGCGCTCAGACGACGTTCGCGTCGATCACCGGATCGGTGACCGACGCCACGGGCGCCGCCATCCCAAACGCCGCCGTCACCGCGACGCAAAAAGAGACCAACTACCGCTACACAGCCACCTCGAACGCGGCCGGCAACTATACGCTGCCGCAGTTGCTCGAAGGCGAGTACACGCTAACGGTTTCGGCCGCGGGCTTCAAGCAGTTTGTCGTGCGTGAACTGAAGCTGGTCAGTCTCGATGTCCGCCGCATCGACGCACGTCTCGAAGTCGGAGGCGTCGAAACCAAAATCGAAGTCACCGCCGGCGCGACGCTGATCGAAACCGAAACGGCGCGCATTTCCGACTCCAAGGACGCGATGCAGTTGAAGGTTCTGCCTTTGAATACACGCTCGCTCTGGAACTTCATCGGCCTTACTCCGGGTGTGGTGCAGGCCGGTAACGGCAGTTCGACGAGACGCTTCGCCGGCTCGCGCGCCAACCAAAGCGACGCATCGATAGACGGCATCACCCTCTCCAATCAATACGACGGCACGCAAATTTCGCCGCTGGTCTCGCAGATCGAGAGCTTCGAAGAGGTCCGCGTCGACATGGCCAACAACACCGCCGACTTCGGCTCGATCGGCCAGGTGACCATCGTTTCGAAGGGCGGATCGAACGAACTGCACGGATCCGGATTCGACTACTACTCCTCGCCCGTTTTTCGCGCGCGAAACCCCTTCGCCGCGCAGCGCGGAACGGGCGTTCGCCACAACCCCGGCTTCTCGGTGGGCGGCCCGGTTGTGCTGCCGAGGCTTTATGACGGCCACAACAAAACGTTCTTCTTCTACTCGCTCGAAACCACGCGCGGCAGCCAGGTGCTCTCGAACCTGAATCCGACGGTGCCGCTTTCGCGCTGGCGCAACGGCGACTTCGCGCGCGACGGCGCGATTCGAGATCCGTTCAACAGCAACACGCCGTTCCCGAACAGCCTCGTGCCCGCCTCGCGCATCAATCCCGTTTCACAGAAGTTCCAGACGCGTTTCTATCCGCTTCCTAACTTCGGCAATCCGGATGTGCTCGTGGCGCAGAACTTCCGCACGCAACTCCAAAGGCCGTTCGACCCGAACACCTATTGGGCGGGCCGGGGCGATCATCGCTTCAACGACAAGAACTTTATCTTCGGCCGCTACACCTGGAACCGTTCGCACTCGCGCGATTACGATTCGGCTTTGCCGGCCATCGGCCGCCGCTGGCAAACGCGCGACACGAGGGCGATCAACCTCTCCTACACGAAGTCCATCTCGACGACGCTGGTGAACGAATTTCGCTGGGGCTTCGCGTGGAACGACAACCCGCGGCACGGCCCGCTGATGGGCCTGGAAGTGGTGAAGGATCTCGGTATCACCGGCCTCGCGCCGAACGTTCCCGACATCAACGGCGTTCCGCGCATCGCCTATACCGGCATCGCCGTGACCGGTACCTCGCAGACCGCATGGCGACATCCCGGCTTCAAGAACTACGCGCAGCAGCTCCAGCAGCAGACCTCCTGGTTCCGCGGCAAACACAACGTCAAGTTCGGCCTGTTCGCGGGCCGCACGCAGTTCCAGGATCAGAACATGCCCGACGCGCTGTTCGGAAATCTGAACTTCTCGAACCGCTACACCGGCCATCCCTATGCCGATTTTCTGCTCGGAACACCGACTTCGGCGCAGCGCGCCGCGCCGGCAATCTTCGTCGACCGGCTGCGCTGGTCGTGGGATTTCTATGTGACCGATGAATGGAAAATCCGCAAGGATCTGACCCTGAACCTCGGCATGCGGTATGAGATTCATCCGTCGTGGAGCGAGGCGGGCAACCGGCATTCGTTGTTCGACGTTTCGACGGGCAAGATCGTAATTCCCGACGGTTCGCGCAATCTCGTCAGCCCGCTGATGCCAACCGGTTATGTCGATCTTGTCGAAGCGAGCCAGGCCGGCTATCCGAACAAGACTTTGCTCAAGACAGACCGCAACAACTGGGCGCCGCGCTTCGGTCTCGCGTGGCGGCCGCTTGGACCGAACACCGTAATTCGAGCCGGATTCGGCGTTTTTTACGACATCGTCTCGCGCTTCGCGCAGGCCGGCGGCGCGCCGTTTGTGATCAACGAACCGACCTATACGAATTCGACGCCCATTCCCGATGTGGTCTTCCCGCGCATCTTCCCCGGCAGCGTGGCCGGGCCCGCCACGATTACGCTGCCGTCGGCGATTCGGCGCGATCTGCGCGACCCGTACTCGATGCAGTACAACCTCACGTTGGAACATCAGCGTTGGAAGACGGGTTTCCGTGCGTCGTATATCGGAACCAACACACGGCAAGGCGAGTGGGGATACAACATCAATCAGCCGCTTCCCGACAATCGTCCGTTCGTCGACAAGCCGCGTGCGTTCCCGCGTTATCCGGCGATCACGTATCTGTCCAATGGCGCCGGGCATCAATACAACTCACTGACGCTGGAAGCCGAACGCCGCTGGGATTCCGGACTGGCGTATCAACTGTCGTGGGTCTACGCGCGAGACATCGGCGACTTGGAGCGCGGCGAATCGCCCGAAAACGCTTACGATCGCCGCCGCGAACGCGCGGTGTGGCAGGACATTCCGGCGCATCGCGTGACGGGCAATCTGATCTACGACCTGCCGTTCGGCAAGGGCAAACGCTTCGTCGGCAATGCGACCAAGCTGCAGAACCTGCTGATTGGCGGTTGGGAGTGGTCGACGATCTTCAGTTCGTACTCTGGGCAGTTCCTAACGCCGGCGTGGACCGGTCCCGACCCGACCGGCACGGCGTTCACAGCCTCGAGAACGCCCGCGCAGGTTACGATCCGGCCGAATCACCTGCGCGACGCGTCGATTCCGGCGGATCAACGGAGCACAGCGCGCTGGTTCGATCCGTCGGCATTCGCCCCGCCGGCGGCCGGGTTCTTCGGGACTTCGGCGAAAGGGGTGATCATCGGTCCGAGTTCGCAAATCATCAACGCGGGAATCGCGAAACACTTCTCGTGGAACGAGCGGTTCCGCGTGCGCTGTGAACTGACCGGAACCAACGTCTTTAACTCTCCGAACTACTCGAACCCCGGCCTGAACATCACGCAGGCGGGCGGAATCGGCGTGTTGACGGGCGTAGGCGGAGCTTCGGATCTGGATCCATCGGGCGCCCGCGGACTGCGCGCGGGAGTGCGCATCGAGTTCTAGCCCGGAACCGTATCGATGACCGGGTGGCCAATCCCCTCGATCTGTGCGTGCATGTTCTGCAGCGAACGCAGCATGGTCGAAAGCTCGGGCCAGTCGGGGTCGATCAGCGAGGCGGTCGATTCGAGCATGTTGCGGTTAAGCAGACTGATGAATAACGACACCAGTTCTGGGTCGCGCCATCCCTTGGCTACTTCTTCTTCCAGCACGGCTGTCGCCTTTTCGAGGGAGAAGGCCGGCTTATAGGTGCGTTCGGTGATGAGCGCGTCGAAGATATCGACGATCTGCATGATGCGGGCAAGTAGGGGGATGTTCTCGCCGGCGAGGCCGTCGGGATAGCCGGAGCCGTCCCACTTTTCGTGATGGCTGCGGATGATCGGCAGCACGGGGGCCAGACTCTTCATGGGGCGGCAGATCTCTTCGCCGCGAATCGTATGCTGCTGCATGATCCGCCACTCTTCCGGCGTCAGGTGCTGCTGGCCGTGGAGGATCGAATCGGGAATCGAAACTTTGCCGATGTCGTGCAGAAAGCCGCCGCGATAAAGGGCGACGAGTTCGGGACGCGACAGACCGAGAGCGACGCCGAGCGCGACGCTGTAGGTCGCCAACCGCTGGCAGTGTTCGGCGGTGTAGGAATCGCGGGCTTCGACGGCTTGCGCGAGCGCGAAGAGGATTGTCTTGGCCTGATCGAGCGAGTCGATGGCGGATTTGTTGCGGAGAAGGGCGCGGACGCGGGCGCGAAGGACGCTCGGGTGGAGCGGCTTTACAAGATACTCGTCGGCGCCCGCTTCGATGCCGAGAACTTCATGTTCGACGCCTTGGGTGTTGGTGATGATCAGTATCGGTAATAGGCTGTTGCGGGGGCTGGCTTTAACGCGGCGGTAGAGGTCGGGGCCGAATATATCCGGCAGCATGAGATCGACGATGATGAGGTCGATTGAATTCTGCTCGATGATGCGCGACGCGGCCGCGCCGCTGGCGGCTTCGAGAAACTCGTAGTTGCCCGCCGAACGAAGCATGCCCTTAAGCAGGCGGCGGTTGATCTCATGGGCGTCGATCAGCAGCAGTTTACCGGTCTTTCCGGCTTCGAGCCACGGGGTGGCGGCCAGGGCTCCAGGTATAGGCTTAGATTGAATCGTGCCGACCGCTTGCATGAACGCCTTTCGTCTTCCTCTGCTACTGTCGGCATTAGGTGAGAGAAAATTTAGGCGTAGCCTCTTTCGGGGTTTCGCCGGAGACAAACTGGTAGGAGAATTCCGAATGAAATTGGCCATGGTCGTAGTAGCCGTATCGGCGTTTGCGGCGGAACTGAGCAAAGGCGAGCGGGATCAGGCGATGAGCCACCTGCACGCGTCACGGAAACAGGTGCTGGATCTGATCGCGCCTCTTTCGGACGAGCAATTGAAGTACAAGACCGCGCCCGAGCGCTGGAGCATCCTCGAATGCGCCGAGCACATCGCCGAAACCGAGGTGATGCTGCGCGGGCTGATTCAGAAGACCGCGAAGGGTGCGCCCGTCGACGACGCCAAGCGCGAAGCGCGGAAGGCGCAAGCGGCCGAACGCATGAAGGGCGTCGTGACGCAGATGACCGACCGCTCGAAACGGTTCTCCGCGCCGGGTGAGATTCAGCCGAAGGGGCGGTTCGCAACAAAGGAAGCCGTCGTTGCGGCGTTCGCGGCACGCCGCGATGAGACCATCAAGTGGGTCGAAACAACGCCGGACGATCTGCGTGGAAAATTCTTTAAGCTCGGACCCGCGGCGGAAAACGACCTGTATGAGATGATATTTTTCATCAGCGCTCATTCCGAACGGCACCTTCTGCAAATGAAAGAAGTCATGGCCGCCGCGGGATTTCCGAAACGCTAACCGGATGAAAGTCATCCCAGGAAGAGAGAGTATGCGGCGATTGCTGTTGACGATTTCGATTGCGGCGATGCTGGCCGGTTGCGGCAGCGGGCCGAGTTCGGTGCGCGCGGCGATCAAACCGGTGAGCGCCCGGAAGCAAGCCCCGGACTTTGAACTAAAGGACTCGACGGGGAAGGTAGTCAAACTGTCCGACTTCAAGGGAAAAGTAGTCCTTTTGAACTTCTGGGCGACCTGGTGCGGGCCGTGCAAAATTGAGATTCCTTGGTTCGTGGAATTCGAACAGAACTACAAGGACAAGGGGTTGGTGGTGCTGGGCGTGTCGATGGATGAAGAAGGCTGGGAGATCGTCAAGCCGTTCATCGAGAAACACAAGATCAACTACCGGCTTGTGATCGGAGACGATGCGACCGCGCAGAAGTACGGCGGCGTGGATTCGCTGCCAACTTCGTTCTTGATCGACCGACAAGGCCGCACCGCCGCCGTTCATATCGGCTTGGTGAGTAAGGGAAGCTATGTTAGTGACATTACGCAACTGCTCGATGGCAGTGGTGCTGGCTCTGGCGCTAAAGGCGCAGACTGATACGCTGCGGGTTGGGCCGGTCGCTCCGGTGTCGGGAAAACGCGGTGAACCGGTGACGGTGAAGCTCGACCTCAAACTCGCCAACGGTTACCACTTAAATTCGCATAAGCCCGAGGATCCGTACCTGATCCCTCTGCGGCTGACCTGGGATGCGTCCGTCGACACCGTCGACGTCAAGTTTCCGGAGCCGAAACATGAGCGCTACGCCTTTTCCGACAAGCCGCTGAGTGTGTTCACGGGCGACTTTTCGATCGTCTCGACCGTGAAGCCGAAGAACGCCGGCTTTGGCGTGTTGACCGGCAAGCTGCGCTATCAGGCGTGTAATCACAATTCGTGCCTGCCGCCGAAGACGATTGACGTGAAGGCGCCGGCGGATATCCGCTGAACACGTGCGAACGCTTCTGATCGCGCCGGGCGCTATCGGAGATTGCATCATGCGGTTTCCGGCGATGGAGGCGTTGCGTTCGGACTATACCGAGGTCTGGATTTCACGGCCAGTCGTGCCGTTGGTTTTGTTTGCCGATCGCGTGCGGGCGTTGGCGGATACCGGAATTGACCGGATCGGGTTGCCGGGCATCGACGTCCCGCCGCTGCGGGAGTTCGAAGGCTTCGACCGGATTGTGTCGTGGTATGGATCGGCGCGGGAAGAGTTTCGCGCGGCGGTACACGGGTTGCCGTTTACTTTTCATCCGGCGCTGGCTTCGGCGCCGCCCGTTTCGATTCCGCGGATTGCTCTGCGCGGGCCTCGGCATGGGGCTGTAATCGCGCATCCGTACTCGGGCAGCGCGAGGAAGAATTATCCGGGGTTTGCCGATCTTGCGCGCGAGGTTCCGGTCGTTCGCTGGACATGCGGGCCGGAGGAAGACTGGCCGGGAGCGGTCCGGTTCGATTGTCTGGGCGAGTTGGCGCGATGGATCTCGGGCGCGTCGTTGTTCATCGGCAACGACAGCGGGATCACGCACCTGGCCGCGGCGCTGGGCGTGCGGACGATCGCACTATTCGGCCCGACGGACCCAGCGATCTGGTGTCCGCCGGGCGAGCATGTTACGGCGCTGTCGTTCGACGAAGCGAATTTTGGGATTACTGCTTCTTTGCAGGCGCGGGCGGCTTTTTTGTCGCGTCCTCTTCGCCTTCCGGCGCGGCGTTGACATCGACGCGGCGGCCGCCGACGGCGGGTGGAACCCAGCCATCGTTTGACGGTCCGTTCTGGAAGAACTTCGCCGTGCCGCTCAGCGGATGATCCTTGTGATAGACCGCCGCGGCTTGGCCAAATATCTTGCCGGCTTTGAGCGTGTCGTCGTGCACCTTCTTGATCATCTCCTGGTACTTCGGATGGTTCTGCGGATAGCCGGAGAATGAGCTCAAATCGGCGTTGCCGATGATGACGACATCGACGCCTTGGACTCGCGCGATGTCATACGCGTTGGCGACGCCGGTGGGCGATTCGATCATCACGACGACGAGCATGTTGTCGTTGAACGACTGGCGATAGTTGCCGTGCTTGGCCCACAACCGGCCCGCGTAACCGCCGCCGGCGCTGCGCCGCGCCTCGGGTGGATAACGGGCCCACTTGGCAGCTTCGAGCGCGCGTTCGACGGTGTCGACGGTGGGAATGATGACGCCGAGGGCGCCGAGATCGGTGGCGTGCTGAATGTGGAATTCCTGCGCGTCTGGGAGGCGGATCATGGGAATCGACGGGGCGTCGGGGCAGGCCTGGATCATCTTCTCGACGTCTCTGAATTCGAGCGTCGAGTGCTGCATTTCGAACCAGGTGTAGTCGTAGTGTTTGGCCTTTTCGCAGTAGCCGGCGGGATCGAAGGTTGACTGGGTGAAGCTGAAGACCTGTTTGCCGTCGAGCAGTTTTTGCTTGGCGGTGTTGTAGAGCTTCGGCTTGGGCTGGGCGAAGGCGATGAGCGCGAGAGTGAGGATGAGGACTGGGCGCATAGTGAGAGGTAGTATATCGTCAACGCTGGGGGATTTCACCCGCCTTGACGCGCCGGTTGAAAGCTTCCGACTGCCCTCTGGGAATGCTGGGGGAGATCCATTCGTCGCCTTTGTACTGCTTGGCGAGCAGGACGATCTGCCCCACGTGTTGGGCGTAGTGCGCGACCTGGCGAAGGATTGCCTGCATGATGGAGTGGGGATCGCCGCGGACGGTGACGGTGCGGGACATGTCGTCATCGGTGAGCGCGCCGAGCTCGCGAAAAACGACGGCCCAGCCGTCTTCCCAATCCTGCATCATCGCTTCGCGGGTAGAAAGCGGGGCCTCGAATTCCGTATCGCGGTTCCGCCAGGGTTTCTCGCCGTCTTCGGTGAGGAAGTTGGTGAAGCGCGAGCGCATGTTGCCGGTCATGTGCTTGACGATGATGGCGATGGAGTTGCCGCCGGGGCTCGCGACGCGAAACAGATCCTCGTCGCTCAGTTGTTCGATGGCGCGCTCGGCGTACCGCTTGTAGGCCCGAAAGGACTCGAGCGATTCCTTATGAAACGAAGTCGTGAATTCGAACGCCATATCATTTCGAGGATATCGCGCACGACGGACTCGCTTCGGCGTGGCCCGTGCGCGATTGGGGTAGCATATAAACTTCATGCCGAGCGCGGGAGAGAGATTCGGGCCATATTCACTGATCGCGCCCATTGGCGCGGGCGGAATGGGTGAAGTGTGGAAAGCGGCCGATACGCGGCTGGATCGCGTGGTGGCGATTAAGTTCCTGCTACAGGGATCGGCGGCGGAGTTGAAGGGGCGGTTCGAACAGGAAGCCCGTGCGGCGAGCGCGCTGCAACATCCGAACATTGTCGCCGTTTACGATGTCGGCGAAGCGAACGGCTTGCACTACATCGTTTCGGAACTGGTCGAGGGCGAGAATTTGCGCGCGGTGCTGAGCAATGGTGCAGTTCCGTTGAAGCGCACGCTCGATCTGGCGGCGCAGATTGCCGATGGCATGGCGGCGGCGCATGCGCGCGGGATTACGCACCGTGACTTGAAGCCGGAGAACATCATGGTGACGCCGGAAGGGCGGGCGAAGATTCTCGACTTCGGATTGGCCAAGCGAGGCACGCGGCAAATCAAGCCGACCGATTCGACGTTGTCGTTTGCCTCGGAGGTTGGCGCGATTCTCGGCACGACGAATTACATGAGCCCGGAGCAGGCTCGTTCGCAGGACGTCGATTTTCGTTCGGATCAGTTCAGCTTTGGAACCGTGCTGCATGAGTTGCTGACAGGCGCGAAGCCGTTTCAGCGCGATAGCGGACCGCAGACGATGTCGGCGATCATCGCCGAGGAAGCGCCGGCGTTGCCTGCTTCTGTTCCCGCGCCGGTGCGGTGGGTGGTGGAGCGTTGCCTGGAGAAAGAGCCGGCGCAGCGGTATGGCGCGACGGCGGATCTGCATCGGGATTTGAAGCGGATGCGGGAGCATCTTTCGGATTTGTCGGTGTCGGGAGTAGCGGCTGCGGCGGCGCCTGCACCGAAGCGGCGGTACTGGTTGATTGGAGCGGCGGCGATTGTTGTGGCGGCGGCGATATTCGGCGGTCGCGAGCCGGGCATGGACCCACTGGAAGTCTATCCGCTGCTGACAGAAGCGGAGTCGGATTCGGCGCCGTTGTTCTCGCCCGACGGGCGGTCGATTGCGTACCTGCGCGCGGGCGCCGAACTGTGGGTACGCCCGTTGAACGGCGGTGCGCCGACGCAGCTTGCAACGAGCGTGGGCGGCAAGCCAGCGTGGTCGCGCGATGGGAATCGAATCTGTTTTCCACGCCGGTTGGAGTTGTGGTGCGTTAGCGCGGCGGGCGGCGAGCCGCGAAAGGTTTTAGATGACGCGGGTTTTGGCGGGGTCCACTTCACGCCGGACGGCACGGGTGTTGTATTTCGGCGGCCGGATTCGCTATGGATTAGTTCGCCTCTCGGTGCGGAGCTGAAGAAACTGGATAGCGTTCGCCTCCCGGAGCGGACGACGGAAATGTACGGCTACTCGCCGGATGGGAAGACGATCGCGGTGCGCACGATCACGCGCGATGTGTGGCTGGTTCCGGTGGCCGGCGGGGAGCCGGAGTTCATAATGAAAGCCGCGTACTTCGCCTGGATGCCAGACAGCCGACATGCCGTAGTCATCTCCGAGATGGAGAGTTCGCGGGCGGTGTATTTGATCGACACGCAATCACGCGCGATGCGTCTGCTGCTGCGCGGCTCGCAGCGAATATTCGATTTGGATGTGCATCCGGACGGGAAGCAGATTGCGTACGCGAGCGGCGACACCGACTGGGATCCGGTTGAGTTTTCGATGGATGGCAAACGTTTGCGCGGGTTCGGCCTTTCGACGATGATGGAGACCTCGGCGGCGTGGTCGCCGGTGGGAGACAAGTTTCTCTACATCAGTTTCGCGGGACGGACGCCGGCGATCTGGACGCGCCGCGACGATGGAAGCGACGCGAAGCTCGTGCACCAGGGCGGTCGCGTGGCGCCGACTGTGCCGGCATTTTCGCCGGATGGCAAGCGGATCGCGTTCTGGGAGCCGAATGAGTTGAAGACAATTCCCGCGGGTGGCGGCGAGGCGGTTGGCGTAACGGCGGTTGCCGAGCCGGTGTCGAACCTCTGCTGGGGATCGGACAACGAGACGATTTACTACGGAACCGGCCCGCGCTTGTGGAAAGTGTCCAGCCTGGGCGGCGCGCCGGTGAAGGTGGCCGAAGGGCAGTCGTGGCGCCGTGCCGTTTGCACCGCGGACGGATGGAAAGCGGATCTGCTGCCCGAAGGAGTTTCGCCAATCGGCGGTGTGCAGGTGCTGGGCGGGTCGGTCTTTACACTCGATGTTCCGCAGCACGAGATCACCGAGTGGGATGTGGTTTCTAAGAAGTCGAAGCGTGTGACGAAACTGGAAGTGGGGCCGGGTGAGCGAACGAATCGATTCGCGGTGCATCCCGGCGGCAAGCGGGTGGTTGTGCAGGCGGGGCGTCTGAACTACGACATCTGGATAGCCGAGAACTTCGCGCAGCCGGCGCCGTGGTGGCGGCGCTGGTTCCGGCATTGGGATGTGCCGGCGCCGCCGGAGTTGCCGCCTCCGCCGGTGGAGTAGCGGTTACTCCAGGCCCTCTCGCCGCAGAAATTTTCGGAGATTCCGCTTGCCGTTTACGATGCGGAGGATGTCCACGCCGTTTGGGCGCGGGCGATAGAACACGAGCATGTCCTCGAAGCCGGTGATTCGCCACATCCGCACCCCTTTCAGGCTAGGATGTTTGATTCGTGATCGCCAACCGATTTCCGGTTCAAGCTCGAATCAACCGCTTTCATAAAGCGTAAGCAAAGCTCCATGTCGACTTCGTCGGCGAGATACGTTGCGTGATCGACGATGTCCACGGCAGCCCTCGGCTTGATGCTGAGGCTTTGGATCAACGTGTTTTTCGGGCCTGAAGCCGCCGCTCCACTTCGGCCCGTCTCTCGGCCCAAAACTTGGCGTCTACGGGAATAGACTCTCCAGAGTTCAGCCCCTCCAAGAGGAGCCGCTCCAACTCGTCTTCCGGCGATTCCTCTTCCAGAATCATATTCTCGACATACCGATCAACGGTCAGCCCGGCGGCCTCGGCTCGCGCACGCAAGCGCTCTTCGACTTTGGGATCAAGCGTTATCGTCATAGGCTTTGCTTACCATTCTACTCGCGCCGCCCGGCAATGATAGACTTCTCTCGATGAAGCCCCTTATTCTATTGGCCGCGGCTGCCGCATTTGCGGCCGGCTGGAAAATCGAAACCATTGCTGGGACCGGCGTGAAAGGCTACTCCGAAACGCAGCTCAACAACCCCTATGGCCTCGCGATTGGCCCCGACGGCGCGCTCTACATTTGCGACATCGACAACCACGTCATTCGCCGTCTCGATCTGAAGACGCGTAAGCTGACGACCGTCGCGGGTACAACGAAGATGGGTTATGCGGGCGACGGCGGGCCAGCTACCAAGGCCGAGATGAATCAGCCGTACGAGATCCGTTTCGACAAGGCCGGCAACATGTATTTCGTCGAGATGAAGAACCACGTCGTGCGGAAAGTCGATCGGAAAACCGGCATTATTACGACGATTGCGGGCACGGGTAAGCCGGGCTTCTCGGGCGACGGTGGACTGGCGAACGCGGCAATGTTGAATCAGCCGCACTCGATTCAGTTCGACCCGTCGGGCGGCATGTTGATCTGCGATATCTTCAATCACCGCATTCGGCGCGTCGATCTCAAGACCGGTCTGATCGACACCTGGGCGGGAACGGGCGAGAAGAAGCCGACGCCCGATGGCGCGCCATTGAAGGGCACGCCGCTGAATGGGCCGCGGGCGATCGACGTCGACCCCGCTGGCAACTTATACTTGGCGCTGCGCGAAGGTAACGCGGTGTATCGGATCGACTGGAAGGCTCGTACGTTGCATCATATCGGCGGCACCGGCGAGAAGGGTTTTACCGGCAACGGCGGGCCGGCGAAGATGGCGAAGTTGAATGGCCCGAAGGGGATTTCGTGGTCGCCCGATGGCGGCGTTTATCTGGCCGATACCGAGAGCCACACGATTCGGCGCATCGACTTGAAGAGCGGCGTTATCACGACGCCCGCGGGCACTGGCGAGCGCGGTGATGGGCCGGAGACGTCGCCCGGTGAGTGCAAGATGGCGCGGCCGCATGGAGTCTTTATTGATAAGAAGGGCGTGGTCTACATTGCCGATAGCGAGGCGCACCGGATTCGGCGGTTAGCGCGGTAATTCTGATGGGTCTCCGACGGGTTTTGCCAGCGGTTTTCGCTCTTACCGAGAGAGAGGGTTTCTCATGAGTACACTTGACAGCCCCGGAGGAATCGTCAGCAGCCATCCGGCCGCGGATCCATTTCCAATCCTCCTGGCACCGTCGTTAGGGAAAGAGAAAAACACGATCCGATCCGGCTTGATCCCGGTCGCCTGTTGGAAGTTGAACGATGTCCGCTTTGCTTTTGGGTCTTCCTTTGTATTGCCCGAAAGCCGTCCGGAATTTGCGGAATTGGCCGCGCTGCGCAAAGAACATCCGGGATCGCCGCTTTCGATTTTTGGGCACGCAGACCCAGTCGGCGACGATAACTTCAACAAGAGTCTGAGCGGCAACCGGGCCGAGGCAATTTATGCGGTGCTGGTCCGCGACGTGGCGATGTGGGAGACGTTGTATACAACCACCGGATCGGCCGAGGGGTGGGGCCAACCGTCGATCCAAGTGATGGTAAACGCGCTTGGGCATCCCAACGTTGCCAGCTTTCAATCGACGGCCGGCCTTAATCCCGACGGCGTGGCGGGACCGATGACACGGGCGAAGCTCTTTCCCGCGTACATGGACTTTCTGTGTCCGGAGAAACTGAACAAGTCTGAGTTTCTATCTGGCGGTCAGGACGCAAAGGGCAAAGGCGATTACCAGGGCTGTAGCGAGTTCAATCCGGCAATGGTGTTTTCGAAGGCCGAGGATGGGAGCCTTGGCAAGCCGGAGCGAGATAGCGAGAACCGCGTGAATCGCCGCGTTATGGCATTGTTGTTTCGTGCCGGTTCGATTGTTCCGCCGGCGAAGTGGCCGTGCCCTCGAAGCAACGAGGGAGCCGATGGTTGCCGGAAGCGGTTCTGGTCGGACGGTGAGAAACGGCGGGCGCCCGGAGCGTCTCGTCGCGAGTTTGCCCAAACGAAAGACACGTTCGCGTGCCGGTTCTATCACCGGTTGGTGGAGCGTTCGCCATGCGAAGGGATCGATCCGGTACCGGTTCTCGACGAAGTTGGTCCGTTACTCGATCAGGTAACGGGCTCGGATGCCGTGGCAGCGGTTGAAAGTGGCCCCACGGAAACGGAAAGCTCAAACTTCGCCGCGACCGAATCGGCGGTGAAAGCCAAGCCGGCCAGTGCGCCCGCGGCGGCTGCTGCCGAAGGCGATACGCCGGGTCTGACGGACCCCGACTTCGGATTCGTGATGGTCCGGAAGGACAAGTCGGTGGCGCGGCAGATTTTTCGTTTTGGCGTCGACAAACCGTTCGATGGGATTGGAACGTTGACGGTGGCGCCGGCGGGCAAGATCGAATTCTTTGTTCTTGGCGGCGGTGGAAAAGCGCTGACATTCAACGGGGACAACACATTCCCCGGGGCCGATTTGTCAAAGCCCGGCGGTGTCATCGTGGCCGCCGAGGGGATCGAAGCCAGTAAGTCGAAGAAGGACATAACCCTGACACTGACGCTTTCCGGCGGCACGAAGAAAGTGAAGCCGCCGGCTAAGTTGAAGCTGACGAGCGTCGAACTTACTCTCGACATCGCCCATCCGCCGGCGGCGGGCAAGAATCCTGAGCCGCTGCCCATGCCGGACAAACAAACGAAGGGCGCGCGCGTCTTTAGGCAGGGCGATCCTCCTTTGGCTCGCCGCGCGGTGTTGACTGTCCGCCCGACGAAGCCGGCAAATCTAAATCACGATCTACTGTTGCATACGCTATCCGGCCGCATCGACATTTTCACGCAACAAACCCCGGCGAAAGGCCAGGCGCCAACCAGCGGCGTGATCACAGTACCAAGTGCGTCGATACCCGCGACCGGGAAGCAATTTTTTGTCGAGGGAAAATTCGCGAGTAAGCATCCGGCCGAGGAGACCATTCACATCGGCATTCAAACCAACGTGCATGGGACTATCTTGAACGATCACGTGGGCGTTACGGTGGTCGAACAGAACTGGACCGGGAAGTTATTCTATAACCGCACGTGGAGCCATGATACCGGGCAGGCTGACGCCGCGGTGAAAGAGTTTCTCCCGAATAATAAAGTCGAGTTACATGGCAAGGCTCCCGGAGCGTCGAAGGATGTGCTGGTCGCGGCGTCGGCGCTGGATAAAGACGGTAAGTTCGAGTTCTTAAATGTTCCCGAACTGGACTCCGCGTTCATTCGCATCTTCCTCGAGCACAAGGACAGCAAGGTCGTCGTGATGAAAGGCCGGCGCCGAAACGGCAGCGCAACGCCCATTAACGAGGCGGACTTCAAAATCAGGGCCGGCTCAGTGGTATCGTTCGATCACAAACTCGATCCGGCCTTATTCAAGGGCAAAAGCGGCGATCTCGATTTCAACAATGTCGAAGTCACGCAGGCGACATTCATCAAGTTCTGCGACGCCTACGTCTCCATCGTCTTCGGTCACACGCGGCTGCTGGAGTTGACCAAGAACGCCGCCGACGCCAAACTCTGCCAGGTCTTTGTGCCGCAGGATTCGAAGGAAGGTACAACGCAGGCCGGAGGCGAAGAGATGTTCATTCTCGAATCCGATGTACAGGACCGCGACGTGATCCTTCACGAATACGGCCATTTCATCACCGACACTATCGTCGGCCAGTTGGAATACCTGGGGTACACGTACAACGACGCCCCCGGCAACGCTACACACTCACCCAGCGATTTCACTCCGCACGGCGCCGAACATTACGAGTCGGCATGGTTAGAAGGACACGCCACTTTCATCAGTTGCGCACTGCGCGACAAACCGACCTACAAGGACTCCCACGAAGGCCCCGCCGACACCGATCCGAGTCCGACCCAGAACCTCATGGACGTTAATCCGTTCTGGGGCGCGCACAACGAAGCGCCGGTCCAAGAGGTTCTTTGGAACATTTTGAAGTTACAGAACATCCCGTTCGACAAAGGCTTCTTTCCCGCCTACAACGACAAAACGACCACAACGATTTATTCCTTCTTCGACAACTGGAAGGCCAAGGGTCTGCCGGACATCGCCAAAGTCGTCACCGCTTTCAAGTCGCGCGGGATGGAGTTTGGATATCGCTTCCCGGCGGGTGCGGATATGTTCACGGCGGTCGCGGCGCCGAAAACGTTTGACGCCGCCAAGAAAGAATTCCGCACCGTTGACGAACTCTTCAACGCCTTCGGCAAAGTGCCCGGCGACACCGCCGGCACGAAGGCCGACTACGAGATGGAGTTTTATAATCGCAACAAGAGCAGGAACGCGGGAGCGCTCGGAGCCGGATCCAACGCGGCCGTCGACGCCAGCGGAAATCTGGTGATAACCATCAGGATCACTGCTGGCAAGAAATATATCGTCCCGAGGAGATTCCAGATCAAACCGTAGGAGATGCCAATGCTACCCACCGATACCACGCAGCGTCCTCTGCCCTTCCGACTCACCGAAGCCGACCTTCCGGATGTCATCCTACGCTTCCGCGTTTCGTCCACGAAACTTTTCTCCGGCTACGATGAGATTCTCATTCGAGGCAACGGGCAAATCGGCCTTCGAACAGCATTGAAACGCGATAGCGAACCAACAATGCGCGTGGGCTCGGTCGACCCCAAACTCATCGCGCGCCTCCTGCAGTACCTGAGCTCGGAAGGACTCGAGGAGTGGGACGAGTCCTATCCATCCGAGGAACGCGAATATGTCGGCAAGCTGCTAACCTTGACGGTCCGTGACCAGACGTTGAAACAAGTGTCGATGTGCCAGCCTGAGTTCTCGGGGTTCTCTCGCGCGTGCGGCGCGATTAAACTGGTAGCGGCGATGGGCGCGCCGGAGGCGATAAACGGTGAGTTTTTCCAGCGTATCTAGACGAGCGATTCTATTCTCGCTTCCCGCGTGGGCGCGTTTGCCCTTCGGATTGCAATCGGGCCAACTCGCCGGCGTGCGCATCCGGCTGCGTTCGGTTTCGACAAAGGCCGGCAGCAAGGCCGAAGAGATTGCGATCGCCGGGGACGGCGTGGTGGTGTTACGGGCGGGCGATCGCGAGCGGCAAGGCAAAGTTTCCGCAGCGGCTGTGGAGCGATTGCTGGAGTTGATTGAGCGCGAAGGGATCGAGAATTGGGACGCGGATTCGAAGGGGCGAAGCAGCCACTATGTGGCGCGCGCGATTCTTGTGGAAGTCAATGGCGCGGTGCGGAAGCAGGTGGAGGTGAGGGGTGAGGCATTCCCGGAGTTTGCGCACGCGTCTGGCGCGATCCGGATGCTGGCGGCGCAGGGATGTCCGGAGGTAACGGACGGGACGTTTTTTCAGCGGTTTTGAGGTAGCCAGTTGAGGGTGATGGTGACCGCCGGCGGCGCAGCGCGCACATTCGAATTCATGGGCGCGACGTAATAGAACCTCTGGCCGTCCGGCGAGACGGTGAAGCGATATCCGTCGGAGGAGTTGATCGCGTTCATCTCAAACAGCGCCTTGGGCTGACCGGGCTGAATCGCGCCGCCGGGCGCGGCGCCAATCTCAACCGCCATTAACGTGAAGCCGTCGGCGAAGTAGAGTTCTTTTCCATCGCGCCGCCAGCGCGGCCCGCGTGCGCCGGTTCGCGAGATCTGCCACTTCCCTTTTCCTGGCGGAATCGATTCGACAAACACTTCGCGGCCACCGACTTCCGTCGAGTCGTACGCCAACCACTTGCCGTCGGGCGAAACCTGCGGATTCATGGAGTCGTGATTCTCACCCGTAAACATGTCGATTTTCCCCGGCTGGTCCAATGCGACAGATGCGATTCGCCGCGACTGGCTAGACATTCGAGCAAATTCAATATAAAGCGACCGGCCGTCCGGCGACGCGGCCTTGTGATGGGAATTTGTCTCGGCGAGTTTTTGCGGTTCGCCGCCTCCAGTCGCGGCTACGGAATAGACGGCCCCTTGCCGGCCGAAAAAGATCCGGCTTCCGTCGCCCGACCAGGCCGGGACAGCGCCGTGGGCCGGCGGGAAGGTGAGACGGTTGGGTGTCGATCGAGCGAGATCGATGGTCCAGATGTCGTATTCGCCCGTCACCGGGTCCCGATAATCGATCGCGAGCGCCTTCCCGTCGGGTGACATTTCCGGATGCGAGTAATAGCCTTTGCCGGGGCCAAAGGAACGTAGCCGCTCACCGCGCCGATCCACCTCGAGCAGGTCGCCATTCGCATTCTGGGCTGAGACCGGCACATGCGAGAGTGTTCCGTTGTCCGACATCGCCGTCGTCGTGGTCAGCGAATTCTCGGCAATCGTCAACGGATCTCCCTCCAATCGCCCGGTCTTGCTATCGATCCGCTGCGCGACGACGCTTTCGCCCTTCCCAAATATCAGATAGCCGCCTCCGTATCGGACGTTTGGTGGGGCCATGATGGATCCCGACGGAACCAGATCAATCGGCAGCCTCGTCTTTGGCCCGCCGTGAATCGACGAATGATAAATTCCGGAGTTCTCGCCCGCCATCACACGATAAACGAAGTGTTCGCCATCGTCGAGAAACATGGGTCGCGAATGCCTCCGGTCCGATTCACCAGGCGGGAAAAGATCCGCCGCCGAACTACTTCCCGCCCGCACAATCTGAAGCGGACCACGGTTCTGCCCGAACAGAATCGTGCCGTCCTTTCCCCACGTCGCCCCAGCCACGTCCGCCGCCGCGCAGATCTTCTCATTCCCCCCACCATTCAGACCGACGCGCCGAAACGCCGACCCATCGTAGTAGCCAAAGGACTTGCTGTCCGGCGCCCAGAAAATGAAGACCGCCTTCTCCGTGCCAGGTAGCTTGGTCGATTGCAGAGATTGCAGCGGCCGTACCCAGATCGCCCCGTCATCAGGGCTCGTTCCGGCCATGAAAGCGAGCGTCTGGCCGTCGGGCGATATTCGTACATCGTTGGGCTTGAATCGCGTGCCTTCGGGCGGCTCAATCTGGAACGTCACTGGCGCTCGCGGCGGCGGCTTCGGCGCGGGCTTCAACGCTACGAAGGCCAGTGGTGTTAGAGCTACCGCGGCGACAGCGGGCCAGAGCCAGTCCTTCTTTGCCTCATCGGGGGACCTCGCTTCCGTCGCCCAGTGCAGGGCACGCTTGCAGTCGGCTGCGCTTTGAAACCGCGCGTCGGGGTCTTTTGCGAGGGAGGTCTTGATGACGCGGTCGATGGCGTCGGGAATCGCGCGCGGTTCCGGCTCGTCCTTGAGAATCGCGGCTATAATGGCGGCGACGCTCGCCCCGTTGAACGCGCGCTTGCCTGTGATCAACTCGTGAAAGACGCAGCCGAAGGCGAAGATGTCGCTGCGGGCGTCGGCGTTCTGCCCTTGCGTCTGCTCAGGCGACATGTACTGCAACGTGCCGAGAAGCTGGCCTTCGCTGGTTAGCGCTTTGGTGAGCGTCGCATCGGTCGGCGCGAGTTGCACCTCCTGCTTGGCGAGGCCGAAGTCGAGCAGCTTGATGCCCTGCTTGGCGACCAGCACGTTGGCGCGTTTCAAGTCGCGATGCGTGATGACGCGCTTGTGGGCGGCGTCGAGAGCGTCGAGAATTTGATAGCTGACTTCGAGGGCCCTGTCCAAAGGCAGCGGTCCTTTTAACTCCGGCCTTCGACGAACTCCATGACGAGGTAGTTCGGCCCGACGTCGTAGAGCTGGCAGATGTTCGGATGATTCAACGCGGCGACGGCGCGGGCTTTGCGTTCGAAGCGGTCGGTGAATTGGCCTTTCGCGACTTTCAGCGCGACGGTGCGGTCGAGGCGCGTGTGGCGAGCTTTGTAGACTTCGCCCATGCCGCCCTCGCCGAGCAGCGCCGTGATTTCGTAGGGGCCGAGCTTGTCGCCGGGGGCCAGGGGCATTGCCGATTATTCTATCGCGGAAACCGAGCGTATACTGGAAATCGATGGAACTAACATCACGCGAAGCGATGCTACTGGACGCCTTCAGACGCCTCCCCGCCGAAGCGGGCGACGAGATCTCGGCGCTGGTGCGCCGAATCGCGGAATCGTCATCGGGGACGAGCATTAGTTGGTCGGACGAATGGAGCGACGAGGATCTTCGCGACTTTACATCCGCCGCCGTTGACCGGATGGATGACCCCGATCCAGCATGAAACCGGGCGATATCGTGCTCGGCACATTTCACGGCGCCGTCGAAACGAAACTCCGTCCGGCGGTCGTGCTGTCCTCCGAGATCTACCTCAGGGAACGGCCCGATGTCATCGTGGGAATCTTGACTTCGAAGCTTCCGGTGCGCCTAGCTACTACCGACCATGTTCTCCGCGATTGGCGGCAGGCCGGGTTACGAATCGAGAGTTGCTTTCGCGCCTATATCCTGACAATCGATCAACGCGAGGTTACTATCATCGGCTGGCTAAGCGAACACGACTGGAGGGCCGTCAAGCTCCGCGTGAGCCACGCTATCGAAACCTAACCCCGAAACCCCACTGGCGCAACGGGCGGCAACGGCTTCAATCAGTTGATGAGGCGTCCGGCGGACGCAACAGCGCCCGAATGATTAGTGGCACATCTTTATGTTCCCTGTGCCAGATCGCTCGTTTCCCGTTGAGGATGTGCGTATCTACTATGTCGTGGAGGAAAAAAGCTGAGAGTGGTTCGCGCCTTGCGCGGAAGGCAGGACGTGAGGAACCTCATCCGCAAGTCCCCCTCCAACTAACGCGCGAACCCCACCGACGCCAAGACCATGCCCAGCCGCCGCGCGTCGGCTTGTTGCGCGATCGCTTTGTCGATGGCGACTTCGACTTGCGCGTCTTCGTTGCTCGGGGCGAGGGGTTTCGTCTTGATCGTGTGCAGGCCGGGGCCGGGCAACGTTACGGAGTGCACGACGGCTCCGTCCAGTTTGATCGTCACGACGCGGCCGGGGGCTGACGGCGGCAGGTAGAGCACGACTTCGATCGGCGCGTCCGACGACGGCCGCTTAAGTTGGAAGATCGCGTTCGGCTCGGCCCAGCGCGATTTGTCCTCAAGCTCGAAGACGCCGGCGACGATGTGGCGATCGGCTTCGGGATCGTTCATTGTCAGGAACGACTTTGTCGGCTTGTGCGCGACGATGGCTTCGTACGTCACGGTGTCGATCGGAGCGGTCGAAATGTCGAAAGGCCGAAGCCCTTGCTGCACGGTCGAGAAGCCGGACCGCGAGTTGATGCCGATGATGCGGAGCGGAATTTGCGACGTGATGGACTCGGTTTTCAGCACGTTGCCAGGCTTGTGGGGGATCGCGGTGAGCTGGCTCGATACGATCCACTCGCCGGGCAACACGCGTTGATTGCGTTCGAGCGGCACGCCGCCTTGTGACTCGAGATAGAAGCGCGCGCCGAGTTCCGTGTTGATCCACACGCGCCGGTCGTCGGGAATTTTCAATGCGCGATATGCGTCCCAGTGTTGATAGTTCACGACGGCGAGTAAGAAGCCGGGCACAAGTGTCGCGGCGACGTGCCACGGCCGGGCGCGTTCGGCGGCGAGGATCGCGACGGGCAGAACGAGGGGCAGCAGATAGCGCGATGCGCCCGCAAAGAAAATCACGATCGCCGCGGCGAAGAAAAGCAGTACCCAGTGGCCGAGCCATTTTTCACGACGCATCTGCGCCAGCAACATCGCGCCCGCGCCGACCGAGACCCAGCAGAGCGGATTCGGATCGAAATAGGCTGCCACGGCCGCTGGCAACAGAGCGAACAGCCAGTCGCGGCGCTGCCAGAGCAGTGGCGTCGTCAACCACGCCAGGTGGCCAAGCAGCCCAATGGCATTGCGAATCTTGTTGGTCAACTTTTGCAGTCCGTAGGTTTCGAAGTAGCCGCCGAGCACCTGGACGGGCAACGTTCCGCTGGTGGCGCGTTCGAAGAGTTGCCACCCGCCGAGCACCGCGGGAATTACACCGAGCAGCCACAACGGGCCGGTTCGGCGCAGATACAAGATCGGGATGAGGACGACGCTTTGATAGCCCGAGAATGCCGCGAAGATCATCGCGACGCCGCACGCAAGCCAGCGTTCGTTTAAGTGCAGCGCGATCGTCAGCAACCAGAACGCAACCAGCGGAAGATCACTTTCGAGCGAGTTGCCGTTGACGACAAACGGCGGCGCGGCGCAGAACAGGAGTGTCGCGAGCAGCGGCTTTTGTGTGAAATGCCGGGCGATCGATAGCGCCGAGAGCGCCGCGATCAGCGAGAAGAGGATGTAGGCGGCGTGGAAGACGGGTTCATGGACGTCCTTGAAAATCGCCAGCAGCGCGCCGAGAAACCAGACGTTGAACGGAGGATGCGGATGGCCCTGCATCGAGACGTCGACGCCCCCGAAAACGTAGTGGGCGCAAAGCGGATGGAGCGGGTCGATCTGCGCATGCTGAGCGCCGTAGAGATAGTAGACGTCGTCGCCGAGAATCGCCTGATTCAGAAACGGCAGACGAAGGAACAAGACAAAGGCGACGACCGCGATCGTCTGCCTGTTCCACATCGCTATTCGCCGAGATAGGCCTTGTAGTCGGCCGCCGACAGCAAGCCCTCAAGTTGTGACGGGTCGCTCAGCTTGATCTTCACGAGCCACGCCGTGCCGTGGGGATCGGAATTCAAGCGCTCGGGCGCGCTTGTGAGTTCGGTGTTCGACTCGACGACTTCGCCGGTCACCGGCGAGTAGATGTCCGACACGGCCTTCACCGATTCCACCGAGCCGAGCGTCTTGCCCTGTTCGACCGCCGTTCCGGGTTTGGGCAAATCGACGTAGACGATGTCGCCGAGTTCGTGCTGCGCGTGGTCGGTGATGCCGATGGTGCCGGTGTCGCCTTCAACCAGGATCCACTCATGCTCTTTGGTGTACTTGAAATTTTCCGGATACATTATTTGGCTCGCTTGTAGAAAGGCGTTGGGATGATTTCCGCGTCGACGGGCTGGTTGCGCACCATGACTTGGATCGATTGACCGGCGCCTGCTTTGGCGGCTGGGACGTAGCAGAGGCCGATGTTGAGATTGAGAGTTGGCGCGGGGCCGCCGGATGTAACCCATCCCGCCGGAGCGCCGTCGATGTGGAGTTCGTAGCCGTCGCGGCCGATGCCGCGGCCGTTCATCTTGAACCCGGCCAGTTTGCGTTTGACGCCGGCGGCCTTGGCCTCTTCGAGTTTTGCCTTGCCGAGGAAGTCCTTTTCGAATTTGACGATCCACGACAGCCCCGCTTCGAGCGGGTTGATGGTCGCGTCGATCTCGTGGCCATAGAGCGCCATCGCGGCTTCGAGGCGCAGGGTGTTGCGGGCACCGAGGCCCGCGGGCTTAACGCCAAACTCTTCGCCCGCCTGCATGAGTTCTTTCCAAATGCGCGGGGCTTCATCGTTGGCGGTGTAGATTTCGAAGCCGTCTTCGCCGGTGTAGCCGGTGCGTGCGATGCGCGCGGGCGTGCCAGCGACTTCGCCGTCCTGAAACCAATAATACTTGACCGGCGCGAGTTCGGTTGCCGTCAGCTTTTGCAAAGTGGCAAGCGCCTTCGGGCCTTGCACGGCGATCTGCGAAAGGCGGGGGCCGGCGTTCTCGACGGCGCAGTCGAAGCGGTTCTGCTCGACGATGTGCGCGAAGTCTTTGTCTTGATTCGAGGCGTTGACGCAGAGGAAGTAGTGATCGCCGGTGACCTTGTGGACGAGGATGTCGTCGACGAACCCGCCGTGTTCGTAGAGGAGACCGGAGTAGTGCGCTTGGCCGATCTGCAGCTTCGCCGCGTTGTTGGTCGAGACCCAGTTGACCAGATCCAGCGCTTGCGGACCCCGGACTTCGATCTCGCCCATGTGTGAAACGTCGAACAGTCCGACGGCGGTGCGGACGGTGTTGTGTTCGTCGATGATGCCCGTGTATTGGACGGGCATGTCCCATCCGCCGAAGTCGATCATCTTGCCGCCGGCGGCGCGATGGGTGGCGTTCAGGGAGGTAGTTTGCAGCGCTGGGGCCGAATGCATGAAACACTCAGGATAGCGGGGTTGCGGTCAGGCGGGCAAGCTAGACTAGGAACATTGTTGCCGAATCGTCCGGTTACCTTCCTGTTCTGGAATCTCGGGAGGAAGAATTTGACCGATGCCGTTGTTGCCGCCGTCGCGTAACATGGCGTGGACATTTTGATTTTGGCGGAGGCGGAGGCGTTTTCGATAGGGCAATGCATCGTTGGCCTAAACCAAACCTCGCTCGCGAAGTATCAGGGGCAGGAGACAGGCTCGAATAGGCTAACCATCATTTCGCGGTTCGAGGGAGCGCATTTGCAACACATCGCGGCGCCCGGTCCACCTCGCGATTCGCGTTGGGCATTTCATAAGCTACTGCGTCCGGGGCTGGATCCGGCGTTGATCGTAAGCGTCCATCTCCGAAGCAAGCTCTCAGCTTCCGAGAACGATCAATACGCAAGAGTGCGCCGGCTCAGCGAAGAGATTGTGCGATTGGAAACAACGGAGAAGACCACTCGCACAGTAGTCGTGGGCGACTTCAACATGGACCCGTTCGATGTTGGCATGCAGGCGTGCGACGGAATGCACGCCCTGCTGTCAAAACAAGAGATTGCGGTTCACCGCGGAGCGCGGATTCACGATACACGTAGCTACCGCATGTTTTTCAATCCGGCGTGGCGTTTGCATGGAGAGCAGTCCGACGGACCGCCCGGGAGCTACTATTTCCGAGGGGATGGTGTGCTTGTGCAGTATTGGCATCTCTTCGATCAAGTACTCGTCCGTCCGGCGTTGGTTGACGGCCTGTCAGTCAGTGGCGTTCGAATTCTCGACGCAGTCGCGGGAGGATCGTTGCTCGATAGCTCCGGGCGGCCCGACAGAATCCGTTTCTCGGACCATCTGCCCCTGTTGTTCCACCTGAGAATTTGACATGATTTGGTCATGGGTGTTAAAGATGTCTGGCCTGAACTCACGCCAAGTAACGAACTGACACCGCTTGGCATACTTCGCAAGCAGGCGTCGCTACTTTTTCGCAAAACGAATGGACTGCTCGAAGGAGAAGTCGTCACCGACGGAAAGGGCGGCGTTTTTCTTCACCGCTTTAATGTCGTTGCACCTGCTTTGGGTTACTTCAAGCATGAACTGTTTTCTATCGGGCACGGGTTAAACTCTTATCCGCTTACAGGAACTAACTCAAAAGGAGAACAGACAGCAATCAAGTCGGAAGACGAGCTGTATGGGTGGATCGCAGCCCAAATCATCGATCAGAAGCCAGCGCTTGAGCGCCTGCTCAACGAAAGCATGACCGATTCCATGCGCGCCGAACTCGTCGGCTAACGCAAATCCTTCAACACCAACCCCCAGGCCGCGCCGCCGCGGTCCTTGCTCCACAGATCCTCTTCCAGTTGCGCCGCGGCATCGATTGTCGCTCCTGCCGGCACGTCGTCAATGCGGTCGGCTATGCTCCAACCCTTCACCATCTTTGCAACGCCGTTCTGGGCGAGGTGCATGAACAGATGCTTCTCGTTCTTTACCTGCGGGGGCCGGGCCACCTTCGCCTTCTGAATCGCGAACACAGGGACCGGATTGCCGTTGCCGAACGGCGCCAGCGACAGGACCTCGGCGGCGGACTCGTCGGTCAATTCATCGAGCGTCACCACCGCGTCGCAATCGACGATTGGCGCCAGATCTTCGGGAGCGAGTTTCGACGCCGCGTAGCTCTGGAACAGCACACGGAAATCGTTGATGTTTTCGATCTTGAGCTTGCACCCGGCGGCTTGGCGATGTCCGCCGAAACGCGTGAATACGCCGCTCATCGACTCCATTGCTTCGAGCAGATGGAAGATCGCCGGGCTGCGCCCGGAGCCGTGGGCGTCGCCGGTGGCGGGGTCTTCGCTCAACACGAACACGGGCCGCGAGTAGCGCTCGGCGAGGCGGCCGGCGACGATGCCGATCACGCCTTGATGCCATCCCGCGCCAGAGAACACAAGCCCCGCCTGCTCATCGGTCACCGGCACTTGCTCGCATGCGGCGAGGATGTTGTCGCGAATTTCGGCTTCGGTCTGTTGTCGCTCCTTGTTCAACTCGTCGAGCTTGCGGGCGATCGATTGCACCTTCGACTCGTCGCTTGACAGAAACAGCTCGATCACGTTGGAGGCGTGATCCATGCGGCCCGCGGCGTTGAGGCGCGGGGCGATCTGGAAGGCGACTTGCCTCGCCGACGGCGCGATGCCGATGCGAATGCCCGCTACTTCGAACAGCGCCTTGAGGCCCGCATTGCGCGGATCTTTCAATCCTTCGAGGCCGTGTTTGACGATGATGCGGTTCTCGCCGGTTAACGGAACAACATCGGCGACGGTGGCGATCGCGACCAACTTGAGCAACGATGCCAGCATCGATTTTCGCCGTGCCTCGGGCCAGTCGAGTTGCTTCATGATGGCGTGCCCGAGCTTCCACGCAACGGCCGCGCCGCAGAGGTTTTTCTCGGGGTAGTTGCAATCGGGCCGGTTGGGGTTGATGACGGCGAGCGCGGGCGGCAGCGCGTCTTCCGGCAGATGATGATCGGTGACGATGACATCGATGCCGTGCGCGTTGGCGCGCTCGACGACTTCCGTGGCGCGGATGCCGGTGTCGACGCTGATGATGAGATTGACGTTCTCGGCGCGGGCTTGATCGACGACCTCGCCGCGCATGCCGTAGCCTTCGCGGATACGGTGCGGAACGTGATAGCCGACCTCGGCGCCGGCCAGTTTCAGCACCGTGTGGAGGATAACGATGGACGAAGTTCCGTCGACGTCGTAGTCGCCGTAAAGAAGAATCTTGTCGCGGCGGGCGATGGCGTCCCGGATGCGTTGCGCGGCCTTGGCCATGCCGGCGAGCAGGAACGGATCGTGGCAGTCGTCGATGTTGGGATGAAGAAAACGTGTGGCCGCTCGCGGCGTACACACGCCGCGTTTCCACAGGACTCGCGCCGCGGGCATGGCTATGCCGGTTGCGCGCGCGAGAGCCGCGATCTCCGCGTGCGGGAAATCGGGAATCAACCAGCGGGCGCGGCTGCCGCTCATCAGTTTCGGGAGAAGAATCCGCCGCGCGGCGGCGTGTTATCGTCGTCGTCGTCGAACGGATTCGAATCGTCGTCGGGTTCGAGCGACATGTCAAGTTCGCTCATCACGGCAAGGACTTCCTTCATGAAGTCGCTGTGCGTTTCGAACAGGTGGATCGTATCGTTGAAGTCGAACGACAACTCAACGTTGCTGGTAAAACCGGCATAGGGCCGAATCGCCTTGAGCCGTTTTTCGCAGTCGCGGCGTTCGGCCATCGACAGGCTGGAATCTTCGAGTTCCGCTTTGAGGTCATCGAGGAGCTCGTTGCTCAACTCGCGCGAGTGAACAACGATCAGCTTGATGCCGAGCTTCGCCGCGCCAGCGAGGAATTCCTTGAAATCGGGATGCTGGCGAGTGTCCCACATCAAAATGCGGCCTTCGTCGGTCATTCGTGTCACACCGTGAAAGGCAACCATACCCAACTCGTTGATGTGTTCGACGGCAGCGCCTTTGAGTTTATCGAGATCCATTTGTTACCTTTGCGCGGAGATTAGTAGTTCGTCCTTTTGCGTATTCGCCAACTCGCGCGCGGATGGCGTGACGATCGCCTTCGCGGAAATGTAGATTTTGCGCCCCGCGCGAATTGCTTCGCGGACATCCGCTTCGCATACGAAGTCTGACACAGCGACGGGCTTCTCCGCTGGGCCCGGCTTCGAAGCTTCCGGCGTGCGCCTCGGCGCCGAGCACGGTTCGCAGGTTGTGATGATGCCTTTCGATTCGAGGAACTTGTCGACGATGTCGGCGGTGGGCGATGCGGCTGGCTTTGGGGCTGCACCCTTCCCGCCAAGGAATCGATCGACCGCGGCCGAGATGCGGGCGCGATCGACGGGGCCGCTCGAAACGGCAGCGGAAAGCTTTGCCGGCTCGTCTTGCGACCACGGCCGGATGCCCCACGCCAGGCGCTTGATGTTGATGAGGTGCATCGGCGTGACGTTGTCGCCGGTGGCATTGCCCGCGACGGCGCCGCAGCCGAGGGTCATCGCGGGGAACAAGCCCGTGGTGATGCCGACCGAGCCTTGCGGCGTAGGAGTGTTGGCGAGCACGCGGAAAGCGGGCATGCGTTCGGCGAAGACACGGGCCTTCGCTTCGTCGTTGGTGTAGATGCCGCAGGTGTGGCCGAGTCCGTGGAATCGAAGAATCGCTTCGCACGCGTTGAGGGCGGCGTCGAAGCTTTCGACGAAGTGGAGCGCGAGGACGGGCGAGAGCTTTTCGGCGGATAGGGGAAAATCGCGGCCGATGCCGGCAACTTCGGCGGCGAGCACGCGCGTTGAATCGGGCACTGTGAAGCCGGCGCGTTTAGCGATTTCGGCGGCGGCGTGGCCGACGAGATCCGGATTGACCGTCGTGCCCTTGCTGAACAGCACGCGCGCGAGAGCCTTGGCCTGCGTGTCGTCGCAAAGAAAGGTGCCGTTCGCTTGCAGCGCGCTCAGAACATTTTGACGAATCTTCGTTTCAGCGACGATCGTCTGTTCGGACGAGCACAGCGTGCCATAGTCGAAAGTTTTGCCGGAGAGTACGCCACGCACGGCCCACTCGGTATCGGCGGTGGTGTCGACCAGCACGGGAACATTTCCCGGTCCGACGCCATACGCGGGCTTGCCACTCGAATACGCGGCCTTCACGATGCCCGCGCCGCCGGTGGAAAGAATTACCGCGGTGCGCGGGTGCTTCATCAACTCGTTGGTCGATTCCACCGTCGGCTGGGTGATGCACTGGATAATGCCTTCGGGCGCTCCCGCCGACACGGCCGCGCGATAGAGGACTTCGGCCGTCGCGCATGTGCAGCCCTTCGCGCGCGGGTGCGGGCTGAGCACAATGGCGTTGCCGGCCTTGAGCGCGATTAACGTTTTGTAGATCGCGGTGGACGTGGGATTGGTGGTTGGCAACACGGCGGCGACAACGCCGACGGGCACGGCGATCTCGGTGACCTTTTCATCGGGGCGTTCGCGGATCACGCCGACCGTTTTCATGCCGCGCAGTTCGGCCGGCAAACGCTCGGCGGCAAACATGTTCTTGGCGAACTTGTCTTTCGCGTTGCCGTAGCCGGTCTCGTCGACGGCCATCTTGGCGAGGTGTTCGGCGTGACCCCGCGCGGCTTCAGCCATACGTTCGGCAATGGCATCGACCTGCTCTTGCGTGAACGCGCGGAACCGTTGCGCGGCGGCCCACGCCTTTTCGATTTTCGTGCGGACCTCCTGCAAGGAGATCAGATCGGGGTCTTGCAGCATGGCGCGGCCGGTTGGAACGCGTTACTACTTCTTGCTGTTGGCGCCGGGAAGGATCTTTTCGGTTTCAGAATGTGGATTGGGGATGACGTGCACGGCGACCAGTTCGCCGACACGCCGCGCGGCGGCGGCGCCCGCGTCGGTGGCGGCTTTTACCGCACCCACGTCGCCGCGAACGGTGACGGTGACGTAGCCGGCGCCGATGTATTCCTTGCCCGTCAATGTGACGTTGGCAGTCTTGACCATCGCGTCCGCCGCTTCAATCGCGCCGACGAGTCCTTTGGTTTCGACCATTCCGAGAGCTTCCATAAAATCCTCCAGCGAGCTTGTTGCCGCGATTTTCCAAGGTAACACAAACGGACGGCTAATCCACGATCGACGCCGACTTGATCGTGTCCAGCCTCGGGAATTCGCGTTCCAAATAGTTATAACCTTTTGTCTGGATCAATTGCGGGTGCGGGCCGGTACCGCGCGGATGGTGATCGCCGTAGACGAAGGTGATTTGTTCCATGACATCAAGGCCTTCGACGACCTTGCCGATCGGAACGAAGCCCTTGCCATCAAGGGTGGCTGAGTTGTCGCGAAGGTTGAAGAAGAGTTGCGTCGATCGCGAGTTCTCGCCGCTGATGGCGTACGTCAGCGTGCCTTTCAGGTTCTTCTCCTTCGCGGGATCGTCGGGCAGTTTGATTGAGCGCCACAATTCGTCGCGCTTCATGTCGGGCGAGATTCCAAACTGCGCCGCGAAGTTGCGAATGACGCGATGGAACTTGACGCCGTCGTAGAACTTGTCGCGCACGAGGCCGTGGAAATGATCGGCGCCGCGCGGCGCCCAGGCGCGGCGGACCTCGACGACGATGTCGCCTTTGGTCGTCGCCATCTTGACCTTGTAGACTTCGGGGACCTTCGGCGCTTCCCGCTTCGGCTGCTCGGCCTGCTTGGAACCGCCGCAACCGGCAAGCGTGAGGAGCGCGGCGCACAAAAAGAAAGATCGCATGGGCATCATTGTCGCGCAGCGGAGTACTCTGAATCTATGGCCAGGCCGGAGAAATCGGAACACCTCGCGTACTTTTCGACTTACATCGACAAGGTCGAAGGCGACGACGCTCTCGCGGTGATGCGCGCGCAAATCGACGATACGATTGCCGCGTTGCGGGCGCTGGGCGAGGCGCGCTGCTCGCTGCCGGCGGCGCCCGGCAAGTGGACAATAAAGCAAGGGATCGGCCATATGATCGATACCGAAAGGGTTTTTAGCTATCGCGCGCTGCGGTTTGCGCGAAACGATCAAACGCCGCTGGCGGGATTCGAACAGGACGATTGGGCGCCCAACGCTCCCTATGATCGCTACACACTCGAAGAGTTGATCGCCGAATTCCGCGCCGTGCGCGCGGCGACGATTGCGCTGTTTGCCAAGCTCAGGCCCGAGGAGACGCTGCGGGGCGGACCGGTATCCGGGAACACGCATACGGTGCGCGCGCTGGCGTTTATGATCGCCGGTCATGAAATTCATCACCGGCGGTTGTTGCCCGAGGCATGAGATTCGCGATCCTACCGTTGCTGTTGCTGGCGGGTTGCGCGAAGCCTCCCGAAACACCCCCGCTGTCGCCGGTGACGGACGCCCGCCTGTGCACGGCGTGTCATCCGAAGGAGGCTGCGGCGTACAAGCAGACGGGGATGGGGCGGTCGTTCTACAAACCTTCGGCCGCGACCGTCGCCGAGGGATCGTTTGAGCACCGGTTGTCCGGCCGAAGCTATCGCATCTCGTCAAGGGACGGGCGATTCTTCATGCGTAGGTCCGAGGGCACGGAAGGAAACACCTGGGAAAAGGAGATCCACTACGTGTTGGGTTCGGGTAATCATGCGAGGACGTACCTGCATCGCACACCCCAGAACCGGCTTGTTGAATTACCCGTTCACTGGTACGCCCCTGGATTTCTTGCGATGGGTCCGGGCTATGATCGCGCCGACCATTTCGACGGCCGGCGCGCGATCGGCTTCGAGTGCATGGCTTGTCACAACGGCTATCCGGAAGCCCAGCGTGGCAAAGATTCGATGACCGATGACCCGGTGTATCCGGGGCGCATCGCGGAAGGCATCGATTGCCAGCGTTGCCATGGAAACGGCGCCGCGCACGTGCAGGCGGCGCAGGCGCAAAAAACGAAAGAAGAGATTCGCGCCGGGATCTTCAATCCGCGGCGGTTGAATCCGGAGCGGCAGCTTGAAGTCTGCATGCAGTGCCATTTGGAAACGACTTCGTTCTCGCTGCCGAACATGGTGGTGCGCATGGAGCGCGGGGCGTTCTCCTACGACGTCGCCGAGCCGCTCTCTTCGTTCGCGTTTCACTTCGACCACGCGCCGGGCAAAGGCCATGACGAAAAATTCGAAATCGCTTCATCGGCCTACCGGCTGCGCAAGTCGAAGTGTTTTACCGCGAGCGCGGGCAAGCTCACGTGCCTGAATTGTCATAATCCGCACAACGCCGCGATCAACATCGACGCCGCTTGCGCGCAGTGCCACAATCCGATGCGATCGACACACACGGCCAGGAAAGACTGCGCGTCGTGTCACATGCCGAAGCGGCGCACCGAAGATGTTGTCCATGTGGCGATGACCGATCACAAGATTCAACGTCCTTTGCAAGGCAGCCTGCTGGCGGCGCGCCAGGAGCGTCACGAGGTGATGGGATCGACTTCGTATCAGGGCGAAGTCGTTCCGTACTATCCGGCGAAGATCGACAACGAGCGGGATCGCGAACTGTACACGGCGGTTGCGCAAGTGGCGCATCAAAGCAATACTAAGGCGGGCGCGGCGATGCTGGCCGCGGCGGTGGAGAAACACAAGCCGCGGCATCCTGGCTTTTACCTGCAATTGGCGGCGGCGCAGCCGGCCGATGCTGCTAAGCACTACGAGAAGGCCCTCGAACTGCAATCGAACTATGGGCCGGCGCTGCGTGCTTACGGTGCGTTGTTGGCGAAGGAAAACAAGCTGGACCGGGCGCGCGAATTGCTGGAGAAGGCGGTCGCGGTCGATCCAAACGATGGACAGGCCTGGCATGAACTCGCGCGTGTTCACTCGCTGGCTGGACGCGCCACCGACGCCATGGCGGCCGCGCGGCGCACGGTGGCTGCCGAGCCCGAAAACGCGGACGCGCACAACACGCTGGGGTTGCTGACCGGCGATGAGAAGGAGTTGCGCGAAGCGTTGCGACAGCAACCCGAACTGGCGGAAGCGCATGGCAATTTGGCCGCGATGCTGGCGACTCGCGGCGAGATTCCGCGCGCGGAGTATCACTACAAGCGGTCTCTTACGCATCCGGGTTCGCGGTTCAACTATGCCTTGTTCCTGGCGAATCAGAAGCGTTTCAGGGAGGCTACCGAACATGCGTTGCAGGTGCGGGCGCTGGGGGCGCGCGCGGCGGATCTGCTCGGTAATCTGTACGCCGCGCAAGGCAAATGGCGCGAGGCCGCGCAAACATATCGCGAGCTGTTGAAGACCGAGCCGACGAATCCTCGCGGGCTATTGGGTTTGGCGACGGCGCTGGGAGGGCTGCGGGATCTGAACGGCGCGAAGCTCTATTTGATTAAAGCCGCGCAATCGGCGGATGCCGCCGTGAGGCAGGAAGCGGAGGCCATGCTGCGCGAGATACCATAGTGCGCATGCGCCTTGCATTCTTTCTCGCCATTTCTCTGTTCGCGGCCGATTCGCCCGAGTCGGTTGGCTTCTCACAACAACGGCTGCAAAAACTACACGTGGCGATGGATGAGTTGGTCGATAGCAAACAACTGGCCGGTGTGCAGACAATGGTCGCGCGCCACGGCAAGGTGATCGATCAGCACGTCTACGGAAAACGCGATCTCGCCAGCGGCGCGGCGTTGCAGCCGGACACGATCTTCCGCATCTACTCGATGACCAAGCCGATTATCGGCGTGGCGATGATGATGCTCTACGAAGAGGGCAAGTGGAAGGCGAGCGATCCGGTATCCAAGTATTTGCCGGAGTTCGCGAATGTGCAGGTCTACAAGTCCGATGGCACGATGGCGAAGCCGAAGCGGGCGCCGACGATGGAGCAGTTGATGTCGCACACGGCGGGATTGACGTACGGCTTTTTCGGCGACACGCCGGTCGATAAGTTGTATCGGGAGGCCGCTCCGCTTGGAGCCACTTCGCTCAAGGACATGAGCGAGCGCATTGCGAAGTTGCCGCTTCTCTATGAGCCGGGAGATCAATGGGTCTATAGCGTGTCGGTCGACGTGCAGGGCTGCATTATCGAAAAGATCTCCGGAATGCCTCTCGATGTGTTCCTGCAAAAGCGGATTTTCGAACCGCTTGGCATGAAGGACACAGGCTTCTATGTGCCGGTCGAAAAGCGCGCGCGCTTCGCGACCGAGTACCGCTGGAACGCGAAAGGAGAGTTGCAGGCCGGTGGGAACGACTACTCGAAACCGCCCGCTGCGCCGTCCGGCGGCGGCGGCCTGGTGTCGACCGCGCGCGACTACATGCGCTTCGCGCAGATGGTCGCCAACAAGGGTGAATTGGACGGCGTTCGTTTGCTCTCGCCCGCCACGGTAACTCTCATGACCGCCAATCATCTTTCCTCGCGTGTATTGAACGGTTCACACGGCGAGACACGTCCGGGCCAGGGATTCGGCTACGATTTCGCGGTGTTCATGGACCCCGCTTTGGCCGGCGCGGCGGTTGGCAAAGGCACGCATTTTTGGAGCGGCATGGCGGGCACCTGGTTTTGGATCGACCCCGTCAACGATGTCGTGTTCGTCGGCATGATTCAGCGGATCATCGATCCGAAGTCCCCCGACGTGCAGCATCTGAGCCGCGCGCTTACGATGCAGGCGCTGCTGAATCCGGCGAAGTAACGGTAAGCGCGGGAGCGGTTGGAGCAAGCGCCTCGACGCGAACGTAGGCTAGTGCGACCGTGACGTTGTTGCGCGGGTCGAATGCCGAGCTGGTGACGGCGCCGACTTCTTTCTCGCCGCTCATCACCTTCGCTCCGGGCGCGGCCGGAGTCGCGAGTTGCAAGCGCGTCAGGACTTTGTTGACGTGCCCGCGCGAGCGAACGCGTTCGACGATTTCCTGGCCGAGATAGCAGCCTTTCGAAAAGTGCAACGCCTGAGTGAGTTGGGTTTCCTGCGGGAGGTTGGCCTCGGTGATGTCGACGCCGTAGAGTGGCTTGGCGTGAAGGAGGCGGGCGATCTCGACGGTCTCCGGCGAAACTTCGACGGCGCGCGCATCGAGCAGCGTTTCGCGCAGCACCGGAGCATCGAGCGGGCTGATGTAAATGTGAAAACCTGTGGCGCCGCTGTAGTTCGTCCGCGCGACGAGGCGGCCTGCCCATTCGACGGAATCGAAGTCGTTGATCGGAATCGGTGCGCCGATCGACTCAAGAATCTCGGCGGCAGCGGGGCCTTCGAGAGCGAGCGTCGTTTGCTGATCCGAGACGTCTTCGAGGGTCACGTCGTCGGCGATGATGTACTTGTCGAGGTGCTCCATGATGAACGCCCGCCGATCCGGTTCCACGTCGAGCAGCAGGTGATCGGGCTGCGCGAGGATTGTCACGTCGGACAACACGCGGCCTTGCGCGCTGAGGAAGAATGCGTAACAGCCTTGACCGGGTTCGAGTTGCTGTACGTGATTCGTCGACATGGCGTGAAGCAGGCGCTTGCGGTCTTCGCCGAACGCTTTGATCCGCCCGCGCCCGGGCAGTTCGAACAGAGCGGCGTTTTCCAAAAAGGCGTGCAACATGATCAGAATGCCCGCAGCGCCGCCGACAACGCGATCACCGCGAATCCGGACATCATGACGCCCTTCAGCATCCGCGCGCGCTTTTCGGGCGTCGTCGATTCCTTTGCCGCGAGAATCGACACCGCGGCGATGTGCAGCACGAGAAGAAATTTCAAGCCGAAGACCATGTGAAATTCCTTTGGCACGCCGGCGGCCATGCGCGTCATCAGGTTGTAGACGCCGGTGAGAAACATCGCGCCGACAATGCCGGCGGTCACCGCCGGGCCATTGGAACGAAACAGGCCGCCAATCAGAGCGACGGCGCCGGCAATGTGCACAACGCGCGCGGCGTAGGGTAGTGGATCGATCATCGTACTTTCAGTCTCGCCCTATTCGATGCGTACAATCAACTAATGATTCACGAGGTGCTGCCTGTAGGCATGCTGCAATGCAACTGTTCGGTACTTGGCGATCCGGAGACGGCCGAGGCGATCGTCGTCGATCCGGGCGACGATATTTCCGCGATTGAGGAGATTCTCTCCAAGCACGGGCTGATGGTGAAAATGATCGTCATTACGCACGCGCATATCGACCACATCGGAGGTGCGGCGAAGCTGAAGGCCTCGACCGGCGCGCCGGTCTACATGAACGAAAACGATGTTTGGCTGTACGAGCAACTCGATATGCAGGCGGGCTGGCTCGGCATGGAAACGCCGGAGCGCACCGAGATCGAAGTGCCGCTGCGGGATGGCCAAAAGCTGACACTCGGAGCGGTGGAGATTTTCGCCATGCATACCCCGGGGCACACGCAGGGGAGTTCGTGTTTGTATATTCCGCGGGAGTCGACTCTAATCGCTGGCGATACGCTGTTTCGCGATTCAATCGGTCGAACCGATCTCCCTGGCGGCGATGGAAAGAAGATCCTGCAATCGATTCACAGCAAGCTGCTGACGCTGCCCGAAGAAACGAGCGTGACGTGCGGCCACGGCCAAAGTACAACCATCGGGCGCGAGAAGAAGCGCAACCCGTTTCTAAACCGGCTTTGACTTTTCGAGCGCCTGTAGCACGAGTTCCTTCGACTCGTTCAGGCACTGCAAAATGATCTGCAAGTCCATCGCGGGCTTGTTGGGCTGACGGACCGACTGGCAGTAGACGCCGTGCTGGCCAACGAGTACGAGCGCGTCGGTCAGAAGGTCGGAGGCCATGGCGAGTTTGCCGCGCGCGGGACCGAATTGCGTTTCGTAACGCTCGAGCTGATCTTTATCCATTCGATTCTTTTTATGCTAAAGGGGTGATCTCTCTTCCCGCTTGGCCGATTTCGACGGCCCGTGAAACCGAACTGCTCGCTCAGGTTCTGGCCAGTCCGCAATGGGGCGGCTTTCATTCGATCGTCGGCGAGTTTGAAAAACAGTTCGCTGCCTACCAGGGCTGCGCGTACGGGGTCAGCGCCGTTAACGGCACGGTGACTCTTGAGATGATGCTCGCGTGCGCGGGGATTCAACCCGGCGACGAAGTCATCGTACCGGCGATTTCGTTTGTGTCGACGGCGACGGCGGTGACGCGCATTGGCGCGGTGCCGGTGTTTGTCGATATCGAGCCGTACTCGTTTAACATGGACCCCTCTCGCGTCGCGGAGGCGATTTCGCCGAAGACGCGAGCCTTGATCGCGGTGCACTTTGGCGGCGCGTTGGCCGATGTCGATGCGCTGGCTTCCTTGTGTGCGGAGCGGGGGCTGCTATTTTTCGAGGACGCGGCGCACGCACATGGGTCGGAATGGAATGGGAAGCGCGCGGGGTCGTTCGGATTGGCGTCGTCGTTTAGTTTTCAGAACGGCAAGGTGATGACGGCGGGCGAGGGCGGGATCGTGCTGACATCGGACGAAGCACTGGCGGCGCGGCTGCGGTCGTATGCGAATCAGGGCAGGCGGCCGGGTTATTCGTTTTTCCACCACTTCGAGGCTGGCAACAACTACCGCATCACCGCGTTGCAAGCGGCGGTGTTGACGGCGCAGTTGGAGCGGCTGGATTCACAAATCGCGCTGCGCGCGGAGAATTGGCGCGCGTTCCTCGAAGAGTCCGGCGCTGCGCGCGGAGTCACCTGGCAGCGCGTGCCGGCGCAGGTGAATCGAAACTCGAACTATCTTGTGCTGGGCCGCGTCGACGGCGATCGCGATGCATTTTGCTCGCGGCTGCAAGCGGAGGGCATTCCGTGCACACCGTTCTATCCGCACACCCTGTACGGAAATCCGCTGTACACGAGCGGCGACGCCCCGTGCCGAGTGATGCCGTGCCCAAATGCGGAGGCCTGTATTGGCGATGCGTTTTGGATTGGGTTCCGGGCGCTGATGGGGGACGAGGAAACGGCGCGCAAAGTGGCGCGCGTGGCGCGATGAAGTTCACTCTGGATCCAAACGCACGCCCCAGCGGATTAACCGATTGGGCGCGGTTGAAAACAATGTCGCCTCACGAGGCTCTGTTAGCTGCCGAGGCAGATCCCGAGAACCCGCCGCTTACGCCATCGGAACTCGCACGGTTGCGGCGGGTGCACGCCGGTAGGGTTGACCGCCCGTCAACCGAAACTCGTTGAAGAAGCGCTTCGCTAGCGCATCACTCCCGTGCTCTTCAAGAAGTCAAAAATGTTCGGATAGAGTTGATCGGAAACCTCTATGGGAAACCCGTGCTTGCCTTTGGGTGCGCTGATCAACTCGGCGCGCGCGCCGATGTCGTTTAATGCCTTTGTCAGCTTGACGCCGTGTTCATAAGGCACAACCGGATCTTCGTCGCCGTGAAGTGTGAGGACCGGAGGCACGCCTCTGCGCACATAGGTCATGGGCGACACGCGGCGGGCGAGCGCGGTGCGGTCCGGGCCTTCGGGCACCCATGTGACGGCGTACTTGCGCATGTTGGCGCCGTGCAGTTGATCGTCGACACCGGTGATGCCATAAAAGTTGACGATGGCGCGGATCTTCGCCGGTTTGCCGAGCTTGGCGGACTTCGGCGTCATGCCCACCATCAGCGCCAAGTGGTCGCCGGCGCTGCCGCCGGTCACCGCGATGCGATTCGTATCGACGTTCCACTTCTTCGCGTTGTCGATGAAATAGTTCGCCGCTTTCAACACGTCTTCGACGGCGGCGGGCGCGGTGGCGGCCTTGGCGAGACGGTACTCGACGTTGCAGACGACGAAGCCTTTTTCGAGATAGCGGTCGACCCAGTTGACCTTCATCGATTCTTTCGTTCCGCCCGTCCAGCCGCCACCGTGAATGACAATCATCGCGGGCTTCGGCCCGCCGCCCGGCGGCACGTGAACATCCATGCGCGTTTCGGGATATCTGTCATAAGCGATGCCCATTTCCGGCTGTGCGGAGAGGGCGAGCGCGGCCAGCGCGAGGAGTGCGATTCGCATAGAGCTATTAGAACTGATAGTGTCAAGAAAATGAAGATCCTTGTTTCCCTTTTTGCCGGCCTCGCTTTGGCCGGTGCCAGCGCAGGTGTGATCGAAAGCGTGCAAGCCAATAAAGACAGGGCATTGACGGCCGATCCGTCGACGCCTTTTTGGAAAGCCGCCAGGCCGGTGATCGCGGAGAACTCGCCCTTGGGCGAAGCCGTGCCGGGGCATCGCACGGAGATCCGTTCGCGATGGACGAAACAAAATTTATACATCTTGTTCTCGTGCTCGTACGAGGAGCTTTTTCTGAAGCCGGATCCGGATGTGACGAAGGACACGTGGCGATTGTGGGAGTGGGATGTGGCCGAGGTTTTTGTCGGCGCCGAGATCGACAATATTACGCACTATCGCGAGTACCAGGTGTCGCCGCAAGGCGAGTGGATCGACCTCGACATCGACAGAAAGAAACCGCAGCCGCAGGGCGGCATGTTGTGGAACTCCGGGTACAAGGTAAAGGCGCGCATCGATGAGAAAAAAAAGATCTGGTACGGCGAGTTTCAGATTCCGATCGCGAGCATCAACGGCGCTGAAGCAAAACCCAACGGCGAGATGCGTATCAACTTCTACCGCATGCAAGGCAAGCGGCCGAACAGCAAGATGATCGCGTGGCAGGCGACCGGCGCGCGCAACTATCATGTGCCGGAAAAATTCGGCAAACTCCGCCTGGTGAGCGGCAAGTAATGCGGGGTGACAGCGGGCTGCGCATATCGCCCGTGGGCTTGCGTGGCATCGTCGGGCGAGGGCTGACGGCCACGCACTTTCTGGATTTCGCGGCGGCCTTCGGAACGTATATCGAGCGCGGAAGGCCCGTCGTTGTTGGCCGCGATCCGCGATCGAGCGGACGGATGGCTCGCGAGGGCGTCGTCAGCGCGTTGATGGCGTGCGGGCACGAGGTAATCGATCTGGGCGTCGTTTCGACTCCAGTTGTGCAGCATGCATTGCAGCGGTTGGACGCTGCGGGCGGCATAGCGATCTCGGCGAGCCATAACGCGGCGGAATGGAACGCGCTGCGGTTTCTCGGCGCGAACGGGACGTATCTTCCGACCGCGGAGTCGAACGAGCTGCTCGATATCTATCACCTGCGCAAGTTCAGATTTGTGGAGTGGGATTCGATCGGTACGCTGCGTGAGGACGCGACCGCGATCGAACGCTACATCGACGACCTCGAGCAAGTCTTCGATTTTGCCGCCCTTCGCGGCATGCGGGTTGTCGTCGACTGCTGCAACGGCACCTCCGCGCCGACCCTGCGCCGCATCGTTGACCGCTTCGGTCTCGACCTGATTCTGATCAACGAACGCGTCGAGGGCGATGCCTTCGCACACGAACCGACAACCTCCGCCCGTATGGTGGAACTGCAACTCGGGCCGCTGATTCAGCCGCTGCAAGCGCGTGCCGGATTCCTGTTCGACATCGATTCGGACCGCGTGGCGATGGCCGACGATCGCGGGCGCGGCGTGTCGGAAGAAATGATGCTCCCGCTGCTGGCCGATCACCTCATGACGCACATGCCCGGCCGAATCGCAATTACGAACTTGTCCAGTTCGGCATTGCTCGAAGAGGTCGCGGCGAAGCATGGCGGGCGAGTGGTGCGCGTGCCCGTCGGACGGCAGGCGGCGATGGACGCGTTGGCGGCGTATCGCCCCGAACAAATTGCCGTAGCCGGCGAAGGCACCGGCGCGGTGATGATGCCGCAATTTCGCTTCATCTACGATGGCATCGCGTCGATGCTCGCCGTCATGACGATGATGCGCGAACGCGGACAAACGGTGCGCGAAATCCTGGCGTCGTACCCGCGCTATGAAATCTTGAAGGGCGAGATTCCGCTGGAATCGCCGCGTGTGCCGGCGCTGCTGATGGACTTGCAGGACGACTATCCCGACGCGCGCGTCGACCGCAGCGACGGGCTGCGCGTCAGTTGGCCGGACCGCTGGTTTCACGTCCGTGTCAGCCAGACCGAGCCGATCCTTCGCGTCATCTGCGAGCAGCGCGGCGAGGCGCCGTCGGCTCTCTTCGAATCCCTAATGGACAAGGTGAGGAGCTACAGCTGATGCCGCGCGAACACCTATTAAAAATTGGCGTTTCCGGCGTGCGCGGCGTCGTCGGCGAGTTCCTGACTCCGTCGTTGACGCTGAGTTTCGCGCAGGCGTTCGGAACGTATGTCGGCGGCGGGCGCGTTGTTGTCGGCCGCGATACACGCACCAGCGGGCCGATGCTACAGCACGCGGTGCATTGCGGATTACTGGCGGCGGGATGCGATGTCGTCGATGTCGGTGTCTTGCCGACGCCGACGATGCAGATCTACGTCGAACATATTCGCGCGCGCGGCGGGATCGGACTGACCGCGTCGCACAATCCACCGGAGTACAACGCGTTGAAACTCTTCAACGCCGAGGGGCAGTTTTTCAATCATTACGAGCGCAACGAACTGCTTGACCTCTACCATCAGCGCGATTTCTCGCAGGCGCAGAACGCGGCGATCGGCCATGTGCGGCGCGATGACGGCACGGCGAAATCGATCCACATCGGGCGCGTGCTGGCGAAGGTCGATGCCGATCGGATCAAGCGGCGGAAGTTCAAAGTGGCGCTCGACGCGGTGAACGGCGCGGGTTCGGTGATGACGCCGGAGTTTCTCACTGATTCGCTCGGCTGCCGTCTCGACGCAATTGCAATCGATCCGACGAAGGTCTTTCCGCGTATCGCCGAACCGAGGCCGGACACGCTGGGCGATCTGACGGCGCTGGTGCAAAAGTCCGGCGCCGATGTCGGCTTCGCGCAGGACCCCGATGCCGACCGCCTCGCAATCGCCGATGAAACGGGCCATGTGGTCGATAACGACGACGTTCTTGCGCTGGCTGTGCTGCGAGCGCTGGCCGTTGTGCCCGGCGATGTCGTGGTGAACCTAACGACATCGGCGGCGATCGACGATATCGCCAAGACGTTTCACCGGCGCGTGTATCGAACGCCGGTGGGCGAGGCGAATGTGGTCGACACGATGCGCGCAGTGCGGGCGGCGATCGGCGGCGAAGGTTCGGCGGGCGGCGTGATTTTCCCGGCGGTGCAGTTGTGTCGCGACTCGTATATCGCGATGGCGTTCTTGCTCGACCTGATGGCGGAAACGGGGCAGACCGTGTCGCAGTTGGTGGCTTCGCTGCCGGCGTATACGCGCAAGTCGGGCAAGGTGCCGTTCGCGCACGGCCGGCTGGGCGGGCTGATGCAGGCGCTGGAAGAAGGATTCCCGGAAGCCGAAGCCGACCGCTCCGACGGCCTAAAACTCATCTGGCCCGATCGATGGCTGCATGTGCGGGCGTCGAACACGGAGCCGTTGCTCCGGTTGGCGGTGGAGGCGCGGGATGGGGAGCGGGCATTGGCGCTTTACGATACCGCGTGGAAATTACTCACGAGCCTGTAACGATTCTCGCGATACGCTACTCTACAAACTCGTGGGTGTGTTACCCCGAATAAACAGGAGAGTTATCGAATGGAACTGGAAATCGTCAAAGGCAAGTACCAGGACGTGATCGACCTGGCCAAGATGAAGAACTACAAACTGCATAACGTGCACATCGAAGGCGAGAAGCTACTGATCCGCGCCGATGCGCCGAATGAGGACATCAAGAACTCGCTCTGGAACTGCGCGAAAGAGATTGATCCGGTGTTCGCCGATTTGTGGCTTGATATCAACATCGACTCCAGTCTGCCGGCGCCGGTGGAGACGAAGACGTATACCGTCGTCGCGGGCGACTCGTTGTGGAAGATCGCCGCGAACCACTTGGGCAATGGCGCGTTGTATCCGGAGATCATCAAGGCCAATCCGGGCAAGCTGGTCGACGACAAGTCGGTGATTCATCCCGGCGATGTGTTGGTGATTCCGAACCTGTAGTTTTGCGCTACCTGCTTTTTCACAAGCCGTACGGTGTGTTGACACAGTTCACCGACGCCGCGGGCACGGGACGAAAGACTCTGGAAGACTTCGTCTCCGTGCCCGGCGTGTATGCGGCCGGGCGGTTGGATGCCGATAGCGAAGGCCTGCTGCTGCTGACCGACGACGGGGATTTGCAGCACCGGTTGCTCGATCCGAAGTTTGGTCATCGGCGTACGTATTGGGTGCAAGTAGAGGGCGCGCCATCGGAAGTAGCGCTCGCCCCGCTGCGCGCCGGTGTTCTTGTGCAAGGTGAGATGACGCTTCCAGCGGAGGCGTCGCTGCTTGGCTTCGATCCGCCGATCCCGCCGCGCGATCCGCCGGTGCGATTTCGCGCGGCGATTCCGACGACTTGGATTTCCTTGACGCTCACCGAAGGGCGGAATCGTCAGGTGCGGCGCATGACCGCGGCGATTGGCTTTCCGACGCTGCGGCTGGTGCGGTGGTCGATGGAGGCGTTGGCGCTTGACGGACTGAAACCTGGCGAGTGGCGTTCACTCAACACCGCCGAACTTACTTCTCTGCGAGCAGCCGTTTATGGGACTCGTCGAGAGCCAGTTTCTCCTCGCGCGAAACCTTCGGGTACTCGAGGTCGAGGCCGTCGATGGCGCGGGTGAGGATGCTCGACGCCAGCATGCGGGCGGTAGACTTGTCGTCGGCGGGGATGACGTACCAGGGCGCCCATTTGGTGCTGGTGGCCGATAGCGCGTCTTCATAGGCGCGCATATAGTCGTCCCAGTATTGGCGCTCGTTCAAATCGTGCGCGGAGAATTTCCAGTTCTTCTCGGGGTTCTCGAGGCGTTCGAGGAGGCGCTTCTTTTGTTCCTCTTTCGATACGTGGAGGAAGAACTTCAAGATTAGCATGCCGTTGCGGGCGAGGTGGCGCTCGAAGTTGTTGATGTCGTCGTAGCGCTCTTCCCAGATCTTCTTGGTGATGACCTCTTCCGTCAGCTTTTGGCGCTTCAAGTACTCGGGATGCACTTTGACGACGAGCACCTCCTCGTAATGGCTGCGGTTGAAGATTGTGATCTTGCCGCGCGCGGGCGAGACCCGCATGATGCGCCATAAATACGAATGATCCAACTCTTCGGCCGATGGCGCTTTGAAGCTGTAGACGTCGCAGCCCTGCGGATTCAGGCCCGCGGTGAGATGCTTCACCATGCCGTCCTTGCCGGCGGCGTCCATGGCCTGCAGGACGAGCAGTACGGACCAGCGGTCGTCGGCGTACAGCTTGGCCTGCGCGTCGGCGAGTTCGTCGAGATTGTCGGCGAGCACCTTCGCCGCCGCCGCCTTCGCCTCGGCGTCGGACTTGCCCTTGAATGCATCGCCGCCGTCCCACTCGGTTGGAAACCTCTTCAGCTTGCACTTCTTGCCCGGGTCGACCAGGAACTTGTTCAGCACTTTGTTTCCGAACATAACTCCACGACAATAGCAGATAGATGCCTCCCGAGGTCGTAGCAGTCGCCGAACAGCGCGCGGTGTATGCGCAGGTGCGCGAACTCGTGTCGATCGCGCCGAAGCTGGCGTTCGAAAAAACGGCGCTGTTGCGCGATCCGCTGTTGCGATCGCGGTTGCGCAAGGCGGCGTACATTGCGCTGGCGGCGCGCGCGCCGGAGGATGCGGCGAAGTTGCTGCCATCGGTCGCCGATGAGAAATGGCTGGGGGCGGTACACTTCGCCGCAGCGCTGGATGTGGCGTGGCACACGGTGCGACAGCAGCCGGATCTTTCGAAGCGGCTGCTGGTGGCATCGGCGGCGCGCTGGCCCGATGCCGCGCTGCGGGCGCGGGCGCAGTACATTGATTTGCCGTATGGCCGCGAGATCTTCGATGCCGCTGCGCGCGCCGCGCCGGAGCCGCCGACATTCGAGCGGCGCGCTTCGCAACTGTTGCTCGCGCCGCCGGCGGGATTGAGCGGCGCGGAGAAACTGACGCTGGCCGCGATGGCGCGCACCGATGTCGAAATCGATCGCGCGGTGGCGTTGGCGCGCGGCGTCGACTTGAAAGACCCTTCGTTGTTGGCGATGCCGCCCGGTACGCTGCGCGCGGCGTTGGCGCTGTTGCCGGAACCGGATGTCCCCGATGCGTTGGCCGCGCGGGCGATGGAAGGCATCGATGCCGCCGAAGATCCGGTGCTGGAAACGGCGCGGGCGGCGGCGTTTTTGCGGAAGCCTGTGCCAGGGCTGCCGTCGCCGTATTTGGGCGAGCTCTTGCGCGCGCACATTGGCGGTCGCGGCGACCAATTCGATACGGCGGCGCTGTTCGTCGACGGCGTCAATACACAGCGCTACATCTTTCACGACGACGTCGATGGCGCGGAATCGTTTGCGAGTTTTCTGGCTGCGTACGCGGACTGGCGCGTCGAGCGCAACGATAGCTCCGTGAAGATATCGAGCCCGCGGAACGGCGCGCGGCGGATCGAGATTTTCGCGAACGTGCCGGGGCGTGCATTGACCATGACGACGCCGCCGCAAGTCATCGTGCATCGCGGGCACGATCATCACATCGAAGCGACGTTGCCGCTGCTCGATGCCGGCGCGCGGCTGATCTATCTGGGCAGTTGCCGGGGCATGCAGAATGTGGAAGATGTTGTGATGCGCTCGCCGAACGCGGCGGTAATCGCGACGAGGGCGATCGGCGCGACCGCGGTCAACGACGCATTTTTGAAGGCGTTGAACGTGAAGCTGCTTTCGGGCGAGCCGCTGCGATGGGATGCGGTTTGGGACTCGATGCGGCCGAAGCTGGGTGAACACTTCGCAGGTTATGTGCCGCCGCATCGCAATCACGCCGCCGTATTCTTCGAGGCATGGCTGCGTCACGCGCTGGCCGCGCGATAATAGCGGCCATGAAGCTGATTGAATACGCCGATGCCGCGCCCGAAGCGCGCGCGATTTTTGACGACATCATGGCGGTACGCAAAACCGACCGCGTGAATAATTTCTGGAAGGCGCTGGCGAACGACCCGGCGACGATGCGGCGGACTTGGGAGAGCATCAAAGAAATCATGGGGCCGGGCGCGCTCGATCCAGTAACGAAAGAACTCATCTACATCGCCGTGAGCGCGACCAATAGCTGCGACTACTGCATCGCCACGCACACAGACGCGGCGCGGAAGAAGGGAATGACGCAGGAGATGTTTAACGAGATGATGGCCGTGGTCGGCATGGCGAACGAGACGAACCGGTTGGTGACCGGGTTCCGGGTGCCTCTGGATGAAGGCTGCTGTGATGGGCCCGTTGGCCTTGCAGAGGAAATTTACTTCGGATAATATGGCGGTACCGCAAAGACATGCTTCCGCTTTTTCATCGCATGACCGCGCTGGCGTGCGCCTGTGTGCCTTTGTCCGCCCAGACGCCCGTTGGCCCCGGGATCTTCGACAGCACCCGCGGAAGCATTAACAACACGCAGGTCGAGTATTCTTCGCCAGCGGGTGAAATTCCGATCTCCGTGCCGGGCTTCAACGGCCGCATGCGAATTCAGTTTCCGCGCAGCCTGCCCTCAGGTACGGTGAGCCAGGACGGAAAGAGCGTCAGGCTCGCCGAGCCGGTCACCGTCACGCTTGGCGTATCGGGAACTCGCGTGGCTGGGGCGACGAGTTCCAGCACCGAGATTCGTGCGAGCATTCAGTACGGAAATCTACCGGGTTGCGCGCCGTTGGCGCGGAACTTCCCCGTGGGGTCGACTGTCGATCTCACGTTGACTTGCACGCTGAATACCGTCAACCTTCCGGTGAGTGTGACTCCGGCCTTCTTTCCAGCGCTGCTAGATTCTTGAATCAAAGATTCTAAATCAGAGTACTTCAACATTTTGAGGTTAGGCTGCGAGTAATTTGACGATCTCCTCGATGGCGCGATCGGC
>Ga0194128_10000962_pt1 | contig 51189 bp, 55 predicted proteins | sample TA2KigCa65mmetaG_FD_148650 | JGI IMG/M metagenome (GOLD analysis project Ga0194128, IMG submission 148650) | Freshwater microbial communities from Lake Tanganyika, Tanzania - TA2015037 Kigoma Deep Cast 65m | ecosystem: Environmental > Aquatic > Freshwater > Lake | place: Tanzania: Lake...
GCAAAACCGTGGGAGCCGGAGGGAGCCCGTTCTTGTTGCGAGTCTGAGAATTCACGCTGATTCCTATTCTCGCCCTGCTCAGTAATTAAGGCCAGGGGAGTTGTCTCAGCTATGTTGGCACGGAGGGGGAGTCCAGACCGTAAACGTCCTCCGTGGCGTCCACTGGCGTCCTAATCGCCCAGCGCTAACCCTTTTGGTTTCAGTGGTGATGTCTGTAAGTGATTGATATGTCTTAAATGGCATGGAAGAGGTCAAGGGTTCGAATCCCTTCAGGTCCACCAAAACTCCTCAAGCACTTACGGGCCTTGGCCCGCCAAGTTCCTCACCCGTGGAGTCCAACTGGAGTCCAAACCCCATTTGATGCACGGGCAGCCATGGGCACCGTGTGAATTACGAAGCCTGCCCACGGTTAGGTCTTCATCTTCAACGCGATCCAATGTGTGGGCAGTGTGGGCACCGTTTTCGCGCTTGTTGTTTGCTTGAGACGACAACAATTACTTTCCCTATAAGGACGTTCCCTCCGTGCCCACACCGTTTTTCGGGCCTGATTCACTTTACTGTTGACGACTGAAGATTCCAACTGCTACTTAGGGTTGAACGCGACGCTTTGGTCTAGGACACGTCATGCCGAGAGACACTCCAACCCGATGGACGAAGGCTGAACTTTCCGCGCCCCGGCGGCAACTGCTTGAGACTATGCAACGCATTCTCTTCGGCCGCATCGAAGGACTTGTGGTGAGCAACGGCGAGCCCGTGCTTACTCCCAAGCCGCGCATCGTTCGTGACATCAACCTCGGCACCGACTCAGTGCAGGTCCCAGAACTGGACGATTACCGGCTGAAGAGGCAAGTTGTGGAACTGCTCGCACAACTGGAGCGGATCGGGGATGGAGTTGTAAAGTGCCTCGAAATTCGACACGGGTTGCCTTTCCGGCTGACTCTTGAGGATCGATTTGAAGGGAGTGGCTGAGATATAGAGCTCGATGTGGCTGCCGTCATCGTGATCTTATTGGTTCCTTCCTGGCGATCCTCGCCGAGGCATCGACCCGTTGATCGAGGAGAGCCGGGTGCTCAAGCGCTAAAGAAGGCGGCGGCAGCCGAGGGCTGCGATTTCCCCGGTCTCGGGCCGCACTCGTTCCGGCGCGCGAACATCACGTGGCGGCAAGAAGTGGGCGGTTCGAGCATCGAGGCATCGAAGATCGCCGGCCACAGCACCGTGCGGATGACCGAGGGGTACACGAAGATCCAACTCAACCGGCAGGCGGAACTGACACGCCTGATTCAGGAAAAGCTGGCCAGTGTCGGCGGGCAGCCTGCAGCAGCTCCTGTGGCGGTCCAAGAACTCGCTGACGTCGATATGAAGTCCGTGCTGTTGCAATAGGTGAATGGCCGTCCAAACTCAAACGTGCCCACCATCCTCAGCGGCGACTTCTTCCATGGCTGCGAGCAGCCGACGTTTCAGTTCCAGCGCTTTGGGGGACAGGTTCGCGTCCGGGGCCATCGCGTAGTGCTTCCATGCCACCACAAGATCTTCGGCCACCTCATCGAGCAAGTCACTCACGGTGCCGGCAAAGGCATCCAACCCAAGACTCTGGTCTTCGATGCGGACAAACTGCGGATTGACATCGTCTACGCGCGGTTGCAGGCGCACGGCGTCATTGAATTGCAAGCGCAGGCCTTCGTGCTCCACTTCGTGCAGCTCCAGCGGCGTGAGATCGGGCGTTCCATTCGATTCCATCATTTTCGTTGAGGGCACCCCTGCCATCCACAGAACCATCGTATCGATTCGCTGGACCAACTTGCTCTGCCCCGGCTTCCTGACCTTTGTCCGGTTGATCGGATCCAAACCGGTCGAGGGAGGCGACTTGACGGTCTGCGAGCACCCGCTATGCAGCGCGGGTACGCCTCATGATACAGTCGAACAGGATCGATAAGAAATGTTTGGATATGGCTCTGAGCGCTGGTAGGCCCGAAGATCTGCCCGATTTCCGCAAGCCGCCGCTGGCGGAGACGGTCTTGTCCCTCCAGTTCGAGCCGGTGGCCGGACTGACTACCGCTCATGTGGGTTTGCTATGGGCGCAGTTCCGCAAGCAGTTTCCGATGATCGAAGAACACCCTCCTCTGCCGCCGGCGTTCGAAAAATTCCAGCCCCCGACACCGCCACAGGTCGAGGTTTCTTTCGAAGAAAAGCCACCGGTACCGCGTCTGTGGTTTCTCAACGAACCAGGTTCGGAACTCATCCAGGTGCAGTCTGACAGGCTTATTCATAACTGGCGCAAGATGGAGGGCCTCGATCCTTATCCGCGATTCGAACCGATCCGGGATAAATTTCGTGACGAGGTCCGAATTCTCGAAGAGTTCTTGAGCGAAGAAAAGCTTGGGACGCTTGCCGTGAACCAATGTGAAGTGACGTACGTCAATCATATTGAACCGGCTAGTGTGTGGGCGCGGCACGGCGAAGCTGAAAAGGTCTTCGTCATGTGCTCGCGGTTGGGAACGGCTTCGTTTTTGCCTGAACCCGAAGACGCCGCAGTGCGGATGCGCTTTGTGATCCCAGGCCCGAATGGGAACCCGATTGGCCGGCTGCACGCAGTGGTACAGCCAGCGTGGAAGAAGTCCGATTCCTCGCCGATCTTGACTTTGAATTTGACCGCGCGAGGGTTGCCACTCGGTGAAGGCATAGAGGGTGCCTTTGCCTTCTTTGAGCTAGGTCGGAATTGGATTGTAAAAGGGTTCGCGGACTTGACAACACGCGAAATGCAACGGATGTGGGAGAGGATCGATGGCTGAAACTTTGACGTTACCTGACACGCGATACAGCCTCGCCGAGGAGGCAATTCTGTCACAGCCCTGGTATTCTGCATCGACCCTACCGGACGCACTTGCGCGCCCCTCGGTCGTGACCGCCACGGTTGAGCAACCGACAGCGATGCCGCGACGGATTCTTATCCGAAAGCGGGGACCGGCTGGTTCGGCTGAGCTTCAAGCGTCCGGATCATGGCCTCGGTCTTTTCTAAAGAGCGCGGGAGCGGTTGTGGACCTTCTAAATTTGCCAGCGGGTTGGGATTCCTATGCGGCGAAGGTCATCGCTCCGCAGAATGCGCTGCAGGCCATTCGGTTTCTGGCCGACTTCGTCGGTCCGGACACACCGCAACCTGCAGTCGTACCGCGAGTGCAGGGAGGGATCCAAATCGAGTGGCATACGATGAGCGTTGACATAGAGGTCTACATCGACGCTCCTGGGAGGGTCCGTTGGTTTGCGGAACGAGCCGAAGCGGGCGAGACTCTCGAGGGACCGCTTGCGGGACACGAAGCTGTGTTGAAGGCGTGGGTTCAGCAGATTTCCGGAAAGTGAGCCCAGCCTGATTGAGTACTCCGGAGGATTGCGCAAGGAACTTTCCCGACGACCCGACAGTGGTCGATAGCGTCGCGCTTCTTCGCCGTATTCCATCTTGGCACTTTTACTTCGACGAAAGGCTTGGGAAGATGCGCCCAAGGTCAGCGGCATTTGAGGACGATGCCGACGGCGACCCAATGTCGGTCTACCGGCGGGATATCATCGAAGCGGAAGGCTCTACCGTGCAGCGAGTCATGATTGGTCACGAGGGATTTGCTCTTGTGTCGCTCGCAGCAGGACAGCTTCGGTCCAAACAGCAGTCCGTCTTCCCGGATCCTTTGCCGGACGAATCATCCCATGCGAAGATTTGCGGCCCCAAAACGGAAGGCACTCGACGGTGGTTTGCCAAACAGGCTGAATGGGTGATCGCTCCTCCCGATTGACGTTCTCGTTTGGGGCCATTGACGGACTCGCCACTACCCTGGCGTTTGAGCATCCTCCTTATATGGAAATCATTTGTTGTCTGCTCCAGCAGACGACAATCACCACAGCCTGCAACCGCGCGCGCGAAGGCACGCCACTTGGCCGGGTCAGGTGTGGAGTCCTGGAGTCCGCGCGGAGTCCGTACGCCCAAAAGACGCCCCGTGGCGTCCACCGGCGTCCACGGCGTGATACGCTAAGTCTTGTGTTTCCGTCGTTCCTGTCTGCAAGTGATTGATATGTCTTAAATGGCATGGAAGAGGTCGTGGGTTCGACTCCCACCAGGTCCACCAGCCTTCAGCCCCCCCCACAGCCCGCGCGTTGAGTTAAAATCCGGCTCATGCGCTGCCTTCCCCTCTCCTTCCTCGCCACCGCCCTCACCCTCCTCCTCGCTCAATCCAACTGGCCCCAACTCAACTACGCCGTCGACCCCAACTGGCCACGCCTGCCCGCCGGCTGGACCTTTGAGGAAACTCCCGGCGTTGCCGTCGACTCCCGCGAACATGTTTTTGTCTTCCACCGCGGTCCGCACTCGATCGTCGAATTCGATCCGGCCGGCAACCATGTCCGCTCCTGGGGCGACGGTGTCTTCGTCCGCCCTCACGGCCTCAAGTTCGACAATGAAGGCAACCTCTGGGCGGCCGACGACCAGGGCCACCTCGTGGTCAAGATGGACTCCAGCGGCCGCGTGCGCATGGTCCTTGGCCGCAAGAACACCAAAGGCGAAACCAACGACACCTTCAACCGCCCCACCGATATCGCCTTCGCCCCCAACGGGGACTTCTATGTCTCGGACGGCTACGGCAATTCCCGCGTCGTCAAGTTTTCAAAAGACGGCCGCTTCCTCAACACCTGGGGCAAGAAGGGCGCCGCAGAAGGTGAATTCAACCTCCCCCACGCCGTCGCCGTCGACAAGCGCGGCCGCGTCTACGTCGGCGACCGCGAAAACCACCGCATGCAGATCTTCGATGCTAACGGGAAGTTCCTCGCCCAGTGGAAGCATGTCGGCTCGCCCTGGGGCGTCGTGATCACCCCCGACGAGTTCATCTACATGTGCGACGGCCACAACAACCGCATCCTCAAACTCAACTTGAACGGCGACGTCCTTGGCGTGCTTGGCGCCCATGGAAAGCTCCCCGGCCAGCTTGATTACTCCCACCACCTCGCCGTCGGCCCCAGCCGCAGCATCTACGTCGCCGAGATCAAGAACTGGCGCGTACAGAAGTTCGCACCCAAATAATCCCTGGCCCCTGTCGCGATTCTAGTCGCATCCGGGTCTTAGTGGTTAGTGAATCTCACAGCAACTCACCCGGTCATCAACTGGAGAACCCACTTCCGCTTCCTCCTCAAGCAGGCGCTTCCTTCCACCTCCATCTTCCCCGCCCTCTCCGACATCGACCGCCGCATGAGCCTGGCGCAAAATGGCGCCGCCGCCGCGGTGACCTTGCCCTCGTTCTCGACAACATCTACAAGCTCGTTTCCGCCAAGCGACGACTGCGCCGCCGCCCTCCCACACTCATCTGGAACTTCCTCGCATTCGAGCACAACGCGCACCAGATCCCGCTCGCCGAACGCATGGCCCGCAACCTCGGCGTCGACCGTTTCCGCGTCGCCATCCCCTTCGATGTCTCCTGGGACGACCCTTCCATCCGACCCGCCGCCGTCACTCCCTACCTCAAGCGTCTCGACTGCTCCACCCTCGCCCGCGCTCCGGAAAACTGGAATCCTTTCCCGGACGCTCTCGAATCCGCCGCCATCGAAGAGGCGTTCTCGCAACCGTTCCGCACCCACGACGCTTCCTCGCAACCGAACCCCGGCCGCACCTGCCACTGGCTCTACAAAAACATGGTCATGGACGCCCAAGGCCGTATCCTCCCCTGTTGCGGCGCCCCACGCCCCGACGCCGATCTCGTGTTCTCCCGTTTCGACGGTCACAACGCCAACCTGTACAACTCGGAAAAATACCGCCAGGCCCGAACCCACTTCCGCCAAGGCATCGCCGGCGGCCCTCATTGCACGAAATGCACCTGGGATCACGATTCCGTCAACATCGACACCAATGAAATCCGCTACTACTTCCGCTCCGCCGACCCCGCCTTCTTCGACCGCCACAGCCTCCACCTCCTCTCCTCCTGGTAACACCGGATAGGAGATACTGTTGTCCATGCAAAAGTTCCTGCTTGCCACGCTGCTGGCTCTCGCCGCTTCCGCCCAGGTCTCGAAAGTCGAAATCGTCAAACCCACAACGCCGCACGACGACTCCAAGCCCAACTCCGCCGCCGTGCCCGAGGCCATCGCCATCGACGGCAAAATCGAGCGCGTCGTCGTCATCCGCCTGAAATTCAACGCCGACCTGCTCGCCGGCATCGAGAGCACGATCAAACAGCACAAGATCAAGAACGCCGTTGTGCTCAACGGCATCGGCTCCGTCCGCAACTATCACATCCACTCCGTCTCCAACCGCACCTTCCCCTCCAAGAACATCTTCATTAAGGACCCCTCCGCCCCCGCCGACATCATCTCCATCAACGGCTTCGTCATCGACGGCCGCCTCCACGCCCACATGACCCTCACCACCGGCGAACACGCCTTCGGCGGACACATTGAACCCGGCACCAACGTCTTCACCTTCGCCATCCTCACCCTCGGCATCCTGCCGGACTCCATGGACATCAGCCGCGTGGATGATAAAACATACCGGTAGGAAGGAGTCCCCATGAGCAACAAACTATCCCGCCGCGCCGCGATTCAAACTGCCGGCGCCGCCGCCTTGCTCCCTGCATCGCTGGCGCAAGGGCAATCCCCCAACTGGCCGCCGCCGGAAGGCGCGCACACACCGCGCATCTGCCTCGGCGCCTCTCCAAATCTCGACGAGAAAGGCATGCGCCACCTCAAGCAGGTCGGCGTCGACTACGTCCTCATGGGCGGCCCCCCCGTCTCTTGGACCGAAGCTTCGCTGCGCGAGCGCATGGACCGCTTCAAGGCCGGCGGCATCACCATCATCAACATGATGATCTCCGGCTTCAACGACGTCATCTGGGGCCGCCCCGGCGCCGACGCCCAAACCGAAAACGTCATCCAGTCCATCCGGGCCGCAGGAAAAGCCGGGCTCCCCGTCATCGAGTACAACTTCTACGCCAACCGCCTCATGGAAGGTTACAAGGAGGAAACCGGGCGCGGGGGCGCTGGCTACACAGCCTACGACTACGAACTCTCCAAGAACCTTCCGCCGCGCGAAGGAGTCGGCACGCACACTCGGAAAGAGCAACTGGAACGCGCCCGCCGTTTCCTGAAAGCCGTCGTTCCGGAAGCCGAAAAGGCCAACGTGCGTCTCGCGCTGCATCCCAACGACCCGCCCGTCCCCATCAGCCGCGGCTCCGAACAGCTCATGGCCACCTTCGCGCACTGGAAGGAATACCTCGACCTCTATAAGAGCCCCTACAACGGCATGACCTTCGACTGCGGTGTCACGCGCGAGCTCGGCGAAGATCCCGTCAAGGTCTGCCGTTATCTTGGCGAGCGCGACGTGATCAACCACGTCCACTACCGCAACGTCGTCGTCCGCAAGCCCTACGTCGACTACACCGAAGTCTTCCTCGACACCGGCTACGTCAACATGTTCGCCGTCATGAAGGAACTGGTCCGCCAGAAGTACCCGCGCGGCCTCTACCCCGAACATCCGCGCGCCCTCGACGTCGACCGGGAACGCGGCATCCGCAGCCAGTACCCCGGCGGCGGCGCCCTTGTCGGCGAAGTTTACAACGTCGCCTACGCCAAGGCCATGCTCCAGGCCGCGCTCTCCAGCTAGTGATACAATGCCATTCCAATATGAAAACCACCATCCTCCTTCTGCTCACCGGCCTCTCCCTTCTTGCCCAAGATGCAAGTAGGATGACCTTCTTTATCACCAGCGCCGGCTCGGGCGACGGCGCCAATCTCGGCGGACTCGCCGGAGCCGATGCACACTGCCAAAGACTCGCCGCCGCCGCCGGAGCAGGCAGCAAGACCTGGCGCGCCTACCTCAGCGCCTCCGCGGCCGACGGCAAGCCCGCCGTTAACGCGCGCGACCGCATCGGCAAAGGCCCCTGGTTCAACGCCAAGGGCGAGCAAGTCGCTGCCAACGTCGACGATCTGCACTCCGACAGCAACAAGCTCGGCAAGCAGACCTCGCTCACCGAAAAAGGAGCCGTCGTCAACGGCCGCGGCGACACCCCCAACCAGCACGACATCCTGACCGGCTCCAAAGCCGATGGCACCGCCTTCCCCGATGGCCACACCTGCAACAACTGGACTTCCAACGGGGAAGGCAGCGCCGAAGTCGGCCACCACGACCGTCAGGGCGGCGGCCCCGCGCCCACTTCCTGGAATTCCTCCCATCCATCCCGCGGCTGCAGCCAGCCCAATTTGGTGGCCACCGGTGGCAACGGCTACTTCTATTGCTTCGCCACGAACTAGCGGCGCAGCCACCCTGCTGCTGCTCGCTGCCGCAGCATACGCCCAGCCCACGCTCAATATCAAAGAAGGCGGGCTGACCTATCGCTCCCACTGCGCACCCTGTCATGGTCTGGAAGGCGCCGGCGGCCGCGGACCCGCACTCAACACCGGCCGCTTCCACCACGCCACTACCGACGAAGAGCTGCTTCGCGTAATCTCCAATGGCATCCCCGGCACCGAAATGCCCGGGCAGTTCTATGAAGAGGACAAGCTCCGCCACGTTGTCGCCTATCTGCGATCCCTCTCCAGTCACACGCCACCCAAAGGCGACCCCGCCCGCGGCAAAGCTCTTTACGCGAAACTCGCCTGCTCGCAGTGCCACCGCATAGCCGGCCAGGGCGGACGTCTCGGCCCCGACCTCACAGAGATTGGCCGCAGCCGCGCCCCGGCTCACCTCCGGGCCGCCATCACCGACCCTGACGCCGACGTCCGCCAGCGTTACTGGACCGTTCGCTTTAACGACGCGCAAGGCCGCCAGCATGAAGGCCTCCTCATGAACGAAGACACCTACTCCGTCCAGTTCATGGACATCACCGAGCGCCTCCACTCCGTCTCCAAGTCCGGCCTATCCAACTACCGCGTCGAAAAAGTCTCGAAGATGCCCTCCTACAAAAGCCAGCTCAGCCCGGCCGAACTCGACGACCTCGTCGCTTACCTGGCCTCGCTGCGCCCCCAAGGAGACGCCCGATGAAACTCGCCCTACCGCTCCTCGCCGCCACGCTTCTCCCCGCCCAGGTCACCTATGAGCGGCTCCTCAACGCGCAGAAAGAGCCCGGCAACTGGATCACCTATTCGGGCGCCTACAACGGCTGGCGCTACAGCGGGCTCGATCAGATTAACCGCTCCAACGCCGCCCGCATGGAGCTGAAGTGGGTGTACCAGATGCCGACCACGCACATGGTGGAAACCTCGCCCATCGTCGCCGACGGCGTCATGTACTTCACCGAGCCGCCCTCGAACGTCGTCGCCGTCGACGCCGCCACCGGCCGCCAGTTCTGGCGCTACCGCCGCAAGACCCCCGACAAGGTCAACGTCTGCTGCGGACAGGTCAACCGCGGAGTCGCCGTTCTCGGCGACCGCGTCTTCGTCGGCACCGTCGACTCCTTCCTCGTCGCCCTCGACGCCCGCACCGGTGACGTCCTCTGGGAAACCGAAGTCGCCAACTACCGCCACGGCTACGCCGTCACCGTCGCCCCTCTAATCGTCAAGGACATGGTGATCGTCGGCATCGCCGGCGGCGAATACGGCATCCGCGGCTTCCTCGACGCTTACGACGCCGCAACGGGTAAACTCCGCTGGCGCTTCAATACCATCCCCGGCCCCGGCGAGCCCGGCAACGATACCTGGGCCGGCGACTCCTGGAAAACCGGCGGCGGCTCCACCTGGGTCACCGGCTCCTTCGACCCCGCCCAGAACCTCATCATCTGGGGCGTCGGCAACCCGGCCCCCGACTGGAACGGCGATGTCCGCCTCGGCGACAACCTGTACACGGACTCCGCCATCGCCCTCGACGCCGACACCGGCAAACTGAAATGGCATTTCCAGTTCGTCCCCCACGACGTGCACGACTGGGACGCCGTGCAAGTCCCCGTACTCGTCGACGCGAACTGGCGCGGTAAACCCCGCAAGCTTGTCTACTGGGCCCACCGCAACGCTTTCTATTACGTCCTCGACCGCGAAACCGGCGAGTTCCTCCACGGCAAGCCCTTCGCCACGCAGACCTGGGCCAAGGGCCTCGACGACAAGGGCCGCCCCGTCCGGTTACCCAACATCGACCCATCACCCGAAGGGACTTACATCTGGCCCGGCGTCCAGGGCGCAACCAACTGGTACTCGCCCAGCTACAATCCTCTCACCGGCCACTTTTACCTCTCCGTCTGGGAAAACCGCAGCGTCTATTACAAAGGCGAGCAGAAATACTCGCCCGGCAACCGCTACATCGCCAGTGTCCCCCTGATCGATCTCCCCGACGAGCCCGGCCACGGCGCCATCCGCGCGCTCCATCCCCAAACCGGCGACAAGATCTGGGAATACAAGCTCCACACCAAACCCTGGGCCGGCGTCCTCTCTACCGCTGGACGAATCGTCTTCGGCGGTAGCGATGAAGGCCACTTCTTCGCCCTCGACGCCGAAACCGGCCGCGAACTCTGGCGCCAGAACTGCGGCGGCATTATCCGCGCCAATCCCGTCACCTACATGAGCGGGGGCAAACAAGTCGTCGCCATCGCTGCCGGCAGCGCCATCTTCACTTTCGAACTTGGCAACTGACCCACGCGGCCGCGGTTTCTCATCAGCGCTCCACTGCTGGAGGAGACTAAAACTGGTAGACTGAAGGTCCGATCTATGGCTATCAGTAAGGATCTGCTCGAGATTCTGGTTTGCCCGATTTGCAAGACGCCGGTGGAGTTAATGCAGGACGAGAACGGGCTGCGGTGCCCGGCATGCCGGCTGGTCTATCCGATTCGCGACGACATTCCGGTGATGCTCGTCGATGAAGCGCGCAAGGAGGGCTGAGGAACCGGCCGCGCCAATCCATGAACAAGGCATTGGACCAGCTGCGGCCAGGGGCGCGGTTTCTGATTTTGCGGTTGCGGTCGCTAGGGGACTGCGTGCTGACGACACCGGCGATTGAGCTGTTGCATGATCACCGGCCGGAGCTGCGCATCGGCGTGGCGGTGGAGGAACGGTTCGCGGGAGTTTTTGCGGGGAATCCGCGCATCGCGGAGGTGATGGCTCCGGCTTCGAAGAACGTCGCGAGGTTTGGGGCCGATCTGTGCCTGAACCTGCACGGGGGGACGCGGAGCATGGCGCTAACGGCGATGTCGCGGGCGCGTCTGCGTGCGGGGTTCGGGCACCACAGCGGGGCGTGGCTGTACAACCTAAGGATTCCGCGGGCGCAAGAGATTCTCGGGGTGGAGAGGAAGGTACACACAGCGGAGCACCTGGCGTCGGCGATGTTCTGGCTGGGGGTTCCCCAGCGAGAGATTCCGCGGGCGAGCCTGTATGCGGATGCGGCGGAAGCAGGAAAGCCGTACGGGGTGATTCATGCGATGGCAGCTGCGCCGGAGAAGACGTGGCCGGCGGAGCGGTTTGTCGCGGTTGCGCGTCATCTTGTGGAGACCGGGCTGGAGCCGGTATTCATAGGAGCGGCGGGAGAGGACATGTCGGCGTTCGCGTCGTACCGGCGCATGGGCGGGGCGCCGCTGGAAGAGGTAACGAGGCTTCTTTCCGGCGCGTCGCTGTTTGTGGGCAATGACAGCGGACCGGCGCACATGGCGGCGGCGCTCGGGGTGCCGGTGGTGGTGCTGTACATGGCGAGCGATCCGGTGATCTGGGCTCCGTGGAAAACGGCGGGCGAGGCGCTGGTGGGAAACCGGATCGGGGTGGACGAGGTGATCGGGGCGCTGGAGCGGCTAAGGGTGAAGACGTGAACGGGCCGCTGGTTCGACTGCTGGGCTACACGCGGCCGTACACGCCGGCCTTGAGCTTGTCGGTGGTGCTCATGGCACTGGCAGGGGCCGCGCACGCGATGATCGCGGTGCTGATCCGTCCGGTGTTTGACCGCGTGCTGGACCCGTCGACGGCGGAGCAGCCGGTACTGCTGATCACGATATTGAAGCGGGATATTTACCTGCACCACCTGGTTCCCTCCGGCATACACAACGTGTGGACAATGGTGGCGTTCGGCATCCTGGTGGTGTTCCTGACCAAGGGGGTGGCCGAGTATGCGGGCAATTACCTGGTGAACTACGTGGGCTTTTCCGCGATCACCGATCTGCGGCAGCGGATCTTCCAGCGGCTGCTGCACATGGATACGGAGTTCTACGAGATGCATTCCACGGGCCGTCTGATGTCGTCGATCATGAGCGACATCGAACGGATCCAGGTGGCGGTGTCGCACATGCTGGCCGACTGGCTTCGGCAGAGTTTTGCGGCGTTGGGGCTGCTGTACGTGGTGCTGCAAACCGATTGGAAACTTGCGGTGGCGAGTTTGACGTTGCTGCCGTTTGTGCTGATCCCGACGGCGCGGATCGGGCGGAAGATCCGGCGGGCGACGCGGCACGCGCAGGACGACGCGGCGGAGCTGAACCAGATTCTGCAGGAGACGCTGAGCGGGCACCTGGTGGTGAAGTCGTTCAACGCGGAGAGGCACGAGGCGAGGCGGTTTCACCATGCGAGCCTGCGGCTGAAAAAGAGCAGCCTACGTTATGTGGCGCAGCAGGCGCTGGCTTCGCCGATGATCGAGTTTTTCGGGGCGCTGACGATTGTGGCGTTACTGACCTATGCACGCAACCAGATCAAGCTGGGGGCGATGACGACGGGTGAGTTTACGAGTTTCCTTGTGGCGCTGCTGATGCTCTACGAGCCGGTGAAGCGGCTGACGGGAATCTACAACATTTTCCAGCAGGCAATCGGGGCGTCGCAGAAAGTGTTCGAGTACCTGGACCGTGAAGAGAAGATCGTGGAGCCCGCCGGGGCGGTGGAGCTGGAACGATTCGAGAAAGGGGTGGTGTTTGAGGGCGTGGGCTTCCACTACCCGGCGGCGCCGGAAGGGTTCCGGCTGCACGACATCACGATCCGGATGAATACCGGGGAGTTGGTGGCGCTGGTTGGGCCGAGCGGTGCGGGGAAGTCGACGCTGGCGGGGCTGTTGCTGCGGCTTTACGACGTCAGGGAAGGGCGGATCCTGATCGACGGACGCGACATCCGGGAGCTAAAGCTGGCGAGCCTTCGGTCGCTGATCAGCGTGGTGGCGCAGGATACGTTTCTGTTTAATGAAACGGTGGCGAGCAACATACGGTATGGGAGGAGGAACGCTACGGACCAGGAAGTGCGGGAGGCGGCGCGGAACGCGATGGCGGAGGAGTTCATCGACAATCTGCCGCAGGGGTTCGATACGGTGATCGGGGAGCGGGGAGCGAAGCTGAGCGGAGGGCAGCGGCAGCGGATCGCCATTGCGCGGGCGCTTTTGAAGAATTCGCCGATTTTGGTTTTGGATGAGGCTACGTCGCACCTGGATACGGAGTCCGAGCGGCTGGTGCAGCGCGCGCTGGGGAACCTGATGAAGGGGCGAACAGTGTTTGTGATCGCGCACCGGCTGTCGACCATCCGGCGAGCGGATCAGATTATCGTGGTCGAAGGAGGGCGCATCCGGGAAACGGGGACACACGAGGATCTGCTGCGGGAGGGTGGGCTGTATCAGCGCCTGCACGAGATGCAGTTTGTGGAAACGGACCGGCTGGCAAATCCATGAGCGGGCAAGCGCCAATTCGAAGCATGACGGGCTTTGCCCGTGTGAGGCGGATGACGCCGCAAGGAGAGATTGTGCTGAGCCTGCGCGGGGTGAACCATCGCGGGTTGGATCCGCACTTTCACATGGCGTCGGATTTCGATCCGCTGGAGCAGGGGATGCGGAAGGCGATAACGGCACAGGTGATCCGCGGGCATCTGGACGTCCGGCTGCAATGGGTGCGTGCGCGAGGAGCGGGGAAACTCGCGGTGAACCAGGAGATGCTGAAGGCGTACGTGGAGGCATACCGCGCGGCGGCGAAGCAGTATAGTTTGCTGGCGCAGGTGGATCTGAACGCGGCGTTTCAGACGCCGGGGGTGATTGCCGACGGGGGCAGCCAGGAGCCGGGGCCGGAGGTGGAAACGGCTGTGGAAGAGGCGATGGCGGAGGCGCTCAACATCTACAACGCGCACCGGGAGGCGGAAGGCGCCGATACCGCGGCGGTGATGCGGAAGCATTTGGAAAAGATTGAAGCCGCGGCGGGGAAGATCGAGGCGGCGCGCGAGGGGATCGTGCCGGCGCTGCGCGCACGCCTGGAGGCCAAGATGCAGGAGATGCTGGGGGCGGCAGGGGCGGATCCCAACCGGCTGGCGCAGGAGGCGGCTCTGCTTGCCGACCGCAGCGACATCGGCGAGGAGGTGGCGCGGCTGAAGATGCACGCGGCACGGTTGCGGGAGATGCTGGAGAAGGGAGGCGAAATGGGCAAGAAGCTGGATTTTTTGTTACAGGAGATGAACCGCGAGGTGAGCACGATGCTCGCCAAGTCCGGTGCGGCGGCCGAGGCGGGGCGTGCGATTGTGGAACTGGCGCTGGGGGTAAAATCGGAAGTCGAGAAGATTCGAGAGCAGTCGCTGAACCTGGAATGACCACCGTATTGATCATTTCCGCGCCGTCGGGCTCTGGCAAATCGACCCTGGTAAACCGGCTGATGCGGAGCGATCCGCAGCTGGATTTTTCGATATCCTACACGACGCGCGAGCCTCGGGGAGCGGAGGTGAACGGGCAGCAGTACCATTACATCGCGCGGGAGGAGTTTGAGGCGCGGATCGCCAAGGATGAGTTTCTGGAATGGGCCCAGGTGTTTGGGAACTATTATGGGACGCACCGCAGCTACCTGGACCGGGCGCGGGCGCTGGGGCGGGACCTGGTGCTCGACATCGACGTGCAAGGTGCGAGACAATTAAAAGAGCGAATTCCGGACGCAGTATCCATCTTCATTTTGGCCCCATCGCGGGAGATCTTGGAGCGGCGTTTGCGCGCACGCAGCGAGGATCGCGACGAAGTGATCCAGCGGCGGCTTACGGAAGCGGCGCAGGAGATCCGGAATTTTGATTTGTACGACTACGTGCTGGTCAACCAGGACGTGGAAGAATCCGTGATGCGGCTGAAATCGATTGTGGAAGCCGAGCGGATCCGCCGGGAAAGAGTCCGGGAGCAGATCCGGCCGATCCTGGCCAGTTTCGGGATGGAGCAGGAATAAACCAATGAGCGAATCGATTGTTAGAAATATGCAGCACGCGATTCCGGACGATCCGGAGTTGAGCACTTACCGCTACATCATCGTGGCGGCGAAGCGGGCGCGGCAATTGCAGGCCGGCGCACGGTCGTTTCTGCCGACGACGTCGAAGAAGCCGACGGTGACGTCGATGGAGGAAGTGCGGCGCGGGCTGATCAAGTACACGGACCCCTCGCAGGAGCAGCCGGAAGAGCAGGCCGGCGAATAAGAGCCTGGGGCCGGGAGAGCGAGAGAAGCCGATGAAGCTTGTTCTCGGTGTAGGCGGCGGCATCGCGGCATACAAGGCGGCCGAACTGGCGCGCGCGCTAGGAGAGCGGGGCTGCGCGGTGCAGGTGGTGATGACGGACGCGGCGCAGCAGTTCATCACGCCGCTGACGTTTGCCGCTCTGACGCAGCGCAAGGTGATCACCAGCCTTTTCTCCGGCCAGACCAGCGAGGAGACGCTGGCGAGCGCCGTGGAGCACATCAGCGTGGCGCAGGAGAACGAGATGCTGGTGGTGGCGCCGGCGACGGCGGATCTACTGGCGCGGTTCGCGCACGGACTGGCGGGGGATTTCCTGACAACGATGTACCTTGCCTTCACGGGGCCGGTGGTGCTGGCCCCGGCGATGAACACGAACATGTGGAACCATCCGGCGACGCGGGAGAACCTGCGCATCCTGGCGGAGCGTGGACATCACATCATTGAGCCGGGAGATGGTCCGCTGGCGTGCGGAACCGTGGGTCCGGGCCGGCTGGCCGAGCCGGCGGTGATTGCCGACAGGGTTGTGTCCTTGGGCGTGGCAGCGGCGAGCCGGGATCTGGACGGCGAAACGGTATTGGTGACGGCGGGTCCGACGCAGGAGCTGCTGGACCCGGTGCGGTACATTTCCAACCGCTCCAGCGGGAAGATGGGATACGCGCTGGCGGAGGCGGCCGCACGGCGCGGCGCGCGGGTGATTCTGGTCTCCGGTCCTGTGAGTTTGCAGGCACCGGCGGGGGTGGAGGTGGTGCGTGTGCGCTCGGCGAAGGAGATGAGGGCGGCGGTGTTCGAACATCTGGAACAGGCCACGATCATCATCAAGTCGGCGGCGGTGGCCGATTATCATCTGGAAAACGTGCCAAAGCAGAAGGGGAAGAAGACGGCGGCGCGGCTTTCGCTGGAGCTGTCGCCGACGCCGGACATTCTGGCCGAAGTGGGCCGGGTGAAGGGGGACCGGCTGTTGATCGGTTTCGCGGCGGAGACGGGGGACCTGCTGGCGGAGGCGCGGCGGAAGATGCAGACGAAGAATTGCGATATGGTGGTGGGCAACCTGGTGAACCAGGAGGGAATCGGGTTTGAATCGGAGGAGAACGAGGTGTCGTTGGTGTTGTCGACGGGCGAAACGGTGAAGCTGCCGCGGGCGCGGAAGACCGAAATTGCCGGGAAGATTTTCGACCAGTTGCTGAAACTGCGGCTTTCTCTCCACGCAGCCCGATGAACCAGGACGCCTTGCGCGAGCTGCTCGGGTTCTATCGCGACCTGGGCGTGAAGGAGCTGTACGCACCGCAATCGCTGCCCGCACCGCCACTTCCCGGAAAGACAACCATTGCCGCTATGCCGAAAGAGCCACCACCGCTGCTGCCCGTACTGCCGTCATTAGCCCCGGAAGGGGACACGATGGAGAGAATCCGCGAGGATATCGGAGATTGCACCCGGTGCCGGCTGCATCAAGGACGGAACAAGATCGTATTCGGCTCCGGGAACGAGAAATCGCCGCTCGTGTTTGTGGGAGAAGGCCCGGGCGCCGATGAGGACGCGCAGGGCCTGCCCTTTGTGGGCCGCGCCGGGCAGTTGCTGACGCAGATGATCGAAGGGACTGCCGGCAAGGAAGGAATTCCGATAAAGCGTAGCGATGTATATATCTGCAACGTGGTGAAGTGCCGGCCCCCGGAGAATCGTACGCCGGAGCCGGATGAGATGCAGACGTGCGGGCAGTTTCTGTTCCGGCAGCTGCTGGTAATCCAGCCGATGGCGATTTGCGCGCTGGGATCGACGGCAGCCAAGGCGCTGCTGGGCACACGCGACGGGGTGATGAAGCTGCGCGGGAAATGGCATCGCTGGCGCGAGATTCCGGTGATGGTGACCTATCATCCTTCGTATTTGCTGCGGCCATACAATCAGAACGCCAAGCGGGAAGCGTGGGAGGATTTGAAGAAGGTGCTGCACCAGGTTTATGACTAGGCGCGGCGGGCTGTTCATCACGTTCGAAGGGACCGACGGAAGCGGGAAGACTACGCAGATCCGGCTGTTGCGGGAGCGGCTCATGCGGGAAGGCTACGAGGTGGTGGAAACGGCCGAACCCGGTGGGCCGCCGATCGGGGTGCAGATAAGGCGGATTCTGCTCGACCCGGCGAACCAGGAGCTGGACCCGCGCGCGGAGTTGCTGCTCTACTTCGCCTCGCGCGCGCAGAACGTAGCCGAGTGCATCGTGCCGGCGCTTAAGGCGGGTAAGGTTGTCGTGTGCGACCGGTTCACGGATTCGACGGTGGTGTATCAGGGGGCCGGGCGTGGACTGGGCCAGGAGGTGGTGGAAGCGCTGCATCAGGTGGCCTGCGGCACGCTCCAGCCGGATATCACGCTCTACCTCGACATCGATCTGGAAACGAGCCTCGATCGTGCCCGGCAGAGGAATGAGTCGCAAGCAGGTCCGGCCGAATCGCGCATGGACGACCAATCGGTAGAGTTCCACCGTGCGGTGCGCGACGGGTATCTCAAACTGGCCGCGCGGGAGCCGGGCCGGGTGCGGGTGATCGATGCCGGCCACGATGCGGCCACTGTGGAGCAGGCGATCTGGGAGCAGGTGGCGCCGCTATTGGAGACCGCGCGTGTTCGATAACTTTGTCGGCAACAGGGAGGCTGCCGGAACCCTGGGGAGGATGATCGAGGCGGGGCGCATTCCACAAACCATTTTGCTGGACGGGCCGGAGGGAGTGGGCAAGGCGACGCTGGCCAGGCGCTTTGCCGCGAGGCTGCTGGGCGGCGCCGAGCGGATCGAGCAGGATGACCAAAGCCTCAGCCACAACATGAGCTTTGTGGAAGAGCGGGAGAAACTGCCGTCGGACAAGCGCGCCGATGACCCGCTGCTGTTTGCGACGCATCCGGATTTTGTCACCTTTCCGCCTGACGGACCGCTGCGGCAGATTTCGATTCAGCAGATGCGTTTGCTGAAGCAACGGGCGCAGTACGGGCCGTTGAGCGGGAACTGGCGTGTGTTTCTGCTTGACGGGATTGACCGGGCCAATGAGCAGGCGGCGAATTCCCTGCTGAAGACGCTGGAGGAGCCGCCTGGCTACTTGATACTCCTATTGACAGCGGAGAATCCGTACGATCTGCTGCCGACGATCCGGTCGCGGGCGGTGCCGGTGAGGCTGGCGCCGTTGAGCGCGGAGGAGATGAAGGAGTTCGCTCGCCTGCGCGGTCTGGACAACGCTGCGCGGAGAATCGCGTTGGCGGCGGGGCGGCCGGGTGTGGCGTTGTCGCTCGACCTGGAGGAATACGACAAGCGGCGGCAGGCGATGTGTGCGCTGATTGAGGTGGCCGCCGGCGTAGAGCAGTTTCCGGTGTGGGCGGGGTACGCGGAAAAACTGGCGCAGGCGCGATCGGAGAAGCTGGAACCGTATTTAAAGGTGCTGTACCTGCTCTTGGAGGATCTGCTGCACACGCGGGAGAGGGCCGGGGATCTCCGCAATCCGGACCTCGGTCAGTGGATGGAAAGGCTGTCCGGAAGCGTGAGTTTTCAGTGGATCAGGCAGGCCGTGCGGCAGACCGATGAGCTGGTGCAGCTGCTGCGGCGGAACATTCACAAGAACATCGCGCTGGACGCGCTGGTGATCCGGCTGCGCGATTTGGCGCGGGTTGCCTGAGCCTGCCGGTTATGGTATCCATAGAGCAGATCCGCAAATAATAAACCCTCGGCAGGAGATCGCAAACAGCAAAATTTTGTGTGCCGGGGGAATCTGCATTAAGAAGAAGGAGCGCCGTTGTGGAGGCAGCCAACCGTAAGTTGATCCGTCCGTCTTTTAACGAACTCAAAGAGAAAATGGAAGCAAAGCGTACCCAGAAAAAGAGTCCCCCGCCCGAGTTCACCAACGCCGAGAATTTTTATTACGTGAAGCAGATGCAGCTGAAGACGCCGATGGTGGTGGTGCTTCAGGATGGCGAGACTTTGCATGGAGTGATCGAGTGGTACGACAAGTGCTGCTTGAAGATCAACCGGGAAGTGGGACCGAACCTGCTGGTCTACAAGCCAAGCATCAAGTACATGTACAAGGACGAGTAGTTCAGTCCCGTTTGAGAGCTCGTTCTTTGAGTTGCAGGCGATAGGCGCGGCGTTCGCCTGCTTCGCTGTGGCGTCGTTTTTCCTCTTCCGTTTCCGGAATCACCTGAGGCAGGACGATTCTGTTGCCGTCGCGGCTGAGAGCGACGAAGGTGAGGTATGCCGAGGAGATGTGGTCGATCTCACCGTTGCGGAGATCCTCAACCCAAACCTTGACGCCCACTTCCATGGACGTGCGGAAGACGCGGTTGACGCTGGATTTCAGCACGACGAGCTGGCCGATTTTTACCGGGCGCAGGAAGGTCATGTAATCGACCGAAGCCGTGACGATGGGGGATCTGGCATGCCGGGCGGCCGCAAGCGAGCCCGCGAGGTCGACATACTGCATGAGTTTGCCGCCGAAGAGAGTGCCAAGGGAATTGGCGTCATTGGGGAGAGTGAGTTCGGAGTACTCCGAGACGGAGTCGCGTACCGGCTTTGGGGGAGGGGCTTCTTCCACCAGATCAGAATAACAACTTAGCGGCGAGCGGCCCGGGAAAGAGTTTTCCGAGCGGTGTATACTAGCGTTCCGCGGCCCCGAAGGGGATCAACCTTGAACCTCTCTCCATCCATCATCAAGATCGTTCTGTGTGCCGCCGCATTCCTCCTGCACGCCGGTGTGGTGATGAAGATGTCGCCGACCGCGGATGAACGCGATCACTACCTGTATGGAATGCGGGTGATCTCCGGGGATACCAGCCGCGTGCGGCAGCAGGACGATTCCAAGATGCCGGTTTCGGCGCTCAATGCCGCCGCCGGGATGGCGTCGCGTGGATGGGAGCGGCTCGTCGAGCCGCTGCATGCGGCACGAATGGTGACGGTTCTGTTTTCCCTCGGGCTGATGATGCTGACCGCAAGATGGAGCGAGGAGTTGTACGGACCGGCGGCGGGCGTGTTGGCCTGTGTCTTGTATGCTCTGTCTCCGCAAATGCTGGCGCATGGCACTTTGATCACCACGGACCTCTATCAGGCACTCGCGGTGGTGGCGGTGGCGTACACGCATTGGCGTTGGGCACGAAGCTGGAGCGCGAAGCGCGGGGTGGCGGCGGGGCTGGTGTGGGAGTGTCGCTGTTGGCCAAGTACAGTAGCATTTTGCTGTTTCCCATAGCCGGGCTAATGGTGCTGCCGGCCTTGGCGGCCTTTGTTCGGGAAAAAGGGTGGGAGGCGGCATGGCGTCCGGTGAGGGTTTACGCACTGACCGCCGCGGCGGCTACGTTGTGCTCGGTGAATGCCGGTTACTTGCTACGGGACACCGGACAGTCTCTCCGTGAATATCCGTTCCGGACGGCGGGGTTTCAGCGGTTGGCGGAGTTGCCACTGCTGGGAGCCATTCCGCTGCCGCTGCCAAGCCCCTTTTTGGATGGCATTGATTTGTCGAACTACCATGAGCAGACGGGTCTGAATGCGGGCAATATCTATCTGCTGGGAGAACTGCGGTCGCTGGATGATCCCACGTTCCGGCCATTTTATTCCTACTTCGCGGTGACGTGTTTAAGGAGCCGCTGGCGATGCAGATTCTGTTCCTGGTGGCGCTTGTGCTGCTGTGCCGGGCGGCCAGGAGAGAGGAATGGACGAAAGGGGTATGGGAGGGCTGGTACCTGCTGGTGCCGGTGGCGACGTACGGGGCCTATTTTTCCTTTTTGTACCGTACGCAGCTTGGACTGCGGTACCTGTTGCTGATGTTTCCCCTATCGATCATCGTGACCTCGCGGCTTGCGCTTGGGTGGGGGAAGCTGAGCCGGGCACGGAAACTGGCAATCGCGGCGGCGGTGGGATACATGGCAGTTTCGGTCGCGAGTTACTATCCGCACATGATTCCCTATACGAATGAGCTGGTGAGGGAGAAAAAGGATGCCTGGAAACTGTTCGCGGACAGCAATCTGAGTTGGCTCCAGGATTACTGGGAAGTGGACAGATTCCTGCGGGCGCACCCGGAGACGATACTGAACCCATCACGGCCTGTGGCGGGGAAGATCGTAGTGGATGCAAACATGTTGACGGGGATCGTCAAGGAAACAGAGTTTTCCTGGCTGCGGGAGAATTTCGAGCCGGTGTCGCATGTTGGCTACGGGCATCTGCTGTTTGAGATTCCGGCGGAGGAGTTGAGCCGGAAATTGCCGCTGGAGTCTGCGCCGCGCTGAAGTGGGTACCAGTACGGTGCGGGGGCAGTAATAGGCGGGTCAGGTGATGGCTTCCGGCAGGAATGCGGCCTACGATGGGGGTGGCCCACATGAACCCGTTGCGAAAGCTGAGAGTGTTATTTGTCTGTGTTGGAAATTCCTGCCGTAGTCAGATGGCGGAGGCGTTCGCACGGGCCTATGGGACCGATGTGCTGGAGGCAGAAAGCGCGGGGTTGCAGCCGGCGCGCAGAGTGTCCAGGCGCACGAGGGCCGTGCTGCGGGAGCGGGGCGTGCCGACGACGGGGCAGTTTGCAAAAGCGCTGGACGAGGTGCATCTAGGACGGTTCGATCTAGTAGTGAACCTGACTGTGTTCGAGCTGCCGGACGGAGTGAAGCTACCAGTGCGTGATTGGCCGGTGGGGGATCCGAGCCGCAAGCAGATCACGTTATACCAGCAGACGGCGGACAAGATCGAGCACATGGTGCAGGAGCTGATTGAAGAACTGCGGTGGCTGAGGGGGAATTGGGCGGTTCCCAACGTGCAACCCGTGTTGTTGGCGCCACCGCGGCCCCTGTACGCGCTGAGGCAGCGCGCGGCCAGTTGCCCGCAAATGTGATCCACCACGGCCCTAAAGGCGGTGTTGCAGACCGCCGATGGTAGGGATTGTGGCGGACCACGCCGATGCGGATTCGTGAATTGGAGAAATTCGAGCAGCAGGCCAGGGCGATCCTGACGCTGCTGCCGCCGGTGGGACGGACACCGCAAGTCATTGAGCATATGGGCGGGCGGATTGTTGTGGCCGACTACGTGGATTGCCCGGCAGGGTTCCATTTGCGCGAGTCGCTGGTGGTTCGCGGGAGATTTGCGTGCGGTACCGGTTCGATTTTTGCGGGGCCGGTGTATTGCGGGGGCGATTTCTCGGCGGGCAAGGGATCACGATTTGAGGCCGTGTCGGCGGGCGGGCGCATGACGCTGGGGCCAGGGGTTCGGGTGGAGCAAGTGGCCCACAGCCGGCGGCAGATGGAGCTTCGAGCAGGGGCGTGGGTTGGGGAGGCAGTGTCGGAGGAAGGGATCCGGTTGGGGCAGGAAGCCGGCGGCGGAAGGCTATTCGCACCTGAGATGGAGACGTTGGGAAGGCTGGCGGAATTGGATGAAGGCCCGCCGGTTTCCAGCTACTACGAGCTGGGGCCTCCACATGCGGGCGGTGCGGCAGGGTTAGATGGGGCGGCGGGTTTCCGGCGCGGATGGCTGTCGGCGCTGGGGGAGGAGACGTGGGTTTACGAAGGGAACCTGAACCTGCGGCTGCCTCTGCTGCTGCGGGCGAAGCTGGTGGTGCGCGGGTGGTTTCGATGCGTGGCGGGCAGTCTGCTGGAAGAGGACGTCAAGAGCGGCGGAACGCTGCATGTGGGCGCGGGGTCGATTTGCCGGGGTGACCTGATTTCGCTCAGCGGGCTCACGCTGGATGAGGGGTGCCTGTTTGCCGGGAGGCTGAAGGCGCGCGGGGAGTTGCGGCTTTGCGCCGGAGTGCGCGGTTTCCGGCGGGACGGCCCTGTAGAGGTCGCCTCCGGCGCGGCGGCTATTCTGGAGCCGAACGTCGTGGTGCGCGGACGGTTAAGCGCGGGCGCGGGAGTGCGGCAGCAGATGGCGGAGGCCGGGAGCGGGCTGGATCAACTGCGAAGCGGCTAGGCGCGGCGTAGTTTGTCCCACGGAACGACGCCGCAACGGTTGGCCCAGGACTCATACATCCCTTTCATGCGTTCGGCGCGCAGGGCGTCGGAAGCTGCAAGATTGTTGAGCTCGGTACGGTCGGCGTCAAGGTCGTAAAGTTCCCAGCCGCCCGGGTGCCGCGAGACCAGTTTCCACCTGCCTTCACGGACGGCGCGGTTGCCTTCGTGTTCCCAGTAGAGAGCAGGGTGCGCCTGACGCGTTTTGCCGTCGAAAATGGGCGTAAGACTGCGGCCTTCAAGCGCGAGGACGGGCTTGCCGCGGTGCGTTGCGGGGTAGCGTGCGCCGGCGATGTCGAGACAGGTTGCCATGACATCGATTAAATGGCCCGGCTGGTGGGTGAGCGAGCCGGCCTTCTTGATGCGCGCGGGCCAGTGGGCGATAAAAGGTGTGGCGATGCCGCCTTCATGGACCCAGTGCTTGTAGAGGCGGAAGGGAGTGTTGGAGGCGTTGGCCCAGGGAGTGCGGTAGCTGGTGAACGAATCCGCGGGGCCGGGCAGGCCGGGACGCTCGCCGCCAATGTTCTCCTCCGCACAGCCGCCATTGTCGGAGAGGAACATGATGAGCGTGTTGTCGAGCTTGCGCGCGGCTTCGAGTTTGGCGATGAGGCGGCCGATGCCTTGATCCATGCGATCGATTTGTGCGGCGTAGACGGCCATGCGGAGGTCCCATTCGTCTTTGTTGGTGACGTTGTCCCAGGCAGGGACCTTGGCATCACGTGGAGTAATGGGCCACTTCTTCTCGACAATGCCCAATTCGATCATGCGCTCGTGGCGGCTTGCGCGTAGCCGGTCCCAGCCAGACAGGTACTTGCCGCGGTAGCGTGCGATGTCGTCGGGCCAGGCGTGGAGCGGCCAGTGCGGGGCGGTGTAGGCGAGGTAGAGGAAGAACGGGTCGCGGCCGGTGTGCGAGTCCAGGAAATTGACGGCGTTGTCAGTGAAGGCGTCCGTCATGTAGAAGGAGTCTCCGGAGGGGGTGTGAGGCTCGTTATCGATGGCCATCTGACGGCCCGGGTCGAGACGGAAGAAATTGGAGCCGCCGCTGATCAAGCCGTAGTAACGGTCAAATCCACGGTCGCAGGGCCAGTGAGGGCGGCGCTCGCCGACGTGCCACTTGCCGGACATGTAGGTGCGGTAGCCGGCGGGCTTCAGCGCCTCGGCGATGGTGACGCAGCGGTCGTTAAGGTAGCCCTGATAGGCGGGATGGCCACGGTCGTTGACCATGTGGCCGACGCCGGTCTGGTGATTGTAGAGGCCGGTGAGGAGAGAGGCGCGCGTGGGGCAGCAGCGCGCGGTGTTGTAGAACTGGGTGAAGCGGATGCCTCGGCGGGCGAGGCGGTCGAGGTTGGGCGTGCGCACTTCGCCTCCGTAACAGCCGATGTCGGAGTAGCCCATGTCGTCCGCCATGATGAGGATGATGTTGGGGCGCGAGGAGGATTGCGCGGAGACTGTGGCTGCGCAGGCGGCGGAGGCGAGGAACTCTCGGCGGTTCATCTGAAGATGATACCTGAGACGAATGGCAGGTACGTTAGACTGAATTCTTTATGCGATTTAAACGACTGGCGACGATGCTTCTGGGGATCTGGATCGGGGCGAGCCTGCTCATGAACTGGATCGGGAAGGCGGGTCCGGAAACGGTGGAGACAGTGGTGCGGTCGCAGAGCGCCAAGGCGCAGAAGCATGTCAAGGAACTGGGCGCGGGCAAGACGAGATCGCTGCTGCGGTTTCAAGTGGCCGAGCAGAACTTTCAGTATTTCCAGCGCTGGGAGCTGATGCAGTTGCCGCTGGGAATGTTGTTGATCGTGATGCTGCTGTTTGAGACGAAAGCGAACCGGTTGATCCTGGGGGGGCTGCTGGCGATGTTGACAATTGTCGCGATTGAGTACTGGCTGATCACGCCGCAGATCACCGAGATCGGGCGCGCGGTCCATTTCACGACGCAGGAGGACATGGTGCCGGAGCGGGAGGCGATGTGGAATTACGAGCGTGCCTACTCGATGATGGAGGTCGTGAAGCTGGGGGTGGGCGGGATTCTGGCGCTGCGGCTGATGTACAGCGAGAAGTCAGCGAAGGTGCGGCGGAGAAGACGGAAGAAGGTCGATGCGGTCGATGACGCCGATGACAGCCATGTCGATGGGTGATTCGGGGCGGCCGACGCTGGTCATGGCGGAAAAGCCTTCGGTGACGAGCAGGACGCGGTCGCCGATGCCGGCATCGGCGGAATCGAGGGCAACGACGGCGTCGCCGCGGTCGGAACCGTCGAGGTTGAGGGGCTGAACAAGAAGGGCTTTGCGGCCTTCGTGGGAGGCGTGCTTTTGTGTGGCGACTACGTCGCCGATGACGCGCGCGATCAACATGGTGGCTGCTCGTTCAGGGGGCGGCGGGAGCGGTCGACGTGGAGTTCGTCGACGATGGCGACGATGGTGTTGTCGGTGGGCACTTCGGCGGGAAGGAACGGGAAGCTGGACTCCTTGCCGCGGCACCAATAGATGAGTTCACCGGCCCCGGCTCCGACGGCGTCGGCGCAGACAAGGCGCTTGCCGGTGGGAGTGAGTTCCGGGGTGAGGGGCTGGATCACGAGCAGGCGCTGGCCTTCCAGAGCCTGGTTCTTCACGGTGGACCAGACGCGGCCTACGACACGGCCTAGCATCATTTGGATGCCTTGCCTTTCGGCGCCGGCTCATCCAGGCTGAGGGAATCGACGATGCCGATGATGGAGGTGTCCACGGGCGTGTCCTTGCAGCCTTCCGCCATCCGCGCGGAGGAGCCGGAGACAGCGAGGACGAGTTCGCGGTAACCTGCGCTGACGGTATCGACGGCGACGACGTAGCTGGACTCTTCCTTGCCTTCCGGGGTGACGGGGCGGAGGATGAGCAGCTTCTTGCCTTCCAGCCGCGGGTCCTTGCGGGTTGCGACGACGGTGCCCACCACGCGGGCCAGGATCATGGAACGACCTTTCCAGGAGGCAGCAGCCGGGGGCTACTTGCCGGAGTTGGCCTTGCCGATGGGCAGGACATCTTCCAGGCTCGGGTGTGGGCGCGGGATGACGTGGACGGAGATGAGTTCGCCCACGCGGCGCGCGGCGGCGGCGCCGGCATCGGTGGCGGCGCGCACGGCGGCGACGTCGCCGCGGACAAGCGCGGTGACATAACCGGAGCCGATCTTCTCCCATCCGACCATGGTAACTTTCGCGGCCTTGACCATGGCGTCAGCGGCTTCAATCATCGCCACCAGACCGCGTGTCTCAATCATTCCTAAAGCTTCACCCATTCAGCCTCCAACTACATCAATGTATCTGAAATCGCGGCGCTTCGCACGGACCCTGTTCAGGCCACGCCGCGCGCCTTTACTGCTTCATCCACCAGCGCGATCAATTCCTCGCGCGTCACTTCGAATTTCGATCCCGGGGCGCCGATGTCCTCGGCGGAGATTGGACAGCCGGGTTCGCCGCTCACTTTCGCCTTGATGCCGTAGCGGGTGCGCGAGTCGAGCAGCTTGTCGACCTCCAGGCGCGGGAGCACTTTGGCGCCACCGAGCAACTCGGCAACCAACGCAATGCGGGCGTAATGTTCGACGGTCTCCATTTTGAAGAAGGCCTTGTAGACCTCCTCGGCGTAGCAGACGGCGCCGTGATTGGCCATCATGATGGCGTCGTACTTGGGAATATAGGGCAGCATCGGATCGGTGAGCGCCGGCGTGCCGGGCAGGCCGTATTCGGCGAGGGGCACGCAGCCGAGACCGATGATGACTTCCGGCAGCAGCGCCTGATTCAGCACGCGGCCGGCGGTGGCGAATCCGGTGGAGACGGGCGGATGGGCGTGGACGACGGCGTTGACGTCCGGGCGCATCTCGTAGACGGTTAGATGCATGAGGATCTCCGAGGTGCGCTCCTTGCGGCCCTCGATCTTGTTGCCCTTCATGTCGCAGATGATGAGATCCTCGGGGGCCATCATCCCCTTGGAGACGCCGGTGGGGGTGCACAGCAGGCGGTCCGGACCGAGGCGGATGGAGATGTTGCCGTCGTTAGCGGCGACCCAGCCCTTTTGGTAGACAAGGCGGCCTATGTTGACAATGTCTTCGCGCAGCTCGCGTTCGCTCTTTTGCATCCGAATGTTTGATTGTAGCAGGCATTAGCGTGAGCCTCCGGTGAGTGCGCGGATATCGGCGCGATGGGTGAGCCAAGGGTCGGGCGGATGGCCGTTCAGGATACGGCGGGCGCGGGCGGCGGCTTGTTTCGATTCGTTGTTACGGTTGAGGCGACGAAGGGTATGTGCCCAGGCGGCGTAGAGGGAGCCGGTGACACGGTGATCCGGGCCGAACGCGGGTTCGGCAATGGCGACGGCGTCGCGCCAGTGTGGTTCGGCGGCCGCGTGCCGGGCGTTGAGGGTTAATACACGGGCGAGGTTCCCTTCGCCGAAGGCGAGATGGGGGTGGTTTGGGGGAAGGCTTTTGCGCCAGATGGCGAGAGCAGTTTCCAGGTCCGCGATGGCTTCCAGGGGCCGGCGTTCGGCGGCGTGGAGGAGGCCGCGGTTGGAGAAGAGGAAGGCGGCCTCCGGCGACTTGTGGTTTTCGAGAAGAGAGAGAGCTTCGGCGTAGGCGGAAGCGGCTTCGCGGAGTTTGCCCCAGGCTTGCAGTGTGACTGCAAGGTTGGAGAGCATGCGGGCTTTTGCCGCATCGTTGGGGGTGAGAATGGCAAGAGCGCGGCGGGTGTGTGATTCGGCGAGGGAGAGGCGGTGGAGTTGGAAGTAGAGAGAGCCGAGACCATTGAGGGCTTCGGCATGTGCGGGGCTATCCGGGGCGCGGGATTCGAGCAGGACAAGGGCTTTGCGGTAATGAAGTTCGGCCTCGTTGTGGAGGAAGAGGTCCTGTTCGGCGGAGGCGAGGCCGGTGAGAGCGCTTGCGGTGAGGAGAGCATCGGAGGCGGAGCAGGAGAGGGCGAGCGAGAATGCGTCGCGGGCCTGACGGAGTTGGCCGGCGGCGAGGAGAGACTGAGGGAGGTGGAGGGAGCAGAGGGCGAGGAGGAATGCGGCTATCATAGAACGATCGTTCGTACTTTTTATAGTACGACCGTTCGTTCCTGCTGTCAAGCCTTCAGCGCCTTCCGCCCCGACGGCGTCGCCGACTCCCGCAGCCGCGCCCGGATCCCCGCCTGCGCGCGGGCGAAGGTCTCCTCATCGCAGAAGAGCTGCCATTCCAGGTTGGCCTGGCCCATCATGCCGGCGAGTTCGAAGACAAGCTGGCGGGGGTCGGTTTTGGGGGCGAGTTGGCGTTTGACTTTCGCGCGGCGGGCTTCGCTTTCCAGCAAATCGCGCCAGTTAATCATGAGGTTGACGATGCGGTCGCGGACGCGGCCAGGGCGGGAGTCGAATTCCAGCGAGCTTTGGCCGAAGAAACAGCCGCAGGCAAATACTCGGCGTTCGATGTGGGAGAGCCAGCCGTCGATCAGAGCGATGAGGCGGGCGAGGCCGCCTTCACGATCCATGGCGGGTTCGACGACCTCCTTGAGGAAGATGCGGAGGGCGGCGTCGAGGGTGGCCATCTGCAGGTCTTCCTTGGAGCCGAAGTGGGCGAAGAGGCCGCTCTTGCTCATGCCGGTTTCCTTGGCCAGGTGGCCGATGGTGAGGCCTTCCAGGCCGTGGCGGGAAGCGCATTCCACCGCCGCGGAGAGGATGCCGCGCCGGGTCTCCTCGCCTTGCTGTTCCAGCGCGGACTTGGCACCGGCGTTCTTCATAGCCTCATTAAAGCACGAATGTTCGTACTTAAGTGAGAATGTCGACGGGGTGTTTCGAGTAGGCGCGGAGGGCTTCGGAATAGCGTACGCCGCAGGTTTTGCCGCGGTAGGCGGCGATGGATTCCTTCCACTCCTGCGCGGAGTCGCGGCGCGAGGGATCGTAGGGTGCGCCGCGGACCAGCGCCATCAGCTTGCCGAGCCACTCGATCGCCATGGGCCATTGCGGGGTGATGTCGACAAACGTGTCGGGTTCAAAGCCGATGGTGTGGCGTGGGCCGTTATCGAACATGTAGATGCGGGAAGGGGCGCGGTAGTCGGAGCGGCTGAGGAGCTGACCGGCGTTCTTGACGGCGATTTCGGAAAGCTCGGACGCGACGCGGTGATCGTCGTGCGTGTCGCGGGGCCAGAGGATGAGAGCCACATCTGGCCTAATCTCATAGGCCAGCTGGGCAACCGATTTTTTGTTGGCGGTGGTGAGGTCGAACTCGTGGGAGGCGAAATCGAGGAATCGCATACGTGCGCCGTAGTGGTGGGCAAGCTCGGTGGAGCCCTTAACCAGCTCTTCGTGGCGGCCCTGGATGGGGGGCCAGTTGCGGTAGTCGCCGATCAAGGCGGCGATGACGACGCTCCACTTCTTCTCGATGGCTTGGAGGAGGGTGCCAGGGACTCCAAACACGCAGTCATCATAGTGTGCGCCGATTGCCAGCAGGGTCTTCGCCATGGCAGGCATCTTATAACGTCACGGGCGGAGGATGTCGGATTCAAGCAAAATGGCACGGTTGATTTGTTTGCGCTGGTCGGAGGTGTAGATGACGTGGATCTTTTCGTCCTGGGTCTGGATGGCGATGGGGTAGGCGAAAGAGTTGTTGCCGGTGGCGATGTCGAGATAGTGGGGCCAGGATTTGTCGTGGTCGGAGGAAAGGGCGGCGCGGAGGGGAGTGCGGCGGCTCATGTGATGGTTGTAGACAAGCACAAGGCGGCCGCTTTTGAGCTTCAGGAAATCGACGGCGGAGTTGGGGTTGGGGAAGGCGGAGTCGCGGCCCTCGGACCAGGTGAGGCCGCCGTCGCGGGATTCGGCGCGGATCATGTAGCCGTCGGTGACGGGGCCGTAGCCGCCGCCGCGGCGGCAGTAGGCGATGAGGTGGCCGGGCGTTAGTTCGACGACGGCGGGCTGGATGTTGCCGCGCGGGGAGCGGATGATGCCGGATTCCGACCAAGTGCGGGTTTGGGGGCTGAAGCGGAGAAAGCGGGAGGTGGAATCGGGGCCTACGATTTCGCGGTCCTCACCGGTTTCGTGATAGACGGGGAGAAGATAGTCGCCGCTGGAGAGCGTGATGGGGCGGTTGCGCACCATCATGCCGGGCTCGAGAGCGAGCAGAGAGGAATCCGACCAGGTGTTGGCCTGGTCGCGGGAGATCTTCGCCTGGATGCGGGACGTGGACCAGGTGTCGCCGAAGCGGACGACGTAGAAAAGCCAGACGATGTCGTCGGCCGATTGCCATATAACGGCGTTGCCCAGGGACCGGAAAGGGTCGCTGGCGATTTTGACGGGAGTGGACCATTGGGTCTGGCCTTTGGGAAGGCGGCTGCCGAAGACAGCGGTGGCATCGGCGTATTCACCGCCGCCGCCGTAGTAGACGAGATAGAGGTCGCCGTTTGAGAGTTCAGTAATGCAGGCGGGGTGCTTGTAGGGACCGGTGGGGATTTCTGGGCCGAAGATTTTTTCGATGCGAAGTTCGGCGGGCAGGAGTGCAGCGAGAAGCAGAAGAACGGAAAGAGATCGCATGGCGGGATAGTAACATGGGCGGGGCACAGTACACTGGAAGGTATGAGGCGGATGTTGCCGTTTGCGGTGGCTGGGATTGTGGCCGTGCTGGCGGTATTGCTGGTGGCTCCGGCGGCCCCACCGGATGACAAGGCGGAGCGGCTGGCGCGGCACCGAAATCTAGGGAAAGCGTTTTTCGAGAATCCGACGACACAGGCGCAGGCGGTCGAGGAGTTCCGGAAGGCGATGGAGCTGGCTCCGGAATCGGCCCGCGAGCGGCTGAACCACGGGCTGGCGCTGCTGGCGGCAGGGCGAACGGCGGAAGGCATCGCGGAGATCGAAAAGGTGCAGGCGAAGGAGCCGCGGATTCCTCACACGTGGTTCAACCTGGGGGTTCAGTACAAGAAGGCGGGCGATTACGAGCGGGCGGTTCGGCAGTTGGAACAGATGGTGAAACTGGTTCCCGAGGAGCCGGTGTCGCACTACAACCTGGGCACGCTGTATAAGCTGGCGGGGCGAACCGAGGAGGCGATCCGGGAGTTTGAGACGGCTTCAAGGTTGGATGCGAACCTGGCGGGGCCGCATTTTCAGTTATTCAATATGTTCCGGCAAGCCGGGCGGGCGGAGGAGGCCAGGCAGCGGCTGGCGCTATTTCAGCAGATCAAGAAACAACAGGAGAACGCGGCGACCCCGGAGGACATGGACTGGAGTTTCTATTCGGAAATCCTGGACGAGGTCGAGACGGCGGCCCCGCCGCCGCCCAAAGAAGCGCCGCGATTTGCAGTGCGAAGATTGCATGCGGGATCGGGCGGCAGTGCGGGGTTGCTGGCCGCGGATCTGGATGGGGATGGCACACCGGAGTTGGTTAGCTGGAGCGGCGGGAAGTTGTGGTCGAGCCGGGAAGCGGGGCTGGGGAACGTGACAGGAGTGGTGAGTGCGGCGGCCGGCGATTTTAATAATGACGGGCTGGCGGATTTGTGCGTGGTGACGACGGCGGGGCCGGTGCTGCTGCGCAACGAGAAGGGGCGGATGACGCGCGTCGGTTTGCCGAAGGTGGCCGGGAGTTTTCGCGTGGCCGTGTGGCTGGATTACGACCACGATTACGACCTGGATTTGATTCTGCTGGGCGATCAGGCCGCGCTCATAAGGAATCAGGGTGAGGCGGGGTTCGCCGACAGGACCGCGGATTTTCCGTTCGTGGCGGGGAAAGCGGCCGCGGCGGCGGTGTTGCGAGTAGTGCCGGATTCCAAGGGCATGGACCTGGCGGTTTCCTATGCCGATCGCGAGGGCGTGCTGTACCGCGACAATCTGGGAGGCAAATACAAAGCAGAGGCGCTGGCGGCGATGCCGCCGAGCGCGGCTTCCATCCAGGCGATTGACGCGGATCACAGCGGGACAGTGGACCTGCTGGTGAACGCCGGAGGACGCGGTCATCTGTTGTTGAATCCGTCGCGCGATATGAAGGCGCAGGCGTTCCGGGCGGTGGCACTGCCGGCGGCGGGCATTTTGACGGACCCGGATAGCCGGGGCGTGGCGGATTTGGTGAGTGGCGGCGCGGTGTACCGGAACTTGGGGAACGGGCGGTTCGGAGAGCCGCAGACGGTTGCTGGGTTGGCGGGCGTGGCGTGGGCGGAGGCGGACTTTACCAAGGATGGCCGCGCGGATCTGGCGGCGGTGGGCGCTGGTGGCGAAGTGCAGCAGTACACGAACCAGGCCGGCGGAAAGAACGGGTGGGTAGCGGTGTCGCTGGCGGGTATCAAGAATCCGAAACTGGCGCTGGGTTCGGAAGTAGAGGTCCGCGCGGGCCAGAGTTATCAGAAGAGGATGTACGCGGGCTATCCGCTGGTGTTCGGGCTGGGCGAGTATCGCGAGGCGGATGCGATCCGGATCACGTGGCCGAACGGGTTGATCCAGCATGAGGCCAAGCAGCCCGGGCAGAAGGCGCACGCGTATAAAGAAGCGCAGCGGCTGTCGGGGAGCTGTCCGCAGGTGTGGACGTGGAATGGCCGGGAGTTTGAGTACATTACCGATGTGCTGGGCGTAGCTCCGTTGGGAGCGTCGGCGGGCGACGGTGGATATTTTCCAGTGGATCATCTGGAGCATGTTCAAATCAACGCGGAGCAGTTGAAGGCGCGGGACGGGTTTTATGAGGTGCGGCTGACGGAGGAGTTGAGCGAGATCGCCTATATCGACCAAATAAGGCTGATGGCGGTGGATCATCCGGCGGAGTTGGGCGTTCATGTGAATGAGAAATTCCAGGGGCCGCCATATCCGGAGCTGAAGATTTACACGACGAAGGGGCGTCGTTATCCGGTGGCGGCCCGGGATAATCAGGGCCGTGATGTGCTGCGGAAACTGCTGCGGAAGGACCGGACCTATCCGGACGCGTTTGAGCGGACCGAGGCGGGAGTGGCGAAGATGCATTCCCTCGATTTGGATTTTGGCGTTGGCGGACGGGAAAACCTGCTGGTGCTGGATGGCTGGGTGGATTGGGCTGACGGGAGCACATTTCTCGGGTACGCGCAGAGCGATCCGCGAGGGCTGGTGATGCCACGGCTGAAAGCGATGGGGAGCGATGGCAAGTGGCGGACGCTGGTGGAAGATATGGGAATGCCGGCGGGCAAACCGAAGCGGATCGTGGTGGAGACGGGCGGTGCACGGAGAATGCGGATCGTAACGAACCTGGCCCTGTACTGGGACGAGATTTATCTGTCAGCGCAGGCGGAGGAACGGGCGCGGGTGAGTGAGATGTTGCCGCGGGCGGCGGAGTTGCGGTTCCGCGGTTTTTCGCGGGTGGAGATCCATCCGGAACGCAAACAGCCGGAAATGTTCTTTTATCCGCGGCCGGTGATAACGTCGATGTGGAATCCAACGCCGGGGATGTACACGCGTTACGGAGATGTTGCGGAGTTGACGGCGGCGGCCGATGACCGGTTTGTGATCATGGGTTCAGGCGACGAGTTGCGGCTGCGGTTTGAGGCGGGCGCACTGCCGGCGGTTGCCGAGGGTATGCGGCGTAGTTTCGTGCTGGCGGTGGACGGGTGGGCGAAGGATCGGGACGCGAACACGGCCTATTCGCAGACGGTGGAGCCGCTGCCGTTTCATGGCATGAGCCGGTATCCTTATCCGGAGATGGAGAAGTTTCCAGACACGGCGGCGCACCGTGAGTGGAGGCGTACATACAACACGCGGCCGGCGTTGCGTTTGATTCGTCCATTGAAAGGTGATTGATGATCCGCTGGTGCGCGATTCTTCTCCTGTTTCTGGTGGTAAACACCGCTTATATCGCCAGTTTCGCCACGGCGAGCATTTTCTATATGGCGAATGTGCTCCTGCACGTCTTGCTGGGAGTTGCATTACTGCCGGGTTTGGTGTGGCTGCTGAAGCGGTCGCCGGTGGTGGCGCTGCTATTGGCGCTTTCGGCAGGGTTGGGTTTGTGGCTGACGTGGGCGGGAGCCCTGAGCCAGAACCGGATGGCGTTGGCACTGCATATCGTGACGGGTGTTCTAGGGTTAGCGGGTTTGTACCTGCTGCCGGATGCACGGTGGCGGCGCGCGCTGGCGACGGTAGGAGGCGTTTCCGTGACGCTGGCTGGAGCGGTGTATCTGCTTTCGGCTGGCGATGGGAGGAACGTGATTCGGAATCCGGGTTACGTGCCGATATCGATGGAGGAGGAGGGAGCGGGGCCGGAGTCGCCGTTCTGGCCGTCCTCGGCCAACACGAACGTGAACGGGATCATTCCGGCAAACTTCTTCATGGATTCGAAACTCTGCGGCGAATGCCACAAGGACATCTACGAGCAGTGGGAAAGCTCGATGCATCATTTCGCGTCTTTCAACAACCAGTTCTACCGGCGCTCGATCGAGCACATGCAGGAGCTGAGCGGAACCAAGGGGAGCAAGTGGTGCGCCGGGTGCCACGATCACGCGGTGTTTTTCAATGGCCGGTTTGAGCGTCCGATGAAGGAGCAAATGGACACGCCGGAGGCGCATACGGGGCTGGGCTGCCTGTCATGCCACTCGATCGTCGACGTGAAGGGCAGCATGGGCAACGCGGGCATCGTGATCGAGTATCCGCCGCTGCATGATCTGGCATCGAGCCGGAACAGCTGGATCCGGGCGGTGGACCGCTTCCTGACAAACCTGAATCCGGAGCCGCACCGGCGGACGTTTCTGAAGCCGTTCATGCGGAATTCGGCGGAGTTCTGTTCAGCGTGCCACAAGGTGCACCTGGACAAGCCGGTGAACAATTACCGGTGGCTGCGCGGGTTCAACGATTACGACAACTGGCAGGCGAGCGGCGTATCGGGGCAGGGTGCGCGGAGTTTCTATTACCCGAAGGAGCCGCTGACGTGCAGTGGGTGCCACATGCCCTTGGTGGATTCCAAGGACCCCGGCAACATCAAGGGGCAGGTGCATTCGCACCGGTTCGCGGCGGCGAATACGGCGGTGCCGTTGGCGAACCGGGATGAGCGCCAGATGAAGGAGACGATCGATTTTCTGCAATCGGGATTTATCAGCGTGGATATTTTCGCGGCTTCGCCAGTGGAGGATGCGCCGGGGCAGCTGGCGATGATGCGGCGTTCAGGTGAAGGACCGCAGTTGAGTTCGACGTTCGCGGTGGGGGAAGAGAGCGAACAGGCGGGCGAGGTATTTCTGCGCGAGGTCGGCGAACTGGCGGCTCCGCTGGACCGCGCGGTGACGCGGTTCAAGCCCGGTTCGGCGGTGCGTTTGGACGTGGTGGTGCGGACGCGGGCGATCGGTCATTTCTTTCCCGCGGGCACCGTGGACGCCTTTGATGTGTGGCTGGAAGTGGAGGCTCGTGACGGGCGCGGGCGCAAGATTTTCCATTCCGGCGCGGTGGAGAATGAGGGCAAGGGCCCGGTGGAGAAGGGGGCGCATTTTTACCGCTCGCTGCTGCTCGATGCCGAAGGGAATCCCATTAACAAGCGCAACGCGTGGCAGGCGCGGAGCGTGCTGTACGTGCGTCTGATTCCGCCGGGCGCGGCCGATGTGGCGCACTACCGGCTGCAAATCCCCGGCGATGCCGTGGGACCGATTTCGGTGGAGGCGCGGTTGAATTACCGGAAGTTCAGTTGGTATTACACGCAGTACGCCTATGCGGGACGCGCCGGCGCGGGTGAGGCCGGCCTGCATCATGATTCGCGGGAGTACAGCTTCGATCCGCGGAACATCCCGGCGAATGTGTCAGGCCGGATCAAGGAGCGGATCCCGGAGCTGCCGATTGTGAGGCTGGCGGCGGCGGAGACCAAGCTGGAACTGGGCGACGGTGCGCCGGAGTGGCGGCCGATGGTGAACAAGGCGGACCGGGAGCGGTGGAATGACTGGGGGATCGGGCTGCTGCTTCAGGGTGATCTGAAGGGGGCGCAGTATGCGTTTGAGCGGGTGACGGAAGCCGAACCGGGTTATGCGGACGGGTGGATCAACATCGCCCGCGCGCTGGTGCAGGAAGGGCAAACCGAGGCGGCGCGTCCGCATCTGGAGCGAGCGCTCGGGATCAATCCCAGTTTAGGACGGGCGCAATTCTTCATGGCGATGGTGGAGAAGGCGGCGGGCAATTATGATGCGGCGCTGGCCTGGCTGAGGAAGGTGACGGCGCAGTATCCGCGGGATCGCGTGGCGCTGAACCAGATGGGGCGGCTGCTGTTTTTGAAGCGGCAATACCGGGCGGCGGTGGATGCGCTGCGGCGGGTGCTGGATGTGGATCCGGAAGATGTGCAGGCACATTACAACCTGATGCTTTGCTACCGGGGGCTAAAGGACCTGGAGAACGCCGAGCGGGAGGAGAAGCTGTTCCGGCGGTTCAAGGCGGATGAGGCGTCGCAGACGATCACGGCCCGGCCGCGGTTGCTGTCGCCGGAGGATAATAACGAGAGGCAGTCCATCCACGACCACGTCAGCGTGCCTTTGGAAGTGAGAGGGCGAGCCGCCTCAAACTGAATGAACCGGATCCTTAGCAGCTTGATGGTGTGCGCCGCGGTGGCATGCGCGCAGGTGAGCTTCACCGATGTGACTGCCCAGGCGGGAATCAGGTTCACCCACAACGCGGGGAAGGCGGGCAAGAAATACCTGCCGGAGACGATGGGAGCCGGCTGCGCTTTCCTGAACGTGGATGGAGACGGGTGGCTCGATATTCTGTTGATCAACAGCCGGGATTGGACGCCGCGCGGGAAGAAGTCGCTGCCGGCGCTGTACCGCAACAACGGCAAGGGGGCGTTCACCGACATTACGGCGGGGAGCGGTCTCGATGTAGAGGGTTATGGGATGGGCGTGGCGGTGGGCGATTACGACAACGACGGGCGGGATGATGTCTACATTACGTATCTGGAGGGCGACAGGCTCTACCGAAACGAAGGCGGCGGAAAGTTCCGCGACGTGACCAAGGCGGCGGGGATTGCCAACGCAGGGTTCGGGACGTCGGCGGCGTGGCTGGATTACGACCGTGACGGGAAGGTTGATTTGTTCGTGGCGAACTATGTGCAGTGGACGGCGAAGGGGGACCTGTGGTGTTCGCTCGACGGAGCCTCGAAAAGCTACTGCACGCCGGAGTCATACAAGGGAGTGCCGTCGAAGCTGTACCGGAATCTGGGCGGCGGGCGGTTCGAGGATGTAAGCCAGAAGTCGGGCATTGCCGTGGCAAATTCGAAAGCGTTGGGCGTGGCAGTGCTGGATTATGACGGCGACGGATGGCCGGACCTTTTCGTGGCGAACGACACGCAGCCGAACCAGCTGTTTCATAACCAGCGCAACGGGACGTTCAAGGATGAGGGGCTGACGGCGGGGGTAGCGTTCGGGGAGGATGGCGTGGCGCGCGGGGCGATGGGTGTAGATGCAGCCGACTATGACCGTTCCGGGCGTCCGCACCTGGCAGTGGGGAATTTCTCGAACCAGATGCTGGGGCTGTACCACAACGAAGGCGGCGGCCTGTTTGTGGATGATGCGCCGAGGTCCACGGTGGGGCGTTCGAGTTTGCTGACGCTGGCATTCGGCGTGTTTTTCTTCGATTACGATCTGGACGGGAACGTTGACCTTTTCGCCGCGAACGGGCACATCGAGGAAGAGATTCAGCGCGTGCAGCCGAAAGTGGCGTTCCGCCAGCAGCCGCATTTATTCCGGAATCTGGGGAAGGGACGTTTTGAAGAGGTGACACCGCCGGCAGGCACGATTGTGGCGCGTGGAGCCGCCTACGGCGATTATGACCGGGACGGCGATCTGGATCTTCTGCTGAGCACGAATAACGGGCCGGCGTATCTGTTGCGGAATGACGTCGGGAACCGGAACCGGTGGCTGCGGGTGAAGCTGGAGGGCACGGCGTCGAACCGGAACGGTTTGGGGGCGGTGGTTCGCGTGGAGAGCGCAGGCGGTAAGCAGTGGCAGATGATGCGGAGCGGGTCGAGTTATTGTTCGAGCTCGGAGCTGGTGCTGACCTTCGGGCTGGGGCGGGACACGGAGGTGGCGGCGCTGGAGGTGGAGTGGCCGGGCAAGGGCAAGCAGCGGTTTACCAAGATATCCTCAAACCAATTCATTACGATCAACGAGACGAAAGGAATTCTACGATAATCATGAATCCGAAACTGAGAATAGCGGCGATCACCGATGAGTATTCGCACGACCTGGAGAAGGCGCTGGAGCCGATGGCGGAGGTGGGGATGCAGGGCGCCGAGCTGCGCGTGGTATGGGGCAAGAACATCATGGACCTGAGCGATGAGGAGCTGAAGCGCGCGAAGCAGATGGTGACGGACAAGGGGATGGAAGTGATCTCGATCGCCTCACCTGTGCTGAAGTGCGTGCTGCCGAACGCGCCGGATGTGGATGCGCGGTTCCAGCACGATATTTTCGCGAGCAAGCACACGTTCGAGGATCAGCCGCGGCTGAGCGAGCATGCATTTGATGTGGCGGAGATGATGGGGGCCAAGATCGTGCGGGTATTCAGTTACTGGCGTACGGTGGAGCCGGAGAAGTGCTTCAGCGCGGTGGTGGATGCGTTGGGAGGCTTGGCGGAGCGCGCGGCGAAGCGGGGTCTGATTATCGGGCTCGAGAATGAACATGCCTGCAACATCGCGACAGGGGCGGAGTCAGCCAAGGCGCTGGCGGCCGTGAAGCACGAGAGCTTGAAGCTGGTGTGGGATCCTGCGAATGCGCTGTGCTCGGGCGAGAATCCGTTTCCGGATGGCTACCGGAAACTGCCGGTGGACCGCATCGTGCACGTGCACACCAAGGATTGCCACATGGAAGGCCACAAGCCGGTGTGGGGACCGCTCGGTACGCGGAGCGTGGATTGGAAGGGACAGGTGGCCGCGCTGCTTGCCGACGGCTATCAGGGCTGGCTCAGTCTGGAGACGCACTGGCCGGGGCCGGCGAATGACAAGTTCCGGGCAAGCGTGATCTGCGGCTGGAATCTGCGCGGGCTGGCTTCGGCTTAGCGCGATTGGAGAACCTCTTCGAAGTAGGCCGTGGCGCGGGGATCGCGGGTTTGGCCGAGGGCGGTCATGGCACGCTTGCGGGTATCGAGGTCGCGGTGGGACTTGGCTGCCTGGATGAGCAGCGGGATCCCCTCGGCATTGGGAAGCGATTTCAGGGCATTGACGGCATTTCGCCGGACACTCTGGTCGGGATCGTTGTCCATCGTGTTTTGAACTGCGGCCGCGGCGAGCGATTGCAGGCTCCTCTCGATGCTGCCGGAGACAGCTTGCGTGCGAACCTGGGCGTCGGTGAGACGCTTGGGCTGTGCGAGCAGCGGCAGCGTGAGAAGAGAGAAGAGAATGAGGATTTTCATTTCAGGATCTCGAGGAGATAGTCGTTGGCTTCCTTGGTCTTCATGCGGGAGAGGCGGGAGACGATTTCGCGGAGCATGCGCGGGTCTTTTTCTTTTCGCGCGAGATCGGCAAGTGCGGCTCCGTTTTTCTCCGAATGAAAGCCGCCGATCACGGCGCGCTTGATTTCCTGGTCGGTGGCGGAAGAGTAGAGCTCGGTGAGGAACTGGCGGTTTTCCGGGTGGTCGGCGAGATAGTGGATGGCGCGGGCCTTGAGTTGGGGCGACTGCGAGGATTGGGCGATTTGCTTGAGGATCGGGAGGGCCCGCTCGGGATCAGAGTGGACGAGACCGTGGAGAGCGATTAACTTCAGCTCGTCGGCGGAATCCTGCGGGGAGAGGGCGGCTTGCGGGGCCAGGAGACCGGTGGAGTGGGAATGCACTTTGCTCATGGCGTCGGCCATCTTGGCATGCACCATTTCGGAGATTTCCAGGTGCAAGTTGTCAAGCTTGTCGCGGTGTGCGTCGAGTTGGGCGTGCAGATGATGGAGGTCCGGCTGCGCCAACAGAGTGAAGGAGGCGGCCAGGAGAAGAGTGGTTGTCCTGTTCATGCCCCGTTAGACTGCAAAGCGGAGCGGCGGTTAGGAGGAATTCTCTAATTACCCGGGTACCAGCCGCGGTCCCACGGGAAGGCGAAGGTGGGGCGGTTGGCGTAGCGGGTCATCTTGAATTCGATGCGGGAGCCGGCGCCGGGTTCCAGGTGCACGGTGAGGGCGGGTCCGGCGATTTGCGTGCTTTTGCCATCCACGGTGGCCGAGTCGAACCGGTGTTCGCCGTATCCGCCGGCCTGCACGACGATCGTGCGGGGCTCGACGGGGTTGAGGTTGGCCAGGGTGAGAGTGGCGGAATCGGCGGAGAGTTTTTCGACCAGAGCGCCCGTATCGGCAGGCAGGCCGGCGCGGCGCTCGACAGGATCGAAGTAGCGGAAGCGGCTGTGGAGGACCCAAATGCGGCCGGAGGCGAAGTAGCCGCCCAGGGTGAGGTTGGTAAGGGCGTTGGTGACGGCGGGGTTGAAGTCGAGCAGATAGTCGGCCAGACGCGTGTCCGCGGTGGTGGGATCGTTGCGGATCTGCTCCGCTTTGCGGCGAACAGTGGCGAGATCGGCGCGCAGGGCCCTCACCGGGTAGTCGGGCTCTTTCCCTTCGAGGTAGCCTATCCAGCCTTGTGTCGGGATGCGCTCGAGATCCTCCCGGTCCTGCGACCAGAGGTAGATTTCGGTGAGGCGGTCGGTGTGCAGATTGGGGGTGAAATGGTACCAGCTGGGCGGGCCGTTGTGCTTATAGCCGCGCGGGTCGCCGTACATCTGTGGGAGCAGCGTGCTGCCGTTTTCGACTTTCTTTTGGGCGTAGATGTTGTCCATCTGGCGGCGCAGGACGTTGACGTAGGATTGGTCTCCGCTAAGCAGGAGAGCGTTGGCGAAGCCGGGCCAAGTAGCATGGTGGAAGTAGTTGCGGTGGGCGATCTGTTCGATTTCGCCGTCAAAGATGGTGAAGTTCCAACCATAGGTGCCCTTCCACCACTGGCCGTTGTACTCGCCGCCGATTTTCCCGTTCAGGCCGACATTGGAGGGGACATTGCCGCCGGCCTCTTCGGCGCGTTGCTTCCATGCGTTGACATATTCGAGAACCCAGTCACGGTACTTGTCTTCGCGCGTGAGCATGTAGGCGTTGAGGCCGAGGATGGTGGAGGCGAGGTTGAGGAAATTGTCGCCGACGCTGTCGAGGTACTCGTCGCAGTGGGCGAGCATCTTGGGGTAGTAGGCGGCCATGTCGAGCAGTTTCGAGCGGCCGGCGCGGTTGTGAAGAAGGTGGAAGCTGCCGGGGACGGGATCGCCCACCCAGTCATAGGTTGTGGCCTTGCGCAGCATGGGGCCCTTACTTCCGTTCCAGATACTTTTGATGACCTTGTTGACCGGGTCGTAGTTGGGAGCCTCGGGATCCTCGTTCATGTACATCCCGGCGAAGCGCTTCATGCGCTGCCGATAATGCGAGTTGTTGGGGTCCGAGAGGCCCTGCAGCAGGAAGGCGCGCATCCCTTCGGCGGTGTGAAACCAGTCCGACATCGTGATGAATTCCTTGTAGTAGGCCCCGTTTTCGGCGAGCGGAGTGAGCTTGGTGCGGAGCGCGCCGTACTGCTTCCAGTGGCCTTCCTGGGCCTTCTTGAAAAGGTGGAGGAGGCTGTCGGAGCCGCCCAGGGCGTGCAGGAGTGTCCAGTTGTAGAAGGTCTCGATGGCGTCGTCGGGGCCGTCTAGCGTGCCCCAGCGGATGGTGTGGAGCAGGTAGCCGCGTTCGTCGACGTACTTGCCGGCGAAGCGCTCGCAGGCGAGCGAGCTGGACTTGAGCAGTTCGCGCTGGAGCAGGGCCCATTCCGGCGGGGACATGGGCGTCTTGATGTTAACGGCGGGCTGGGCAAATGCGAGAGAGGAGAGGATCAATACGCTGAGCAAGCGTTTCATGGAGACCTCCTAAACACGGCGGACTTTGACGCCGGCTTCGTCGAAGAGAACTTCGACGAGGCCGAAGTGCTCATCATAATACTGGCTGGAATACTGGCTCATGCGCTCGGCGGAGACGACCACTTCGCGGATGCCGGCCTGAACGATGGCGCGGGCGCAATCCATGCAGGGCATGATTTCCACGTAGATGGTGCAGTCCTCGGTGGCAGTGCCGGCGCGGGCGGCGTTGCAGATGGCGTTGCGTTCGGCATGCTCGATCCAGAGGTATTTGTGGGGGCGCTGATGGCGCTCCGGAACGTCGTCGCGGATGCCGCGGGGGAAGGAGTTGTAGCCGGTGGAGCGGATTTCGCGCGCGGGTCCTGCAATGACGCAGCCGATTTGGGTGTTAGGGTCCTTGCTGCGCGCGGCGACGACCTGGCAGATCTTCAAGTAGTATTCGTCCCAATTGGGGATGATGCGTGAGGACATGAGGATTCTCGATTATATCGGGACTTCTGTTAAGAGACACGGATGAACACGGGTTTCGGTAGAGGCACTGGGCGGCACGCGGTCAGGCGGTCGCGGCGCGGGCGGCGAATATCAACAGCGGGTGAGCAGCGGCGATTTGCTGGCGTTGGCGTGCGTGATCGAGAACGGTGGCGAATTCCGGTTGATTGCGGATGGGGTCGAGCCAGGGGTCGGCGGCGAGGGCGGGGTAACAGCAGTGGCCGCCGGTGATGACGCGCTGGAGCAGGGCCAATGAATCTGCGGGTTGGTTGAGATGGGCCAGATGACGGGCCAGGTAGAGCAGGGCTTCCGGATCGCTGAAGCCGGAATCGACGATGCGGGTGATTGCGGCGGCACAAGCGCCGGCATCGCCTTCGATCCAGCAGCGGGCCGCGACGATGAAATCGCGCATGCGGGTCTTGACTTTTTCTTCCAGGGCGCCGAGGACGGGTAATGCTTCCTGGCCGCGGCCCAGCTCGGCGAGCGACATGGCCACGACATAGGGATTGTCCTCCAGACGCGTGGAGGCGACCCGGGCATAGTCGCGCTGTAGGAACCAGGTGTGGGCGACGCTGGTGCGGATCTTGGAATCGAGAGCGGCGGCCCGTGCGTATGCGGCCGCGGATTCGGCCAGGAGGCCGCAGTAGCGCAGCGGGCTGATGAGGGCGGCGAAGATTTCCGGGTCAGTTGCCTTCTCCGCGCGTGGCAGCAGCCGGGCCAAGGCGTCGCCGGCGCGGCCGGTATCTACTTCCAGCTGCGCGTAGAATTTATGGCCGATGGCGAGGTCGGGATTGAGATCCAGGGCCTGGCGGAAGGCGGCTTCGGCATACCGCAGGCCCTCGGCCGAGCCGGAGGGAAGGTACTTGGCCATGACATGATGGATGCGGCCAAGGCGCGCCCAAGCCGGCGCATAGACGGGGTCTGCGGCGACGCAGCGGAGGTAGAGATCGCGTGCGGACTCCCACTGCTTCGGATCGTTGCTGAACTGGTTGGCGCGGAGGTAATACTCGTAGGCGGCCGGGTCGGCAGGAACGTCGCGGCGGAGCGTGCGCTGCTCGGTGGCGGAGAGGGGCAGCGAGAGGGAACTGATGACGCGCTCGGTGAGTTCGTCGTGTAGGCGGAAGACGTCGTCGATGGAAATCTGGGTGGAGTGGGACCAGAGTAGGGTCCCGCTGGCGGCTTCGGTGAGCTGGATGGCGGCGCGGATTTCTTCCCCGGCCGATAGTAGCGTGCCGGTGACGATGAGATCGACCTCAGTCTCGGCGGCGATGGTTTTCAGATCTTGAGAGCCGGAGGCATAAGGGGCAGCCGCGAGGCTGGAGCGCACGATAAGGCAGTTCAAGACGGAGAGCGAAGTGGTAAGCGCGTCCGGGAGGCTGAAGGCGAGAAAGTCCTTGCCTGGATCGGGACGGAGCATACGGAACGGCAGAACGATGAGACGTCTGACGTCGTTCGGCGCGGACGCGGAGGTTTCCACCGGAATGAGGAAACGGTATCCGCGGCGGGGCAAGGTCTCGATGAAGCGGGGCGAGTCGGCGTTATCGCCGAGCGCCTTGCGGATCTCGCGGATGCAGAAATTGAGGCCCTGCTCGAAATCGACGAAGGAGTCGCACCAGACCCGCTCCCGGATATCAGCTCGGGTAAGAACCTCGCCGGCGTGGGAAACAAGCAGTTCCAGCACCTTGAATGGCTGTGGCGGGAGCTTCACGCGCGCGCCGCCGCGGCGCAGCTCGCAGGCCGCGGTATCCAGCTCAAACTCAGCGAATCTAAAGATCCTACCGGGTTCGCTCATCGAAAACTCAGAAGCCGCTCAGGCAGCGTCCATGGAAGCTCCGAACGACTTGGGGTACAAGTAATCATAGCAGCGGGGACATGATCTGAGGAGCCGCCGCAATCTGGAAACCAAAGAAAGAGGAGACACAAGATGACACTAAGAATTAACGACATGGCGCCGGACTTCGAGGCACAGACCACGCAAGGTCCGATTCGCTTTCACGAATGGCTGGGCAATGGCTGGGGCGTGCTGTTTTCCCACCCCAAGGACTTCACCCCCGTCTGCACCACCGAGCTGGGCTACATGGCGGGTCTGGCAGGGGAGTTCGAGAAGCGGAACTGCAAGATCATCGGCCTGAGCGTGGACGCCGTGGGCGATCACTCCAAGTGGGCCGCCGATATCGAGAGAACGCAGGGCCACGCGGTGAACTACCCGATGATCGGCGACTCGGATCTCAAGGTCGCGCAGCTCTACGGGATGCTGCCGGCGGAGGCGGGCGACAGTTGCGCCGGACGCACCGCGGCCGACAACGCCACCGTCCGGACGGTGTTCGTGATCGGGCCGGACAAGAAGATCAAGCTGATGCTCGTCTATCCGATGACGACCGGGCGCAATTTCGATGAGGTGCTGCGGGTGCTGGATTCGATGCAGCTGACGGCGAAGCACCAGGTGGCGACGCCGGTGAACTGGAAGCCCGGCGGCGATGTGATTATCGTGCCGGCGGTCTCCGATGACGACGCGCGGAAGAAGTATCCGGACGGCTGGAAGCAGGTGCTGCCGTATATGCGCGTGGTGCCCCAGCCGAAGTAGGCCGAGAACGAGGAGAACTAGGCATGGAAGCGGTCAAGGTGGAACGGTTCTATCTGGGATGTCTGGCGCACGCCTCCTACATGATTGGATCCGAAGGCGTGGCGGCGGTAATCGACCCACAGCGTGACGTGGACATCTATCTGGAGACGGCCGCGCGTGAAGGATGGAAGATCCAGCACGTGATCGAGACGCATGTCCATGCCGACTTCGTTTCGGGCCATTGCGAACTGGCCGAGCGCACCGGAGCACGCATCTACCTGGGTGGGGGGTCCGGAGCGGAGTTTCCCCACGTGGCGGTACAGGATGGGGAGCTGCTGGAGTTCGGCCAGTGCAGCCTGCGGTTCCTGGCGACTCCCGGACACACCATCGAGAGCATCTGCGTTGTGCTGCGTGACCTCTCGCAGCCGGACCGTCCGGCTCGCGTCTTCACCGGAGATACCCTCTTCGTGGGAGACGTGGGCCGGCCCGATCTGTCGCCGGAGCACACCCCGCGCCAGCTCGCCCAGATGCTGTACCGCAGCCTGCATGAAAAGCTCCTGACCCTTCCCGACGATACCGAGGTGCTCCCGGCGCATGGCGCGGGGTCGCTTTGCGGGCGGCAGATGAGTGCCGAGAGCTCGTCGACGATCGGCAGGCAGCGGCAGACCAATTACGCCCTGCTGGCGCCCTCCAGCGAGGAGTTTGTTCAACTGCTCACCGACAATCTGCCCGCGCGTCCGGAGTATTTCGCCCGCGACGCGGACTTGAACCGGCGCGGGGCGTCCGCTTTAGCCGAGCTGCCTTCGCTCCCGGACCTCTCCGCGCCGGAAGTCTTGAAGATGCAGAATGAGGGAGCGATCGTCGTGGACACGCGTCCGGCGATGCAGTTCGCCGTGGCGCACGTGCCTGGCTCCGTGCACATCGCGCTAACGGGACAGTATGCTTCCTGGGCGGCGCGGATTCTCGGGCTGGATACGCCGCTGATCATCGCCGGAGAGGATCCGGAGCATGTGCTGGAGTCGCAGATGCGCCTGGCGCGCGTGGGGATTGAGAACGTGGTGGGGTACCTGGCCGACGGCATCGCGGGCTGGATCCGGAACGGCTTCCAGCTCGATTATATTCCGCAGTTGACGGTACAGGAATTCGTGGAGCTCCGCGAACAGGAGCCGGAGAGGATCGCTCTGCTCGATGTGCGGGAAATGGCCGAAATCGCCGGCGGGGTAATCGAGAACTCGCGGTGCATCCCGCTCGGCAAGCTGGCGTCGAGCCTCAACGAATTAGACCGCGGGAAGCTTTTCGTGGTTCACTGCAAGGGCGGATATCGCAGTTCCGTTGCCACCAGCATCTTGCGCCGCGCCGGCTTTCGTGACATTGCGAACCTCATCGGGGGTTTTGATGCGTGGAAGACGGCTGGGTTGCCTACGTGCGAAATTAGGCCGCCGATCAGCGTCGATGAAACCGCGTCTGGGCGCGGCTGAAGGCTCGCTCGTTCCCCCGCCTACGAATTCGCCGCCATATCCCGGCGTGCCTGCGCGACGATTGCCAAGTACTGCCGCGCGCGTTCCTCGATTAGGTCGTACCGGTTATCTCTGATCAGCGTCGCATCCACCAGTTCGCCGCCGACAGCCACCGCGCACGCTCCAGCTTTCAAAAACTCTGCCGTCGTCTCCAAGTTCACTCCGCCTGTCGGAATCATCTCAATCTGCGGGAATGGCCCGCGCAGCGCTTTGATGTACTTCGGTCCGCCTACGTTGCCGCACGGGAACACCTTCACCACGTCGGCGCCCGCCTCCCATGCCGTCAACACCTCGGTGGGTGTCAGGGCGCCGGGACAGATCACCTTCGAATACCGCCTCGCCATCTCGATCGTCGACTGCCGCAGCGACGGCGTCACGAAAAACTCCGCTCCCGCCAGCATGCAGTTGCGCGCCGTTTCCGGATCCAGCACCGTCCCCGCTCCCAATACAATCTTGTCTCCGAATGCGTCTGCCACGCGCTCCAGCGCCCGCAGCGCTCCCGGCACCGTCATCGTGATCTCCGCCGCGCGGATCCCGCCTTGATAGATCGCCTCAATCGCCCTCACCGCCGTTTCCATACTCGCCGTCCGAACCACCGGAACAATGCCGATATCAATGATCGAATGAAGTATCTGCTGTTTGGTCATATCTCTACGATTTTATGCGAGTCGCTGCCCGGCAAGCTCAACCGCCACCGGATCGTTGATCCGCCTGCCCCAATCCCGCATCATCCCCGCCAATTCGCGGATTTTTCCGCGGGCGGCCGGTTGCAGTGATTGGTCCGCCTGCTCTCCCGGATCATCGGCCAAGCTGAACAACTCGATCCCCGCCGCCGGCGGGGCCTCCCTACCGCGAAACCGCCGCAGGATCAACTTCCATTCCCGCATCCGCACCATCCGCTCATCGTGCGGCCCGCCCATCAGCTTCGGCTGCGTCACGTTCTGCTGGAACACCGGCTCGCTCCAGCCCAGCTTGCCATCCAGAATCTGCCGGAACCGGCTCCGCGCCTGCACGGCGGAAGGAACCCGGATCCCACCCGCCTCCAGCATCGTCGGCATCAAATCCATTGTCGACACTCCGCCCTCAAACACCTTGCCCGCCGGCAGCCGGTCTGGGTACCGGATCAGCATCGGCACCCGCGCGCTGTCCTCATAACACACACGCTTGTTCGAACTCAGCAGCCTCCGCCCGAACGTCTCCCCGTGATCCGACGTGAAAATCACCATCGTTCGCGGACCCAGTCCGCGCTTTTCCAGCGCATCCAGCAGCCTTCCTACGCAGTGATCTATCGCCGTGCACGCCGCATAATACTCCGCCGGCTCCAGCGGCCCGCCCGCGTGCATCTTCACGAATCGCGCCGGCGGAACATAAGGCGTGTGCGGCGGATAGTAACTCACCGTCAGCGCGAACGGCCGGTTCGCGTTCCGCTCCATAAACCCGATCGCTTCGTCCGTCTCCACATCGGACCGGTAGGGCGACTCGTCACGCGCCCCCAGCCAGTGGCTCAGCTGCGAGTTGTACCCGTTCCAAAAATCGAACACCTCCGGATTCTTTTCTCCCAGATGCCATTTGCCGATGTAGCCGGTGTGATAACCTGCCTCCCGCAAAAGACCCGGATAGTGCGGCGTCAGCCGGTACCGCTTGTCCGTGAACACCGTGTCCACGCCATACACGTTATCGGTCAGCCCGTGGGTCGTGGGATAAACACTGGTCAGCAGGCTCGCGCGCGACGGCGTGCACACCGCCTGCGGCACATACGCGCTTGCAAACCGCACTCCCCCGCTCGCCAGCTTATCCAGATTCGGCGTGATCGTCTGTTTGTTCCCATCCGCCCCCAGCGCGTCGCCCCGAAACTGATCCGCCAGGATGAACAGAAAGTTCGGCCGCTCCGCCGATTTCGCCACCGTTCCGCCCATCCCCCCGGCCAGCACACTCAGCGCTTCTCTTCGGTTCATGACTCTCCCCTGAAGAAAGACTACTCAGTGAAGATATCAGCCAACGGAACCTCGATGCGTCCATCCTTTGACCGCACCACCGGCTCCTTCACCTCATGCGCTCCCTCGGCCGTGTATATCCAGACCTTCCGGCTCCGTGGATTCCACACCCACACTTCCGGAACCCCAAAACGCAGGTAATCGTCGATCCGCTCCTGCATCTCCCCCATCGTGTCGGACCGCGAAAGGATCTCGATGCACAGTACGGGCGGATGCGTGATGATTTGCCCCTCCGGACTCTCTCGATCCACCACGCAGATGTCCGGGACACGAAAGCGGTCAGGGTTAACCTGCACTCGTTGCTCCACCAGAACGATTGCTTGGAGCATCTTGCTCCGCCTGTTCAGCCAGGTACTCAGATCCGTCTGCGGCCTGCTATGATCCCGTTCCCCCATGTTGCACTCCAGGAGAACACCGGACAGGTACTCCTTGTCAGGCCGGTATGTCGACGCAAGGTACTCCTCGACGCTGATGAGAGTCGTGGCGCCCATGACCTCAATCTATCGCAACGGATGGGATGATACAACCTACGCCGAGACGGGTGTCAGCCCCAGCTTCGCGTGCCACGGTTTGGCCGGCTTCAGCGCTTCATTCACCGCCTGAATGTTCTTGACGCCTTCCGTCGACAGCCAGTCTTCCAGCGCCTTCAGCCCGCTCTTGCCGTACACCGGAATCCCTTCCTTCCACGTCGCACGGCCGCACAGCACGCCGGAGAAATCCGTCCCCGCATCGGCGGCCATCCGCAACGATTCAGTGAATTGATCGTTGCTGACGCCGGCGCTCAGGTAAATGAACGGCTTGGTCGCCACCGCCGCCGCCTTCCGGAACAGGTCCAGCGCCTCCTCGCGGCTCTGCGCCTTCTGCCCCTTGTACACCGAACTGCCCTCCACGTAGTTCGCGTTGATCGGCACTTCTACCTTAAGCACGTCCACTTTGTAGTGCGGCTTCGAATACTCCTCCATGCTCCCGATCACCACTTCCGGTTTGATCTTGGCGAATTCCAGTCCCCTCTCGTCCCGGCCCTCCGGATCGTACCCGACAAACTCCAGAAAGAAAGGAATCTGGTAGGAATCGCATTCCGCTCCGATCCGCTCAATAAACGCATGCTTGATCTCGTTTACCTTCGGATCGTCAAACGGCGTGTAGTAGATCAGAATCTTCACCGCGTTGGCGCCCCAATCCGCGATTCGCTTCACCGACACGTCCGGCAGCAGATCCGGCAATCGGCCCGGCTGCGTGTTGTCGTAGCCGCTCTTTTCATACGCCAGCAACAAGCCCGCATTCGACGCTCGTGCCTTGCTCGCCGGCAATCCATACTCCGGATCCAGCAGGATCGCGCTCGCGTGCGGCGTAAGAATCCGCGTCACCGCCGTCTTGAATTCCGACATCATCTCGTCGGTGACGGCCTTCTTATCGATGCCCTTGGCCGCCGCAATCGACTTTTGCAGGCTGCCGCGCTGGTCCATCGCCGCCGCGGCGATGATTCCGTTTTTCGTGGAAAGAGACTTCAGGTGTTTGATTTTTGATTCTGATAATGACATGGGGTTCTCTGCAATTATAACAGCCACGCGCCGCGCGAAGTTACTTCACCGCCACCACGTGCCCGCGCGTCCGGTAATACAGCACCCCGCTTGACACCGCCGGCGTCGCCATCACCGTCTCCCCCATCTCATTCTTCGCCAGCTGCTCGAACACCGGCCCCGCACGGATCACGTATACCTCGCCCTCTTCGCTCGCGAAATACAACCGCCCCGCTGCCGCCACCGGCGATGCGCTGAACCCCGTTGTCCCCTGGTCGGCGTATGGGTGGAAGTCAGGGTCAATGAATACACTGTTGCCCACCTTGCGCGGAGCAAACTGCAAGGGCAGCGCAATCAGGTTCCCGAGCCCTCCCTTGGGCATCGTGTCCTGGTTGGGGAAAAAGCGGTCGTAGGAATCGAGACCGAGCTGATGCCTGCGTTCCATGGTTCGGGTCAGAAGCACGCATCCCAGTTTGCGCGCGGCGATCGCAGGCAGCGCACGATCAAAGAAGATCCAGATGTGTCGCCCTTCCCGGAACGGGAACGCTCCAAGGCGGCGGGCACACTCAACTCCTGGCAGGTATCAAGGAAAGCCTGGGAGTCATACTCCCAAGTCTTCTTGTCAAAGTCGGCAGCGAGAAACCAGCACGTTTCGTCGGGCAGGAGGGGGTAGACACCAACAGTTTCTTTGCCCAAGAGATGGTTCTCGATGACGGCGTCGGTCAGCGGGAGAAACTTTCGTGTCCTCTGGTCGACTTTCTTCCGCTCCTCCGGACGGCTTTTGTTGATCGCCTTCCAGTCCTTTACGGCTGCCGGCACATAGCCCGACCGGCCGTCGGCGTTCTCCCATCGCCGTGCGTACACATCGTCCCTCCCGCGAAACAGGCTTCGGAATAGCGCGACCCTCTTTCTGGCACGTTCCTCCTTGTCCATCGGTGGCGCCGCCTCGACGGTCTTGACTGGTGGCGGGCTCTCCGGCGCAAGCTGAGGAATCGGAATGCCGTGAACCGCCAGCAGGCGCCGCAACC
>Ga0194128_10000964_pt1 | contig 51143 bp, 51 predicted proteins | sample TA2KigCa65mmetaG_FD_148650 | JGI IMG/M metagenome (GOLD analysis project Ga0194128, IMG submission 148650) | Freshwater microbial communities from Lake Tanganyika, Tanzania - TA2015037 Kigoma Deep Cast 65m | ecosystem: Environmental > Aquatic > Freshwater > Lake | place: Tanzania: Lake...
CGCAGAGTTGGAAAGATTACTAAGTAATTTAGCTGCCGAAGTAAAGATTCTAGGCCTAGCTGATTTTCCAGATCTACCTGAGGTAGTCGAAAGTGGAAAGAGTTTAAGTGAAAACGCTTGGCTAAAAGCTAGGCAAATTTCAGATTTTACAAAGCTACCTGCCTTAGCAGATGACAGTGGATTATTTATTGACGCACTAAATGGCGATCCTGGAATTTATTCAGCCAGATACGCTGGCTATAGCGGATCTGATGCCAAGGTTAGGGATAAATTAAATATTGAAAAAGTCTTAACCCAATTAGCGAATACACCAGCTGGCAGTCGGGGAGCACAATTTAAAACGGTGGTCGCCTTTTACCAACCAGCTGCTGGCGGCCAAAAGGCCGAGCACCAAGTGCTAGGTGAGTTAAAGGGTGAAATTACTCGACAATCACAGGGTGATAATGGCTTTGGATACGACCCGATCTTTTTGCCCGAAGGTTTTGATAAAACTTTGGCGCAATTATCTCCTGCGGTAAAAGATGAAATTAGCCATCGCGGGCGGGCATTACGGGCAATCGCTCCAGTTCTACTTGAACTGCTCTAATTTCATGCGAATAAATCACGGACTTGGTGTTGTATCCTTATCTCATCCTTCCCTAGGAATACCTTCATCTAAATAAGGTTAGTGAACTTAACTAGCGTAAATGACTAAAGGAGTTTTAAGTGGCAGCAAAGAAGAGAGCAGCTAAGAAAGCATCTGCAAAACGCAGTGTTAAGAAGAGTGTTAAAAAATCTTCAGCTAAGAAAAGTGTTAAAAAATCTTCAGCTAAGAAAAGTGTAAGAAAGAGCGCAAAGCGATCAGCCCGTTCATCTACTCGGTATTCAATACCAGCAGTACCAGTTAGCGGATCATCAAGATCTTCAATCTCATCAATTTCAACTACCCCAAGACCTGCTGCATCCGCTAGAACAGCCTCAGTTAGCAAGAGCAGCGGCTCAGGATCCTCAAAGACTGTTGCGATCGCAGTAGTAGTTGGTATTTTAATTTTGGCAGTTGCTGTTGTATCTCGAAATTCATCATCTGAGTCAACAACGGTGACACCAACACCAGTTGCTTCAGAAAGTAATACGCCAGCTGAGCAGCCAACAACTGAGCCAGGTGAAACTCCAATTACAGCTTATGAGGCTCCAGTCGGAATCGTTTCTATTTATAATGAAACTGGCGCCATGGTTAATTGGAAAGCACCAGCAGCATCTGCTGGTATTACTGGCTACAACGTTGAGTTACGCGATAACGGCGTGGGCGATTGGCGCTTGGTAGCAACTGTGCCAGCGACTGAGTTCAAGCAACAAATTACTAAGAACGATACTTCTGGTTGGGTGCAGGTTAAGGTCTCAACAGTTTATTCAGATGGTAAAGTTGTTGAAGGCAAGATTCATGGTTTGCCAGGTAGCTGGTCTTAAACCATAACAAGTAATTTAAATAGCCCCTGAGAGATCAGGGGCTATTTTTTACAAATTATTTTACAGATTATTTAATTAGCGCACTCAATACTAAATCTACATAAACATCGGATCCTAATGGACTTAAATGAATGCCATCTGGTGCAAATAATTCTGGACGATCTTTCGAAATTCGATCCCAATCAATTAAGGTTACTTTTGAATAAAGGGATGAAACTTTAGAAATAATCAAATTATTTTGCTCTCGCCAAGCTCTTGGAACTGCAGTGTTCACCACAATAATTTGGGGTTGGTTTTTAACAACCTCAAAAATATCAATCACTGTTTGTTCAGAAAGAGCATTGTTATTTCCTAGATTAAAAATAACTGGTGATTCTGGCACTGCAACTTGGTCTACCCGGAGTGCGGCTAACAATTCAGGAGCCTGTCGGCCAACTCGGGCATTGACCAATGAGACATGCTCTTTACTCTCCAATTTACTTCTAATTCCTAAAATTACGCTATCGCCAGTTACCCAAAGTCCAGTTGTGTCAGCGAGATCTTTCTGTTCAATATTCTGATCATTTGTACCTTGGGCTATATCGGTAGCAATCTGCTCTCCCTTGTTAATAGCCTGTATTGAAATAGATGATGTAATGGCAAGCACAACTATTACTGAAGCCACAATAGATATTTGCTGGCGAAGTTTTACTTTAGCTGAGCGATACTTCATTCCTCTAAACCAGTTTTGAACTACTCCTTGGCGAAATGGAATCTCTACCCAACGAAGTGAGATATCAGCTAGCGCTAGTACCAGTAAGACTCGGGCTAAATAAAGCGCCCAAGTTTCACCAGTTAAATCAACGCTGGGACGGGTGACTTGAAAAATAACCCAGTGCCATATGTATATTCCATAACTTCTCTGCCCTACCCAGCGAAAGGGGGCACTACTAATAATTGGCGCAAATCTCGATGCTGGGTGAACCAACGAGATAATTACCAAGCACCCAAATACTCCAGCTAATGGAAAAGCGATTTGATAAAGGTTGGCATTGTTTGCATCAATAAATAAAAATGTGGCAACTAAACCTAATAAACCAGCTACACCAATTCCATCAATTACATCTTGAGCCCTTTTTTCTATATCAGCACTTAGATTTTGGGGAATCCAAGAGACAGCAAGTGCTGATCCTAGAAATAAGCCAATTGAATGTGTATCTGTCCCAAAATAAACATGGCTAACTTGCTGAGCATTTGATTGATCTAGTTGGAAAGAAACAAAAAATAATGCAACACCAGATACCATGGCAATAATTAATGCCGAACGAGCAATATGCCTTTTGCCAAAATACTTTAAAACTGTAAGTAAAATGATGGGCCAAATTAAGTAGTACTGCAATTCAACAGCAAGTGACCAAGTATGTTGAAGTAGTGGTGGTCTGCCAATAGTTTCAAAGTAATCTTGCTGTCTGGCAACTAGTGACCAGTTCATCGTGCCAGTTAGTACATAGGGTAGATCAGTCAAAAATCTCTTTATTGCCTCCGGTGCCCAAACACCAATGAAAATAATGGTAGAGATAACCATGAATAATAAACCTGGGTAAATTCGCCTTAATCTTGCAGCATAAAATGCACGTAGATCTAATGCGCTAGATTGATTTATTGAATCCAGAATTAAACGAGTAATGACATATCCAGAGATTACAAAAAATAAATCAACTCCTAGAAATCCACCTGGAATCCAAGAGATGCCTAGGTGATAGAGCACCACTGCAATAACTGCAATTGCTCTTAGCCCATCAATTGAGGAGATATGGCGGATGCCTATTTTGCCAGTTGTATTTTTTGAGCTCATAAAAATATCACCTAGATGAAGTTATTAACTTCAAACTTTAGGTTACTTCTTTTTCTTGTTTTTACTGTTAGCTGTTTTTTGTTTTCTAGCTGCAGCAGCAGCTGCTTTTTTACCAGCACCTGGTATATAAGTTTTTCCAGCAGGTCTATTTTGGCCATCTAGATTTGCATTAATATCCATTTGCAATTGTGAAAGTCGATCAAAGGCGTGCTTTAGTTTTTGTCTTGACTCCTGAATTGCATGCTCTGCTGCATTTAGAGATGCATTCTGTGCTCGGTGTAATCTTTCAGCTTCAGAGATTGCAGAAGATAGCCAAGAGCGATAATCGATGATATTCTTTGCCGCATCCTCAATTAATTTTTGAGCATCTCGTCTTGCTGCTGTAGTCATATGAGCAGCCTCACGTGCTGATTTATTTAATATCTCATCAGCTTTACCTTCAGCATTAATAATAAGTTCAGCCGCATCATCTTCGGCAGCTGATATATATTTACGACCTCGGGACTCAGCCGATGAAAGAATATTTTTTGCTTTAGATTCAGCACTATCTAATTTTTCTTTGGCTGCTCTATTTGTTTCATTTATAATCCTAGATACCGATGCATTGGCCTTAGCTTCACGTTGTTGAGCAGATTTAATTATGCTCATTGCGGTTTCAGTAGCTAATATTTCAAACTCTTCACGGCTTAATCCCGTGATATCACGCCTAGAGCGAAGGTCATTTAACTGACTTTCCAGTTCGCGAATTCGTTCTAACGCATTTTGTGATGGCGCAGGCTTGCTCTCATCCTCGCCCTTAAATCCAACCCATGATAAGAAATTTTTATCTGCCATGCCTTTAGCCTTCCCTACAAAATTATTAAATACAACTGGTGCGGGAGGTGGGACTTGAACCCACACGCCGAAGCACAGGTTCCTAAGACCTGCGTGTCTGCCATTTCACCACTCCCGCATTGCCAAGTAAGTGAGGGGCAAAGATTACGGCTTAAATAGCGGCATCACCAAAACTCAGCGACCTTTAGCAAGCTTAAGCGGGTAACCTTGCTCAAATGAGTGCAGATTCAGTGCAAAGTGAGGTTGCTTCGGCAATCTATAAAGCGCTGGAAATAGCCAAAAAATCAAATTTACTTCAGTGCCAGATTCCCGCTCAAATAATTTTAGAGCGACCAAAAAATCGCGACCATGGAGATTATGCAACCTCAATTGCATTAACGCTAGCAAAACAGGCAAATTTGCAGCCCAGGGTGATTGCGCAGGTGATTATCGATTCTATGAACAGTAATAATTTATTAACCCCGGCAGGCATAAGCAAGACTGAAATTGCCGGGCCTGGATTTATAAATATATTTTTGGCGACCGCCAGCCAGGCGGCAATTATTCCTAAGATTATTTCTACTGGAAAAGAGTATGGCTCTAGTAATTTGCTAGTTGGAAAAAAGATAAATCTAGAGTTTGTAAGTGCGAATCCAACTGGGCCACTTCATTTAGGACATACTCGCTGGGCAGCTGTTGGCGACTCATTGGGCAGAGTTTTAAGTGCCGCCGGCGCTGAAGTTACACGTGAGTTTTACGTTAATGATCGCGGAAATCAAATGGATTTATTTGGCGCTTCAATTAGGGCAGCAGCATTAAATCAACCACGACCTGAATCTGGATATCATGGTGAATATATTGAAGATCTAGCAAATCAAATACAAAAAAGTAATCCCGACTTAATTAGCTTGCCAGAGAGTGAATCGATCGCTGCTTTTCGCGATGCTGGATACAAACTTCAATTAGCTCAACAAAATAGGGTTTTAGATAATTTTGGAACCCATTTTGATGTTTGGTTTTCAGAAAAAGCATTATATGAGAATAATTTCTTTGATCATTCATTAAATAAATTAAAGGCGCAAGGGCATGTATATGAGTCAGAGGGTGCAATCTGGCTCAGAACGACTGACTTTGGTGATGATAAAGATCGCGTAATGATTAAATCCGATGGTTCATTTGCGTACTTTGCATCGGACTCTGCTTACTATGTGAGTAAAAGAGAGCGTGGATTTAATCTTTGTATTTATATGTTGGGAGCAGATCACCATGGATATGTTGGAAGAATTAAGGCAATAGCGGCATGTGCTGGTGATGATAAAGATAAAGATGTAGAAATATTGATTGGCCAGATGGTAAAAATTATTGAAGGTGGCGAAGAAATAAAACTTTCTAAGCGGGCTGGCACAATTATTACTTTAGAAGAGTTAGTAGAAAAAGTAGGCAAAGATGCTGCCAGATACACTCTAACTAGATTTCCTACTGATACCCCCATGGTTATGGATGTTGACCTGCTACGAAAGAACACAAATGAAAACCCTGTTTATTATGTGCAATATGCACATGCTCGAATTTGTGCAGTTCTTAGAAATGCTAAAGATTATGGAATTGATTATGAAATCAAGAGTTTTAATCCAGAGCTCTTAGTTCATGAGCGAGAACGAGAATTAATCGGACTATTGGCAGAGTTTCCACGAATTGTTTCAGCTGCCGCGCAAGCAAGAGAGCCACATCGAGTTGCTAGATATATTGAAGATTTAGCAAGTCAGTACCATAGATTTTATAATGATTGCCGAGTACTGCCATTAGGGGATGAAAAACCGACTGAATTAAACTCTGCCAGAGCTACTCTTTGCTTAGCTACCGCCCAAGTGATTAGTAATGGTTTAGATTTACTTGGTGTTAGTGCACCGGAGAAGATGTGATGAAAAGTAACAATTATCCAACCTCATTATTCTCAAGTAATTTATTATTTGCCAAAGAGAATGAATTTGGCGGTGATCTTTCAATCGCCGGCTGCAGCGCCCAAAAATTAGTCAAAGAGTTTGGTTCACCAACTTTTATAATCGATCAAGATGATTTTTTCTTACGGGCCAAAGCTTGGCAAGCAGCATTAGAATCAGAGTTCGAAGATTGCCAGCTTTACTATGCGGCCAAGGCTTTTATAAGTATTGAAGTTGCTAAATGGCTTAAAGAATTAAATGTCGGTATTGATGTTTGTAGTGCAGGTGAATTACAGGTGGCTTTGGCAGCTAAATTTCCACCTGCGGCGATTGAATTTCATGGGAATAATAAATCTGAGGATGAAATTAGGTTAGCCATTGCATCAGGTGTAGGAACAATTGTTATCGACTCGTTTGACGAAATTAAAAGAGTCTCATCGATTGCTCAAAATCTAGGTAAGGTTCAAAAGATTTATTTGAGACTTACCCCTGGCGTAGATGCACATACTCACGAGTTTATTTCTACTGCACATGAAGATGTTAAATTTGGATTTTCAATTGCCTCTGGAAGTGCCAGTGAAGCAATCGAGCAAAGCATGTTAGAAAAATCGCTTAACTTGGCTGGAATTCACGCTCACATTGGATCCCAAATTTTTGAGTTAGATGGGTTTTCATTAGCAGCCGAACGACTAGTCGAAGTACTATTTACATTTAAAGGCAAGTATGGAAAGGAGCTTACTGAACTAAATATTGGTGGCGGATTTGGTATTGCCTATACCAAATCTGAAAGTGCGATTGCACCTGATTATGTAATTCCTGCAATTGCGAAAGTGATTAAGACTGAGTGTAAAAAAGCTGGAATCTCTATACCTAAAATTTCAATCGAGCCAGGCCGGGCAATTGTGGGTCCAACAACAACAACAATTTATACCGTTGGGACAAGTAAAAATGTAGTTTTAGATGATGGTTCAATTCGTCGGTACATTTCAGTTGATGGTGGAATGAGTGAGAACATTCGACCTGCTTTATATGGTGCAAAATACTCAGTATTTTTGGCAAATAGGGTTTCAAGTGCAAAACCAGTCAAAAGCAGATTAGTTGGAAAGCATTGTGAAACTGGAGACATTCTAATTGTTGATGTTGATTTACCTGAAGATGTAAAGGCAGGTGATTTACTTGCTATGCCAGCAACCGGAGCTTATGGCCGGAGCATGGCAAGCAACTACAACCACATGCCACGTCCAGCAGTAGTTTCAGTACAAAAAGGCAGTGCCAAATTGATTGTGCGCAGGGAAAATGAGCAAGATTTGCTTAATCTGGATGTAGATCAAGCGCCACGGCGACTGTCATAAGTTTGAGATACTTACTTCCATGAAAACACTGAAAGTAGGGATGCTGGGCTGCGGCGTTGTTGGGCTACAAATTGCCCGACTACTCATTACCAATAAGGCTGACCTATCTTCTAGAGCCGGAGCAAATCTAGAATTAGTTAAAATTGCAGTTAGAGATAGCAAAATTAAGCGTGATGGTCTTTCAGCAAATTTGTTTACTAGTGATTCTAATTCAGTTGTTTCTGACCCAGAAATAGATTTAATAATTGAAGTAATTGGGGGTATTGACCCAGCAAAAGATCTGATTCTGAATGCAATTAAAAATGGAAAATCAGTTGTGACTGCAAATAAGGCCTTGCTGGCTAAACACGGGGCAACTTTGTATGCGGCCGCTGATAAAGCGAATGTAGATTTATATTATGAAGCAGCCGTCGCAGGCGCAATTCCAATTCTTCGTCCATTACGAGAATCTCTAGTCGGAGATCATGTTTTACGAGTTATGGGAATTGTTAATGGCACAACTAACTACATCCTGACGAAAATGGATGAAAATGGAACAGCATTTGCCGATGCGCTTAAGCAAGCACAAGATCTTGGTTTCGCTGAATCAGATCCAACTGCTGATGTTGAAGGTATTGATGCAGCTGCCAAGGCAGCTATTTTGGCTAGCCTTGCTTTCCATTCAAGAGTTACAGATGCTGATGTTTATCGCGAAGGAATTTCAAAAATAACCTCTGCTGATGTGAAGGTTGCTAAAGCTATGGATATGGTAATTAAATTATTAGCGATCGCAGAGTTAACTACTGACGGAAGTATTTCGGTTCGAGTACACCCAGCATTAATTTCAAAGGATCACCCACTGGCATCAGTTAAAGATTCATTTAATGCTGTCTTTGTGGAGACCGAATCCGCTGGACAGATGATGTTTTATGGTCGAGGTGCTGGTGGTGAGCCAACTGCAAGTGCAGTACTTGGTGATCTAGTAGCGGTTGCTAGGCATAGAGTTTCAGGTGGCATAGGGCCAAAAGAAAGTGATTACGCAGACCTTAAAATTGCACCAATTGGTGAGACTAAAACTCGGTATTTAATTAGATTAAATGTGGCAGATAAGCCTGGTGTGCTTGAATCTGTAGCTCATGTTTTTGCCTCGCAACAAGTTTCTATTCAAACAGTTCGGCAAACTGGTGCAGGAGATAAGGCTGAGCTAATTGTGATGACCCATAGCTCTACCGAATCCTCATTGAGTGCAACTGTAAAAGATCTGGGCAAGTTATCTGCCGTAACCGATGTCGCTAGCGTCTTGCGAGTTGAGGGAATTAATTAATGTCTATTGCTAATTTGTTTGGTAAAAAATCAGGTGCTCATCAATGGCAAGGTGTGATTAATGAGTATAGAAAATGGTTGCCAGTAACTGAACAAACACCAGTAATTACATTACGTGAGGGTGGGACGCCATTAGTTCATGCCGAGTATTTTTCTAAATTACTAGGTAATGAAGTCTGGTTAAAGGTTGAAGGAGCTAACCCAACTGGTTCTTTCAAAGATCGTGGTATGACCATGGCGATTTCAAAAGCGGCAGAGGAAGGTGCAAAAGCAGTTATCTGTGCATCTACCGGTAACACAAGTGCAAGCACTGCTGCTTATGCTACAAAAGCTGGAATGAAACCTGTGGTCTTAGTTCCACAAGGAAAAATTGCAATGGGCAAGCTAGCTCAAGCTATTGCTCATGGCGCGGTGTTATTACAAGTTAAGGGTAATTTTGATGATTGTTTAACTCTGGCTAAAGAATTATCTGAAAATTATCCAGTATCACTAGTGAATTCAGTAAATCCATTCCGAATTGAAGGACAGAAAACTGCAGCCTTTGAAGTGGTTGATCTGTTAAAAACTGCGCCAGATATTCATGTCATGCCAGTTGGTAATGCTGGAAACATAACTGCTTATTGGAAGGGCTATCAAGAGTATAAAAAAGCTGGCATGGTAAGAAATTTACCTATGATGTGGGGATTTCAAGCAGCTGGCGCTGCTCCAATTGTTAAGAATAAAATTGTGAAAAACCCTGAAACTATTGCAACTGCGATTCGAATTGGAAATCCAGCTTCTTGGGATCAGGCTGTGGCAGCACAAGTAGGCTCTAAGGGCTTAATCGATTCTGTTACTGACAAAGAGATTTTAAATGCCTATCGATTAGTGGCGGCAAAAGAAGGTGTCTTTATTGAACCTTCAAGTGCTGCAGGCCTTGCTGGTTTAATTAAAAAGAAAGAACAAAGAAAACTGCCAAAGGGGCAAGTAATCGTTGTAACAGTTACTGGTAATGGATTAAAAGATGTGCAGTGGGTTTTAAACTCTGCTGGTAAACCGATTGTAATTCCAGTTGATTTAAAACGAGCTGCAAAGATAATTGGTCTTAAATAATGGCATCAAAGAAAGTTAATAGCGGTGTAACCTTTAAAGCCACCATGGCGCAGGTTAGTGTGCCAGCGACTAGCGCCAATATTGGTCCTGGGTTTGATTCATTTGGCTTAGCGCTAGAGCTACGTGATCGCTATGCCGCACAAGTGTTAGATGAACCAAACTTTGATGTTGATGTCAGCGGTGAAGGAGCAGCTGAGGTAAAGAAAGATGGTAAGAATTTAGTTATTAAGTCCATGTTGCGTGGCTTTGAGCATATGGGAGCTAAACCAAAAGGCATAGCGCTTAGAGCTTTGAATGTAATCCCACATGGTCGAGGGCTTGGTTCCTCAGCAAGTGCAATTGTTGGTGGCCTAACTCTTGCCAGATCTTTAGTTTTAACAGGTGAGCAATATATGAGTGATGATGATTTGATTACATTAGCAACAGAATTAGAGGGACATCCAGATAATATTGCTTCGGCTTTTTATGGTGGTGCAACAATTGCCTGGATTGAAAAATCAGTTAGTTCAAATGGGATTAGTACTGAAATTGGAAAAGCTGTTAGTTTAAAGGTTGATGATCGAATAAAAGCATTATTACTTATACCGGCAAATCAATTGGCTACTACTAAAGCAAGAAAACTTCTGCCGGAGAATATTCCCCACCAAGATGCGGTTCTTAATTCATCCCGATCTGCCTTACTTGTGCATGCTTTGGCTGAGCGTCCAGATCTATTATTTACGGCCACTGAAGATTTACTACACCAGAGGTATAGAGAATCTGCAATGCCAAAAACTATTGCCTTGGTAGAGAAATTACGTGGCGCAGGTCTTGCGGCGGTAGTTTCTGGAGCAGGCCCTTCAGTTATGGTTTTGTATTCAAACAGTGAAGACGAGATAGATCAGGTAGCATCATTGGCTCCCGGGTTTAATGCTTTAAAACTAGAGATAGCCAGAACCGGGGCACAGTAGGCGCTTTTCCCAATATCTCTTGGGTGTGGTAGATTTACCCCTGTCGGAAAGTGCGACAGAAATAATAAAAATCCCAAAAATTAAAACCTTTTTTCTGGGTACTTCTCAATAAAAATATGAATAAGAAAGAATGGCAATAACTAAATGGCAGATATGAAAAAGACTAGCCGCTCAGATGCGGTTGAGTTAGTAGATATGGCTTTAGGTGATTTAAAGAAAGTTGCTGGACAGCTTGGTATTGAAAACGCATCTACCCTTAAAAAAGCTGAGTTAGTGCAATCTATCGCAGACCTGCAGGCAGCAAATCGCGAGGCTGCTAAAAATGAACGAGAGGCTCGTCGTATGGAACGACAAAATAATCGAAATAATAGAAACAATAATTCAGAGGCTGATAGAAATGATTCTGGTGGTGAGTCAGCAGTGAATAATTCAAATAACTCATCTGGATCTTACAGTGACTCAGATCGTGGTGAGAACCGACGTTTCGGCGGCAGAGATAATCGTAGAGATCGAGGACGTGATCGTGGCAGGGATAGAAATCGCGATCGTGGCCATCGTGAAGAGCGTGAAATTGTAATTGGACCAGATGATGTTCTACTGCCAGTCGGTGGATTACTCGATATTTTAGACAGTTATGCATTTATTAGGACTGGTGGCTACTTGCCATCCGCAAACGATGTTTATGTTTCACTTCAACAGGTCAGAAAATACGGTTTACGCAAGGGTGATGTAATTACTGGATCAGTTCGTGAACCCAAAGAGGGCGAACGTCGTGAAAAATTTAATGCTTTAGTTAGAGTTGAAACTATCAATGGTGTTGAACCTGAAAATATTAAAGAGCGAGTGGATTTCACTAAATTAGTCCCGCTGTATCCACAAGAAAGATTAAGACTTGAAACTGAACCCAATATTTTAACCACTCGAATTATTGATCTGATCTCGCCAATTGGTAAAGGTCAACGTGGTCTAATTGTTTCACCACCTAAAGCTGGTAAAACGATGGTATTGCAGGCGATAGCAAATGCAATTACAACTAATAATCCTGAGTGCCATCTTATGGTTGTGCTTGTAGATGAGCGCCCAGAAGAGGTAACTGATATGCAGCGTTCAGTAAAGGGAGAGGTGATTGCTTCAACATTTGATCGCCCAGCTGATGATCACACAACTGTTGCCGAACTTGCAATTGAGCGAGCAAAAAGATTAGTCGAGCTAGGTCATGATGTGGTTGTACTACTTGATTCCATTACCCGTTTAGGACGGGCGTACAACATTGCCGCCCCAGCTTCTGGAAGAATTCTTTCTGGTGGTGTTGATTCTGCTGCCCTATATCCACCTAAGAAATTCTTTGGCGCAGCGCGAAATATTGAAAATGGCGGCTCATTAACTATTTTGGCGACGGCTTTGATTGATACCGGATCAAAGATGGATGAGGTTATTTTCGAAGAGTTTAAAGGAACTGGCAATATGGAGCTAATTCTCAATCGTAAGTTTGCCGATAAGCGAATATTCCCAGCTGTTGATGTCGTTGCCTCTGGTACAAGAAAAGAAGAAATCCTCATGGGTACTGAAGAATTAAGTATTGTTTGGCGACTTCGTAGAGTGCTGCATGCTCTTGAGCCACAACAAGCCCTTGAACTATTACTTGAGAAGATGAAGGGCACCAAATCAAATGTTGAGTTCCTGCTGCAAATCCAAAAAACAACTATTGGTGGAGAGCAATCTTCATCTGGCAGCACTTCTAACAAGGAGAGCGTTGAGGCCTAAGTAAGCGTCAATTTTGACCACATAGCACTGAGAGTTATTCTTATCCCCTCTAGTACTTCACTAGTCCTACTGGTTCACAAGTTCATTTTTTAGGAAATGAATTTGATCCAGTAAAAAACAAGGAGAAATATGAAGAATGAAATTCACCCACAATATGTGGAGACCAAAGTAACTTGTGGTTGCGGTGAGGTATTCACTACCCGCAGCACAAAAGAAATTGGTTCAATTTACGTTGAAGTGTGCTCAGTTTGTCACCCGTTTTATACCGGTAAGCAAAGAATTCTTGATACTGGTGGCCGAGTAGCCAAATTCCAGGAGCGTTTTGGAAAGGCCGATAAGTCCGGCACCAAGTAGTTTTCTTAACGAGAGCACACATGCATCGAAAGATGGAGTGTGCTCTCTTTTTAATTTACATCCATATTTGAAGAAGGGAGGGTATAAATGGAGAGATTTGCAAAGGTAAATGAGTTGTTAGCTGAGTACGAATCATTAGAGGCGCAAATGGCAGATCCAGCAATTCATAATGATCAAAACAAGGCTAGATCGCTGGGAAAGCGTTATGCACAATTAGGGCCAGTCATTGCTGGCTACCGCGCTTACAAATTAGCCGAAGATGATTTCAATGCCGGTAAAGAGTTGGCTGAGGTCGATCCTGCATTTGTATCTGAACTTGAGGCGTTAGAAAAAAGTAAGGATAAAGCTGGTGAAATTCTAGAGGAGTTATTACTGCCAAGAGATCCAAATGATGATCGAGATGTAATTATGGAGATTAAAGCTGGGGCTGGTGGAGATGAGTCAGCAATTTTTGCTGGTGATCTATTCAGGATGTACTCCAGATATGCCGAAAAGCAAGGTTGGAAAATAGAGGTTATTGATGCTACGCCAAGTGATATGGGTGGATATAAGGATCTTTCAGTAGGAATAAAATCTAAATCAAACGTCCAACCTGGCCAAACTCCATATGCGAAATTAAAATTTGAAGGCGGCGTTCACCGAGTACAGCGGGTGCCAGAGACTGAGTCCCAGGGAAGAATACATACCTCCGCTGCCGGTGTTTTAATTTTGCCAGAGGCTGAAGAAATTGATGTAGATATCAATATGAATGATTTGAGAATCGATGTTTATCGATCATCTGGTCCAGGTGGACAAAGCGTAAATACCACTGATTCTGCGGTAAGAATTACCCATATTCCAACTGGAATTGTGGTTGCGTGTCAAAATGAAAAGAGCCAACTGCAAAATAAAGAATCAGCACTAAGAATTTTGCGCGCTCGCATGTTAGCAGCAGCCCAAGAGGAGGCTGAAAGAGTTGCAGCAGCAGAACGAAAGAGTCAGGTTAGAACTGTAGATAGAAGTGAGCGAATCAGAACTTATAATTTTCCTGAAAATCGATTGAGTGATCACCGAGTAAATTACAAAGCGAATAATCTAGATTCAGTGATGAACGGTGATTTGGAGGCCGTAATTCAAGCACTACTTGATGCTGATCGAACCGCAAAGTTAATCGCAGGTAATTCTTGAAAGAGCTACTAAGACAAGCTCTTACACAGTTTGAGAAAAACAAAATTTCTATAGTAGATGCCGAGCTCCTTTTAGCCCATGTACTTGGTGTATCTCGCAAAGAGATTCACACTCAGGCTTTGGAGATACCAAATGATCGAATTGAATCAATTACAGCCGAGTACAAAGAACTAATTAGTCAACGACTTTTAGGTAGGCCAGTTCAATACATAACTGGTAGTGCGCCATTTAGGTATTTAGATCTAGAGGTGGGCGAAGGGGTACTAATTCCACGGCCAGAAACCGAATTACTAGTTGATCGAGCAATTGGCTTTCTAACCTCAATGGAAAATAGCAATGATGCAAAAAGTGTCATTGATCTTGGTGCCGGAAGTGGCGCAATTTCAATTGCAATTGCCTCTGAAGCAGCCCTGAAGGGATTAAGTGTTTCAGTTATTGCTGTAGAAAAGTCAGAGCCTGCAGTTGTATGGTTAAATAAGAACATCGCAAAATATGACCTACCAATTAGGGTTGTTGTACAGGATGTACTAACTGCATTACCTGGAGTGAAAGCTGATTTAGTTGTGGCAAATCCACCATATATCCCAGATGATGAAAAATTACCACAAGAGGTAGAAGGCTTTGAGCCTGAAATCGCTTTGCGGGGTGGCAAAGTAGATGGAATGCAGATCCCTAAATTATTTATTGATTCGGCCGCCAGATTATTAAAGCCTGGGGGGATTTTTATTATGGAACATCATGAAAAACAATCTGATTTAGTTAAGCAAGCACTCAAAGAAGAATTCACTTTGCCACAAACCCATGCTGATCTAACCGGTAGAGATAGATTCACTAGCGCAAGAAGGCGATAACTTAACATGGCAGAGAGAGTAAGAGATTTTATTGACAGCGAATCCAGCTTAACTGAGGCAGTTAATTCAGCTGTTAGATATCTAAATTCTGGCGAAATAATAATTGTTGCAACAGAGTCGGGCTATGCCTACCTTGCAAATGCCTTTAATGCTAAAGCGGTTAAGAGTATTCATACAATGCGTGGTGATACTGAAGGTATAGCAGCTCAAGTATTTATAAAAGGAATTGAAGTTTTAGCAGGAATTGCTCAACCAATAAATTTTCAACAAAAGCAAGTTTTGGAAAAATTCTGGCCAGGACCGCTTTCAGTCACAATAAAATCCCAACCAGGCCTTAATTGGGATCTAGGAGATGACAGGCGGTTGGGTAAGATTAATGTGCGTGTGCCAAATAGAAAATTCATAAGTAAGGTTTTAGATAAATCTGGCCCGCTTGCTACAGCTTCAATAGCATTTACTGGTAGGTCAGCGATTGTTGATTTGAAACAAATCATTATTCGGGAGGGCGATGTTGGTGCGGTATTTGATGAAGGTATATTGGAAACTGCTGGGCAATCGACGATCCTAGAGTTTTCTGAGGATCAAATCATGCTTCAGCGCGAAGGCGCAGTATCAATAATGCAATTAAAACCACTGATCCCTTCACTTTCTACAACAAACCTTTAGGCTTCTCCCATGTCGCTAAATGAAAAGTACTATGGGCCAGACTTTAATTCGCTAGAGCGTCAAGACCCTGAAATTGCTTCCGTTTTACTCTCTGAGCTCGAGCGTCAAAGAAAAAATCTACAACTTATTGCAAGTGAAAACTTCACATCCTCTGCAGTCTTAGCCGCAATGGGCTCAACACTTTCAAATAAGTATGCCGAGGGTTACCCAGGTAAAAGATATTACGGTGGTTGTGAAGAGGTAGATAAGGTTGAAGTAATAGGAAACGAGCGAGCAAAGGCGTTATTTGGTGCCGAACACGCAAACTTGCAACCGCACTCTGGAGCAAGTGCAAATATTGCGGTGTATCAAGCATTTACCAAACCAGGAGACACAGTGCTTGCGATGTCACTTCCTCATGGCGGGCATCTAACGCACGGCTCTAAAGTAAATTTTTCTGGTAAGTGGTTTAATGTAGTTTCATATGGTGTCCGTCAAGATAACGAATTGATTGATTATGATCAATTGCGAGATTTAGCCATAGAACATAAACCTAAAATGATTTGTTCTGGCGCAACCGCCTATCCAAGCTTGATTGATTTTGAAAAGGTAAGACAGATTTGCGATGAGGTTGGTGCAATTATGTGGGTAGATGCTGCTCACTTTATTGGTCTAGTAGCTGGCAAAGCTATCCCATCACCAGTTCCATTTGCCGATGTTGTTTCATTTACTACCCACAAGGTGCTTCGTGGTCCACGCGGTGGAATGATACTTTCTAAAGCGCAACATGCAGCAGCTATTGATAAAGCAGTTTTTCCTGGCATTCAAGGTGGACCAAATATGAGCGCAGTTGCGGGTAAAGCTGTTGTTCTAAAAGAGTGTGCTACACCGTCGTATCAAGATTATGCTAAGAAAGTTATTGAAAACTGTAAAGCTTTGGCATCGGATTTACAAAGCGAGGGAATGCGAGCCGTATCCGGTGGCACGCAAACTCACCTTGCATTAATTGATATTCGATCAACTGGAATAAATGGAAAAGTAGCTGATGAAAGATGCGGATTATCAGGAATATCCTTAAATAAAAATTCAATTCCTTTTGATCCAGAATCCCCTGCCGTAACGAGTGGAATTAGGGTTGGCACAGCGGCAATTACAACCCAGGGTATGGGTAAGCCTGAGATGAAGATAATTGCAGGATTAATTGCCAGGGCTATAAAGGATGGCTCAGATGAAAGTAAAGCCAAAAATATTAGATCTGAGATACATCAGTTAACTGCAAAGTTTCCAGTTTATGCAGAACCAAAAAATTAAAGCTTATTAAATGCGCGAGTATTTAGTAACAGTTTTACTGGCTGCAATAATTACCTATCTAATTACACCTTTTGTTAGAGATTTAGCCATTAAATCAGGGGCCATCGCTCAAATTCGATCAAGAGATGTCCATGTTGAACCAACCCCAAGGTGGGGTGGTTTAGCAATGTGGCTCGCAATGGCTTTAACTTTAGTAATTGTTAATTACCTACCACTAGTAGAAAAATCTTTCGGCAGGGAAGCCACTGGAATTTTTTTAAGTGGAACTTTAATTTTATTTATTGGAATGTTAGATGACCGATTTGATTTAGATCCAATTACAAAATTTGCCGGCCAAGCACTTTCAGCTGGCATATTGTTGATTTATGGAGTGCAAATTTTGTGGCTACCAATAAATGGAATTACTACCTTGCCAACAAATATCGGACAGTTATTAACAGTTTTGTTTGTAATGGTGGTTATCAATGCAATTAATTTTGTTGATGGATTAGATGGATTGGCGACCGGCATAGTGATGATTTGTGCCGCATCGTTCTTTGCCTTCTCATATTTATTAGCGGTAGTAAATGGTCTAAATCGAGCTGGTGCACCATCATTAATAACCGCGATAGTTATCGGCCTTTGTCTTGGTTTTTTACCACATAATTTTCATCCAGCTCAAGTTTTTATGGGTGACTCTGGCGCTATGTTTCTAGGCTTACTAATTAGCGCATCGGCAATAACTCTCACCGGTCAGGTCGATGCTTCGGCAATCACAGAAGAAAATGGTGGAAATGTTCTACTGCCACTTTTACTGCCGTTTTCAATCTTAGCTATACCACTCCTAGATTTTATAATGGCAATTGTTCGCAGAGTAAAAGCGGGAAGATCACCATTTGATGCCGATCGCGAGCATTTGCACCATCGCATAATGCGGTTAGGGTTAACTCAGCAGCGAACCACAATTGTTTTATACTTTTGGACCGCGATGTTTGCTCTACCAACAGTAATAGCAGCATTTATGCCAATTTGGATCGCCTTCTTAGCTGGAACTGTAATCTTTGGAATTTCGATTTTATTAATTAAGTTTCGACAAGTAATGAACATCTCATGAGTAATAGTCAATCAAGTGATAAAGCGTTATGGCAAGGCGCAATAATCCCAGCATCCATTACCGCTCTACTTTCGCTAATCGTTATGGCAACACTTAATGGAAGATCTGGTGCGATTGGAGCATTTTTAGCATCGATTACTGTCATTATATTTTTCAGTGTTCATTTACTAGTTGCTCGAATTTCCCGTAATTTAGACCCAATGATTACTATGGCACTGGCCATGTTTTCTTATTTTGCTAAGGTAGTTTTTATGGGAGTTTTTCTTCTGTTAGTGACGAGATTTACCGATCGAAGTACTGTAGATAGAGGAAGTTTTGCAATCTGCGCCATCTTGATTACCATGGCATGGTTATTCGGAGAGGTACGTAGCTTTCTGAAGTTGCGTGTTCAATTACCTTTACCGAAAAAAGAAGGAGACATTTTGTGAACAACTCAAAAAATGATGACTTGAATAACTCAAAGAATGAAGAGAATGCCCTTTGGTCTATTGTCGGATATTTGCTATCGGGACTTTTAATATGGGGTGGTATTGGCTGGGGAGTTGACCAGTGGCTGGATACCTCTTACTTCTTACTAATCGGCTTGTTACTAGGTGCTGGGGCCTCCATTTATCTAGTATGGCTTCGATTTGGACGCGATTAATATCACCCAATCTGGATTCTCAGCATTTGGTGCTCAATTTCTACCCTTGTAAATTTCACATAATTCCTAGATACCTAATAGGGTTTCGCCCGTAGCCGTTTCTTCCCTATCGGCGCAGGTAAGTCCATATAAAAATATTCAGGAGAACTAGTGGGCGCATATCTAGCAAGTGAGGATGGTTTCAAACCACCTAGTACTGCAGATTTTAATTTACCTCCAGTATTTGGCGATAATCCATTTACTACTAAACCGGTATTTTTAGCATTCTTCTCAGTAATTTTAATTTCGGTATTTTTCGTTCTTTCTTCCAGAAAAGCTGCAATTGTGCCATCAAAGTTTCAATTTGCAGGTGAATCAGTTTATGGTTTCGTCCGAAATGATCTAGCAAGAGATGTAATTGGGCATGAATTCATGCGATTTGTTCCATATCTATTTACTCTTTTTACTTTTATTTTAACCAACAATCTATTTGGAATTATTCCATTTTTGCAATTTCCAACTATGTCTAGAGTTAGCTTTCCGTATGTATTAGCTATATTTACATTTGTTGTTTTTCACTATGTTGCAGTAAAGCACAAAGGCTTAATTGCCTACCTAAAAGAGATTATGTTTATGCCAGGAGTGCCTAAGCCGGTCTATATTCTTTTAACTCCGATTGAGGTGGCAACCTACTTTTTAGTCAGACCCTTAACACTCTCACTGCGTTTATTTGCGAATATGTTTGCTGGCCACCTGCTTTTGCTCGTTTTTATTTTAGGAGGAGAACACCTGCTCTCTGGTGCAATTGGCCTAAAGTTAGTTTCACCATTTGCCTTTGCTTTTGGTATTGCCCTAACCTTTTTTGAGTTTATGGTGCAGTGCCTGCAGGCATATATCTTTACTCTACTAACCGCTCTCTATATAGCGGGCGCGTTAGCAGATGAGCACTAACAGAACAAATAGAGAAGCAAAATAAAGAAACCAACCAACAAAGAAAGAAGGAAAAGAAAATGACAGGCACACTCAACCTGGTCGGTTATGGCCTATCTGCAATCGGACCGGCAATCGCAACTGGCATGATTTTCGCTGCTTACATAAGTGGTGTAGCACGCCAACCAGAGGCTAGATCCGTTTTGCAGCCGATAGCATTCCTAGGCTTTGCACTAGCTGAAGCATTGGCTCTGTTCGGTCTAGTTCTAGCTTTCGTACTTTAAAAAGCAAAGGCTTACCAAAACATGTCGTTAAATACCCTTACTAATTGGGCGGCGGGTGAGGAGCTAAACCCATTAATTCCGCACACCGCGGAGATTATCGTTGGTTTTGTTGCATTCACATTGCTGTTCCTGGTTCTAAGATCGAAAGTTGTGCCAATGTTTGAAAAAGCATTTGCAGAGCGTACCGAGGCAATTCAAGGTGGAATGGAAAAAGCAGAGCGCGCACAACTTGAAGCAGAGCGAGCACTAACTCAGTACACAACCCAATTAAATGAAGCTCGTGGTGAAGCACAGAAGATCCGAGAGGATGCCAGAGCTCAGGGCGCTGCAATTATTGAAGATCTTAGAAGTAAAGCAGCCGAAGAAGCAGCCAGAATTACCGCTGCAGCTACCGCTGCAATTGAAGCTGAACGTCAGCAAGCGCTTACATCATTGCGTAATGAGGTTGGCGCACTTGCAACTGAGTTGGCCGGAAAGATTGTCGGAGAAGCATTAGATGACCAGGTCCGTCAATCTCGAATCGTTGACCGATTTATTGCAGATCTGGAGAAGAGTAAGTAATTATGAAAATTTTGGGTGGAAGCAGTAGAGCATCCATATTGACTCTGCGCAAATCTTTAGCTGATTTAGTTAGCAAACAATCAGCAACTGAGGCTACCCAATTCTCAGCTGACCTTTTTACCGTGCTTACCGTCCTCAGCTCATCAGTTGGGCTACGCCGTGCATTAACAGATAATTCAAGAGATGCTGCGTCTAAAGCAGAGTTAATATCAAACATATTTGGTAAAAATGTAACTGAGGCCGCAAAAACACTATTTTCTCAAGCGGTAGCACTTAGGTGGTCTAATCCAGCTGAGATCGCTGACGCTGTCGAAAATTTAGCAGTGGAATCTACCTGCGCTTCCACTGATAAAAGCGGTGAGTTAGAGTTACTGGAAAATCAATTATTTGATTTTGCACGAGTTTTAATCGCTAATCCAGAGTTTCGTCAAGCCTTAAACACAACATCTGATACTGATTCCAATAAGCTCGCACTACTTGAATCGGTTGTGGCAGGTAAGTATTCATTACTGACCATCAATCTGTTAAAGCGGGTGGTTGTGCTTCGCCGTGGTCGCTCTATTGATGCAACACTTGCAACCTACTCACATTATGTTTCAAATAGTAGAAATCGATTAGTTGCGCATGTGAAAACTGCAATTGCATTAACTGAGGGCCAAACCTCCGCACTTATTGCAGCCTTAACTAAGCAAATGGGCAGAGAAGTGCATATAAATATCGAAATAGATCCAAAAGTTTTGGGTGGAATCTCAATCAGATACGCCGATGATGTAATTGATGGCACAGTTGTCAATCGTTTAGCAGAAGCGAGCAGAGCGCTCGTAAGTTAGTTTTAACAGGTGATAGAAAACACCTGTTAATTAAAGAGAGAAGAGAGAGAAGATGGCCGAAGTAAAGATCAGCCCGAATGAGATTCGGGATGCACTGGCAAAACATGTCGCTGCATATAAGCCAGGTGCAGCAGCCAAAGATGAAATTGGCAGCGTTACTGAAGCAGGAGATGGAATTGCACGTGTTGAAGGTTTGCCTTCGACAATGACCAATGAGTTATTAAAATTTGAAAATGGCACCTTAGGACTTGCCTTGAACTTAGATGTTCGCGAGATAGGTGTGGTTATTTTAGGTGAGTTCACCGGAATTGAAGAGGGCACAACTGTTCGCCGGACTGGAGAAATTCTCTCTGTTCCAGTTGGTGATGGTTTCCTTGGTCGAGTTGTTGATGCCCTTGGTCGGCCAATTGATGGCAAAGGTGAGATTAAAGCTGAAACTACTCGAGCTCTTGAAATTCAAGCACCATCTGTAGTTCAACGCCAACCAGTTAAAGAGCCTATGCAAACTGGTATTAAAGCAATTGACTCAATGACTGCAATCGGCCGCGGTCAACGTCAGTTGATTATTGGTGATCGGCAAACTGGTAAGACTGCAATTGCAGTTGACACAATTATTAACCAGTTAGAGAACTGGAAGAGCGGAGATCCAAAAAAGCAGGTTAAATGTATTTATGTTGCGATTGGCCAAAAGGGATCAACTATTGCATCCGTTAAGGGAGCATTAGAGGCGGCAGGTGCAATGGCTTACACCACAATTGTGGCCGCTCCGGCATCTGATCCTGCGGGCTTTAAATACTTAGCACCATATACCGGTTCATCTATTGGTCAGCATTGGATGTATAAGGGCCAACATGTATTAATTATTTTTGATGATCTATCAAAACAAGCTGAGGCTTATCGTTCAGTATCGCTATTGCTAAGGCGCCCACCAGGTCGCGAGGCATACCCTGGTGATGTCTTCTATTTACATTCTCGTTTATTAGAGCGATGTGCAAAATTATCTGATGATATGGGTGGTGGTTCGATGACTGGATTACCAATTATTGAAACAAAAGGTAATGACGTATCAGCATTTATTCCAACCAACGTAATCTCAATCACTGACGGTCAGTGCTTTTTGGAGACTGATTTATTTAACGCAGGCGTTCGCCCAGCGATTAACGTAGGTATCTCAGTTTCTCGTGTTGGTGGATCTGCCCAAACTAAGGCGATCAAGAAGATCGCCGGACGCTTACGCCTTGATCTTGCGCAATATCGAGAGTTGGAAGCTTTCGCAGCTTTTGGTTCAGATCTTGATGCAGCATCAAAGGCGCAATTAGAGCGAGGTGCTCGAATGGTTGAATTACTCAAGCAAGGACAGTACTCACCATTTTCAGTGGAGCGCCAAGTAGCCTCGATCTGGGCTGGAACTACTGGCAAGATGGATTCAATTCCAGTAGTTGATATTCGTAGATTTGAATCTGAGTTCTTAGACTTTATTGCCCGTGAGCGCAAACAAATCTTTGATGTAATCTCAACAACTCGCGAACTATCTGACGACATTGTCGCTTCCCTTGAAGAGGCGATTGCCACCTTTAAGACTCAATTTAAATCATCAGTTGCACCAGTAGTAAATGAGAAAAAAGCTGATGCACTAGATGAGGTCGATAATGAACAAATTACTAGACAAGTTCCGGCGATAAAGAGATAAGAAGAGACGAGAAAAATCATGGGTGCCCAACTTCGAATTTACCGCCGCCGAATGCGGTCGGTAAAGGCGACTAAGAAGATAACCAAGGCGATGGAGTTAATCTCAGCTTCGCGCATTGTTAAGGCGCAACAAAAAGTTGCCGCCTCATCTCCTTATGCCAACGAGTTAACTAGGGCAGTATCTGCGGTTGCATCCTTATCCAGTGCCAATCACCCCTTAACTACTGCATCTGCTAATCCAAAGCGAGCTGCGGTATTAATAATCACCGCAGATAGAGGTATGGCAGGTGCCTACTCAAATGCGGCAATTAAAGAGGGCGATCAATTAATTGCCTTACTGCAATCACGAGGTCTTAAGGTAAATCCATATTTAGTAGGTAGAAAAGGTATTAACTTCTATAAGTTTAGAAATCGAAAGATCACTGCATCTTGGAGTGGATTCTCCGATAATCCAACTTATGCCCATGCTAAAGAAGTATCTGACGCATTAATCAATGCCTTCATTGCCGATGCTCAAACAGATCCAAATGGTGTAGATGAATTACATATTATTTATACAGAGTTTAAATCTATGATTACTCAAACTCCAGATGCAAAACGAATGTTGCCTCTTGAGGTTGTGGAATCAACTGGGCCAGCAGTTATCTTGCCGATGTATGAATTCGAACCTAATGCAGGAGAGGTACTTAATGCACTACTACCTCGCTATATTCAGGCTCGAGTATTTAACGCGATGTTGCAATCTGCAGCTAGTGAGCATGCAGCTCGACGTCGTGCAATGAAATCAGCAACTGACAATGCTGATGAATTAATCAAGTCATTAACCCGACTTGCAAATGCGGCTCGTCAAGCCGAAATTACCCAAGAGATCAGTGAAATCGTAGGCGGCGCAGATGCGCTCGCCTCAGTTAGCGCAGGGAGCGAATAATGTCAGTCAAAACAGCAACCGGACGTGTTGCCCGTGTAATTGGACCGGTAGTGGATATTGAATTTCCAGCCGATGCGATGCCAGCAATCTTTAACGCGTTAAATATTGATGTCACCTTGGCCGGTGAGACCAAAAAGTTAACCCTTGAAGTTGCTCAACATATAGGTGATAACTTAGTCCGCGCCATCTCGATGCAACCAACTGACGGCATGGTTCGTGGTGCAACCGTTACCGATACTGGTAGTGCGATCTCAGTTCCAGTAGGCGATGTAACAAAAGGACATGTGTTTAATACCTTGGGCGAATCATTAGATGTGCCAACCTCTTCATTAGATATAAAAGAGCGATGGCCAATTCATAGAACTGCTCCAGAATTTGATCAACTTGAATCAAAGACAGAGATGTTTGAAACTGGAATTAAAGTTATTGACCTACTTACCCCTTATGTTAAGGGTGGCAAGATTGGATTATTTGGTGGTGCAGGTGTTGGTAAGACTGTATTGATCCAAGAGATGATTTATCGAGTAGCTGAAAACTTTGGTGGTGTATCAGTATTTGCTGGCGTTGGTGAACGTACTCGTGAAGGTAATGACCTTTTCCTTGAAATGACAGAGACTGGCGTTATTAATAAAACCGCATTGGTCTTTGGTCAGATGGATGAGCCACCTGGAACTCGTTTACGTGTTGCACTCTCTGCCTTAACTATGGCTGAGTACTTCCGTGATGTGCAGAAGCAGGATGTGTTGTTGTTCATCGATAACATCTTCCGATTTACACAAGCTGGATCTGAGGTGTCAACACTTCTTGGACGTATGCCATCTGCAGTTGGATACCAACCAACACTTGCGGATGAGATGGGTCAGTTGCAAGAACGTATTACCTCAACTCGTGGTCACTCAATTACCTCGATGCAGGCGATTTATGTTCCAGCAGATGACATCACCGACCCAGCTCCACACACAACCTTTGCTCACTTAGATGCAACAACAGTGTTATCTCGTCCAATTTCAGAGCTTGGTATCTATCCGGCGGTAGATCCACTGGATTCAACCTCACGTATTTTGGATCCGAGATATATTGGTGAGCATCACTTCAAAGTTGCAAACCGAATTAAGCAAATCTTGCAGCGCTATAAAGATCTGCAAGACATTATTGCAATCTTGGGTATTGATGAACTTTCTGAAGAGGATCGAATTCTGGTGGGAAGGGCTCGTCGTATTCAACGTTTCTTGTCCCAAAATACATTCGTTGCCAAGGTGTTTACTGGATTAGATGGTTCATTTGTGCCACTAACAGAAACAATTGCCGCATTTGAAGCGCTGGCTGATGGTAAGTATGACCATGTACCAGAGCAGGCGTTCTTCATGTGTGGTGGCTTAGATGATGTTGAACGTAAAGCTGCAGAGCTAGCTAAGCCATAACATGTCTGAGACAGTGCTAAAAGTTGAGGTAGTAACCCCAGAGAAGCGAGTGTGGAGTGGTGAAGCCAAAATGGTTTCAGCTCGCACACTCGAAGGTGATTTAGGAGTGCTTCCTGATCACGCACCACTTCTTGGTGTTTTAGCTGATGGCACTGTTTCAATTAAATCAACAGATGGCACCACTAACGACTTTGTAATAAATGGTGGATTTATCTCAGTTTCGAAGAATAGAGTTTCAATTCTTGGTGAAAGTGCTGCAAATTAAACTCTAGTTACATCCGCTCCAAGAGATTGTAATTGTGCTGGAAAATCAGGATACCCACGGTCAATATGGAATGAGTCCTCAATAATTGTTATCCCATCACTAACTAAGGCAGCAAGTACAAGTCCAGCCCCGGCTCTGATATCGGTTGCAACCACCGGAGCGGCAGATAGTTGTTCAATTCCAGTAATTGCTGCATGGTGACCATCAACTTGAATTTTGGCTCCCAGGCGCAATAACTCATTTACAAACATAAATCTACCTTCAAAAACATTCTCAGTAACCACCGAAGTGCCTTCAGCAATTGAGTTTAAGGTAATAACCATTGGCTGTAGATCTGTAGGAAAACCTGGGTAAGGCAGTGTTGCTACATCAACTGCTAGAGGTCTTTTATCTATTTTCACTCTAAATCCATTTTCAGTTGTGGTAACTACTGCACCTGCTTCAACTAATTTATCTAATGGTAACTCTAAGTGGTCAGCGCGACCATTTTCAATTGTGATATCACCTTTTGTCATGGCCGCTGCAAAAGCCCAGGTACCAGTAACAATTCGATCTGGCAGCGTCGCATGAGTTGCTGGCTTTAATTCACTAACACCTTCTATTTTTATTGTATGTGAACCTAAACCAGAGATTTTAGCCCCCATAGAAATTAGAAACTCACCAAGATCTACGAGATCTGGCTCCCTGGCAGCATTTTCGATAGATGTAATTCCCTTCGCTAATGTGGCTGCAGTCATAATATTTTCAGTTGCACCAACACTTGGGAACTCAAGAGTTATAGTTAATCCAGATAAACCATTTTTTGCATTCGCAACTATAAAACCATGTTCTAGCTTGATCTCAGCTCCCATGTCGGTTAAACCATTTATATGAAAGTCCAGACCACGAGAGCCAATCGCATCTCCTCCAGGCAGTGCAACCTCTGCTTGGCCAACTCGAGTAATCAATGGCCCTAAAACATTTATTGAGGCCCTGAGCTTTCTAACTAAATCGTAATCTGCTCGATGACCAAGAGTTTTTGGTACATCTATACTTACCTCACCAGCTTTAGCATCAATCTCAATTTTGCAACCTAATCGAGTTAAAAGCTCTGCCATATATTCAACATCTGCAATTGCCGGTAGATTTGTAATTTTAGATTTACCTACCGCTAACAATGATGCGGCCATTAATTTAAGCGCAGAATTTTTTGCACCAGAAACTCGAACTGTGCCAGCTAATCTGGCTCCACCTACAACTCGAAAACGATCCATAATCAACCTATTGTAATTGCTCAATGTCAGATATTTGAATCCTAAAAAGTATTGGTAATCAGATCTTTACGCTCAAACCTGGTGATCAGCCAAAATATGAACGCGAAGCACCTAGATCGGTTACTTACTTTCGATAGTCGCTTTAGCAATTTTTAGATCTTTTTCAAAAACTAAGATCTTAGGCCCACTCTTTGTTTGAGATAAGGTAGCTTTTATTCCAACTGACAACAACTTTTGTCGCAACATTTCACCTTCAATATGATTTTTAGGTGAGTGTGCTACCTTAAGTAATCCGTATTCATCATCTGAGCCAATTTTTTTTGGTCTTTCTATTAAAGATTTATTATTTGAAAATGCCCATCTCAAAATTATGGCTAACACCGCAACCACCAGAAAGCCAGAAAATGACTTTAAGAACAATGCATTGTTTATTCCACCGAGCATAGAATCCTTAAAAGTTACCGTCTTACTGGAAGATAAGTATTAGTTGGTATTTTTTCATTTGCAGATGATTTATGGCAAGTAGCTGAGATATTTCCAACCACGATTCCTGGTCGAGGCACAAGGGGCATTGGGGCAAGAGTGACAGGATCAAATGTTTCTGGCATAAATAAAGGCTCATCGCTAATCAAAAGTATATTTGCATATGTATTGGGATTAAGTAATCCATAGGTTGTACGCAAAGTTCCTAATAGAATTTTTTTACTTGGATCATTTGGGTCAGTACCGGAGACGGTTGATTTAATCTCCCACCACTTACAACTGTAATCAGCGGCGACTATTACAGCACCGCAAGCATTGGTTGAGCATTTGATAACATCTTCGGCCAATCGCCGTTTAGCTGAAATTAAGCCAACCAACTCTTTACCAGTAGGAATTTTGGCATAGATTCCTTTATTACTCGTAAACCCAACTGGTGGCCAAATTGGTGAAGGTGATGGAATTGGCGTTGCCGTCTTTTTAACTTTTTTCTTCTTTTTAGTTGGTTTTTTTGTTGCTTTCTTTTTTATTGGTTTTTTTGTTGAATCAGGTTTAACAGTGCTCTTTCCAGTGGGCTTTACAGTTGCTTTTTTAGATGGAGTTGGCTTAGAACTTGGTTTAGGGGTCGAAGTAGCAGCATGTGCACTAGATCCCAATAAAACTAGAGACACAGATAAGACAATAAATTGTTTCATTCTCATTCTCTACTCCACTTGAAAGTTCTGATAGCAATAAATAATCCGACGATTAGCCAGATCAGTAATACGATTGCTGTTTTACCAATTTCCCAACTTTGTGCTACTTCTTGAGTTGCAAAATCATCTGGCAAAAAGACTGAGCGCATGCCTTGAGTCAGCCATTTAAGTGGAAATATTGCAGCGAATTGTTGCATCCAATCTGGTAGGGAGGTGAATACAAAAAATACACCGCTAAAAAACTGCAAAATGATTACTATTGGTGAAACAACCGCCGAAGCACCTCTACCGCTTTTTGGAACAACTGAAAATGCAATTCCAAGCACCGTTGAGCAGGCACTTCCTAAGATAACTAGCCAGGTGAAATTCCACCATAGCTGTGAGTCTGAAGGTAAGTTCAAATCGAATACCACTGATCCAAAAAATAATAGCAGTGCAGTTTGTATAATCATTAAAATTGTTACTAGTAGAGCCTTACCAATGAAGTAAGAGGTTACAGACATTGGTGTTCCTCTAAGTCTTTTTAAGGTGCCATCATCTCGCTCCATTGGAATGGTGATTGCAAGTTGCTGAAATCCCGTATTGACTAAGCCGGATGCGATCATGCCTGCTACGAAGTACTGACTAAAGGTCACACCCGGTGCAATAGTGTCTTGAAAAACTGAGCCAAAAATAAAGAGCAAAATTACTGGAAATAGGAGAGTAAAGACCAAAGATTCTCGCTGGCGCATAAATTGCTTCAACTCTAGAAAGCTTCTTAATACCCCAATTCTTAAAGTATCTTTAAAATTTTTCATTTTAACTCGCCAATCATTCTTAAATAAATCTCTTCAAGATTTGGTCTTAGCACCTGCAGCTCTGGAATTGGGCCATTAAATTGCTTATTTAACTTAATAACCTCATCAGTTGGGTTGGTGGTAAGTATTTCTTTGTTTACTCCATTTTCTAACCAGATAACTTTAGCCGGCGCATTATTTCTACCACCTAAAGTTGTAGGTGGTGCTATTTCAATTATCTTTCCATTGTTTATTACGCCAACTCGATCAGCAAGCTCTTGTGCTTCATCAAGATAGTGGGTGGTTAGAAGAATCGTAGTTCCTTCTGATTTTAAGGTTCGAATTAAATCCCAAAAAGATCTTCTAGCCTCTGGATCAAAGCCAGTTGTTGGCTCATCTAAAAAGAGCAGCTCTGGCGAGCCGATAATGCCAAGGGCCACATCTAATCTTCTACGTTGACCACCTGATAACTGCCTGGTCTTTGAATTTTCTTTATCGCTTAACCCAACCGCATTAATTACATGATGTGTACCCTTTGGATTATCAAAGTAATTTGCAAAGTGAGAAACAGTTTCTATTACCGTTAAATCAGCAGCATCATTTGCTGACTGCAAAACTATTCCTATCTTATTACGCCACTTTTGAGCTGCACTTCCTTTAGTGGCTGGATCAAACCCCAATACCTTTATCTCACCAGAGTTTGCGCTGCGATACCCCTCTAAAATTTCAACAGTAGTTGTTTTACCAGCGCCATTTGGGCCCAGAAGAGCAAAAATCTCACCTTGCTCGACTGTAAGGTCGATGCCGGCAACAGCGGTCTTATCACCATATTTTTTTACTAAGCCACGTACCTGTATTGCTGGATTAGTGCTCATGGCGACATCTTTCCCTAATTGGTATTGATTACTCAATTTAATTGGGAGAATAAGCCTGTGAGTCCCCGTAGAAATAAGCCAAAAGGCAAGAGTAAGCCCTCAAATAATTTTGATGAGAATGAGATCACAACTGCCAGTGATGCAATTGAAGAGCATGATGATGAGGTTTATATAGTCAGGAAGATCAGTGGTTCCTCCTCAAATAAACCATACCGTTGCCCAGGATGTGACCAATTAATTCCGATGGCTACTCCGCACACAGTCGCTTGGTTAGAGCATGATCAAGATGGCAGGCGTCATTGGCATAGTATTTGCTGGAGTAAGCGCAATTTACGTAGGCCTAAGATCGAAAGAACTCGGAATGCTCCTAAATATTGAGATAAATTTAGAATTTATAATTAAAACTACTAAGTTATAGTTAGCAAATGAGTAAAACATTTACCGCGAAAAATCCAGCCACTGGTCAGTCGGTGGGCGCTGAAATCTTGGAATGGGATCAGAAACAGACCATTGCTGCGATCAAGGCTGCTGCGAATGCTAAACAGAAACTTTCAGCAACAACGCCAACGCAGCGAGCTGCAGTATTAAATGCGATTGCAGATGCGATCGAGGCCGAAAAGGATAATTTGGCTCAAACTGCCAATTTAGAGACAGCTCTACCACTGCCAAGGTTAAGTGGTGAAGTAATGCGGACAGTTATTCAAATTAGATCATTTGCTAATTTAGTTAAGGATGGCGGACATCTTTTACCTATTATTGATTTGGCAGATCCAAATTTTCTACCAGTTGCTCGTCCTGACTTAAGAAAATCTCAGCAATCACTAGGTGTAGTTGCGGTATTTGCAGCATCAAACTTTCCATTGGCATTTTCTGTCGCCGGAGGTGACAGCGCTTCAGCGCTGGCTGCAGGTTGTCCAGTAATTGTTAAAGCGCACCCATCACATCCAAATACCAGTCAGATCGTTTATGAAGCAGTTATAAAGGGCCTTACATCACAAGGATTGCCAAAAGAATTATTTGCCATCATCCAAGGAGAAAATCCAGAGATTACTCATTGGCTGGCTAAGGCGCCAGAGGTGAACGCAATTGGTTTTACTGGATCTGCCATGGTTGGAAAATTATTAATTAGCTTATCGCAAGAGCGATCAGTACCAATACCAGTTTATGCCGAGATGGGATCATTGAATCCAGTTTTCTTTACCCCAACTGCGTTAAGTGAAAAAGCTGATGAATTAGCTAAAGCAGCTATCGATTCAGCATTACTTGGTTCTGGGCAGTTTTGCACAAAGCCAGGAATAATTATTGTGCCAAATGATGATAATGGCGATAAATTTATCTCACAGGTAAAAGAGTATGTAGCTCAACAAAAGGTTGCACCATTATTAAATAAAGGAATTGCTACTAGGTTTAAAGATGCTATTTCAAAGTTATCAAAATCAAAAGGGTTAGAGATTATCTCCAGTATCGGCAATAGCGATGGATATGGTGTTACGGCCAATATTTTTGTCACCGATTGGTCTGATGTAAAAAATCATGAGGATTTACTAGAAGAGCACTTTGGTCCAACTTCAGTAATAATTCGTACGCCATTTGATGAGTACCTAAAGGTTGCAAAATCTATGCAAGGGCAATTAACCGCAGCAATTCATGCCGGTGCTGATGAGAATGTGAAAGATTTGGTAGATCAGCTATCACAAATTGCTGGTAGAGTAATTTGGAATGGTTTTCCTACGGCAGTATCGGTTACAGCTGCGCAAAACCACGGCGGACAGTGGCCAGCCTCTTCTACTCATACCACCTCAGTTGGATTGGATGCACTTTATAGATTTGTTAGACCTGTGGTTTATCAAAATTTCCCAGATAATAAACTTCCAAAAGAGTTACAAAACGCCAACCCTTATGGCATTGAGCGAGTTATTAACTCTGAAAGAAGCAAGAAGGCAATTAATTAGTTACTTGTAATTTACAACCTTATTTTTAATAGTTCCAATACCTTCAATAGTGGTAACAATATTTTCCCCACCCTTTAAGTATTTTTCTGGCTTAAATCCCATCCCCACCCCAGCAGGAGTTCCAGTATTAATTACATCTCCAGCCTTTAACTCCATAAACTGAGAGATGTACCAAACGCAATGATTAATTCCAAAAATTAAATCATCAGTTCTTGAGTTTTGCCTTACCTCACCATCAATTGTGCAACTTAACGCCAGATTACTTGGGTCTAAACCATTTTTAGCTAACTCATCTTTGGTAACGATCCACGGGCCCATTGGATTAAAGGTTGGAAATGATTTGCCCTTTACCCATTGCCCACTGCGCTCAATCTGCCAATGACGCTCTGAAATGTCTTGAGAAATTGTGTAGCCAAGAATATGAGATTCAGCATCTGCTGGTGATTTCAAATAAAGAGCATTTTTACCAATGACTACACAAAGTTCAACCTCATAATCCGTTTTTTGAGAGTTTGGTGGCACAACTACATCATCATTGGCACCAATTACCGTATCGGGCGCCTTCATGAAAATTACTGGTTCAGCTGGCGCAGTCATACCAGATTCAACTGCATGCTTTGCATAATTTAAGCCAACGCAAATTACTTTTGTCGGTCTTGCAACTGGTGAACCGATTCTAAAATCAGAAATTTTTACCTTAGGCCTGCTACTTAAATCTAATTTTTCAATTTTAGAGATTGCTGAATTCTCTAATTCAATGCGGTTGAAATCAGAGATCACATCATCAATAAAGACCGCCTCGGTATCGGAAACAATCACAGCTGGCTTTTCTTGATTAATCTGGCCTAGGCGGGCAATTCTCATTTTTACCTTCTTCTTTCGTCGCAGATGAACTTTTGACTCATTTGAACTAGAATATGAAAACCTTAACACAGGGTGATTCTCATTATTTGAGAGTGTAAAAAAGATTGGATAGTGGCTGGCTTGAGCGAAGAAAAGTTTGATCGCCGCAGCCAGTACTGGTTTGGGTTAAAGGATAAGGGTGGCTATATCCACCGTGAGCGATTACGTAATCAAGGGTATGCCCCAGATGTATTTGATGGCCGGCCTGTAATTGGTATCGCAAATACCTGGTCGGAGTTAAATCCCTGCAATGGTTCATTAAATGATGTCGCTGAAGCAGTCAAGCGTGGTGTTTGGGAGGCGGGTGGATTTCCTCTTGAGTTCCCAGCCATGTCACTAAGTGAGTCTTTGCAACGACCAACCACAATGCTTTATCGAAATATGTTAGCTATGGAAGTTGAAGAGTTAATAAGATCTCATCCATTAGATGGTGTAGTTCTGCTTGGAAATTGCGATAAGACACCACCTGGGTTGTTAATGGGAGCTGCCAGCGTTGATCTGCCAGCACTAATGATTACTGGCGGTCCGATGTTAAATGGTAGATACCATGGTGAAGCAGTTGGCTCTGGCACATTAGTTTGGAAATATAGCGAACAGGTTAGAAGTGGCAAGATATCTTTTGAAGAGTTTATGGCAATGGAGTCCTGCTCAGCCCGAAGCCAGGGATCTTGTATGACTATGGGAACCGCTTCAACGATGGCATGTGTGACCGAGGCATTGGGAGTTCAATTACCAGGAGCAGCTGCAATACCTGCGGTGGATTCTAGAAAATTTGCGCTCGCTCATCTTTCTGGACGCAGAATTGTAAAGATGGTTGAAGAAGATTTAAAACTTTCTAAAGTATTAAATAGAAAAGCATTTGAAAATGCGATAAAAATATTGGCAGCAATCGGTGGCTCGACCAACGCTGTTGTCCATTTATTGGCTATCGCAGGCCGAGTTGGCGTGCCGCTTGATTTAGATGATTTTGATAAGTTAGGTAAAGATGTTCCCGTAATTGCAAATATGATGCCAAGTGGAAAATTCTTAATGGAAGAGTTTTTTGATGCCGGTGGCGTCCCAACGGTAATGAAGGAAATTTCGCACTTAATTCACACCGATCACATTACTGTTACAGGTAAAACTGTTAAGGAAAACATTGAAGGGGCTGAAAATTGGAATAAAGAGGTTATTACCCCAGCTAATAAGCCATTTCAGGCAGCCGGCGCCGGCATTGTTGTAGTCCGAGGTTCACTTGCACCAAATGGAGCAATCATTAAAGTTTCAGCTGCGACACCAAAATTACTTACCCATAAAGGTAAGGCTTTAGTGTTTAATGAAATAGAAGAGTATTTAAAGGTTGCAGATGATCCAGATCTTCCAGTTACACCAGATACGATTTTGGTATTAAAAAATTCTGGACCTAAGGGCTATCCAGGTTTTCCTGAGGTCGGAAATCTTCCTATGCCAAAGAAAATGTTGGAACAAGGTGTTACCGATATGGTCAGAATTTCTGATGCCAGAATGAGTGGCACAGCATATGGAACTGTAGTTTTACATGTCTCGCCAGAATCAACTGCAGGTGGTCCATTAGCTTTTGTTGAGAATGGTGATGAAATCGAATTAGATGTACCAAATAGAAAATTAAACTTATTGATCTCAGAAGATGAGTTAGTAAAGCGAAAAGCTGCTTGGGTACCACCAAAACCTAAGGTAGATCGTGGCTGGAGCAAAATGTATATTGAACATGTTCAGCAAGCTCACCTGGGAGCAGATCTTGATTTTCTAGTAGGTAGCAGTGGCGACTACGTACCACGTCATTCACATTAATTAAACGGATTTATAAACTTAGTATTTTCAATAACTTCAAGTTCTAGCAATCTATTCCACTTGGAATTTCTTTCACTGCCATGGGTAGAGCCAACTTTAATTTGGCCAGCTGCCCAACCAGTTGCTAAATCTGCCAACCAAGAGTCCTCATTCTCACCTGATCGGGCTGAGACTACGGTATTGAAGTTATTTGCCCGTGCCTGTTTCAAAACATTTAATGTGGAAGAAACTAGACCATTTTGATTAGCTTTAATTAATATTGAGTTCGCACTTTTCTCTTCAATCGCCCGATTTAGCCTAGCCAGATTTGTGGTTAATAAATCATCGCCTAATACTTGAAGTTTTTTAGGTGCCACCTGCATAAATTTTTGCCAGGTAAGCCAATCATCCTCTGCAAAAGGATCTTCTATGGAGACGATTGGGTAGTTAGAAACTAGATTATTTATATACGTTACAAATTGATCAGAGGAATAGCTCTGTTTTGCATTTTTTAAATTATACTTACCATCCTCAAAAAATTGAGTAGAGGCAACATCCAAGGCTAAGCTCACTTGCTCACCTGCTATTAGGCCACATTTTTCAATAGCGCTAATTACAAACTCACATGCCTTACTAACTGAGTCAAATGGAATTGCTAAACCACCCTCATCGGCAATTAAATTACTTACAAAGCCAGCTTGCTTTCCTAATTCCGATGCGGTTTCGCGAATTGCTACGATCCAAGAAAGGGCTTGTGTAAATGAGGTAGCGCCTGTTGGCACAATCAATAAATCTTGAATATCCATCACTTTATTTGCATGAGCGCCACCAGAGAGAATATTGACCATCGGCATTGGAATTTTTAGGTAAGACTCTGGTTGAAAATATCTAGCTAGTGATCTATTTTGAGAGTGCGCAGCAGCAATGCTAGTAGCTAAAGAAACTGCCAGCGTTGCATTTGCTCCTAACTTGGCGTGATCTGGCGAAGGATCTAACTCAATCAAATGATTATCAATCGCCACTAAATCTACTAACTCCTCAACTAAGCGGGGTGCAATTACTTGGTTTATATTCTCAACAGCTTGTTTAACTGAAAGGCCGGCATAAAACTTTTCAACGTACTGCCCACCTAGATCACGTAACTCTTTCGCTTCATGCTTACCAGTTGAAGCACCAGAAGGAACTCGAGCGGTATGAGATGTGCCATCAGATAGTGAAATTGATGCCGCTACCGTTGGTCTACCTCGGGAATCTAATACCTGATACCCAATTAATTTACTTATCTTCATCGAGTGCTCATTTCAAATAGATCAAGTAAAGATAACTTAGCATCACGGGCTAATAAAGATTTAGTATGTTTTTGTAATTTATGTTGTTGATTTGGGGTGAGGTAATTAACTGGTGATTTTCCCTCAACTCGCGCCAGCGCAATTAAGGCTGCATGATGGGCAAATGATGGGGATATCTGCCTAAGCACCTCATACTCTTTCTTGAAGGCAGTAGCTGTTTTTGCTAATAAATTTGCTTGCAGTGCATCTGGTGCGTGGAAAAATTTACATAAAAGATGAGCGATAAGAAAGGAGATATCAAAAACTGGGTTACCAACATGAGTGACCTCAAAATCTAAGATAAAAACTTCATCACTCATTGAAATCATAATATTTTTTGGCGAAAAATCACCATGGACAATACTGGTTTTATCACCCTCTAACTCATTAATTAACTTTCGAATCCACACCTGCAATGATGGATTTTTATCGGCCACAAATCGATAAAATGGATCAATTCGCAGTTGGTCAAACAGAGAGTCCTCCATAAATTTATCTTTTGCACTTGGATTCTGCTGCCCATAGTTATGCCAGCTGGCAAGTGTGTGGCCTAACTTCGCGCCGATATCAGGGTTTATTACCCCAGCTAATAAATCAGATTTCCAAACTGTGCTACCTAGCGCCACTCTTTCTAAGACCAAAACAAATCTATCTGGATCCAAAAATAATAACTTAGGAACTTGCTTTGGGCTTATTTCATTAAACAATTCAATTGCATCAGCTTCTACAATAGCTCTTCGTTGATCTGCCACCCATTTTTCACTCACCGCTAATTCCGCTAAAGCTTGTTTTAAGACCATTTTCTGATTACTAGTTGTAATTGCTAAAACTACATTTGATACCCCACCAGTTAAAACCTCAACCTCTGGGTTATCTTGTAATGAAATAATTTTTTTACTAATTAAGTAATCAACTACGCTATCTTTGGTTAGTAACTCAACACTCACTCGGTGAGATCCTAAAGAACTCTAGCTATTGAAAAGCCATAATCTACAAAGAGTGATTGACCTGAAATTGCCGTATTTTCTTCGCATCCAAGCAGATAGGTGGCGCTAGCAACATCACTTGGTATGACCATTTTATGTCCTGGAGTTTGCCACTGCACATTCTCGATCTGCTCTGGCTTAAGTAATCCTCTGGCCATAGGCGAGTCCACTACTCCAGGTAGTAAGCCATTTACCAAAATACTTTTAGCATTTCCCAAATCAACTGCCATAGATCTAACTAAGCCACCCACTGCTGCTTTAGTCACGGTATAGGACATCTTGTCTTGGCGGGTTAACTGCTCCCAAAATGAACTCAAAATAACAATTTTTGCTTTATGTTTAATCAAATTATGAGAGATCAATGCTTTAGTTGTCTGGCTAATAAAAGTTACATTAGCTTCAAATAATCTATTGAAATCCTCTAGCGAGTTATTTATAACTGAGTCATTTATATTTGCCCCTTGCGCAAAAACTACAGCATCAAATAATTCACCCTTTAATAGCTCTGGTACTGGAGCTTCAGTTACCGGTAGCAGAAATTGATTCTTTGGATTAGTAACTTTTCGAACACCATAAGTCACCTCATAACCGTGTTCCTTAAACTTATCGGCAATAGCTGTCCCTAATACACCGGTGCCACCAAAAATTAAGAGTTTCAAGTTACCGGAGGTACTCATCTATTTTTTGAATCCATATCTATCTAATATCGCCTTACTAATTGCTGCCCGGCGAACTCGCTCTTTGGCAGAAGATTCAACTAGTCCTTGAATATGAGCACCTGATGGATAAAGTCCAGGGGAGTTTCTAATAGTAAATTTCAAATAGATCGGGGCAGCTACTCGAACCAAATCTGGTGTTTCATAGTGACGAACTGCGCCACCAAAATCATCTGGTCCTTCAACATAGATATCAACTGGAATATCTACTTGTGATCTAATTGCTGAAATCTGTTGCAAAGATAGATCAGTTGCCAAATTCAAAGTTGAGGCCCCTAAATCCTCAAGCAGTGCCGCCGTTGCTGGGTTATTACACACTAAGGCAACTGAAGTTTTAAGAATTAACTCTTTTGGTAGATCTCCCTTAACTTTTGCCTGCCCTAAAACCTTAAGTAATCCAAGATCACCTACCAACACACTGCGTAATCCTAAGTTAACACCATGGATTACATCCTCTAGTGCGTATCTAAGTTGATCAGCTCCGCGAAGTGTTGGCGAGGCAATTACACCAGCTGTAGCCGATACCTGCTTGCCAATATCCCAAGCCGCTCTTGGTCCCACAAATAAACAGACCTCAATTTTTTCCTTTTTTCCAATTGTCACCATCTGCTTAATTTCAGCATCGGTTTGCATCATAATTCCAGAGCCTTGGGAGATTCGATGAATAATTAATTTATGTTTTTTGGCCTCATCTACTACGGTTTTAAATGCTATTGGGCCTTCTACAGATGGAATTTCAATTTTATATCGTGAACCATCAGCAAATCTTTTGGCTGATTCGGGCAATACATCTGCATCTTGAGATTGAATTTTTTGCTTGTTTAAAATTCCAATTGAGCGCTTCATTGGTCCTTTTGGATCTCGGGTACTTGGCCAATTTGCCATGAATGCTCCATTCAAATCATTTTAGATTTAACTGTTGGGCAAGTATAATCGGATAATAATGAGTGACAACAGTGCATTTGCGAACACCTCATATCAAGACCAGGTAGTAATCGTTACTGGGGCAGCAAGTGGTATCGGCAGATCTGCAGCACAATTAATCGCTGCTCGGAGAGCTAAGGTCATTTGCGCAGATTTAAATCAACCTGGCTTAGATGAGGTAGTTGCAACTATTACCTCTGCTGGAAATTATGCTGAGAGCGCTCTACTTGATATTTCAAACCAAAGTGCAATCAAAGATTTTATTTCCTCAAGTGCAAGTAAACATAAGAGAATCGATGCCCTTATTAATTGTGCTGGTTATCCAGGTCCTACCGGAAAATTTGTTGAAGATATAGATTGGGATGATTATCAAAAAGTAATTTCAGTAAATTTGTTTGGCGCAATTTGGTTAACCCAATATGTGCTACCAATTATGAAAAAGCAAAAGTATGGTCGAATTGTTCAAGTTGCCTCGATTGCCGGTAAAGAGGGCAACCCAAAGATGGCCCCATACAACACAGCAAAATCTGGCTTGATCGGTTTTGTTAAAGGTGTGGCAAAAGAGGTTGCCACCGATGGCATCACTATTAACTCACTCGCGCCGGCAGTAATCGCTACGCCAATAAATGTCAACACAGCTAAGGAAACTTTGGATTATATGATTTCAAAGATTCCGGCTGGCCGATTAGGTGAGCCTATTGAAGTTGCAGAGATGATTGCCTTTATGGGATCTAAAGCCTGTTCATTTACCACTGGCTTTACCTTTGATATTTCAGGTGGACGTGCTACTTACTAAATATATTTATTACAAGTTTGTTTTAGTGGCATACTTGCAACTATGACCAAACCAGTGCGCGCACTAGAGCTTGATGAATTACGTAAGCGAAAGAGCTCAAAGTGGCGACAATATCCAAGCGATGTTTTGCCTCTACCAGTTGCCGAAATGGATTTTCCAATTGCACCTGCTGTTAAAGCTAGCCTGCAAGATATGCTAGATAGATCAGATACTGGTTACTTAGGAGCATTTCCTGAATTATTTGAGGCATTCTCTAAATTTTCTAAACGACAATGGAACTGGCAACCTGACACAACTCAGATAAGAATTGCAACTGATGTTGGTGTTGGAATTGTTGAGGTAATGCGCACTCTTATAAAGGCTGGGGATAAGGTGATGCTTAACTCACCAGTGTATGAGAATATCTGGAAATGGATATCAGAGGTTAAGGCCACTTTAGTTAATGTCCCACTAGCTGAGAATGAATTAAATTATAAATTAGATTTAGATGCGATCGAGCGCGAGTATGCAAACGGCATCAAATTGCACATCTTATGTAACCCTCATAACCCAGTTGGAATTATCTATACGCGATCAGAGTTGGAAAAGATCGCAACACTAGCCAAAATGTACGGTGTAATTATTTTAAGTGATGAGATTCACGGCCCCTTAACCTATAATAAAAAACAATTTTATCCTTTCTTATCTGTGAGTGATGATGCAAAAGAGGTTGGAATAATCATTACTAGTGCAAGTAAATCTTTTAATCTTGCAGGATTAAAGTGTGCGTTAATAATTACTGAGTCTGCTATGCTAAAAGAGAAAATAAATTCAATGCCTCCAGCGTTAACATGGCGAGCTTCATTATTCGGAGCAGTTGCTTCTACGGCAGCTTATAGTGAATCAGATGAGTGGTTAGACGGGGTATTAATTACCTTAAATGAAAATAGAAATTTAATAAAAAAGCTAATTGATAGCAAAATACCTACTATTAAATATCGCATCCCTGATTTTGGCTACCTGGCTTGGCTTGATGTTAGCTCTTTAGGACTAGGTAGTGATCCAGCAGGGCAGATTTTACAACGAAGTAAATTGGCTCTTAATGCTGGAATTTTATATGGACCTAAGCATTCAAATTTTGTCCGGTTTAACTTTGGTACTAGTGAAGAAATAATTAATCAGGCATTTGATCGCCTCGTTAAGATTTTATAATCTATTTTCTTCTTCCATGTAGTTTTTTGACGAGTAAAATAAGTATTTTTTCAGATACTTTAGTCCGCTTAAATGTGGTAAATTTTAATGGAATCTTAAATTTCGTTTTTACAAGGGTACGCGCATATGTGTATTCAAGTAATCCTTCAGCGCCGTGAATTCTTCCGTATCCAGAGTTTTTAACTCCACCAAACGGGACAGATGCCACAGCGGCAAATAAAAACACCGAATTGATTGAGACCATTCCACAAGCAAGTTGAGCGGCAATTTTTTCACCCTGTTTCTTAGAGAAAACTGCTGCTGCCAATCCATAGTTACTAGCATTTGATAATCGAATCGCCTCATCTGTGTTGACTACTCGATTAATTGCAAGTGTTGGTCCAAAGGTTTCTTCAGTCATAGCAGTTGAATCCTCTGGTACATCAATCATTATCACGGGTTCTACAAATGCACCTTTAATTGAATCATTGTCACCAAGAAGAAATTTTGCACCCTTGCTCTTGGCATCATCTAAATGCGATTGAATGACATTTAATTGAGATGGCATAGTAGCGGGGCCGTAATCTTTACCAACCTCAATATCTTTTGCCATTTTTGTTAACACCTCAATGAACTCTTCGGCCACAGACTCAACAACATATACGCGCTCTGCTCCGATACAAGACTGACCGGCATTTGCCATAGCAGACCAGAGTGAATACTCCGCGGCTAATTTAATATCAGCATCACTTGCCACAATTACTGGATCTTTACCACCACACTCAAGAACTACGGGAATCATTTGTTGCGCACAAGAGGTGGCAACCTTTTTAGCAGTTCTAGTTGAGCCAGTAAATGAAATTTTGTTTACCTTCGATTCAGTAAGCGCTTTTCCAGTATCGGGTAATCCGGTAACGGTAGAAAGAATGTTTTCAAATGGTGCTATTTGAGAAAATGAATCAGATAACCACTTGCCAACTCCAGGAGTGAATTCAGATGGTTTGAATACTACTGAATTTCCGGCAGCTAGTGCATAAGCTATGGATCCGATTGGTGTAAAGATTGGATAATTCCATGGACCAATTACTCCAACCACACCAAGAGGGGATCTTTGTACTTTAGCTTTCATATTAAACATTAATAGGCCTGAAGGGCGAACCTGATCTCGCAAAATTTGCTGCGCATGTTTTGCCGCCCAAGAAATATGATCAATTGCAATTGATACCTCTAAGGTTGCATCACCAAGTGGCTTACCACACTCGGTTGCAACAAGTTTTGCAATCTCTTTCTGATTTTTAGCTATATGGGAAGCCCACTTAAGCAAGGTGCGCTTGCGTGCGGTGAATCCAAACTCTTGCCATCTTTTAGCAGCAATTTGTGCCGCATCGACTGCTGCAAAAACCTCACTACTAGAAAAGTTTTTATACTCTGCTTGCAACTGACCGGTTTTTGGGTCAAGCTTTTCAAAGGTAGCATCTGAGCTCATGAGGTAAGAGTAAACTCTTTTCGTGCCAGAGTTAATCCGCCCTTCAACAGTACTGCCGGCAAGCCGCAGACCAATCACGATTAAAACAAGTGATGGACTCAATTTAATTGGTGAAATTGCCACCCCACTTAGCCAAATCACCGCATCACTTTTGATGCTCCATCCAAATCCATCTGGCGGTGGAATGATGGATTCTCATATCTATAAAAAGGCTGCTAATCGATTACCAGCCTTAGCCGGAATTGAAATAATTAGATTTAATACCAGAGGCACAAAAAGCGAGGCGGGCCAAAGTCAGGGCGAGTATGACTTCGGCAAATCTGAAAGATTAGATGTGTTAGCAGCTATTGAGCACTGTTTTACTCAAGCCCAAGTCAAGGATTTATATGTGATTGGCTGGTCTTTTGGTACTGAGCTAGCTCTGCAGTATGCCAGAGATAAAAGAATTAAAGAGTTAATTCTGCTAAGTCCACCAATGCTTTCAACCACTGATGAAGATTTAGATTTTTGGGCAAAAGATGGCCGACACATTACCGCACTCATTCCAGAGCATGATGATTATCTAACACCTGATCAGGCTAGAGTTAAGTTTTCTAAAGTACCAAATATCAAGCAAATTGATGTTAAAGATGGAAAGCATCTTTGGGTGGGTGAACCAATGGTTCATAGAGTCTTAAGTGAGATCGTAAGAGTAATTGCTCCAGATAAGTTGCCGCTACCGACTGAAGTTTAAGATTGTTCGGTTTTTGGAAAAACTACTTCATCTAAAATCAGCAATACAGCGGCCGCAATTGGGACAGCTAATAAACCGCCAACTAAACCCAATAATGATGTACCTAATAGGGCGGCAATAATTGTGACCAATCCTGGTATAGCCAATGATTTTCGCATAATTCTTGGTGTGATCAAATAATTTTCAATTTGAACATAAATAATATAACCAGCTAGGGCAATGATTGCAGTAGATGGAGATTTAGTTAATGAAACTAAGGTTACTATTGTCATTCCGATAAAGTGGCCAATTAAGGGAATAAAGCCACAAACTAGCACCACCATAGCCAGTGGACCTGAATAAGGCATATCAATTATTAAGCCAAGGCTTAAAATAAAGATTGCAGCTAAAGTTGCAATTATTGCTTGTCCGCCAACAAATGAGCCAACTCTAGTGATAATTGCATTACTTAACTTAGATACGCGATCTCGCCTACTTGCTGGCACAAATTTTAAACCAATTTGAACCACTTGCGGCAGGGATGCTAAAAAATAAAGAGTTAATATCAATATAGTTAAAGCCGATACTAAGCCAGAAACTACTGCTTTACCGACCCCTATAACGCCACCAAAAGCGGTAATTGCAAATTCACCATCTTTAATTATTGAATCAATTCTATTTTGTAAAGAATCAACCACACCAAATCGATTATTTAAATCATTTATAAAGGCATTATTATTTAAATCCTTTACTAGTTGAGGAGCATTACTTATAAGTTGGTTGCCTTGATCAACTAAAGGTGGTGCAGCCACGGCAATAAATAGTGCGACAAACAACAAAACCAATCCCATAACCACACCAACTGAGCCAGCTCGATTTAAGCCACGGTTTTGGAAATACAAAACAGCTGGATTTAAACCAGCAGCAAGAAATAGTGAGACTATGATCAAGATAAAAACTGCACTAGCTGAAGCAAGTGCCTGTAGAACTGTGAGTGCAACCAGTGCTCCTGCGGTAACCATAAAACCAAAGTAAAACGGGCGAGTGGTATCAACTGGCAATCCTGGTTTACCAAAATCTTCACGCTTTTTGGCAGCAGGTTTTCGCCGATTTAGCTCGGCAAATTTGGCACTAACTCGAGGTTTTTTAAATATCGCCACAATGCAATTTTATCCACCTTTTTTGCAATTACTCACCGTATTGATTAGATGGTAGATGTTAAATAAGAGAGAATATGACCATGAGTGGGCTAAGAATTAAAGGATTAGGTGAGGAGATCGCCACCTTAGCGGGCCTACCTTGGGATCAACCGCTGGAGAGCTGGCCAGAAGATGAAGTATTAACTTCAATGCGAGGTATCTCCCGACATGTGGTTCGATTAATAAGGTCTAACCCTAAGCAAAGTAATAGCGAGATTTTTGCAGTTAAAGAGACAGTGCCTGAATTTGCCAATCGCGAGTACACATTACTTAGAGATTTAAATCAAAGAACAGCGCCTTGTGTTGAACCGGTGGCAGTAATTGAGGGCAGAGTTGATAAAGATGGTAATGAACTACCTGCTGCCTTAGTTACTAAGTATCTGCCATACTCACTTCCATACCGAGTAATTTTAAGTGGCAGCGTTACCCCAACTGAGATTTTAAATATGGCAAATGCTTTAGCTTTACTCTTAGTAAGAATGCACCTACTTGGATTTTGGTGGGGAGATTGCTCACTATCAAATACATTGTTTAGAAGAGATGCCAATGATTTTGCTGCTTATCTAGTTGATGCTGAAACTGGTGAGTTTCATAAAACTTTAAGTAATGGCCAAAGAGAGCATGATTTAGAACTAACCCATTTTAATGTGGCTGCTGAGTTAGAGGATCTAGCGGTAGCTGGCGTATTATCTAAGGATATTAATCCAGTTCGAGCATCCGATGGTGTAATTAGGCGATATCGAAGATTATGGAAGATGCTAAAAGAGCCACAAATTTTAGATGCTTCAGATCGCCAGGCAGTAGAGCGGGCGATGCGATCATTACAAGATTTAGGCTTTGCCGTTGAAGAGGTTGAGGTAACTACTGCCGGTGATAAAGGTTCAATTAAATTCCAGCCGAAGCTGGTAGCAGCTAGATACCATGCAAATAGATTAGAAGAGTTAATGGGATTACAAGCCGAGGAGTTGCAAGCTAAACGATTGCTCGCCTCATATGATCGTTACAAAGCAAGAGAGTTTCCACCAAGCACACCTCATGCAATCGTTGTTAAGCAGTGGCTATCTGATGTTTTTAAACGAGTAGTAAATCAAGTTCCAGATAACTTAAAGGGACGAGTAGAGCCAGCCCAGCTATTTCATGAAGTTCTGGAAAATAGATGGTATTTAGGTGAGAAGTTAGGTCGAGATGTAGGTCTTGATTTTGCAACTCAGGATTATATTGAGAAGGTTCTCCCTTATCGGATGGATTCAGGAGTGGTTGTTGGCAAATGAGTTTTAACAACGCGATACCGCCACGGGGTGGGGCAAATTTCGGAAATGCATTTGATTTATCAACATTAAAAAAGTCAGATCAACCAGATCTGCCAATTCCTGGCGTGGCTGTTACACAAGAGAATTTGGTATCAGATTTTGTTAGCAAATCTAAAGAAAAAGTTGTGGTCCTGCTTTGTTGGTCACCAAGAAGTGCGCAGTCAAAAGAAATATTGGAAACTCTAGGAAAGTTAGAAACAGCAGATCAGGGTGCCTGGTTGCTTGGCACAGTAGATGTTGATTCCCAGCCACAAGTGGCTCAAGCATTACAGGTAAAGGCAGTTCCAATTGCCATTGCAATTGTGGGTGAACAATTATTGCCATTGTTTGAGTCTGTGCCACCTATGGAACAGGTTCGGTTAGTTATCAATAAATTATTGGAGCTAGCATCCCAAAAAGGAATTGGCCAAGCACCAGAAGGTCCAACTGAAATTCCAATGGAGCCAGAGGAGCAGGCTGCATACACGGCGCTAGAAAAAGGTGATTACAAGGTTGCTAAAGAATCTTATGAGGCGTGGCTTAAGCGTAAACCAAATGAACAAGTAGCAATTATTGGCTTAGCTCAAGTTAACTTAATGCTACGAATCGAAGGATTAAATCCCGAGCTAACTTTAAAGAATGCAAAAGAAACAGATTTAACAAGTCAATTAATGTGTGCTGATATTGAAATTGCTTCTGGTAATAATCAAGCTGCTTTTGATCGCTTACTTAATGCCGTAAGAAGATTTTCAGGGGATGATAAAGATAAAGCAAAGGCGCATTTAATTCAGCTATTTAACCTTGTGGACCCAGCCGATCCTAGATTAGTTAAAGCCCGTAGTGAGCTTGCGAGTTTATTGTTTTGAAAAATTTTGATAAATCAGTATTTTCAAAAAGGGAAAATAAATATCTAAGTTTGATCTTTTTCCTGTTTGGATTTTCGATAATGTCCTTGGCACCACGAACTCCAGATATAAAGTCAAACCTAGCCATTAATAATGGCACTTTTGGTACCTTGTTAAGTGCAGCATCTCTTGGTTCAATTGTGATGTTGTTAATCGGCGGTCAGATTATTCATACTATCGGCGCAAAAAAAGGATTAAGAATTGGCTCAAGTATTATTGCATTATCATTTATTATTTTAGCTCACACTAGATCACCTCTAATATTTTTAATTGCAAATATCTGTGCTGGTGCTGGTATATCGATATATCACATTGCATCAAGCGGTCACACTCTTCACCGTCAAGATGAGGTGGGTAAAATAATTATTCCAAAGCTTCATGGATCATGGGCAATTGGTGCAATGAGCACGAGTGCCATTGCTTTTCTTATATCTGATTTCGCTTCAATCGCCTGGCATCTAACTACTTTGATGGTTTTTAATTGGCTAGTAACGCAATACTGTGTTACTAAATTAGCTATAACTTTCCCACCAAAATCAGATGCAGATGATGCCTATCAATTAACTTCGATAAGACAGTTTAAATTTAAGATTAATTGGCTGCTAAGCATTGGCTTTTTTTGTTCATCTATTTTAGAGTTCACAATTGCAGATTGGGCAACATTATTTGGCAAAGAAGAGCTTGGTATGGGGGCCTCTGTTGCCACCTTGTCATATTTATTTTATTTAGTTGGATTAATTATTGGTAGATTTTCAATTGGGTGGGCCTTAAATCATCAAAGTGAGCAGTTTTGGATTAAAACTGGTGGACTTGTTGGTGGTCTTGGATTTGCATCAGCCTTAATCATCTCTACCGCTATCGTTGATCTAAACAAAAACTTAGCATTTATAATTGCATTTTCAGGTTTCTTTATCGCAGGGCTTGGTAGTTCAGCTATGGCGCCAATGTTCTTTTCAATTGCTGGCCGACTTTCTGACGGAAGAAATGCATTAGCAGTTGCCCAATTAAGTTTTATAAATACCTTTGCCATCTATATTGCTAAAACCACATTGGCTTGGGTAGCACAATTAACCTCAATTACAGTGGCGTTAATGTTTACGGGCTTAATTATGAGTTTGTTGATTTATTTTGGGAAAGTAGGCTCTAACCAAAGAGTCTAATTAATGGGAAAAATGCCTGACGCCAGTTAAATACATTGATATATTGGCATTTTCACAAGCTTGGATAACCTCGTTATCTTTAATACTCCCACCAGGTTGAACTATCGCACTTATTCCAGCATCAAGTAAAAGTTGGATGGAGTCGGCAAATGGAAAGAAACCATCACTTGCTACCACCGCACCTTGCGCCCTATTACCGGCACGACTAATTGCATTTTTGACCGAGTCAACACGATTGGTCTGTCCCATCCCAATTCCAACAGTTGCTTGATTTTTTGCAATTACGATTGCATTACTTTTAATATTTTTAACCGCTCGCCAAGCAAAACTTAAGTCAGCAATCTGGGATTTTTCAACATCAGTACCGGCCACTAATTTCCAATTCTTAAAGTCATCCCCAGTTTGATCGAGCTGATCTGGCTGTTGGAATAAGAAGCCACCTAAGATCTGCTTTAACTCCAAAGAGCCTCCTTGATCTTGTGAGATTTGCACAACCCTTAAATTATCTTTACTTTTTAATAACTTAAGCGCTTCATCACTATAGTCAGGTGCTATTAAAACCTCGTAAAAGTTTTCAATAACTAAGGTTGCAACCTCCTTATCTACTAACTGATTTGCCGCAATTACCCCACCAAAGGCAGAGATTGGGTCTGAAGCAAGGCTAGATGCAAATGCTTTACTTAAATTTGGTGCGCTTGCAATTCCGCAGGGAGTTGCATGTTTGATAAATGCAATTGTGGGTTCTGTATAGCAATTTACCGTTTTCCAGGCAGCATCAGCATCAACATAATTGTTATAGGACATTTCTTTACCCGATAGTATTTTGGCACCAGCAATTAACTTATTTCCAACCATAACCGCCTTTTGATGTGGATTTTCACCATATCGCAGCGGCTGTCCTAACTTATTAAGTATCGCTAGGTCATAATTTGCAACTTTAAGGAGTGCATCCTTTGCCCACCTATCTCGCTGGCTTTGATCAAATCCTTGCACTAACTTTTCGATAAACTCTGGATATTGAGCTGGATCTGTTAAGAGTGCAACATGTTTTGAGTTTTTAACCCCAGCTCTGACTGCAGCTGGACCACCGATATCAAACTTACTAGCATCATAAAAATTAATTACTACTAGGTCAATTGGCACAATACCTAGAGTTTTTAGATCCGCTAAATGTGAGCTCTGGTCTAAATCCGCCAAGATTGCAGCATGAATATTAGGATGAAGAGTTTTTACCCTGCCATCTAGAACTTGAGCAAAGCCAGTTACCCGCTCCACACTTTTGGTGGCAATTCCAGCTGCTTTAAGGTGGGCAGCGGTGCCATCTGAGGCAATTATCTCCACCTCTTGCTCTACTAATTTCTTTGCTAACTGGATTAAACCAGTTTTATCTGAAACAGAGATAAATGCTCTAGATATTTTCTTATTCATAATGAAAGCTTTAACTTAGTTTACTTTTACTTAATATTCTGATGAAAACAACTTTTATCACCGGTATGACAGGCAACACCATTTTGTTCTACCTTTAATAAAATTGCATCTCCATCGCAATCTAGCCAGATGGCGTGGATTAATTGAGTGTTACCTGAGGTAGCACCTTTTACCCATAACTCATTTCGAGATCTACTCCAGTATGTGGCTTGGCCAGTTTTAATTGAAATGCTTAAAGCTTCGGTATTCATATATGCCAGCATTAACACCTCACCAGTACTTGCCTCCTGAGTGATTACTGGAATTAAAGTATTTGGGTCTTTTAATAATTTTAAAATATCTTCTGAGAGTTGATTTTGCATTTAAGTACCCCTCTCCTTAACTAACCGCTGTACGCATAGGGTAGCCCTTGGCAGATAGATAACTCTTAACATCTGAAATTTTAAAGCTACCAAAGTGAAATACGCTAGCTGCCAATAGGGCATTTGCGCCAGCTTTTAATGCATCTTCAAAATCACTTAGCTTTCCAGCACCACCACTTGCAATCAGTGGCACATTGGTCACAGCACGTACTGCCTTAATCATCTCTAGATCAAAGCCTGCCTTTGTGCCATCGGCATCCATTGAGTTAAGTAAAATCTCACCAACTCCTAATTCGCAAGCTTGCTTGACCCACTCAATCGCATCTAAATTAGCTAAAACTTTGCCACCGTGGGTAGTTACCTCAAAACCTGATTTACTATTACCCCGTTTTGCATCAACTGAGAGTACTAATACCTGCTGGCCAAATCTTTGGGCAATCTCAGCAATAACTTGCGGTCTATTTATAGCAGCAGTGTTTATCGAAACCTTATCCGCACCTGCCCTAAGTAAGGTATCAACATCATTTACAGATCTAACGCCACCACCAACAGTTAATGGAATAAATACCTGCTCAGCTGTTTTTTGAACTACCTCTAACGTAGTCGGTAACTGGTTAGAGCTTGCTGAAATATCTAAAAAGGTAAGCTCATCTGCACCCTCGCTGTTATAGATCTTTGCCATCTCAACTGGATCACCTGCATCGGTTAGATTTTTAAAATTAATTCCCTTAACCACTCGGCCATTATCCACATCTAAACAGGGGATAATTCGAACACTTAAACTCATTTGTTCACCACATTAATTGCATCAATTAAGGTGAAGGCGCCTTCATACAATGCCTTACCCACAATCGCACCTTGGATACCAATATCTTGCATACCTACTAGTTTTTCTAAATCAGCTAATGATGAGATACCACCACTTGCAATCACTGGCACCTTACTAAAATTACATACCCGCTCTAATAATTCAAAGTTTGGCCCAGCTAATGTGCCATCTTTGCTGATATCAGTGACAATAAATAACGAACAACCATCATCGGCCAGCCGGGTAATTGCTTCATATAAATTTCCACCCTCTCGCACCCAACCTCTAGCAGCTAAAATTTCACCTCGAACATCAAGACTTACCGCAATCTTTTGGCCATACTGCTTGATTACCTTACTTGCCCAACTTGGATCCTCCAGTGCAGCTGTTCCTAAAATAACCCGCTCACAATTTGTGCCCAGCGCCTTACTTAAACTCTCATCGGTTCTAATTCCACCAGAGAGCTCAACTTTAATATTTAGAGAGTTAATTACCTCCAGCACAATCTCGGCATTACTTCCCACACCAAAAGCGGCATCTAGATCTACTAAATGTAACCAATCCGCGCCAGCCTGTTGAAAATCTAAGGCACACTCAATTGGTGAGCCATAAATTGTCTTATCACTTATCTCACCCTGCTTTAATCTCACCGCTCTGCCTTGCTTAATATCAACCGCCGGTAGTAGCTCAAATTTTTTCATAAGCTTGCCACCCAATTACTGATTAATTTTAAGCCCGCCCTACCTGATTTTTCCGGATGAAATTGGGTGGCAACTACTGTGCCATCCTCAACGGCGGCTAAAAACTTTTGATCATAATCACTCCAGCTGGCAATTTTGCCAGCGCTCTCTACCACCGCATATGAGTGGACAAAGTAAAACTGCTCTTGATCTAAGCCATTAAACAACACCGAATTACTTCCGGCACTAACTGTATTCCAACCCATATGGGGCAGAATTGGATTTGATAATTTCACTACCTGATTTGGCCAGATACCAATTCCAGCTTTTTTATCTGCCGGTGCACCCTCTTGACTATCTGAAAATAAAATCTGCATGCCAACACAAATACCAAAGATCGGTAATTGTTTATCTACGCGATATTGAATAATCTCACCTGCCTTAAATTTAAGCAGGGAGGTGACACAGGCAGAGAATGCGCCAACTCCTGGAATCACTAAGCCTTGCGCAGATTTTAGAGTTTGAATATCACTTGTCACCACAACCTGTTGGCCTGTACTTTCAAATGCGCGCAGCGCTGATCTTAAGTTTCCTGAGCCATAATCAAAAATGGCAATCAAAGTTAGAGCGTACCTTTTGTAGAAGGAATTCCTTTAACCTGGTTGTCGAGGGCAACAGCATCTTTAAGCGCTCTAGCAACTGCTTTAAATTGCGCCTCTAATACATGGTGGGCATTAGCTCCCTCTAGCACTCTAATGTGTAGTGCAATTTGAGCGGTAGCAACTAAGGATTCCCAAATATGTTTACCTAAAGTGGTATCAAAGGTGCCAATTAATTCAACAATATGTGGTTGATTGTGTACTAAGTATGGCCGGCCAGATAGATCAACCGCTGCTTGTACCAACACCTCATCTAATGGCACTAATGCATCACCAAATCTTCTAATTCCAGCCTTATCCCCAAGTGCTTCACGCAATGCTTGGCCAATAGCTAGTGAGGTATCTTCCACAGTATGGTGCGAGTCAACC
>Ga0194128_10000966_pt1 | contig 51075 bp, 46 predicted proteins | sample TA2KigCa65mmetaG_FD_148650 | JGI IMG/M metagenome (GOLD analysis project Ga0194128, IMG submission 148650) | Freshwater microbial communities from Lake Tanganyika, Tanzania - TA2015037 Kigoma Deep Cast 65m | ecosystem: Environmental > Aquatic > Freshwater > Lake | place: Tanzania: Lake...
GCCGGCCGTGCGCGAGGGCCTGCAGGCGCTCGTCGAATGGGACCGCGAGGCCGCCGCGACGAGCCGCGGCGCCGTGCTGTTCGACCGCTTCTTCTCCCACTACGCGGCGGCCGTCGAGGAGCCCTTTGCAACGCCCTGGAATGCCGTGGAGCCGATGACCACGCCGCGCGGGCTGGCCGATCCGGCTGCGGCGCTCGACGCGCTCGCGCGCGCGGTCGAGGAGCTGAGGCAGCAGCACGGCAGCGAGCGGGTCGCGTGGGGCGACGTGCACCGCGTCCGCATGGGCGCGATCGATCTGCCCGCCAATGGCGCGCCCGGCCGGCTCGGGGTGTTCCACGTGCTCGCCTTCGATCAGGCCGCCGACGGCGTGCGCGTCGCCGGCCGCCGCAGCCTCGACGAGCCGCTCGCCGGCTTCGGGGATGCGTGGATCCTGCTCGTGCACTTCACGCGTCCCGTCGCCGCGTGGTCGGTGCTCGCCTACGGACAGACGATGGATCTCGCTTCGCCGCACAGCGGCGATCAGCTGCGGTTGTTCGCAAACCGGACGCTGCGGCCCGTCTGGTTCAGCGAGGCGGCCATTGCCGCGAATCTCGAGCGCCGGTACCGGCCCGGCGGCGTGGACGTCGAGAACCGTGGAGGGCCGGGCGTGCGGTAGTCAACCGGTTTCAGCGTGGTCGCAGTGTAGCGCCGGCCCGGTCTCGGTGGGCAACGACGGCGAACGCCCTCATCTGCCAGCACTTCCGGTCCGGCGCGAAGATGTCGCCGTCGGGATTATGCAGGTCTGCACAACACGGCCCGGGCTGCAGGCGTCGCGGCGTCGCACTCACCGATCACCCCGCCCCCGTCCGAGCCGATCGACGGGGCTCGTAGTTCTGTCTGATTCGTTAGGCCGTCAGCCAGATCGGAGCGATAACGGATGGTCACGTTCGATAGTGAACCACGTGCGGCCGGCGCCCACCGCCTCGCCCGTGTAAGAGCGCCCCGAACTCTGCGCCTGACGCCGGAAGCCCGGGAGGCTGAGCGCGCATGGCACCACTCCTCGTCCTCGTGACCGTGACCCTCCTTGGTCGGCTGGTCGGCTATGCCGGCGTGCCGGAGCTGGCCGACTGGCGCGCGGCTGCCAGACGCGGGCTGGCGGTCATGTTCTCGTTCACCGGGTTCACCCACTTCACCGACCTGAGACACGACTACGCGGCCATGGCCCCGCCGCCCCTGACCGGCCAGCTGTGGGTGATCTATCTCACCGGCCTCCTGGAGATTGCCGGAGCCGTGGGCCTGCTGCTGCACGGCACACGGCGTCTCGCCGGCATCGGTCTGTTCCTCCTCCTGCTGGTGCTCTTCCCGGCCAACGTCTATGCGGCGATGCAGGGCGTACAATTCCGTGGAGCGCCGCCCACCAACCTCTGGCTCCGCGGCGTCATCCAGGCGGTGTTTCTCCTGGCCGTCTGGTGGAGCGCGGTCGCGCGCCCCGCGGCCGCGCGCGACGCGGCCTGACGCGCCGCGGGCCGCGGGGGAGAGTCACCACGAAATGCCGGACATCCATGACGCCATCAACATCGCCGCCAGCGCGGAGACGCCGCTGTGTCGGACGAACGCGCTCGCCTATTGAGCACCAGCGTGGGACCCCGTCACGTCAGAAGAGCCCGCGGAGCCGCCGGCATGAAGCGCCTGGCGGCGGCGGCGGTCAGCGTCGCGCTTGCGGCTGCGCCGCTGGGCGCGCTGGAGGAGGATCCGTGGGCGAAGGTCCTCGCGCTGCCGGTCGGCACGCCGCTCATCGTCGCGACGGCGTCGGGCGCCGTGGTCGAGGGTGGGCTCACGTCGATCAGCGACGAGCAGGTCGTCATCGTCACCAATGACGGTGAGCCGCGTCCCATCGGGAGAGCAGCCGTCCAGGCCCTCAGGGCGACGAGACGGGACTCGATCTGGAATGGCGTCCTTGTCGGGGCCGCGCTCGGCTTCGGTGGAGGCGCCGGTTTTGGCGCCGCCTGGTATCACGGGAGCGGGCGCTACGGAGCGAAGCCTCCGGGGTACCAACGGGAGTTCATCAGCGGCATGGGGGTGCTGGGCGGTGTCGTCGGTGCGCTGATTGGCTGGCGCGTCGACGCGGCTCGGGATCGAACCGTCGTCGTGTACGAGGCGTCGTCGGTCCCCTGACGAGCCGCGCTGGTGCCACCCGGGCGCCCGGTACTGTAGGATGGGGCCCCCCACCATGGGCAGCGACGGCCGACCGACCCGGCGGGCTTTTCTCGAACGCGCCGGCATGGGTGCCTTCGGCGCGGGCCTCGTCCTCCGGGCCGCCGCCGCGCATGCGCAGGGCGCCGTGCCGAACTCGTCGGGCACCGCGCGGCCGACGCTCCAGGCGCCGCCGCTCGCCTGCGACTGCCACATGCACATCTACGACCCGGCGCGCTTTCCGCTGGCGCCGGTCGACCGTGCGGCGCCGACCAACGCCGCCGTTCCGCAGTATCGGCTCCTCCAGAAGCGCCTCGGCACGATGCGCGTGATCGTGGTCAACCCGCGCAATTACGCCACCGACAATCGTGCGACCCTCGATGCGATCGCGCAGATGGCGCCCAACGCTCGCGGCGTGGCGGTCGTCCATCCGACGATCGCGGACGGGGAGCTCAAGCAGTTCCATGCCGGCGGCATCCGCGGCATCCGCTTCAGCCTCGGCGACCCGAAGACCGCCGCCGTCACCGAGGACATGATCGAGCCGCTGGCGAAGCGCATCGCGGCGCTCGGCTGGCACGTCCAAATCAACTGGACCGCCGACCAGATCGCCGCGGCCGCCGCGCTCTGGAACCGTCTGCCGACGCCCCTTGTGTTCGACCATATCGGGCAGCTCCCGGCAGCGGGAGGACTGGCGCATCCGGCCTACGCGGTGATTCGCCGCCTGCTCGACGCGGGTCGGGCGTGGGTCAAGCTCTCGGTGACGTACACGAACTCGCGCGTCGGTCCGCCCGGCTACGACGACGTCGTCCAGGTGGGGCAGGCGCTGGTCAAGGCTGTGCCGGAACGGCTCGTCTGGGGGAGCAATTGGCCGCATCCCAATGAGCCGAAGGCGCCAGACGATGCGCAGCTCTTCGATTTGATGGCGCGGTGGGCGCCGGACGAGGGCACGCGCCGCCGGATTCTGGTGAGCAACCCGGCTACGCTGTACGAGTTTGCGGCGTCGTGACGTGCTGGTCCGGCCGACGCCGGACGGCACGTACCGAATAACGCGGTCCGGCTGACGCCGGGCGCTACCACAGGGAGTTGCCCATGCTTCGCACGCTGTCATGCGCCGCCCTCGCGCTCGTGGCGGCCACCGCGCTCGTCGGCACGCAGGAGTCTCGCGCGGCGCAGGCCGCCATTCCCGGCGTCATGGCGTCCGGCGCGCGCGTCGAAGAGGTGCGCGGCGGCTTCAAGGGACTCGAGGGCCCGGTCGCCTCGCCAGACGGCGGACTGTTCTTCAGCGACATTCCCGCCAGCATCACGTACAAACTGGAGCCGAACGGGTCGATTGCCGTCTGGCGCGAGAACACCAACGGCGCCAACGGCCTCTTCCTCGGACGCGACGGGCGGCTGCTGGCAGCCGAAGGCGCGGGCCGCCGCGTCGTCGCGGTCACGCCGGACCGCCGCGTGACGCCGCTGGCGACGCAGTACAACGGCCAGCCGCTCCGCGCGCCCAACGACGTGATTGCCGATAGCCGGGGCGGCATCTACTTCACCGATCCGGCGCCGCGGCCGGCGCCCGACGTCGCGCCCAAAGAGCCTGGCAACGTGCACTACCTGACACCCAAGGGTGAGGTCATCCTGCTCGACGGCCAGATTCGCCGGCCCAACGGCCTGACGCTCAGCCTCGACGGAAAGATCCTCTACGTCGGCGACACGGAAGGGGAGTTCGTCTACGCGTTCGACGTGGGCGCCGACGGCCGCGTGTCGAACAAGCGCGAGTTCGCGAGGCTCCTCGAGCCCGAGAAAGGATCGCTCGGCCCGCGGAGCCGCGCCGACGGGATGGCGATCGACGCCATGGGCCGGCTGTACGTCACCACCGCCGCGGGCATTCAGGTCGTCGATTCGCGCGGGAAACACCTCGGGATCATTCGCCTGCCGTCGGTGGCGCGCAATGCCGCGTTTGGCGGAAAGGACCGCCGGACGCTGTACCTGACGGCCGTCGCGTCGCTCTATCGCGTCCAGACGCTGGCCGAAGGGCCGGCCGGTCGGTCCAAGTAACGGCTCTGTCTTCGTGAGGTCGCCATGAGGATGCTGACGTTCGGCCTCGCGCTCTGCCTGCTCGCCCCGGGGTCGGCTGGCGTCGCCCAGGCGCCCCAGGCGTTTCGCCTGCTCGAGGCCTCCATCGCTGACATCCACGCCGCGTTTCGCGCCAACCGGCTGACGTGCCGGGCGCTCGTGGACGGATATCTTCGCCGCATCGAGGCCTATGACCAGACGGGTCCGCGCCTGAACGCCGTGCAGACGATCAACCCGCGCGCGCGCGAGGAGGCCGATCGCCTGGACGCGGCGTTCCGCGCGTCAGGTCCCGTGGGGCCGCTCCACTGCATCCCGGTCCTGGTGAAAGACCAGGTCGAGACGAGCGACATGCCGACGACGTACGGGTCGATCCTCTTCAAGGACTTCGTCCCGACGCGCGACGCCACGGTCGTCGCGAAGCTGCGCCGGGCCGGCGCGCTCCTCATCGGCAAGTCGACGATGGGGGAGTATGCGGCGGGCTACCTGAGCACGGCGTCTGCCGGCGGCCCCATCCGGAACGCCTACGATCCCCGGCGCAACGCGGCCGGCTCCTCGAGCGGCAGCGGCGCCGGCGTGGCCGCCAACTTCTCGACCCTCGCCATCGCCGAAGACACCGGCGGCTCGACCCGGGGTCCGGCGGCGGTGCACAGCCTTGTCGGGCTGCGGCCGACGGTGCCGCTCGTCAGCCGGTTCGGCATGATGCCGGCCAAGCCTTCGACCGACACGCTCGGCCCGATCGCGCGCACGGTCAGAGACGCGGCGATCCTGCTCGACGCGATCGCCGGCTACGATCCCAACGATCCGGTCACCGCGCAGGCCGTCGGACAGATTCCGTCCACCTACACGGCGTTTCTCACGCCGGAGGGTCTGAAGGGCGCGCGCGTCGGCGTGCTTCGTCAGCCGGTCGATCCCAAGGCCGACCCGGCGTCGGAGGACTATCGCACGGTGAAAGCGGTGATCGATCGCGCCGTCGCCGACCTCCGGAAGCTGGGCGCCGAGGTCGTCGATCCGGTGCCCGTTCCCGATCTCGCGCAGCGCGTCACGCGGGCCTGGGATGTCAACGTGTTCGAGACGGACGCCGCGGTGAACCGGTACCTCGCGGAGCATCCGAACGCGCCCTTCAAGACGCTGCGCGACATCCTCCTCACGGGCAAGGTGGTGCCGTCGCGGGTGCGGGTGCTCATGGCCAACATCGGACGCTCCCCCGAGGAGCCCGGATATCTGCAGGCGCTCCGCATCAACGACGACGTCCGCCAGCAGGTGTTCAGCGCCATGGCCGACCATCGGCTCGATGCAATCGTGCACGCGACCTACGATCACCGGCCGTCGGAGATCGGTCCGCGCGACATGACGGATCCGCAGCTCGACACCACGGGGCGCGGCAGCAACAGGCGGCTCAGCCCGGTGATCGGCTTTCCGGCGCTGACCGTGCCGGCCGGGTTCACGGCCGACGGGCTGCCGGTCGGCCTCGAGTTCCTGGCGCGGCCGTACGCCGAGCCGACGCTCTTCCGATTCGGCTACGCCTACGAGCAGGCGACCCGCCATCGCAGGCCGCCGTCGACCACGCCGGCGCTGCCGGGCGAGTCGTGAGGGCTGCGGCCCGCCCCGGCTCCGGGCCGGCTGCCGCGTGAGCGTGCTCGCGCGCGTCGACGTCGAGGGGCACGCGATCGCGTACGAGCGAGCTGGAGAGGGCCCGCCGCTCCTCCTCCTCCATGGCTTCCTGTGCGACTCGCGATGCTGGCGCCGGCAGCTCGAAGCGCTCTCGGACGCCTTCACCGTGATCGCCTGGGACGCGCCGGGCGCCGGCGGCTCCTCCGATCCGCCGGACCCCTTCACCATCGCCGACTGGAGCCGCTGCCTCGCCGGGTTCCTGGATCGGCTCGAGATCGCGCGCGCGCACCTCGTCGGCCTGTCGTGGGGGGGGCTGCTCGCGCAGGCCTTCTACGGCAGCTACGGGTCGCGCGTGGCCCGGCTCGTCCTGAGCGGCACCTACGCCGGCTGGAAGGGGTCGCTGCCGGCCGACGTCTGCCAGCGGCGACTCGACCGGTGCGAGGCCGACGCGACGCTGCCGCCCGACGTGTTCGCGCTGCGGTGGGTGCCCGAGATGTTCACGGATCGCGCCTCGGGCGACCTGAAGGAGGAGCTGGCGGCGATCGTCGCCGACTTCCATCCGGCCGGGTTCCGGCTGATGGCGCGATCGTTGGCCGAAACGGATACTCGCGCTATGCTGCCGACGATCGCCGTCCCGACGCTCCTGCTGTGGGGCGACGACGATCGGCGCAGCCCGCTCGGCATCGCCGAGCAGCTGCGCGAGGCGATCCCGCGCGCGGAGCTGGCGGTGATTGCCAACGCCGGGCACATCTGCAACATGGAGCAGCCCGACGTGTTCGGCGCCCACGTGCGGCGGTTCTGCCAGGCCTAGAGGAGCGAACGTGATGTCTCGAGTGGCTGTCGTCATCGGCTGCGTCGCTCTCGCCGCCGCGGCCTCGGCGCAGGCTGGCCGCGGGTCGCTGTCGGGCAGCGTGATCGTCGAGTGGAGCGGCGAGCGGCCCCGGGAGGCGCCGATCCAGATCCGACACGCGGCGACCGGCGCCGTGCTGCGGGCGGCCAGCGACGCGAACGGCCGGTATCGGTTCGCCGACATTCCAGCCGGGGAGTACGTCCTGACCGTGGCGATGCCGTGTTGCGGGTTCGACCCCTACCGGCGCGACGTCACGGTACGCCCGGGTCAGACGACGACGTTCGACATCTCGCTCGTGGAGAACGTGGGCGGCAAGACCCTCGGCGACGACCCGGGCCGGACCGCCGACCTGCTGCGCGCGCGCGCCGTGGTGCCCGACGTGCCGGTGCCGCGCACGGCGGACGGCGAGATCGATCTCTCCGGCGTCTGGCTCGTCTACTACGACAAGTTTCCCGAGCAGCCGGCGGCGCTCCCGTGGGCCGACGCGCTCGCCAAGGAGCGCGTCGCGAACAACCGCCACGATGCGCCGCACACGCGCTGCCTCCCGCAGGGCTTTCCGGTGGGCGGGGCCTCGACGCCCTGGCTGACCAAGTTCGTCCACACGCCGGGGCTCCTCGTGATGCTGTTCGAGGATGCGCCAGGCTTCCGCCAGGTGTTTCTCGACGGCCGCCCGCATCCGCCGGAGATCAGTCCGTCGTGGTACGGACACTCGGTTGGCCGCTGGGAGGGCGACGCGCTGGTCGTGGAGACCGTCGGCTTCAACGATCGGAGCTGGATCGGCGTGTATCCGCACACCGAGCAGCTGCGCGCGACCGAGCGCTACCGCCGGCCGGAGTACGGGCGCCTCGAGATCCAGGTCGTGTACGACGATCCCGGCACGTTCACGCGGCCGTGGACGCAGAACCTGATCTGGTATCTGGCGCCGCAGGAAGAGCTGATCGAGTACATCTGCGAGAACAACCGGACGGACCTGCTGATGGGGAAGTAGGGGATGGACGTCGTGTCCGGCTTCAGCCGGACCAGCGGTCGCCTGACGTGGGACGTGTGGTCCCGGCTGAAGCCGGACGCGACGTACTAGCGGACACTACGTACTCGTTGCGACGTACCCGTTACTTCAGGACCGGGTCTCCGCCGGGGGCCGAGCCGCCGAGGAAGAGGCGCCGGCCGTCGGTCAGGATGAAGTTGCGGCCCACGGCCTTGTTCGTGCCGTCGCGCGCGAGATACCCCTCGATGACGAACTCGGTGCCGACCTGCAGCGTGTTCTTCGTCACGCCGAGCCGGATCAGCTGATTCGGGCTCCCGCCTTCGATCATCCAGCGGACGACCTGCCCGTCCGGCTGCTTGACGTCGATGTGGAACCACGAGTGGGGATTGATCATCTCCCACTTCACGAGGCTGCCCGTCAGCTTGATCGGCTTCTGGACGTCGAACTCCGCCGAGAAGGCGTGATGCGCCGCCAGCGGCGCGGCCGCGAGCAGCACGCCGAGACCGGCCCACACGATCGTGCGATTCATGGTCATGGCGTCTCTCCTACTGCGACGACTTCTTCACGGCGTCTTCGGCGCGCCGCTTCTCGTCGGCGCGCGCGCCAGCCAGCGCGTTGACCAGGCTGTAGTTCCCCTCGTGGCACGCGTGCTCGAAGATCGGGCCGTCGGTCCTCAACATGGGCAGCTCCGCCGACCACGGGCGCGTCCACGTCGCGGGATCCTCGACGGTGAACTGATACAGGATGCGGTCGTCGGCCACGCGCGTGAAGCGCTCGATGAGGCGCAGCTTCTCGCTCGCGCCCTCGGCAAACGGGTTCTGGTCGGTGAAGTTCGTCGACTCCACGACGAGCGTGTCGCCCTCCCAGCGGCCGACGGGATTGCCCGTGAGCTGCTGGACGTGGCCCGGCAGGTGCGGCCGGCCGTCGAGCGGAATGATCCGCGGCTCGTGGATCATCTCGACGAGGATCATCACGTATCCCGGCGCCTGGACGATCTGGTAGTAGTTGTTGTACGCGCCCGGCAGCATCGGCGGGCCCGCGCGGTTCATCAGGATGCAGCGGACGCTGAACGACTGGTTCTGCGCCGCGTCCCACGGTCCGCCCAGGCGCTTGCGCGCCGCGGCCCGCTCGGCCGCGCGCGTCTTCCCCTCGGCGGTCACCGGCGGGAGCCGGCCGTCGGGCGGATCGAAGATGAGCGACGTCCGCAGGTTCAGCGGCACGCCGCCCTGGTTGCGGTCGAGCCCGAACTGCGTGAAGTCGTAGTGGACGTCGGCGATCGTGCCGGGCGTCGTCTGCTCGCTCTCGGCCGCCGCCGCCTTCTTCATGATCTCGATCGCTTCCTCGCGGGTGAAGAAGTCGCGCGTGATGCCCTCCGGCCGCTGGAGCGGCGTGTAGGTCGAGTTGGTCCAGTACCCCTGCAGATCGGGCTGGCCGTCGGGTGTCCGCGGCACTCGATAGCTGCCCGCTTCCGTAGTGGCGCGCCCGGCTGCCGTGCTCTGTGCGAGTGCCGGAGCGATCGAGATGAGGACCGCGAAGAGGACCATGACCACGATGAGGAATCGATCGCGCATGTGCTGTCTCTCCGTGTTCACTGGGACGGCTGCTTCTTCAGGTGCCCGTAGATGATGTCCTCGGCGAACTCCACGCACCGGAACTCCAGGAGCTGCGCGTTCGGCTCGAGGCGGCGGTAGAGCGGCAGGCTGATCTTCCACGGCCGCGAGAAGGTCTTCGGATCCTCGAGGGTCGCCTCGTAGAGCAGGTGGTTGGGGCTCGAGGCCGTGAAGCGCTCCGTCACGCGCAGCGCCTCGCTGTGGAAGTTGCCCGCGCGGTCGAACCAGGTCATGCCGTTGAAGCCGGCCGTGTCGACGACGAGCGTCTCGCCGTCCCAGCGGCCGTTCGACCAGCCCATCCAGCTGTCGGCGGGCGCCTCCATGTGGTCGTCCATGTAGATCGTCCGCACCGCGCGCGCGAACGTGAAGACCATCATGATGTACTTCGGCGTCTGGATGACCTGGAACGGGTACGGCATGTACATCGCGCGCGGGGTGCCGGGGAGGTAGCACTTGACCTCCGGGTCGAGCGCGATCCGGTTCTCGAAGTTCTTCCGCTTCTGTTCGGCGGCCCCGGGCAGGTAGGGCAAACGGCCGCCCTCGACGATGCCAAGCCCGGGCGGAATGGCGCCAGCCGCGCCCAGCGCGGGCGCGGGCCCCTGCGCGGCCGCATGCGGCTCGATGTCCCAGGAGGCTTCGGTGATCGCCTGCCAGATGCCGTTCAGGTTGGGTCGGCCGTCGGCGGTACGCGGGGCCTTGTAGGGAGACGCCTGTCCCGAGGCCACGGGCGTGGACTGCCACAGCACGCTGGCTGCGGCCACCGTGACGAGCACCCACCGAGCAAGTCGGCCAGGCATCTGGGGCTGCGGCATATTAGCACTCAACCGCCCGGCAGCGGGTCAAGACTGTTGATGCGCCGGCCCAGGCCTCAGCCGAGGGCCGGCCCTTGATATCCTTGCGGGCGCACCCGCCGACGATTGGACGGGAGGAGTCGATGAGCATGCAGAGGGCCGTTCCGGCGCTCGCGCTGACAGCGGCGCTCGCCGCGGCCGCCGGCGTCTCGGCGCAGGCGCCCGCGTCGGCGCCGCTCGCCATCGCGCGGCAGGGCTACCTCTTTGCCGGCGGGCACTATTCCGTCGTCAACGGCCGCCGCGTCCTGTCGGGGCAGCTCTACGCGGAGTTTCAATTCCCGGCGCGGCAGACCGCGCGCTGGCCGCTGGTGCTGGTGCACGGCGGCGGGCAGTCGGGGACCAACTTCACCGGCACGCCCGACGGCCGCGAGGGCTGGGCCCAGTTCTTCCTCCGCCAGGGCTGGGCCGTGTACGTGGTCGATCAGCCGGGGCGCGGCCGCGCGGCGTACGAGGCGAGCGTGTACGGCCCGGCCACGCAGGTGAACCTCGACAACATCGAGCGGCGCTTCGTGGCGCCCGAGCGCTTCGGCCTGTGGCCGCAGGCGCGCCTCCACACGCAGTGGCCGGGGTCGGGCGCGCCGGGCGACGCGTTGTTCGACGAGTTCGTGGCCTCGCAGCTCCCGTCGATCCAGGACTTCGCGCGGCAGCAGGCGCTCAACCGCGACGCGCTGCTGGCGCTGCTGGAGCGGATCGGTCCAGCCGTCCTGCTGACGCACTCGCAGTCGGGCACGTTCGGATGGCCGGTTGCCGACGCGCGCCCGGATCTCGTGAAGGCGATCGTGGCGGTCGAGCCGAACGGCCCCCCGTTCTTCGCCGTCGAGAACGTCCCGGCGCCCGAGTGGTTTCGCGACGCGCCGGCGGCCGTCAATGTATGGGGCATCACGGCGATGCCGCTGACGTACGATCCTCCCGCGGCGCGGCCGGCCGATCTGGCCGCGTCCCGCGAGGAGCGGCCCGACGGCCCGGATCTCGTGCGCTGCTGGCTGCAGCGCGCGCCGGCGCGGCGGCTGCCGAAGCTCGCCGGCGTCCCCACGCTGGTGCTCACCGGTGAGGCGTCCTATCACGCGCCGTACGACCACTGCACCGTCAAGTACCTGCAGCAGGCGGGCGTCCGGCCGACGTGGGTCCGGCTGGCGGCGGTCGGCATCCGCGGCAACGGCCACATGATGATGCTCGAGAAGAACAACCACGAGATCGCCGCGCTCATCGCGCGCTGGCTCGCCGACGCGGTGCCCGCAGGGACCGGCGCGTCGCGATGACGCGTGCGCGCTGCGACTGGGCGCGGACGCCGCTCGGCATCGCGTACCACGACCGCGAGTGGGGCGTGCCGGTCCACGACGACCGCCGGCTCTTCGAGTTCCTGATCCTCGAGGGCGCGCAGGCGGGGCTGAGCTGGGAGACGATCCTGCGGAAGCGCGACGGATATCGCGCCGCGTTCGCCCTGTTCGATCCCGCCCGGGTCGCGCGGTTCACGCCCGCGCGCGTCGAGCGCCTGCTCCGCAACCCGGGCATCGTGCGCAATCGTCTGAAGATCGAGAGCGCGGTGTCCAACGCCCGCGCGTTCCTCGCCGTCCAGGACGAGTTCGGGTCCTTCGATCGCTACGTGTGGCGCTTCGTGGACGGCCGTCCGAAGCGGACCGCGTGGCGCGCGCTCGGCGACATTCCGGCGCGTACGCCCGAATCCGACGCGCTCAGCCGCGACCTGCGGCAGCGCGGCTTCCGGTTCGTCGGGTCCACGATCTGCTATGCCTTCATGCAGGCGGTCGGTCTGGTCGACGATCACCTGACCGGCTGCTTCCGCTTCAAGGGGTCGGAGGCCATTTCTAGAGGACAGTCGACGTGATGGACTACTCTTTCTCGACTGTCCTCCAAAAATGACCTCCGACCCCGTATTGCCGGTCGCTGAGTTCCGCCTGCGGCGGCGCGTGCAGTTCTACGAGGTGGACCTCGCCGGCATCGTGCATTTCAGCTGGTTCTTCCGCTACATGGAGGAGGCCGAGCACGGCCTCTGGCGCGAGGCGGGCCTGAGCATCGTGGCCCACGAGGCCGGGCTGGCCTTTCCGCGCGTGGCCGCCTCCTTCGAGTACCACCGGCCGCTCCGCTTCGAGGAGGAGTTCGACGTCCACATCCGCATCGCCGCCGTGGCCGAGAAGACCATGCGCTACGCCTGCGAGGTGACGCGGGGCGAGACGCGCATCGCCAGCGGCACCATGACGATTGCGTGCGTGACCCACCGTCCGGGTGAGCCGATGAAGGCAGTTGCGATCCCCCCGGCGTTCGCGTCACGATTTCAGGTGGCCAACACATAGGATGAGCCGATGAGGATTCGCGACGTCCGCACGCTGATCGACTTTCACTACTGGGCGCGGGACCGGATGCTCGAGGCGGTCGCGGCGCTGACGCCCCAGCAGTTCACGGCCGAGCTGGGCGGCAGCTTCCGGTCCGTGCGCGACACGCTGGCGCACACCTACGGCGCGGAATGGATCTGGTACGCGCGCTGGCACGGCGAGTCGCCGACCGCGCTCCCGACGCCCGACGCCTTTCCCGATTTCGCCTCGATCCGCCAGGCGTGGCTCGACCACGAGAAGCGCATGCGCACCTTCGTCGACGGGCTCGACGACCACGGCCTGGAGCGCGTCGTCCCGTACAAGCTCCTGAACGGGACCCCCGGCGCCTCGGTGCTCTGGCACATGATTCAGCACGTGGTGAACCACGCGTCGTACCACCGCGGCCAGGTGACGACGCTGCTGCGGCAGCTCGGCGCGCCGCCGCCGAAGAGCACCGATCTGATCACCTACTACCGGGAGATGGGGGCGAAGTCCGCATGACGCAGGCGGCGGCCCCACCGACGATCGCGCCGGCCCCTGCCGAGAGCGTCGTGCGGCGCCTGCTCGCCTCCGCGAACCTGCCGGCCGCCGACATCACGCCCGAGAAGCTCGAGACGTTCTTTGCGCTCGAGCGGGACGGCGACGTGCTGGGCATCGTCGGCCTGGAGCTGTACGGCCGCGTCGGCCTGCTGCGATCGCTCGTCGTCTCGCCCGGGCGGCGATCGCAGGGCGCCGGATCGGCGCTCGTGGCGCACGCCGAGCGCGCCGCCGCGGGTCGCGGCGTCGCCGAGCTGTACCTGCTCACGACGACGGCCGAGGCGTTCTTCCGGCGGCGGGGGTACGAGACGACCGCCAGAGCGGAGGCGCCCGACGCCATTCGCCGCACGGCGGAGTTCGCGGGCCTCTGCCCGTCGACCTCGGCCTTCATGGTCAAGCATCTGGTAGACTCGCGTGAGACGCCATGACGACTGCTGCATTCGTGCTCGCGCTGACGATCGCCGGCCCGCAGGCGGCGGAGCCGCCCAAGCCGGATCTGGCCACGATCAGCGCCCGCCTCGGCATGTGCACGGCCGACTTCACGGTCACCGGCGCCGACGGCAAGCCGGTCTACGCCGCGACCGTGCACGTCCGCATCCGATACGGCTTTCTGGGGATGAAACGGATGGATCTGGAGGTCGGCACCAACTCCGACGGGAAGGCGCGCGTCGAGGGGCTGCCGCTTGGCGGCCGCCGCCTCGTCTACGACATCACGAAGGACAAGCAGGAGACGACGGTCGAGCAGGACCTGACGACCAACTGCCACGCGATGTATGCCGTCACGCTGAAGTGAAACAGCGGGCGCGGGCGGCGGCGTATATAGACGGTATCGGTGCCCGATCGCCTGCCGCTGCTCGTCGAGGAGCCGACCGAGGTCGGCAGCTACTTCGTCGCGACGTATCCGCCCTTCTCCGTCTGGACGCCGGCGGCCGTCGAGCGCGACGCGCGGCCCGCGCTCGACGCGCGCCCCGCGCCGGACGTCCCGCTCGGCCTCTACCTGCACATCCCGTTCTGCCGTAAGCGCTGCCATTTCTGCTACTTCCGCGTCTACACCGACCGCAACGCGGAGGAGGTGGGCGACTACCTCGACGTGGTCGCGCGCGAGTGGGCGCTCTACGTCGATCGGCCGGCGCTCGCCGGACGTCCGCTCAACTTCGTCTATTTCGGCGGCGGGACCCCGTCGTTCCTGTCGACCGCGCAGCTCGACCGGCTGGTGCGCCGCCTGACCGCGCTGCGGTCCTGGGATGCCGCCGAGGAGGTGACGTTCGAGTGCGAGCCGGGGACGCTGACCCGGCCGAAGCTGGCCGCGATCCGCCGGGTGGGGGTCACGCGCCTGAGCCTCGGGATCGAGAGCTTCAGCGACCGCGTCCTCGAGCTGAACGGCCGCGCGCACCGATTGCCGGAGATCTTCCGCGCCTACGACCAGGCGCGCGCGCTTGGCTTTCCACAGATCAACGTCGATCTGATTGCCGGCATGCTCGGCGAGACCGAGGAGAACTGGCAGGCCTCGATCCGCGCCACGCTCGCGCTCGCGCCCGACAGCGTGACGATCTATCAGATGGAGCTGCCGTTCAACACCACCATCAGCCGCGATCGACTGACCGCGAGCGGGCGGTTTGACGAGCCGGTGGCCGACTGGCCGACGAAGCGGCGCTGGGTCGCCGAAGCGTTCGCCGCGCTCGAGGCGGGCGGCTACCACGTCCGCAGCGCGTACACGGCCGTGCGGGATCCGGAGCGCACCCGCTTCGTCTACACCGATCGGCTCTGGCAGGGCGCCGACATGATCGGGCTCGGCGTGGCCTCCTTCGGGCACGTCAACGGCGTCCACATGCAGAATTTCGATCGCTGGGAGACCTACAGCGCCGCGGTGCGCGCCGGCCAGCCGCCCCTCGGGCGCGCGTACCGTCCGACGGCGGAGGAGCGGCTGATCCGCGAGCTGGTCCTGCAGCTGAAGTTCGGCTCGATCCGCCCCGCGTACTTCCTCGAGAAGTACGGCGAAGACGTGCTGCGCCGGTTCGCGGAGCCGCTGGCCTGGCTGCGCGACCGCGGCTACCTGCTCCACGCCACGCGCGAGATCGTCGCGCTCACCCGGGACGGGCTCCTGCGCGTCGACGCGCTGCTGCCGCGCTTCTTCCGGCCCGAACACCGGGGCATCCGGTACACATAATGACTCCAGACGTCGTCGTCATCGGCGGCGGCCCCGCCGGGGCCACCGTCTCGACGCTGCTCGCGCAGCAGGGCGTGCGCGTCCAGCTCTTCGAGCGCGACCGGTTTCCGCGCTTCCACATCGGCGAGTCGCTCATCCCGGAGACCTATTGGGTGCTGCAGCGTCTCGGCATGCTGCCGAAGATGCAGCGGAGCCGCTTCGTCAAGAAGCACAGCGTGCAGTTCGTCAACGCCTCGGGGAAGCTCTCGGCGCCGTTCTATTTCTGGGACAACAAGCCGCACGAGTGCTCGCAGACCTGGCAGGTGGTGCGCAGCGAGTTCGACGCGATGATGCTCGGCAACGCCCGCGAGCATGGCGTCGACGTCCACGAGGGCGTGCGGGTGGTCGACGTGCTGTTCGAGGGCGACCGCGCGGTGGGCGTGCGCCTGCGCGAGAACGGCGCCGATCGCGACGTCCGCGCGACGGTCGTCGTCGATGCCAGCGGGCAGAACGGCCTGCTGCAGCACAAATTCGGCCTGCGCGTCTGGGATCCGGTGTTGAACAAGGGCGCGATCTGGACCTACTGGGAGGGCGCGTACCGCGACACCGGCCGCGACGAGGGCGCGACGATGGTGCTCCAGACCGCGGATCGCCGGGGCTGGTTCTGGTACATCCCGCTGCACGACAACATCGTCAGCGTCGGCGTGGTCGCGCCGTTCGACTGCCTCTTCAAGGGGCGCGGGCCGTACGCGCAGACCTACGAGGAGGAGGTCGAGCGGTGTCCGGCCGCGAAGGCGCGCGTGGCCGGGGCGAGGCGGGCGACCGGCTACTTCGCGACCAAGGACTATTCGTACCGCGCCGCACAGGTGGCGGGCGACGGCTGGGTGCTGGTCGGCGACGCGTTCGCCTTTCTCGACCCGCTCTATTCCTCCGGCGTGCTGCTGGCGCTCCGCTCCGGCGAGATGGCGGCCGACGCCATCGTCGAGGGGCTGGCGACGGGTGACACCTCGGCCGCCCAGCTCGGACGGTGGGGTCCGGGGTTCAACGCCGGCGTCGACCGCATGCGCCGGCTCGTGTGCGAGTACTACGACGGCTTCAGCTTCGGCCAGTTCGTCAAACGGTATCCCCACCTGCAGGGCACGGTGACCGACCTGCTGATCGGCGATCTCTTCACCGACCGCGTCGATGCCGTGTGGACGCCCATGGAATCCCTGTATCCGCCCGGAAAGGCGCGCATCCCTCCCTGGGATGCCGGGACGCCCGCCGCCGCCGCTGCGCATAAAATCAACGAGCTCGTCCTGCCGGACGGGCGACGGCCCTAGCCAGCCGGTAGCCGGTAGCTGGTAGCCAGCTCGTAGCCGGTAGCTGGTAGCCGGTGGCAGGACCCCCAATCGTACGTAGCGTCCGGCTTCAGCCGGACCGGGAGGCGCCGATGATCTCCAGGCTCCTGGTCGCCGCCGCCGCCGTCGTGATCGCCGTGTCGAGCGCGCCCGCGCAAACCGGCCGCGCCGCCGTCGACGCGGTGCTGTCGGGCGCCGTCACGCGCGGTGAGGTTCCAGGCGTGGTCGCGATTGCCGCCACGCGCAGGGACGTCATCTACCAGGGCGCGTTCGGAGTTGCGGATCTGCCGAGCCGCCGCCCGCTCCAGACCGACAGCATCTTCCGCATCGCGTCGATGACCAAGCCGGTGACGTCGGTCGCGCTGATGCAGCTCGTCGAGGCGGGCCGGCTCCGGCTCGACGATCCGGCGTCGAAGTACCTGCCCGAGCTCGCCGACGTGAAGGTCTTCGAGCGCTACGATGCCCGCACGGGCGCGTACACCGTGCGGCCGGCGACGAAGGCGATCACGGTTCGGCATGTGCTCACCCATACCGCCGGCTTCGGGTACGGGTTCACGAGTCCCATCGTTCGCGACTTCAAACCGCGGGACGGCGAGCAGTATGCGGCCGGGCCGCTGCTGTTCGAGCCGGGCGAGCAGTGGCTGTACGGCTCGGGCTCGACGTGGGCGGGCCGACTCGTCGAGACGCTCTCCGGGCAATCGCTCGAGGCCTATTACCGCGAGCGCATCTTCACGCCGCTCGGCATGCGCGATACGTTCTACAACATCCCGGAAGACAGGCGCGGCCGCGTCGTGACGGTGCATCGCCGCGAGACCGACGGCACGCTGTCGGTCAATCAAACGCAGCCGCCGTTCACCATCGCGCGTCCGATCGGCGACGGCGGCCTGTCGTCGACCGCCGCCGACTACGCTCGGTTCCTGCAGATGCTCCTCAACGGCGGTGCGCTCGGCGGCGCGCGCGTGCTGTCGAGCGAGACGGTCGCGCTGATGGGGCAGAACCACATCGGCAGTCTGACGATGCCCGATTTGAAGAGCGCGATTCCCGCGCAGAGCAACGACTTCGCCTTCGGTCCGGGCGACAAGTTCGGTCTGGGCTTTCACATCACCGGCGTGCAACAGCCCGGCCGGCGATCGGCCGGCGGCTTGATGTGGGGCGGGATCAACAACACGTATTTCTGGGTGGACCCGGCGCGCGGCGTCGCCGGCGCGATCCTGATGCAGTTTCTGCCGTTCGCCGACCCGCGCGCGCTGGCCCTGCTCGAGGCGTTCGAGCGGGAAGTCTATCGGCTCGCGGGATCGTAGGTCCGGCTGAAGCCGGACACCACGTACGAGGTCCGGCTGAAGCCGGACGCCACGACGCGTACGTAGCGTCCGGCTTTAGCCGGACCATGGCAACCCACGGACCAGCACTCATGACGAGCAGCCGCACGGTCTTCGTGACAGGCGGCACGGGATTCATGGGCCGGCCGCTCATCGAGGCGCTCGCCGCCCGCGGCTACCAGGTGCACGCGCTCGTGCGCCGCGGCTCCGAGCGGCGCCTGCCGCCCGGCGCCTCGCCCGTGTTCGGCGATGCGCTCGACGCGGCGACGTTCGGGTCGGCGGTGCCGGACGGCGCCACGGTCGTGCACCTGGTGGGCACGCCCCACCCGAACCCGTCGAAGGCAGCCGAGTTCCGACAGGTCGATCTCGCCTCGATCCAGGAGATGGTGGCGGCCGCCGGGCGCGCCCGCGCGCGGCACCTGGTCTACGTGAGCGTGGCGCACGAGACGCCGGTCCTCCGCGAGTACGTGGCGGCGCGGCAGGCGGGCGAGGCGCTCATCCGGGAGAGCGGCATTCCGGCGACCGTCCTGCGGCCGCTGTACGTGATCGGCCCCGGCCGCTTCTGGCCGGTGCTGTTTCTGCCCGTGTTCGGCGTGCTGCTCCTGCTGCCGGCGACCCGGGAGCGTGCACGGCGGCTGGCGCTCGTCTCCCGCCGGGCGATGGTGGCCGCGCTGGTGCGCGCCGTCGAAGAGCCGCCCGCCGCCGGCATCCGTGTGCTCGACGTGCCCGCGATCCGACGCTCGTCCAATGTTGCGAGGGAGATGCCGTGAGGTGCTACGATTTGGGCCACACGAGGGCGCCCCAGCGCGCAGAACACGCGCCGGGGGCCTCGCCGAGGAGGTCTTGCATGACGTCTCGCACCTCATCCCGGTTCCTCTGGATCATCGCGGCCTTCGTCGCGCTCGCCGCGCTGGCGCAGCCGGCACAGGCTGAGATCAAGCGCATTGTCATCGACAAGAAGGTGTCGCCAGCCTTCGACGGCCGCACCTTCGGCGGCGCCGGCCAGTACGAGACACTGGCGGGCCGCGCGTTCGGCGAGCTCGATCCGAACGATCCAAAGAACCGGCTGATCACCGACATCCAGCTCGCGCCGCGGAACGCGAACGGCAGGGTCGAGTACGTCGCGAGCTTCTTTCTCGTCAAGCCGGTCGACATGTCGAAGAGCAGCCGGCTCATGTGGCACGACGTGCCGAACCGCGGCGGCCGCATCACGATTCCCGAGCCCGAGCGGCTGCTCGGCGACATCGGGCTGAGCAGCGGATGGCAGGGCGACAACTCGGGCAACACCGCGCCCGACGCGGACAACGATTACGTGACGGTGCCGGTGGCAAAGAACGCCGACGGCTCGCCGGTGACGGGCCTGGTGCTCGGCCGGATCGTCAACGCGGCGGGACCCGACTCGCGGCCGCTCATCGTCAATGCCAACCCCGTCCCCTACAAGCCCGTGACGCTCGAGACCGCCAAGGCGCGGCTCGAGACGCACGCGGCGGAGACGATCGACGGCAAGGTGAGCGGGGTGCGCGCCGTGCCGGCGGGCGACTGGGCGTGGGCGCGCTGCAGCGCGTCGAACCCGTTTCCGGGGACGCCCGACCCGACGCAGATCTGCGTGAAGGGCGGGTTCGATCCGAAGCTGCTCTACCAGGTCGTCTTCACCGCGCAGGACCCCTACGTGCTGGGGATCGGATTCGCCGCGTTCCGCGACGTGGCGTCGTTCTTCAAGTACGCCGAGCGCGACGAGACGGGCACCCCGAATCCGGTGGCGAAGCAGGTCTCGTGGGTGATCAGCCGCGGGCGCTCGCAGTCGGGGCGGTTCGTCCGCCAGCTCCTGCACCTCGGGTACCACCAGGACGAGCGCAACCGGCAGGTCTACGAAGGCATGTGGCCGATCATCGCGTCGGGCCGGCTGCCGCTGAACGTCCGCTTCGGCACGCCCGATGCCGCCTCGAAGCTGTACGAAGGCGGCATGGAAGGGCCCGTGTGGTGGACGCCGTGGGCCGACCCGGTGCGGAAGCTCGCCGCTGCAGGCATTCTCGACCGCTGCACCGCGACGACATCGTGCCCGAAGATCATGGAGCAGCTCGGCGGCACCGAGGCCTGGGCGCTCTACATGAGCCCGAGCTGGGTCGGGACCGACGCCGCGCGCGATCTGCCGGTGCCGGCCAACGTGCGGCGCTACTACATGCCGAGCACGCCCCACGGCGGCGGCCCGGGCGGATTCACGGTCATCGCCGCGAAGCCGCCGCAGTGCCCGGGGCCCGAGTTCGGGCGCGGGCTGCTGCCGGCGAACCCGATGCCGTACACGGAGACGACCAACGCGCTGCGCGTGCACTTCCGCAACTGGGTGATGAAGGGGACGGAGCCGCCGCCGAGCCGCTATCCGAGCCTCGCCAACGACCAGCTCGTCGATCCGACGAAGGAGGCAACCGGCTTCCCGACGATCCCGGGTCTGCCGGCCAGCGCGCCGACCGGGATCGTGAGCCCGATGCTCGACTACGACTGGGGGCCGGGCTTCAACGCCCTGGACGGCTCGGGCGTCCCGTCGAAGATGCCGCCCGACGTCCGCAACGTCATCCGGATGAAGGTGCCGCGCGTGGACGCCGACGGCAACGAAGTGGGCGGCGTGCCGATCGTGCTGCGCGAGGCGCCGCTCGGCACCTACCTCGGCTGGAACATCGTCGGCGACGGGTTCCACAAGGGGAAGATCTGCAACTATGCGGCGGGCATGGTGCCGTTTGCGACGACCCGGGCGGAGCGGATGGCGAATGGCGATCCGCGGCCCTCGCTCGAGGAGCGCTACAAGAACCATGACGGATACGTCGAGGCGGTGAAGGCCGCGGCCGGCAGGGCGGTCGGCGAGGGCTTCCTGCTGCAGGCAGACGCCGATCGGCTCGTTGCGCAGGCGCAGGCGAGCAACGTGCTGGCGCAGCCGAACACGAGCCGGTGATGCCACGGGCCACAGAGGCACGGAGACACAGCGATTCCCGGATCAAGTTGCCTCTGTGTCTCTGTGTCTCTGTGGCCTGCGTCGTCCTGTTGACCGCGCCGCTCGCGTCCTCGCAGACGCGCCAGACGCACGAGCTGCGGCTCCTGGCGCCGCACGTGCACTGGGGCTACTACGACGCGACGCTGAAGCCGGTGCTCCGCATTGCGTCGGGCGACACGGTGCGGGTCGAGACGATGCTTGCCGGGGGGATCGCGCGCCTCCGGGCGGCCGGCGTCTCGGAGTCGGAGATCCCCGACTCGATGAAGGCGGTGGAGGCGGCCGTGACCGAGCGCGGTCCCGGCGCGCATCCGCTGACCGGTCCGATCTGGATCGAGGGCGCCGAGCCGGGCGACGTCCTCGAGGTCCGCATCCTCGGCTTCGAGTTCCTGCATCCGTTCGGCGTGACGGGATTCATTCCCGGCAGCGGGACGCTGCCCGACGAGTTCCCGTACTCGCGGTTCAGGCTGTTTCGCTTCGACGTCGCGCGCGGCACGACCGAGTTCGCGCCCGGCATCACGCTGCCGCTCGCGCCGTTCTTCGGGTCGATCGGGGTGGCGCCGAACCCGATCGTGCGGCGGGTCTCCAGCGGCCCGCCGGGACACCACACGGGCAATCTCGACAACCAGGAGCTGACGGCGGGCTCGACGCTGTTCGTGCCCGTGCACGTGCCGGGCGCGCTCGTCTCGATGGGCGACGCGCACGCGCGGCAGGGCGACGGGGAAGTGTCGCTCACCGGTATCGAGACCTCGGTGCGCGGCACGGTCCAGGTGATCCTGCGCAAGGGGATGCGCCTGAACTGGCCGCGCGCGGAGACGCGGACCCACTACATCGCGATGGGGCTGCACCCCGACCTCGACGAGGCGGCAAAGCTCGCCACGCGCGAGGCAATCGAGTTCCTGGTCTCGGAGAAGAAGCTCACCCGCGACGAGGCGTATATTCTGACCTCGGTGGCCGTCGACCTCCGCGTGACGCAGCTCGTCGACGGCACCAAGGGCGTGCACGCGATGATCCCGAAGTCGATCTTTGCGAAGTGAGGGTGCGATGAAGAAGATGCTGGGCGCGCTCGTTCTCGTGGCCGCCGCCGCGGCGTTCGCGCAGAGCCGCGAAGTCCCGCGGTTCAAGCCCGATCCGTCCTGGCCGACGATCCCCAACCACTGGCAGCTCGGCGAGGTGTCGAGCGTCTCGATCGACGCGCAGGACCACGTCTGGGTGCTGCAGCGCCCCGGCTCGCTCGAGGACCCCGCCGAGAAGAAGCGGGCGGCGCCGCCGGTGCTCGAGTTCGATGCGAACGGTAAGTTCATCCAGGGGTGGGGCGGCCCCGGGGCGGGCTACGAGTGGCCCGAGGTCGAGCACGGCATCTACGTCGACCCGAAGGGGTTCGTCTGGATCGGCGGCAACGGCGAGAAGGACCACCAGGTGGTCAAGTTCACGCGCGACGGCAAGTTCGTGATGCAGATCGGCCGGGCGGGGCAGAGCAAGGGCAACGCCGACACCACGAACCTGAACCGGCCGGCCGACGCCTTCCTCCACGCCGCCACCAACGAGCTCTTCGTGGCCGACGGCTACGGCAACCGCCGCATCGCGGTGTTCGACGCCGAGACGGGGCGCTTCAAGCGCATGTGGGGCGCCTTCGGGAACGCGCCCGTGGACGGTCAGCCGGCCAACGCGGACGCCGACCCGAAGGGCGCGCCGCAGTTCGTGCAGCCGGTGCACGCCGTCCGCGTCTCGCGCGACGGCATGGTCTACGTGTCGGACCGCGGCGGCAAGCGCGTCCAGGTCTTCCGGCTCGACGGCACGTACGTCAACCAGGTGTTCATCGGGCGCGACTGCCGCGCGCCGGCCTGCGGCAACGGGACCACGGCGGCGAGCACGGCGTTCTCGGCCGATCCCGCGCAGCGCTTCCTGTACGTGGCGAACCGGAGCCAGGCGAAGCTGATGATCTTCGACCGCCGCACGCTCGCGCCCCTGGACGAGTTCGGGCGCTGGGGATCGGCGCCGGGTGAGTTCGGCACGCTGCACCACATGAACATCGACTCGAAAGGGAACCTGTACACCACGGAGGTCACCCCGCTCCAGCCCGTCAACCGGCGCGTGCAGAAGTTCACGTTCCTTGGCGTGACCTCCGCCACGCGGTGATCCGCCTCATCGACTGGCTGCGCGCGCCGCGCGAGGCGCGCGAGCGCGCGCAGCACGCCTGCCTCGAGTGCATCCGGACGCTCGAGCCCTCCATTCATGCGTGGGTCCAGGTGGCGCCGCAACCCCCGGCGGGCGACGGCCCCCTGGCCGGCATTCCGTTCGGGGCCAAGGACATCATCGAGACCCGCGGCCTCGCCACCGAGTACGGCTCGCCGATCTACCAGGGGCGGATCGGCGTCGACGATGCCGCCATTGTTCGCGACCTGCGCGCGCGCGGCGCCGTGCTGATGGGGAAGACCCAGACGACGGCGTTTGCGTACCGGACGCCGGCGCCGACGCGGAACCCACGGAAGCTGGAGCACACGCCGGGCGGCAGCTCGAGCGGGTCGGCGGCGGCGGTAGCGGCCGGGATGGTGCCGTTCGCGCTCGGCACACAGACGCAGGGGTCGGTGCTGCGGCCGGCGGCGTTCTGCGGCATCGCCGGCTTCAAGCCGACCGACGGGGTCGTGCCGCTCGACGGCGTGCTGCCGCTCGCCCCCAGCCTCGACACGCTCGGGTTCTTCGCGCACACGGCGGAAGACCTGCGGGCGCTGTGGGAGGCGCTCGAGTACAACGCCCAACGCCCAACGCCCAACGCCCGTTGGGAGTTTCCGTTCGGCGCGCCCGATCCGATCCCTGACGTGGAGCCGTCGATGGCGTCGGCGCTCGGCCAGACGATCGCGCGGCTGCGCGACGCCGGTGCGCGGGTCCAGCCGCTCGATCTGGTCCCGATGTTGACCGAGCTGCACGCCGCGTCGCGCGTGGTGATGGCATACGAGGCAGCGATCGTCCATCGCGAGCGGTATGAGAAATACGGTGCGAGGCTGGCGGACCTCGCCGATCTCGTGCGCGAGGGCCGCGGCGTGTCGACGGAACGCCATGACGAGGCGCGGCGGACGATCGCGGGGTGGCGCGCCCGCATGGCCGGGACCTACGAGGCCACCCCAGTGATCCTGGTGCCGGCCGCCGTCGGCCCGGCGCCGTTCAGCCTGGCATCGACCGGCGACCCCCGCATGAACTCACCCTGGACGGCGCTCGGCACGCCGGCGATCACGATGCCGATGGGCGGGCATGGCGGCCTGCCGCTCGGCCTGCAGCTCACCGCGGCTCGCGGCGACGACGCGCGCCTGCTGGACGTGGCGGTGGGGGTCGAGCTGCTCCTCGCGCGGACGTAGCGTCCGGCGTCAGCCGGACCCGTGCGTGCGTAGCGTCCGGCGTCAGCCGGACCGACAGGTCCCGCCCGCGAGACAGCCCCTGGTGATATCATGTTGTAGAAGTATAGATATCATGCCAGGAAAGCGTGTGACATCTTCGCGTGCCGCCCGACATTCCGGCCGGTTCGTCCTGCGGCTGCCGCCGGCGCTGCACGGCGCCCTCCACGCCGCCGCGGCTGCGGCCGGGCTGTCGCTGAACGAGTACTGCGTGCGGCGGCTGGCCACAGCCGGTCCGGGCGTCGCCGTGGACCCGAGCGCCGCGGCGCTCGTGCAGCGGGCGAGCGCCCTGGCGGGGCCGGCCCTCGTCGGCGTGATCCTCTACGGCTCCTGGGCGCGCGGCGCGGCCACGGCCGCTTCCGATGTCGACGTGCTGATCGTCGTCGACCGCACCCTGCCGCTGACCCGCGATCTCTACCGCCGCTGGGACGAGGCGCCGGTTCAGTGGCATGGGCGCCTCGTCGACCCCCATGTCGTGCACCCGCCTCGCGCCCAGGTGGTTGGGGGCGTCTGGGCGGAGGCGGCGCTCGACGGCGTCGTGCTCTTCGAGCGCACGTGGCAGCTCTCCGCGTCGCTCGGGGCCATCCGGCGCGACATCGCGGCGGGCCGGCTCGTGCGGCGGCTCGTCCACGGCCAGCCGTATTGGACCGCGGCATGACGGGTGGCGACGTTGCGTAACCAGGGGCTGGCGATCGACCACGTCCGCCGGGCCCAGGCGCGCGTCAAGGCGCTCGACGTCCTCTTCGAGGCCGAGAGCTGGGCCGATGTCGTCCGGGAGGCGCAGGAGGTCGTGGAGCTCGCCCTCAAGGGGCTGCTCCGCTCCGTGGACGTGGATCCGCCGCGCGTGCACGACGTGGCCGACGTGCTCGAAGCCGAGCGCCGCCGGCTGCCGGGGCCGCTGCAGCGCGAGGTCGCGCGCCTCGCGGCCGCCTCACGCGATCTGCGCCGCGATCGCGAGCTCGCCTTCTACGGCGCCGAGGATCTCACGCCCTCGGACTTCTATCGGAAGAGCGACGCGGAACGCGCCCGGGACGCCGCCCGGCTGGTCGTACGTCTCGTCGCCCCGCACGTCGTCGGGCGATCCGAGCGCAGGTAACCGGGCTGCGCGAGTGTGAGCCAGGCGCTGCGATAGACCGGTCGTTGCTGTAGAATCCGCGGGTCGCCGGGCCGATGAACTGACATCTACCTGCACTTGCGCTGGCGAGGTCCTATGTCCAGAGCTCTGACGGTTGCCGCATGTTTCGGGCTCCTCACTCTCTCGATCGCTGGCTGCAGCACGACGCCGGCGGCATCCGCCGTTCCTGCGTCCCTCGAAGAGCTGGCCCGCCAGTCGCTCGCCAGGATCGACGGCGATTTCGCCGTGCCGGGCCTGCGAGAACCGGTGGAGGTGCTTCGCGACGAGTGGGGCATCCCGCACATCTACGCCCGCAACACCCACGACCTATTTTTCACGCAGGGATACGTGACGGCCCAGGACCGCCTCTGGCAGATGGAGATGTGGCGGCGCTGGCACGAGGGGCGCCTGGCGGAGATCTTCGGGCCCAAGGCCTTCGACTACGACGCGCGAACCCGCCTGATGATGTTCCGGGGACCGTGGGACGCCGCCGAATGGTCGAGCTATCACCCGGAGGCCGAGCAGATCTTCACCGCCTTCGCGAACGGCGTGAACGCCTTCATCGAGCAGAACGCGCACAACCTGCCGGTCGAGTTCACGCTGACCGGCATCCGCCCGGACCCCTGGACCGCACGCACGGTCGTCCTCCGCTGGGCGCAGATCGGGCTCTCGAGCGTGCGTGGTCACGGTATCCACGAGCTCCAGCTGGCGATGGACGTCGCGCGCGTCGGGGCGCAGGCAGCGAATCGCCGCGCGGCGCCCGATCCGCCGGATGCGCTGCGCGTCCCGGACGGCCTCGACGTCACGCTGATCACACAGGACGTGCTGAACGCCGCGCGCGCGGGCGACGGCGACCCGTTCGACGGCGGCCTGCCGCCGCTCGAGGTCGTCGAGCCGTACCAGGCGCTGATGCCGGCGGTGCGGACGGCGCGGGTGTCCGCGCCCTGGGATCCGGCCGATGCCGGGAGCAACAACTGGGTCATGAGCGGGTCGCGCACGCCGAGCGGCATCCCGATTCTCGCCAACGACCCGCACCGCCGGATCGAGATGCCGGCGCTGCGCTACTTCACCCACCTGGTCGCGCCCGGGTGGAACGTGCTGGGCGGCAGCGAGCCGCCCTTCGTCGGCATCAACGCCGGGCACAACGAGCGGATGGCGTGGGGATTCACCTTCGCCGGCACGGACATGGTCGACCTCTACGTCGAGGAGCTCCATCCCGACGATCCGAACATGGTCCGCTGGCGCGGTGGCTGGGAGCCATTCCGCGTCATCCGCGAGGAGATCCGCATCAAGGGAGAGGCGCCGCGCCAGGTCGAGCTGAAGTTCAGCCGGCACGGCCCCGTGTTCTACGTGGATACGAAGAACCGCCGCGCCTACGCGGTGCGCTCCGTCGTCCAGGAGCCGGGCACGGCCGCCTATCTCGGCAGCTTCAAGCTGGCGCAGGCGCCGGGCTGCGCGGACTTCTTCGATCGGGCGATGTTCTGGAAGGTCCCCACGCACAACCTGATCTGCGGCGACGCCGAGGGCAACATCGCGCTGCAGGTGTCGGGCCTCACGCCCGACCGCGACGGCTGGAACGGCCGGCTGCCGGTCCCCGGCGCCGGCACGTACGAGTGGAAGGGCTTCCGGAGCGATCTGCCCCGTGAGATGAACCCGGCCCGCGGCTACATCGCGACCGCGAACGACAACACGCATCCGCCCGGATACACGGGCCGGCCGGTCTTCTACCATTCGACCGAGGGCGTGGCGACGTCGCGCATCGCGCGGCTTCATCAGATTCTGAGCGCTGGCGGTACTCTGTCTGTCGAAGACCATCAGCGGATCCAGCACGACGCCTATTCCCTCACGGCCGGGCGCGACATCCCGATGTTCAAGGGCTGGACGGCTCGCAACCCGGACGTCGAGCGGGCGCGGGCGATGATTGCCGCGTGGGACGGCATCCTGACGAAGGAGACCACGGCGGGCGCGCTGTTCGTGCGCTGGCGCGGCCTCGTCGACCCTGCCGCGTGGACGACGAAGGAACCGCAACGGCACGCGCTCGTGGAGGCCGGCCTCGTCAAGGCCGTGGACCGGCTGCGGCGCGACTTCGGGATGGAGTGGGCGGCCTGGCGGTACGGGCGGATCGCTCAAACCCCGCTTCCGCACATGTTCGTGCCGGCATTCGACCTGCCGCCGGTGGAGCGGCCCGGCGCGTTCGGCACCCTCAACGCGAACGGTGCGAACTTCCGCCGGATCGTGGACCTGTCGAATCTCGACAAGTCGGTGTGGACGAATGCACCGGGGCAGTCGGGACAGCCCGGGAGCCCCTTCTACGACAACCTCCGCGACGGTCTGGGCAACGGCGCCTATCGGCCGTTGCTCTTCACGCGCGCGGCCGTCGAGAAGCGCGCCGCGTATCGGTTGAATCTGCGGCCGGGGACATAGACCGCGTCGCCATCACGCCGTCGGCGGCGCCGCGGGACTTCCCGAGGGTGCATCCCAGTGGTGACACTATGTATGGTAGATGTATGGTATGAAGAAGACCACGGTGTACCTTCCGCCCGAGCTCAAGCGGGCGTTGACGAGGCTCGCCCGGCAGCGCCGGAGCAGCGAGGCGGAGCTGCTGCGTGAGGCGGTGTCGCGCCTCGCCGGCGAGGCCGAGGCGCCGGTCCCCCGGCTTCCGCTCTTCCGATCGACCGGGCCGTCAATCGCCGAGGACATCGATCGCGCGCTGGAAGACTTCGGCGCACGGTGATCGTCCTGGATACCGGGGGGCTCTACGCGGCGCTCGACGCCAACGAATCGCTGCACGGCCGTGCCGTCGCGGCACTGGTCGCGGCGGCGCCTCCGCGGGTCCTGTCCCCCTTCGTGCTCGCAGAGCTTGACTACCTGATCGCCACGCGAGTCGGTCACCAGGCTCAGCTGGCGCTCATCGACGAAGTCGTGCGCGGCGCGTATCAGCTCGACGTGTTCGCTCCAGCCGATGTCGGCCACGCCAGACGCATCATGGAACGCTACGCCGACCTTCACATTGGATTGGCGGACGCGTCGGTGGTCGTGCTGGCGCAGCGCCACCGAACGTTGGAGCTCCTGTGCACCGACGAGCGCCACTTTCGGGCGCTGCGCGGGACCGGTGGTAAGCCGTTTCGGCTGCTTCCGCTCGACGCGTAGGCTCGACCACTGCGTGCTGACCTCGTGAGCATCCTCGGCCACCTGCTCCTCGCCCTCGCGGCGGTCGTCGTCGTCGGCCGCCTCCTCGGCCGGCTGCTGGCGCGGCTCGGCCAACCGCCGGTCGTCGGCGACATCGTCGCGGGGATCGCGCTCGGCCCCTCGCTCCTGGGTCTGGTCGCGCCGGCGGTCTCGTTCTACGTGCTGCCGCCGCCGGTCGCGCCGTATCTGAGCGTGGTCGCGCAGCTCGGCGTGATCGTCTACATGTTCCTCGTCGGCCTCGAGCTGAACCCCGCCGTCATGCGGGGACGGGTGCAGGCCACGGTGGTCACGGCGGTCGCCAGCGTCGTCGTGCCGTTCGCGCTCGGCGCCGCGCTGGCCTTCTATCTCTATCCGCGCCTCTCGACGGCCGCGGTGCCGTTCGCGCACTTCGCGCTCTTCCTCGGCATCGCGCTGTCGGTGACGGCGCTGCCGGTGCTCGCGCGGATCCTCGCCGATCGGGGCCTGAGCGCCACGCCGCTCGGCGCGATCGCATTGACGTGCGCGGCCATCGGCCACGTACTCGCCTGGTGCGCGCCGGCCGTCGTCGTCGGTGTCGTGCAGGCCAGGGTCGGAAGCGCGCTCGGGGTCGTGGCGCTGACGCTCGCGTTCGTCGCGGCGATGTTCCTGGCCGTTCGACCGGTGTTCCGGCGGATCGCGATGCTCGCGCGCGGCAGCGGGGTCATGTCCGACGTCGTGGCGGTGACGCTGGCAGCGATGCTGCTCGCGGCGCTCGCGACCGAGACGATCGGCATCCACGCCGTCTTCGGTGCCTTCCTGCTCGGCGCCGTCATCCCGCACGAGAGCGACCTGGCGCGGTCGCTCGAGCGGAGCCTCGGCGACCTCGCCACGGTGCTGCTGCTGCCGGCCTTCTTCGCCCTCACCGGCCTGCGCACGCAGATGGGCCTCCTCGCCGGGGCGTCCGAGTGGGTCCTGTGCGGCCTGATCGTGCTGGCGGCGACGGCGGGGAAGATCGGCGGCACGTTCGGGGCGGCGCGGCTGACGGGGATGGACGCCCGCGATGCCGCCCGGCTGGGCGTGCTGATGAACACCCGCGGCCTGATGGAGCTCGTGGTCCTCAACATCGGACTCGATCTCGGGGTCATTTCCCCAACGCTCTTCACCATGCTCGTCGTCATGGCGCTCGTCACGACGATGACCACCGCGCCCCTGCTGGGGCGCAGAAACTATCACCGCGACCGGAGTCTGCCGATATAGGATCTGTCGGCACAGGCCAGCCGTACGCCATGAGCAAACCGGCACACTACGACGCCCTGGCCAGCACCCTGGAGCGGCAGCTTGGGGCGCCGACCGACGGGTTCGAGCAGCGAATCCGCGTGCTGGAGTCCGCCATCGAGAGCATGGGGGACGGCGTTGCGGTGGTCGACGAGCACGGCGCGTTCATTCTGATCAACTCCGCCGCGCGCCGGATCTACGGCCGCGATCTGATCGACGGCGCGATGGAGCGCTGGTCCGAGCTCTACGGCATCTTCCGTCCCGACGGCGTCACGCGGTATCCGTCGCAGGAGCTGCCGCTCGCGCGGGCGCTGCGCGGCGAGTCGTGCGATCAGGTGGAGCTCTTCTTCCGCAACGCGGCGCACCCCGACGGGATTTTCGTGGCGTCGACGGGGCGTCCCCTGCGCGACGCCGCCAACCGGGTGCACGGCGGCATCGTGGTGCTGCGCGACGTCTCGCTGCACAAGCGCGCCGAGATCGAGCTGCGCGACAGCAACGAGCGTCTCAGTCAGCTCGTCGCCGACCAGGGGCGCCGGGCGGAGCAGTCCCGCATCCTGGCGGACCTGAGCAGCCTGCTGCAGGCGACCTCCACGGTCGAGGAGCTCTACGCCGTAATCGCCGACTACTGCGAGCGGCTGTTCCCGGCGGGCCCCGGCACGTTCTACGCGTACAGCGCGTCGCGCGACGACCTGGAGCAGAAGGCCTCCTGGGGCGGGTACGACCGGCTCGATGAATCCACGCTGATCCGCCCCTCGGAGTGCTGGGGGCTGCGGCGCGGCCGCGCGCACCGCCTCGATCGCCACTCGGCCCGCATGCGCTGTGCGCACATCCGCTCCGCCGACGCGCACGGCGCCATCTGCGCGCCGGTCCTGGGGCCGTCGGACACGATCGGCCTGCTGCACCTCCGCTTCGACGGTCTCGCATCGGCTTCGTCGCCCGACGAGACCGCGCGGTGGGATGAGTACGAGCAGGTCGCGGTGACCGCGGCCGAGTACCTCGGCCTGGCGCTCGTGAACCTGCGGCTCCGCACCGCGCTGCAGCAGCAGTCGATCAGGGACCCGCTGACCGGACTCTTCAACCGGCGGTTCATGGAGGAGACCCTCGCCCGCGAGATCCGGCGCGCGCAGCGGAATCGCGCCTCGGTCTGCGTGCTGATGCTCGACATCGACCATTTCAAGCTGTTCAACGATCGCTACGGCCACGCCGCCGGAGACGTCGTGCTGAAGGAGTTCAGCGCGCTGCTCGCCAAGGGCATCCGCGGCGCGGACGTGGCGTGCCGATACGGCGGCGAGGAGTTCACCATCCTGCTGCCCGACTCGACGGCAGCCGACGCGTCCCGGAAGGCGAGGCAGCTGCTCGACGAGGCCCGGGCGCTGCGTCTCGAGTTCGGCGGCCACCACGTCGGCGCCATCACGGCCTCGGTCGGCATCGCCGCCTACCCGGACCAGGGCGAGCACGCCGAAGACCTGCTCCATGCCGCCGACGCGGCGCTGTACGCCGCGAAGCAGGCGGGCCGGGACCGTATCGAGGTTGCGGGCGGGGAGCCGGCGGCCTGATCCCGCCGCGAAGGAGGAAGCCATGCGTCTCGCCCCCCTCGTCGTCCTGGCGGTGCTGCTCGGCATTCGCCCCGCCGCGGCGTGGCAGGAGTACCTCTATCTGGATCGGGGGGTCGCCATACAGTTCCCGACGCCTCCCCAGGTCAGGACGGCCGCGCATACCTCGACGCTCGTGAAGGGGCTTCCCGCGACGATCTATTCCGCCGAGGACGACCACGTGCTGTATCGGCTGACGGCCGTCGATCTCGCGGGACACACGGAGGCGGCGACGAACCTCCTCAACGAGGCCGCCTACTTCCTGATGCGGGAAGGCGACGTGCTGTTCACCGACTTCCCGCGCGTGTACAACGACGAGCGGGCGATCTACGGGCTGACGCTGGTCGTCGAGCGCACCGACGGCAGCCGCGCGCGCACGTCGCTGTACGTCAGCAAGGGGAGGCTCTACATCGCGGACGCGATCGTGCAGCCGGCGCGCGGCGACAAGGACATGACCGTGCCGTCGCGCTTCGACCAGACGATCCGGTTCCCGCCCGACGGGCGGTTCGACTGAACGACCCGAACGGGAACGATCCGAACGAGAACCACCCGAACGCGAACGACCCGAACGCGAACGACCCGAACATCCCGAACGGCCGAATGATCCGAACGTGCGCTCTGTGCTAGCGTAAGGCTCCGATGAGCGGTCCCTCGCGGGTGTCCCCGCGACGCGTGTGCGCGTCGGTCGGCGTCCTCGCGAGCGCCGTGCTCCTGTACACCGTGGTCGAGCAGGTGGTCGACCACAACTTTCAGGTGTTGTGGGAGGTCACGAACATCTTCGCGGGCGATCGTCCCTACCGCGACTTCTTCGTGACGGGATGGCCGCTCGAGACCGCCCTCTCGGCGGCGGTGCAGTGGCTGGTCGGCTACCGCCTGATCGGCGAGTACCTGACCCACTGGATCTTCCTCGTCGCAGCCGTGGTCATGGGGTTCCATCTCGCGCTGCGGCTGTCGCGGTCGATGGCGGCATCGCTGGCCGTCGTTCCCGTCACGCTGCTGAGCCTGCCGCCCACTGCGACGGTGCACTTTCCAAAGCTGTTCTTCTATCCCCTTGCCGTGCTCGTCCTGTGGCGGTACCTGGAGCATCCGCGACCGCGGGTGGCGGCCCTCGCCGGCGCGGTGACGGCGATCGCCTTTCTCTTCCGGCACGACCATGGCGTCTACCTCGGGGTCGCCTTCGTGGCGGCGTTCGCGCTGGCCCGCGCGGCCGTGCCCTCGTCGAGACGGCTGCCGGCGATGGTTGGGGAGGCGTCCGCCTACGCCGCTGCGGCTGGGATGCTGCTCCTTCCGTGGGCCGCCCTCGTGCACCTGAACGAAGGTCTGCCCGATTTCGTGCGCACCCGCGCGGAATGGGGCGCCGTCTGGGCGCCGCCGCCCGGGTCGCCGTTCGACGTGCTGCGAGAGATCGATCCGCGCCGCGTCGTCCAGGGGATCGGCCCGGCGTCGTGGCGGCCGGACGCGTCCGACGCGCTCGTCTGGCTCGTCCAGGTGACCCTGCTGCTGCCGATGCTGGTGCTCGCATCCGTCGCGGCCGACCTGCTCAGGCGGCGACACGGCCCGCGCCTGACACCCCATGCGTGCGCCACGATGCTGACCGCCGGCCTGTCGCTCTTCGTGATGAGCCGTCTCGGGCGGGAAGAAAGCTACTACGTCGTCGTGCTGCCCTTGTCGATGGCGCTCGGCGCGCGGCTGCTGGCAGGCGGGGCGTCCGGGCTGGCGGCAGCCGGGCGAGAGGTGCCCGTGACGCGGACCACCCGCGGGTGGCGGATCGCGCGAACCGCGGTCGCCGTCGGCGTGCTCGGGATCACCACGCTCGCCGCTCTCGGCCGCATCGACCCCGACTTCTTCTCGCCCAACCAGCCCGACGAAGTCCGGCTCACGTACCGGCTGCTCCTCAGCTCACCGCCCATCGACGCGTACCAACCCGCCGCCGAGGCGCACGAGATGGACTGGGCCGCCTGGCAGGAGAGCAACGCGGACGCGCGGCAAAAACTGATGATGCGCTACATGCACGACTGCACCAGGGACGGCGACCGGCTGCTGGTGACCGGCTCGACGCCGTACCACGTGGGCTACTTCGTCGAGCGGCCGCTGGCTGGCGGTCAGATGCAGTGGCACCACCGGTGGCGTGCGTCCCCGCCCGACGAGCTGCAGGCGTTCGCGCTCATCGAGCGCCACCCGGTGCCGTTCGCCTTCTCCACGCACGATCCGGTGCTGGACGACTTCACGGCGTACCCCCGCATTCACGCGTACCTGCAGGAGCACTATGTCCATGTCGAGGGGGCCCACGGGCTGCTGCTCGTGGACAAGCGGCGGCAGCCGACCGGGCGGTTCGGCAGCCTCGGCTGGCCCTGCTTTCGATAGAGGAGGGCCGCCCCGCACGCAAACGCGAACGATCCGAACGCGAACGCCCGAACGATCCGAACGCCCCGGCCCTCCTACTCGCAGCCCCGGTTCGAGCAGACTTTCTGCCCGCCACTCGGCGTGACGTTCATCAGCTGCCCGCCGCGCGAACCGTCCCGCATCGGCCGGAAGCCGACCTCGACCTTCGATCCGGCGCGGAAGCTCTCCGGCTTCCAGCCGAGCTGCGTGAGCTGCAGCGGCGAGCCCGCCTCGAACGACCAGACCGCCTCGCGGCCGCTGTCGTCGGTCAGCGTCACGTGCAGCCAGACGTGCGGGTTGATCCACTCGAGCTGCTTGACGCTGCCGGTGCGGGAGAGCACCTTCGACTGGTCGAACATCGCCGTCGAGTGATGCGCGGCGAGCGCCGCGCCGGCCAGACACGCGATCAGCACGACCAGGCCGATCCGTTTGACACCGGACGCCGCGGACCCGGGCGTTCTGCGCGACATGGCCGCCTCCTTACCGCGTCGACGGATAGTTGCCGAACAGGCGCCGCTCGCCGGGCTTCCAGTCCGGACGCGCGGGAACCATGCTGTCGCGGTGCGGCATACGCACCTTCGGGAGCGTCGTCTGGTCGAGGACGTCGCCCTCGCCGACGATCTTGTTCAAATAGAGGATGTAGGCGGTGACCGCATACGCCTCGTCCGGCGTGAGCGTGCCGGGCTGGGTCCACGGCATCGCGCGGTTGATGAAATCCCACACGGTGGTGGCGTAGGGCACGAGGCTCTCCTCGAGCTCCACGGGCTTGGCATTGCCGAGCGGCACGACCCCGCGGTGGAGCGGCGTGCCCGTGCCGTTCGGCCCGTGGCACGCGAGGCACTTCTGCTTGTAGACCGCCGCGCCCTCTTTGGCGCTGCCGCGCCCCACCGGGAGGCCGGTGCCGTCGGGCGCAGCCGAGGGGAAGACGGCCCTGAGCTCCTCCGCGGTCGGCGTTCGCCCGAGGCCGAACGTCGGGCTCTGCGCCAGGACGGGGAGGCCTGTGGCGAGGGCGATCAACACCGTCAGTCCGATCGACACCGTCAGTACGTGGTGTCCGGCTTCAGCCGGACCTGATGCGGCCCCGCAGCGACCGTCGGTCCCGCTGAAACCGGACGCGACGGATGTCTTACGCTCCCGCGATCGCATTGGTCACGCTCCCGTCGCGGGCAATCCGCCACGGCTGGATGCCGTTGAAGTGGTCGGCCTGGTAGAAGTAGTCGACGGTGACCTTGAAGAGTCTCGCGGCTTCCTCGATCGTCGGCTGCACTTCGCCCCGCTCGTCGGTGCACCGCGCCTGGATGATCGCTTCCTCGCCGTTCCAGCGCCACGGGAAGCGGAACCGCGTGTGGGCGTGCCGCAGCACCGGCTGCTGCAGCTGCGCCTCCTGGTACGTCTTGCCCCCATCGAGCGACACGTCCACGCGGCGCACCAGGCCGCCGCCGGTCCACGCCAGCCCGGTGATCTCGTAGTAGCCGGGTCCCGGCAGCTTCTGTCCGCCGGACGGCCGCGTGATGACGGCCTTCGGGCCGAGCTCGAACCGGTACCACATGCCCTTGCCGTCGGCCGCCGTGTCGGCGTTGTTGCCGGCCTCGTGCCACGTCGCAAACGGCTTGTCGACGACGTGGACGCGGTTCAGCCACTTGACCGCGCGAATGGCTTCCCAGCCCGGGACGATGAGCCGCAGGGGGAAACCCTGGTGCGGGCGGATCGGCTCGCCGTTCTGCGCCCACGCGACAAGGGCGTCGTCGAGGCACTTGGCGAGCGGAATGCTCATCGTGTACTTGTTCGACTCGCCGCCTTCGGCCACGACCCAACTGGCCTTCGACTGGACGCCGCTTTCCTTGAGGAGGACCGACAGGAGCACCCCGGTCCATTCGCTGCAGCTCGTGCGCCCGTGGATGAGCTGCACCGACTCGCGGTTCGGCCCGCGCAGCGGCCGGCTGTTGGCGTTGCACTCGAGGAAGTGGATGCGCGAGACGGACGGGAAGCGTTTGACCTCCTCCACCGTGAAGGTGAGCGGGCGGTCCACCATGCCGTGGATCATCAGCCGATGGTTCTGGGGATCGACGTCGGGGATCCCGTTGGTGTGATCCATCAGGAAGTGGAGACCCGACGGCGTGATGATGCCGTCCAGCTCCTGCAGCGGCGTCATCAGCGAGGTGTCGGTGATGGCGGTCGGCCGGCCCGTCGTCCGGCGGACGATGTGGCCGGCAAACTTGGAGGGCTGGCCGTAGGCGAGCAGGCCCTGCGGCGCGTAGGGCGGGGGCGCCGCGGTCTGGCCGCGCACCGAGCGGACGGCGCCCATCACGAACCCCGCCAGCGCGCCGCCCGTCGTCAGGAAACGCCTGCGATTGGTTGGAGAATGCGAACCCATGACAGGTGCTCCTTGGAAAGTAGTGGAAACGCGGCCATGGTAGCAGAAACGGGCGGTTCCGCGGGCCCGGCGGTATGATGGGGCGCCATGATGACCCGCCTCCTCGTTCCCGCCGTGTTGATGGCCGCGTGCATCGCCGCGTCGGCCCGGCCCGCCGCCGCCCAGACGGCGTCCGCCCGGTCGCTGTACGAGCGCTACACCGAGCCGATCCACTTGTACACGACCGGCCTCGGCCCGTTCACGCGGCCGATCTCATCCAGGAACACGGAGGCGCAGGCGTTCTTCGACCAGGGCTTCCAGATGATGTTCGCCTTCGCGAAGGCGGAGGCCGTGCGATCGTTTCGCGAGTCGTGGAAGCGCGATCCCGAGTGCGCGATCTGCTACTGGGGCGAGGCGTGGGCGTGGGGCTCGTACCTCAACGCGCCGATGAACGCCGAGGAGTCGCCGCATGCGTATGCCGCGGCGCAGAAGGCACTGGCTCTCAAGGGCCGCGCCACCGAGAAGGAGCGGGCGCTCATCGACGCGCTCGCGGTCCGCTACGTCGAGAAGTTCGACGCGGCCACGCGCGTGGAGCAGGACCGCGCGTACGCCGCGGCGATGGAACAGGTGGCCGCCCGATACTCCGACGATCTCGACATCGCGACCCTCTACGGCGACGCGCTGTTCCTCCTCGAGCCGCGGCGGGGCACCCGCGACGTGAACGATCCGGACGTCCGGCGCCTGCACCAGGTGCTCGAGAGCATCCTGTCGCGCGACGTCCGGCATCCCGGCGCGTGCCACCTCTACATCCACGCGACCGAATCGACCGTCGCCCCCGGCCGCGCGGAGGCGTGCGCCGAGTTCCTGGGGCGGTCGATTCCGGGCGCCAGCCACATCAACCACATGCCGTCGCACACGTGGAACGAAGTGGGCCGCTGGGGCGACTCGGTGCGGGCGAACCTCGAGGCGGTGCATTCGGATCAGAAGGCGGCCATCGGCCAGGGATTCGCGATCTACCCCGAGCACAACCTCCACATGCTGCTGTACGCGGCTTCGTACGACGGCCAGGGCGCGATTGCGATGCGCGCGGGGAAGGATTACGCGAAGCTCACGGGCAACACGTTCTACGAGGTGCTCACCCTCGTTCGCTTCGGCCGCTTCGACGAAGTGCTCGACGTGACGAACCGTCCGAAGGACGAGATTCACGGCGGGCTCTGGGACTTCGCGCAGGGGTACGCGCACCTCAAGCTCGGGAAGGTCGACTTTGCGAACCTCTATCTCGGCCGCGTGCGCAAGGCCGCCGACTCGTCGAAGGCGACCTTCCGCGTGCATTCGGCGAAGAACCTGCTCGACATCGCGGCCGGCATCCTCGACGGCGAGACGAAGCGGATGGCCGGCGATCTCGCCGGCGCCATCGCGTCGTTCCGCCGTGCGGCCGAGACGCAGGCGGCGCTCGTCTACGACGAGCCGGAGCCGCTGCCGTTCTCGGCCTTCCATTGGCTGGGCGCGGCGCTGCTCGAGGCGAAGCGGTACACGGAGGCCGAGCAGGCGTACCGCGAGGAGCTGAAGGACCACCCGAAGAACGGCTGGTCGCTCCTCGGCCTGCAGCAGGCGCTCGCGGGGCAGCGCCTCACGTCGGCCGAGGTAGACGCCGAGCTTGCGGCGAGCTGGGCGCGGGCGGACGTGTGGATCAGGGCGTCGCGGTTCTGAACGAAGAGCCGTTCGGATCGTTCGGGTCGTTCGGGTCGTTCGCGTTCGGGTCGTTCGCGTTCGGGTCGTTCGCGTTCGGGTCGTTCGCGTTCTCGTTCCCGTTCGCGTTCACTTCGTGCGGGTGCGTGGGATCGGCGCGTCGCGCTGGGCCGCCTGCCACGCGAAGACCGCCATCACGATCGCCGACTGCTTCAGATCCTCCTCGCGCATGCGCTCGGGGAAGTCGGCGTTCGTGTGGCGGGTGCGCGCGTCGTAGGCGTCGAAGTCCTTGATCGCGTTGAAGCCGGGCAGCCCGGCTTCGTTGAACGGCACGTGGTCGGTGGCGTTGATCCCCTCGATGATGTTGCGCGTCATCCCCAGGTCCTTCAGCGGCGCGAGCCACGCGTCGAAGATGGATTTCGCGGCCGGATTCCCCTCCATGTAGAAGCCGAGCGTCCGGCCGCTGCCGGGATCGTCGTTGAGGTAGACGGCCAGCCGGTCGCGGGCGGCCGGATCGGCGAAGTGCCGCTGGATGTACGCGCGGGCGCCGAGCAGGCCCTGCTCCTCGCCGCTCCAGAGCGCCGCCCGAATCGTCCGCCGCGGACGGGCCCCGATGGCCGCCAGGATCCGCATCGCCTCCATCACCGCCACGACGCCGTCGCCGTTGTCGGTGGCGCCGCTGCCGGTGTGCCAGGAGTCCAGGTGCGCGCCGACGAGCACGATCTGGTCGCGCAGCGCGGGATCGCTGCCCGGCATGTCGGCGAGCACGTTGTAGGTGTTCGGGTCGTCCTCGTGATAGCGCGTGCGGAGCTCGATCCGGATCGCGGGCGGCGTGCCGGCCGCGGCGAGGCGGGCCAGCATGTTGTACTGCTCGGCCGCGAGGGTGATCGACGGAACGGCATCCGACGGCGTCAGGCGGTTGCCGACGACGCCGACGGTGCCGTCGCGGTAGGCGCTCGGCTTGAGCACGACGGCCGCGCCGGCGCGCTGCAGGAGGGCAGCCAGCTCGCCGGCGGGCGCGGCGCTCTGCACCGGCGGAATGACGGGGTTGCCGGTGCGCACCGGCTGATCGCTCAGTCCCGGCTGCGGCCGGTCCGTATCCATGAAGGATTCCTGGGGCAGCCGCGACAGCACGATCGCGCCGCGGAGCTGGCCCGCCATCGCCTGGATCTCGGCCGCGGTCTTGTCGCCCACGTAGACCGCCCCTCCGGCCACCACGCCGGGCACCGACGGCGTCCACGCGTCGGCATACGCGATGAGCGGCATGTAGCGCGGCGAGGTCATCTCGACCGCGATCTTCTCGAGCGACCAGCCGCGACCGAACGCCCAGGGCTCGAGCCGGGCGTCAGCGAGTCCCCAGGCCGCGAACCGATCGCGGGCCCAGCGCGCCGCCTGCGTGTAGGCCGGCGACGCCGTGAGGCGCGCGCCGATGGAGTCGCTGAGCGTCAGGTACAGCTCGCGGGCCCGCGACCGCTGCAGGCCCTCCTCCCTGATGCGGGCGATCATCGCGAGGTCGACGCGGTCCTGCGCCGCAAGCTCGACTGCGACGAGCGCGAGACACGCGAGGGCGGCGTACCGTACGCGGCGCAACAGCGGCGCTCCGGTCCGTCGAAAGCCGGACCCTACGTACCTCTTCATGGTCGCCATCACCGCCGCGGCAGGTCGAGCGCCGGGTTGCGGTCGAAGAAGTCGAACGGCCGCAGCTCGAAGCTGTGCCACACGACCGGCATCACCGGCCAGTCCTCGGCCCGCACGACGTGGTGCATCCCCGTCGTGTACCAGAGCACCACGTCGCGCTGCTGAAGCGGCCGATTCGCCTTCGTCCATGCCGGGAGCCCCTGGCCGGGGGTGCTGAGCGTCGGGTAGTCGCCGGCGGCGTACCGCTCCTCGGGACTGTACGGCGTGACCCACAACTGATGATCGATGAATCCCGCCCGCCGGCGCGGATAGTCGTCGGGCGTCAGGAGCGTCGCGATCGTCATGCCCGGCATGAGCTGATAGCTCGTCGGATAGCCGACGTGATTGCTGCGCGTCGTGCTGAGCACGCGCCAGAACGCCGGCCTCGCCATGTCCATGTGCAGCATCGCCTCGCTCTCGGTGCGGGGCGTCGTCGGCTCCCGGACCCAGAGGCTGCGGCGAGGAGTGTCGGCGGGAAGCGTCTTCGTCACGAGGCGGTCGGCGACGAAGGTATTCGTCGGCCCGTCCACGTCGACGTCGAGCCGGAAGTTGAAATAGTGATCGTGGTTGACGGCGATGAGGTTCTGGTCGACGAAGCGGCCGTACGCGTCGCCCGTGTCCGCCGCGCCGGCGCCGTTGGTGGCGCGCGGCGCATTCGCGCGCGCCTGCGACGTCGATTTCACCTCCGCGATTCCCGTCGAGCCGACGGCCACACGAATCGTCCCGTCCTGCTGGAAGCTCCAGTCGAAGACGTAGTCGTAGTTGCCGAGCACCGCCGCGCTGCGCACCACCAGATCGCGCCTGCGCCGGCTCTCGGGCTCGTCGTCGAAATGCCGCCAGGAGATGTCGCCGGCTTCGCGCTCGAACAGGCACATGACGTTCGGGACGCTCTTCGGCCGTCCCTCGTCGTCGGCAACGAGTCCGTCGAGATACGTGGCGCCCTCCGGACAATCCAGGCCGCGCAGGAGCGGCTTCAGGAGCCCGCCGGCGCTGAATTCGCCGGCATCGAGGAAGTTGCGCCGGTACCAGTCGAACGCCGGATCCATGTACGGCACGAAGATCTCCGACAGGTGCCCCTCGTAGAGCACCTGGCGTGGCGCAGCGCCGTCACCGTAGGTCACGGTCGAGACGACGGTGCCGACCCGCTGATCCGGCCTGACGTGGAATCGCCACTTCTGCCACTCGACGACGTGGCCGTCGAGCCGGAACCCGGGACCGAGCGGCTGATCGACGCGCATGGGGCCTGGGACGTCCCGCGGCCGGCCGACCGACGCCGCATCGTAGTCCGCGACGGCCTTGGTCACCGGCACCACGCCTTCGTCGACGACGCGGACCACTTGTTTCGCGTTCAAATCGACGACGGCCGTGAGCCCGGTGATCTGGCGCGGAAAGGTGTTGCGCACGCCCCGCATGTCCGAGCACTGGACGTGGCCGATGCGCCGGCCGCGTTGTTCATCGGTACCGAAGTACCCCGGAGGGAGAGCCCGGCATCGCAGAAACGTGAAGTCGGCGATTCCCCGCTTCTTCATGGCGGCGATGAAGTCCGGATGTGCTTTGACTTCCTTCTCCATCGCCGCGAACTCTTCGCCGAGCCAGTTCGGCTGCACGCCCTGGAGCCTGGTCCACGCCATCAGCCGGCGCTGTGCCACGTCGACCACGGCCTCGTAGGACTCGACGCCCTGCCGCACGACGGCGAAGGCCTGGCGCAGAAACGCCTGGCCCGTGGACCAGCCCCACACCAGCGTCTTGTCCGGCTGGCGCAGCGTGACGTTGGAGAATCGCGTCTCCGGGTTGACGTGCCCGGCGTCCTGGAGGACTTCCAGGACGGTCCAGTACTCCTGAAAACTCAGCGGGTCTAGGGGATGTTGGACGCTTTGCGCCCCGGCCTGCCCGACGGCCGCGAGCAGCACGAACGAAAGCGCGCCGAACAGACTCGTGCGCATGGCACCGCCTCCTGGCTGAAGTCGTCGGGAGGGATGCTACACCCCGTGGCGCCGATGCGCCACATGAAGGTCCGGCTCAAGCCGGATACCACGGACGAACTACGGCCAGCGCAGGCGCGCCGGGGCGAACGCCTTCTCCTTCCCGGTCGGCTTCACCAGGTGCCCGTACATCAGCTCCTCCACGAACTCGACGCACTTGAACTCGAGGAGCTGCGCGCCGGCGTCGCGCCGGCGGTAGAGCGGCACCTGGATCGTCCACGGCCGCGTGAAGACCTTCGCGTCCTCGATCGTGGCGCGGTAGTCGATGAGGTCCGCGTGCACGGGCGTGAAGCGCTCGACGACGCGCAGCGCCTCGCTGTGGAAGTTGCCCGCGCGGTCGAACCACGTCTGGTCGTTGAACCCGGTCGATTCGACGACGAGCGTGTCACCCTCCCAGCGCCCGGACGACTGGCCCATCCACGAGTCGACGGGCGGCTCCTCGGTCGGGCCCATCTTGATGACGCGGCTCGCGCTCGCGTACTCGTACGCCATCAGAATGTCGTTGCCGGGGCTGTAGAGGATCTGGAACGGGTAGGGCATGTAGGTAGCGCGCGGCAGGCCGGGCAGGTAGCACTTCACCTCGGGGTCGCGCGTCAGCCAGTTCTCGTAGTTTTCCTGCTGCCGGGCCGCGGCCCACTCCTGGTAGGGAATCTCGTTCCCCTCGACCACCGTGACCCCGGCCGGCACCGCGAAGGCGGCGCCGAGCTCGAGCACCGGCCCCGGACGGGCGGTGTGGTCCTGGAGGTTCCAGTGCGCGGTGCCGATCGCCTGCCAGATCCCGTTGAGATCCGGCCGGCCATCCGCCATCCGCGGCACCGCGGCGGATGGCGTGTCCCCCGACGCCGGCGCCCGCATCGTCTGCATCACCGCGGCGGTCACGCCCGCCGACGCGAGCGCGATGAGCGCGCCCTTCACCCAGTTCGGCATGAAAAGCTCCTAGAACGTCGTTCGAGATGCATCGTGCGGATTTCACACGTGGGGCGAGCCTCTCAGGCTCGCCGCGCGAACCCGCAGGGTTCGCGCCACGGCAACGTGAGATCCGCGCTACTTTAGCGCGCTCTGTCGCGGGCGCGTCCGGCGCTGAGCGTGTTCGGGATCGCCAGGTTCCCCTCGTGGCACGCGTACTCGAAGATCTTGTAGTCGGGCTCCCGCTGCAGCGTCATCGCCACGGTCCACGGCCCGGTGAACACCGTCGGATCCTCGATCGTGGCCTGGTAGCTGAGCGTGTTCTCGTCCACGCGCGTGAAGCGCTCGACGACGTGCAGGGTCTCGGTCTGCGGGATCGCCCGCACGCGCTGCGCGGCGGCGTTGGTCGCGATGTTCCCCTTGTCGTTGTAGTTCGTGATGTCGACGACGAGCGTGTCGCCCTCCCAGCGGCCGCGGGAATCGCCGTTCCACAGGCGAATGCCGCTGCCGGGGTGCGCGCGGCCGTCGGTCGGGATGATCCGCGCCTCGTGGATCATCTCGTAGACGATCGCCACGTAGCCGGGGCCCTGCAGGATCTGGTAGCCCGACCCGTAGCCGGTGGGGAAGATGCCGCCCGGCACGCCGCGCGTGATGCACCGCTCCCACGGCGTGTGGTTCGCGTAGTGATCCTGGATGCTCAGCAGCCGGGCCGTGCGCTGCTCCTCGGCCCACGGCATGATGGGCACGCGCCCGCTCGGCGGATCCACGACGAGCGACCGTTCCTTCGTCAGCTTCCGGTCGATCGTGTCGTTGAGGAAGGAGGACGGACCCGTGCCGCGGCCGGTGCCGTCGGGGTCGCCGGCGTAGAGGCGCGGGGTGTCGCTCGGGTCGGGTACCTCGAACGGGGTGGCGGTGTAGTTGGTCCAGATGCCCTGGAGATCGGGCTGGCCGTCCGGCGTCCGCGACGGCGTCCACCCTTCGGCGGCGGTCGTGCCCGCGCCCTGGCACGCGGAGACGGTCAGGGCCAGCGCCACGACGATCAGCAGGTCCGCCTGAAGGGCACCCCAACGCACAAACCCCGTGCGTCGGGGATCCCGCCGCCGGACACCACGTACGTGTAATGTTCGTGCGCGCATGATTACTTCCCCTCGTCGGGCGAGGCCCCGATGAACAGTTTCGTCCCGTCGGGCAGCGTCACGGCGCCGCCGCTGGCTCTGGTCGAGCCGTCCTTGGCCCGAAACCCCTCGACGGTCACCACGGTGCCGGGCGGCACCGAGCGCCGGTTCCAGCCGCGCCGGAGCAGCGCGTTCGGCGCGCCGCCCTCGACCATCCAGGCGACCACCTTGCCGTCGGTCCCCTTCACGTCCATGTGGAGCCACGCGTGGGGATTGATCCACTCCATCTTCGTGACCGTGCCGGTGAGCTTCACCGGCTTGGTGCCGTCGAACTCCGCCGCAAAGGCGTGGTGCGCGCGGAGCGGCGCCGCGGCCGCCGCGACGAGGGCCGCCGCTGCCGCGAGGGCGAGAGGCATGCGCATGGGTGCTCCTCCCAGGTCCGGCTGCAGCCGGACACTACCTACTGAAGCCTGGCACAGCATACTACTGCCGGATACGAGGTGCGTGCCGTCGGCTCGCGGCCGACGCGATCACCCGAACACGTAGAGACGCCCGTCCTGCGCGCCGATCACCAGGCGCCCGGCCGCGACGGCTGGCGACGCGGTGACGGCCGTGCCGATCTCGAACTCCCAGACCTTCTTTCCCGACGCCGCGTCGAGCGCGTAGAGCCGCCCGTCGCTCGAGCCGACGTAGACGCGGCCGCCGGCGACGACCGGCGAGGAGTCGACCCGCGCGCGGGTGGCGAACGTCCAGGCGCGCGCGCCGCTCGCCGCGTCGATGGCATGGAGCACCTTGTCGCGGCCGCCGACGAACAGGCGGCCGCCGGCGAGGGCCGCCGACGAATAGAAGGGAAACTCCGTGTCCTCGTCCGCGTAGCGCCAGACGATCCGGCGCTGCTTCAAATCGAGCGCCAGCACCTCGTAGTTGAACGTTCCGAAATAGGCGCGATCGCCGTCGAGCACCGGGGAGGCGCCCGTGTAGGCGCCCGACACGATCTGATACGCCTCGCTGCCGTCGGCGATCCGGATCGCGCGGAAGATCGCGTCGCACCCGGCGACGAACGTCAGGCCGTCCTGGACCGCCGCCGTCGCATGGACCTGGCCGCGCGTCTGCACCTTCCAGCGCAGCCGGCCCGAGCCTGCGTCGAGCGCGTAGAGATGGCTGTCGTACGAGCCGATGAGGACGAGGTCGCCGACCAGCACCGGCGAGGCCTTGATCTCCGCACCGGTCGTGAACGTCCAGAGGCGGCTGCCGTCCTTCCGCCGCACGGCGTGCACGAGGCCGCCGAGGTCCCCGATGTAGACGGCCTCGGGCCCCACCGCCGGAGACGACTCGCCGATGAGATTGCCGGTGGCGTACTTCCAGCGCGGCGTGCCCGCGGCGAGATCGAGCGCGACCAGGTCGCCGGTGCCGGCCCCGACGTACACGGTGCCGTCGACGATCGCGGCCGACGAGTCGATGGGGTCGTCGCCGGTGTCGTACGTCCAGAGCAGCTTGAGCGTCGGGGGGAGCGTGGCGGTCGAGACGCCGGTGAGGCGCGGCGAGCCGCGGAACTGCCGCCACTCTTCCGCCGGCACCGCGTGGCGCGTCTGAGCGGCAAGCGGCAGCGTGGCGGCCAGGACCAGGACGGCGAGCTTCATGGGTTACTTCACGGCAATCGCAAACAGCTGGCTGCGGTTGTTCAGGAAGATCGTGCCCTGCGCGGGGACGATCGTGGCGTAGACGGCGCTCCCCATGTTCATCTCCGCCAGCACCTTCTTCTCCTTGCCGTGCGCCATGACGATGACGTCGCCGTCCTCGTCGCCCAGGTAGACCCGGCCGTCGGCGATGAACGGCGATCCCCAGACCGCCGCCAGCACGTCGTGCGTCCAGTACAGCTCGCCGGTCTTCGCGTCGAGGCAGTGCAGGTAGCCGCTGAAGTCGGCGATGTAGACGAGGCCGTCGGCGACGGCGGCCGTGGAGATCGAGCGGCGGATCTTGTCGAAGTGCCAGAGGCGGCCCGTCTGTGTGATGTCGCCGCGCTTGGTCGCATCGATCGCGTAGAAGTGGCCGACGCCCTCGCCGTGCTCGGGGTCCTGGCCGTTGGCGATGTAGACGCGATCGTCGACGACGACCGGCGTGGAGATCAGCTCGTTGCGCGTCCGCGGCCAGACCGAGTCTTTCGGGTTGGTGTCGAACTCCCAGAGCTTCTTGCCCGTCTCCGCCTCGTATCCGCGCACCCACCCGTCGCCCTGCGCCGAGACGACCTGCAGCACGCCGCCGATGCGCCCCACCGACGGCGTCGACCACTGGCCGTGCAGGATCCGGTCCTCGACCGAGTTGTCCTCCCACACCAGCTTTCCAGTGTTCTTGTCGAGCGCGACGACGGCCGGCGCGCGGGGCGAGGGGATGTTGACGTGGCTCTCGTCCTGGCCGTTCGACGTGCTCACGTACAGCAGGTTCCCCCAGGCCACCGGCGACGAGTTCGACAGGTTGTGCGGGTAGGAGCCGACCTCCTCCATCATGTCGAAGGTCCAGATGACGTCGGCGTCGAACATCCCGGTCAGCTTCTCGTCGGTGACCGGGCCGTCGTTCTCCTTGTCGCGGAACCCCTGGATGTCGAGGCAGTGGACGACGCCGCGGTTGCTCACGTAGTAGAGCCGGTCGCCCTCGACGAGCGGGGAGCTGGCGATCCCCTGGAACGGCCAGTCGTTGGCGCGCCCCGACTCGAGCTTCGTGTGCGTCTGCTGCCAGAGGAACTCGCCGTCCGAGGCGCGGAACGCCATCAGCACGCCGCGGTCGCCCGGCTGCTTCGGGTCGCGCAGCCGCTCGTTGTTCGTGCCGACGAAGACCATGCCGCCCGCGACGACCGGGTTGCCGTAGCTCTGCGACCCGAGGTCGGCCACCCACTTGATGTTCTTCTTCGTCTTGACGTCCCAGTCGACCGGCAGGCCCTTCATGTTCGAGACCATGTTCCGGTCGGGCGTGCCGCCCCACATCGGCCAGTCGCCGGTGCCGGGGTCCGAGGCGGAGAGGGGCCTCGACGCCGCAGCGGCGAGACAGAGCAGAACGAGCATGACGAAGCGAATATGCATGGCTACTGATTCTTGGTCAGCACGAGGTTGTCGTAGTAGGCGCCGAACTGCGCGTTGACGAAGAAGCCGGGCGCGCCCTCGCGGTTGCCGATCGGATCGGTCTTGTCGATCTGCCACGCCTCGGGCTCGGGCTCGCCGGCCGGCCACGCCTTGCCGCGCGCCCGCACCTGCCCGTTGGGCAGGTTGTCCACGCGCAGCTTCAGCCGGTACCACGCGTCGGGCTTCCAGGCGAACGGCACGGTGACCGTCCGCTCCGTTTCCGGCTCCCACGGCTCGAGCTTCAATCGCTGCGAGGCGCCGTAGAGCACGAGGGAATACCGCTGTGCCGTGATCCCCACGTCCCCCATCTGCCGGCGGCGCGTCGCCGCCCGTACGTCGGCCTCGAACGTGTAGTCGGCCCACGTGTTCGGCCCGATGAAGGCGCGGCCGCGCATGAAGATCGTATCGACCGGCGCCTTCTGAAACACCTTCTGCCCGTCGAGCGTCGCGACCGACATGGCCAGCCCCTGCACGTTCACCCAGCCGGCGGGAATCGCCTTGTCGGGATAGCCCTCGAACGTCTCCTTCCAGGGGAGCGGCCGCACGACGCGCGCCCGCGCCTCGCCCTTCAGACCGCCGACGGTCGCGACGATGGTGCCCGCCTGCTCCCGCGGATCGCGGTCGACCGTGAACGCACCGTTGGCGACGGTGCCTTTGAGTCCCTCGAGCGCCCAGGAGACGTTGGTCTCCTCGCGAAGGAAGCGCCCGTGGTCGTCGAAGAGGCGGGCGCGCAGCTTCACGGTCTGGCCGGGCTCGAGCACCACCTCGGTCGGCACGACCTGCAGGTGCGCCGGCGCCCCCTGGCCGACCCGCGCCGGCTCGTCCACGGCGTAGCCGCTGACGGGCTTCGGCTGCTTCGAGCCGATCGCGTAGACGGCGTCGCTCGAGACGAAGAAGACCCGGCCGCGCGACACGGCGGCGCCGGCCAGGATCTGCTCGGGCGTCCCCTCGGAGCCGCAGCAGCTGTTGACGCTGTTCGGCAGCTCCACGCTGCTGAGGATCTCGCCGCGATCGGCGTGAGGCCGGATGATGTGGAACGAGCCGTTGTCGGTGCCGACGTAGATCTTGCCGTCGGCGAGCACCGGCGGTGCCTTCTGTGCCGTGCCGAGCGCGACCACCCAGAGCTCGCGGCCGGCGACCGTCTCGAACGCCCGCAGGCGCGAGCTGTTGTCGATCTGATAGAGGCGCGCACCGTCGACGACGGGCGGCGAGTAGGTGAACTCGATTCCCTTGACGGCCCACTTGGTCGTCTTGATGTCGCCGGTCTGCGACCCGTCGATCGCCGCGATCAGGCCGAGCTCGTTGCCCTCGAGGTTCTCGTCGCCGTGCGAGACGAAGACGGCATTGCCGGCGATGCCGACGCCCGTGTTGATCGCCCGCTTGGCGGCGGGGAAGCTCCAGACGCGCTCGCCGGTCTGGGGCTTGATGGCATGCACCGCGCCGTCGCCCAGGCCCGCGATCAGCAGGCGCATCCCGTTGATGGTGGCGATGAGGGGCGAGGCGTAGGCGGTGTCGAACGGCCGGCCGCCGGGGTTGGCCACGTAGACGACGTCGCCGGTCCGCTTGTCGAGCGCGATGAAGCGGTGCGCGCGGCCGGCCGCCGCGCCCCAGTTCGACACGGCGGCGCTGACGATCACCAGATCGCCGTCGAGGACGGGCGACATCGTGCGGCCGCCGTGGGTGGTGAAGGCGGCGAACTCCTCGCCGAAGGAGCGCGACCAGAGCCGCTTGCCGTCGCGGCTGAGCGCGATCACCTCGGCGCCGCCGCTCAGCGCGTAGATGTTGCCGGTCTCCGGGTCGCCGGCCGGCGACGCCCAGCCGATGCGGTGGGCCGGCACGTCGCTTTGGAACAGATTGAAGCGGTACTCCCAGATCACCTTGCCGGTCGTGGCGTCGAGCGCCATGACGCGCTCCTGCAGGCTCTCGCCGCGGCCGGCGGGATTCTGCACGTAGACGCGGTCGCCCATGACAATCGGCGCCGAACGGCCGCCGTAGGGCGCGCGCCAGAGGAAGTTGTCGCCGTTGAGCGTCCAGCGGTCGACGAGCCCCGTTTCGCGCGAGATGCCGTCGCGGCTGGGTCCGCGCATTTCGGGCCAGTCGCCGATCGGGACCCGGCGCGGTCCTTGCGCGACCACCGGAAGCACGAGGAGGACCAGGAGAACGGGCAGCAGTGCGTGTCGCTTCAGCATGACAAGGCCTCTACGGCTCCGAACGCGGGGAGCCTCAAGCCCGGAGTCGTAGGAAATTCAGACGATTATAGTGTCAACGCCAGCCGGCGCCGCGCGGCCGTGAGCCCGGCGAGGCCCATGACGACTGGATACAGCTGCTCGTAATACCAGAGCCGCGCGAAGTACAACCCGATCGGCGACGACGGCGTGCGCGCGCCCTCCTGCGTGGCGGCCGCCAGCCATCGAGCGCCCCGCGAGACGGCCGCATCCATCGCCGCCGCGCCCGCGTCCCATCCGGCGAGCGCCGCCACCGCCAGCCCGGTCTCTTCGATCGATGCCGGCGCGCCCGGCCCTCCACCCCACCCGCCGTCAGGGCGCTGCGCGTCCACCAGCCAGGCGATCCCCCGGCGGGCGCAGGTCTCGGCGAGAGGAGAGGCGCCCCGTGCGAGGGCCGTGGCGAGGCCGCTCACCACGCGCGCGGTGCCGTAGGTCGGGTTCAGCTCGCCGGACACGTGCTCGTTGCCGAACCAGAGCGGCGTCCAGCTCCCGTCGGGCCGCTGCTGCCGGGCCAGATACGCCACGGCCCGGGCTGCCGCGCGATCAAGACGCTCCTGTACAGTCGATACGACTGCGCTGCGCCAGGCATTCCACGCCTCCAGCGCGTGCGCTGTCAGGTCGGGCGCGCTCCGGTCGAACGGCAGGGCCCCCCAGCCGCGGCAGAACGTCGGGATGCCGCCGTCGCGGTTCTGGATCTCGAGCAGCCAGTCGAGGCCGGCGGAGATGGACGTGCGGAACTCCGGACTCCAAACGCCCGGCTCCCACGGGGCATCACCTGTGGGCTGGGAGCTTGGGAATTGGGCGCTTCGGAGTTGGGAATCGGGCGTTGGGAGTTCGCCCGCGAGGGCGTGCAGCGCCACGAGCGCCCCGGCGGTGTCGTCGGCGTCGGGCACGGCGCCAGACAGGTCGGTCCACCCCCAGCCGCCCGGACGCGCGTGCGTGAACGGATGCTCGGTCCGGCACTGCTGGCGCAGGAGCCATTCGAGGAGTGCCTGGGAATCCGCTGGTCCATTCAAGCGCGGACGCCCGACGCCGTCGAGGGCGCGCACGGCGAGCGTCGTGACCCACGTCGCGAGATTCGTGTCGATTGGCCAGCTGCCGTCGGGGCGCATCGACCCGGTCAGGAACGCGACGCCGCGTTCGACGATCGGATCCCGGCCCTCGCCCGCGGCGATGAGGCTCATCGTCACGAACGCTGTCAGGGGGACGGCTTCGAGGTAGCCGCCGCTCGCCGGCTGCATCGCGCGCGCGACCTGGAGCGTCCGGACGCGGAGCGCCGATCGCAGGGCCCGCGTCAGCGGATTGCGCGTCGGCGCGTGCCGGTGGCGGACCTGGCCGATCGCGACGAGCGCCGGCAGGGCGTAGCTCACCACCGGGAGCCGCATCCAGCGGAACCACTGGTGGGGGCACGCGGCGAGCTCGAAGGGGAGCTGCGGCACCTGTCGCCACGCGTCGCGGCCGGCGCCCAGCGTGCCCGTGAGCGCGAGCATCGCGAGGATCGGCGCCGAGAACGTGCGGTCGGCGCCGTAGCGATCGAGCACGGCGCGACGGAGGGCGCCGGGATCGAGCGTGCCGGTGTGACGCAGGAGCCACGCGTCGGCGCGGGTGACCGTGATCGCCTGGTCCGGCTGAAGCCGGACGCCACGACCGTCGGTCTCGCCTGTCAGGAGGTGGTGTCCGGCTTCAGCCGGACCAGCACGAATCATCGACAGCGCGGCCCAGCACAAGAGCGTCGTGCTCAGGTTGCTCGCGCTCAGCTCCGTGTCGCCCCAGCCGCCGTCGGCGTTCTGGTGCGCGGCCAGCCAGTCGGCGCCCCGCCCGACGAGGGCGCCGTGATCGCGCGCCGAGTGTCGCGCGTCCAGCACGAGCGCGGCGATCGCCGTGGCGGTGGCGAGCGCGCTGCTGGACAGCCGGCCGTCCCAGTGGCCGTCCGGGGTGCGACCGGCAAGCAGGCGGGTCGCGAGCGCGTCGATCGTGCGGTCGAGCGCGCCGGGGTCGAGCGTCATGGCGGCGAGGCGGCGGTCAGGTGTCCGAGCGCCAGCAGGCCGTAATAGGTGTATTCGCAGTCGAGCGTGTCGTCGGCCCAGCTGCCGTAGAAGCCGCCGCGGTTGGTCCAGAGCGAGTCGACGAAGTCGAGGCAGGGCTCGGCGATGCCCGCGAGCGGCACGCGCAGCGCCGCGAGGGCGTGCAGCGCCGTAGCCGTCGAGAGCAGGTCGGGCATCGGCGCGGCAGGCGTCGCCACGAAGCCGCCGCCCGGACGACAGCGGTCGAGCAGCCACATGCCGAGATGCGGGTCGACGGCGCCGCCGAGGGCGCGCCGCAGCAGC
>Ga0194128_10000967_pt1 | contig 51026 bp, 43 predicted proteins | sample TA2KigCa65mmetaG_FD_148650 | JGI IMG/M metagenome (GOLD analysis project Ga0194128, IMG submission 148650) | Freshwater microbial communities from Lake Tanganyika, Tanzania - TA2015037 Kigoma Deep Cast 65m | ecosystem: Environmental > Aquatic > Freshwater > Lake | place: Tanzania: Lake...
ACGGCTCGCGCGAGTGGCTGCTGGGGATGATTGACAATCCGCAACACGAGCGATTCTACTCCGGCGACCGCAACGACCGGATGCCGGCGTTCGCCGACGACTCCGAACATCCCGAACGCAATTTACTCTCGCCGCGTGAACTCAGTTTGCTGGTCGATTGGCTGCGTGGCGACTGGTACGAACCTCCGACGACTTCTGTGCCGGCCAGAGTTCGCAATCCGACCCTGGCCAGAAAATAACGCGGCGCGCCGGCGAGTGACTTCCATCGGAATCACTCGCTCGCGTGTCGTCCTGGTGTGCGAACAGTCTCTCTGAACTGCACCGCCGGAAGGCGGAACTACGAACTCGGGATTCGTTGTGAAGCCCGGTTTTTCTGGTCCCCGGAAAGGGAGAGTTTCATGAAAAAGTCTGTCTGGATTCTGGTCGCGTCACTGTTGGTGTCAGGCTTCGCGATCGCGGATCGCGTCGAGGCGCAAAAGACCAAGGGCAAGACCCGCGCCGCCTCCACCAAACTGCTTATGAAGGGTTTGGTTTCTGCAAATTGCGGAGCCGCGAAGAAAGATCTCGATGCCGCCGAGATCAACTGGGATGACGTGACACTACACGCCGCCTTGCTGAACGAATCGGGCTACATCCTGATGGATGACGGACGGTGCCCAGATGGCGAATGGGCCAAATCCGCGAAGGCCCTGCAAACCACCAGCGCCGCGTTGCTCGCAGCAGCGGAGAAAAAGGACGCTGCCGCCGCCAAGGCCGCGTTCGCCGACCTGACGGCTCAGAGCTGCAAGGTTTGCCACGCCGCTCACAAACCCAAGTGAGTTTGCATTGCCAATGGACGTCCGATGAACCGGGAGGGCGGGGTTCCGCCGAGCCGTCCAAACATGCGACTCGGCAGAAAACTCGCCCTCTCATTCAAACGTCATCACGGCTTTCCAGTCGACAGGACTTGCACCTGCGCCTGTCGCGCCAAATCAATCGATTCCGCGAGAATGCGAGCGGCCTCTTGAGGCGCATGGAAGCCCATCGAGTTTTCCGCCGCGACAAAATCCAACCGCCACTGAGCCTGCCGATGCAGTCGCTGAGCCTTCGTCAGCGCATCGCCCTCGAGTCCGTTCGACTTCGCCGACTTGATCGCTTCCAGCATTTCGACGAGCGCCACCTCGGCGCGAGTCATCATCGACTTGGTGCGATCCTGGATGGCGAGCGCTCGCGACTTCAATTCCTCTTCGGGAAACCGATGGCATGTCTGACAAGCTCGCGACACGTTGAGCATCGGACTGCGGACGTGATGATCGCTGATCTTCACGGCTCCCTCGCGCTTGTACGGCATGTGGCAGTCGGCACACGACACGCCGCTGCGCGCGTGGATGCCTTGGCTCCACAATTCAAACTCCGGGTGTTGAGCCTTCAGCACTGGTGCCGCTGTGTCGGGATGCTCCCAATCTTGATGGCCGACCTCGTCGTAGTACGACTCAATCTGCTCGACCAACAGTCCGTTTTGCCACGGATACGTCACCAGCTTGCCAGGCCCCTTGAAGTAGTATTCGACGTGGCACTGACCGCACACAAAACTCCTCATTTCCTGCCGAGTCGCGAGGGCGTTGACGTCGTACTCCTTCTCGCGAGAACTCTTCCGCCACAGCTCGAGGCTGGGCATGTGCGGATACTTCGCGTCACTGCGAGCCAGATCGCGCATCGCGTTGATGAATCCCGGTCGAGTGACTCGCAATTGCAGCGTGTTTGGATCGTGGCAGTCGAGGCAACTGACCGGGTGCTTGACCATGCCGCGCGCCTCACTTATCGGCATCGCACACACCAACTCGAAACCGCGCATCACGTCACCGTTACCTGCCTCCCGATAAGCCGGGATGATCGACGAGTGGCAATGCAAGCAGGCTCCCGACTGCTTGAACTTGTGAACTCGCTCGGTCTCATCCTGATCCGAAAGCATGTAGGCGTGCCCGCGCTCCTCGCGGTAGTCGATGCTGAACGCGTAACCGGCGAAGATGCGCCGCCAGCGCGGATCATCATCCAGTTTCGAGAACGCCTCGCTTCCGCCAAATCGAGTCCGATCGGTATCGACCGTCCGTTTGTAGCTGTCGTACTGGCGAGGAAAATTCTGCCCCCAGATCGCGGGATCAATCGTCTCTTCGCTGAGTTCCGCCAGCCGGACGAAGTGCTCACGAGCTTCCTCTTTTCGCTCGCCGATGTTCGAAATCAACGCGGCCAGCAAATATGTCACTCCCGCGGTGACTGCAATGAGAAAGCCGAAAATCAGGCGATTCGGCCGAGGCTGAGGGGCGGCAACTGACATGAGATTCCTTTGATTCTTGAAAACACTTCCAAGCGAGTCGCCAAACCCGCCTACCGCACCGGACCATGCCCAACCGTCGCGTGGCACCGGACACAATCCAGCGCCTGCGACTCCTTGGCAGAACCGTGATCGATCAATTCGCTGACGAGATCGCGATGACAGGCGATGCAGTTGTCTCGCAGGACTTTCGAGTTGCGCGGCTTGATCCGGATCGGCTCGTGAAAGCCCTGAAACGTGAATCCCTTCGAGTGCCAGAAGCCATTGTCCGCCTTCGTCAGATACTTGCCGACCAGATCGTGCGGCGTATGGCAGTCGTTGCAGGTAGCGAATGCGTGATGGCTCGCCTTTTGCCAGCCGTCGTACTGGTCGCGCATGATGTGACAATTGACGCACGCTCGCGGATCATTGCTGAGATACGACGTCCCTTCTCCATATTGGAAAGCAAAGGTGCCGACACCAGCCGGAATTCCCAGCAGCACGCAAACGCACGCCGCGAAACCATTCACTTTCGGAAAATGAGACGACATCGTGTCGAAGACTCCACGCCCGTAATCCAACTCTCGTTTCCAACTTTGCAACCGTCGTGCCAAGCCACGGACGCACTGGCACTCTGGTTGCAAGCAGCATCAACGTCACGAGCCACAAGGCGACCGCATGATCCAGATTTGCATTGATGGCCGCAACGTCTCGGCGACCGACGGGCAGACGATTCTCGAAGCCGCTTCGGCTGTCGGCATTGCGATACCGACGCTCTGCCATCACCCCGACCTGTCACCGGTGGGCTCGTGCCGAGTTTGCCTGGTTCACGCCGGCGGCGAACATCTCGTGCCAGCCTGCAAAACACTGGCCGAGGCCGGACAAACGATCCAGACCGACACACCACACATTCGAGAGGCTCGGCGGTTCGTGCTGGAGTTGTTGCTGCAGAATTATCGAGACGACATCGACCGGACCGAAAGCGGCGATTCCCCTTGGCGGTGTAGGTGTGGGACAAGGGAGATCGGGCCGCCGCGAAATTCTTCCTCGGCAACTCGCAGGCAGTCTATGGCTGGAAGGCCCGGTAACCATGACGGGCGGCGCCTCTCTGTTTCTCGGATCGCTCCGCAGCCGGATCGATGGCATCCTGTCGAAGCGTACGCGAAACGCATAACTTACAGCGGCGTGCCGACTTCTGAAGTTGGCGGCGACCAAGAGTCGTTACGAAAAGGGTTGGTTCAGGTGTACTTTTTCTCAGCCAGCTGAACAGCCGCAAATCAAGCGAAGAGATCCAAAAGCGGCTCGCCGGTGGAGAGTGGTCGAGTGAAGCCGTCCTTGCCGAGACGCAAGTCGAGCGGCACGCCAAGCGAGTGGAAGATCGTGGCGCCGAGATCTTGTGGGCGAACGGGTTTGTCTTTGACGTAGGCTCCGTGCTTGTCCGATTCGCCGTAGACGCGGCCGCCTCGAATGCCACCGCCAGCGATGAAGCTCGAATAGCAGCTTGGCCAGTGTTGTCGCCCGGGCGTGGCACCACCATTCTGGTTGATGTTCGGCGTGCGACCGAACTCGCCTGTGACGACCACCATCGTGCTTTCCAACATGCCGCGGTCGTGCAGATCGGTAATCAGCGCGGAGACACCTTCGTCGAGGCACGGCAGGCACCAGCCCATGCCATACGAACCATTCCCGAAGGCGTTGCCCATTCCCATCTCGCCACCGTGCATGTCCCAGCTTGAGGCGGGCGGACCGCCGCCGCCATTTGGAGACGGGCCGGTCCAGCCGTTGACGGTGACGAAGCCGACTCCCGATTCGATCAGGCGTCGCGCGAGCAACAGGTTCTGCCCCAGCGGATGCATGCCGTAGCGATCGCGCACCGACTGCGGTTCACGATGTAGTTCAAACGGCTCGCGTCCTTCCGAGCCGCTGGTCAGGTCGAACGCTCGCCCGTGAAGGTCTTGCCAGTCGTTCGTCGCGGGCTGATCGTGGACAGAACTCGCGATCGGATTCAAACCATCGAGCAACCGGCGTCGCTCGAGCATTCGTTCGGTCGGGACGGTCGCGATCAATTCGTCGGGAGCTTTGAAGTTCGGCATCGCCGGATGATTCGTGGCCGAGCCGACAAACAGCGGACTGTGCATCATGCCGAGATGCCCGCCGTTGCCGATGTTCACCGCGCAGAAAACCGGATCGCCCACGCATTTGATGAGCCAGACGTACGGCGCAATGCTTCGATCGTCTGGCCGAGCCTTCGACAAGATCGATCCAATATACGGGGCGTCAAGCGGGGCCTGCGCCTGTCCGCTCAGCAAATGATGCATCGCGTCGAAGTGGTTGCTGATGTTGCCGACGTGCGTCATCGACCGGATCAACGCGATATGTTCAGTCAGCTGCGCAAGCCGTGTGTGCATCTCGTTGATCTGCATTCCCGGTACGCGAGTCGGAATCGGCTGGTACGGTCCGCGAATCGTGTCGGGCGCATTGGGTTTCAAGTCCCATGTGTCGAGATGACTTGGTCCGCCACAACACAAAATGAAGATGCACGACTTTTTTGCAGCTCCTTTGCCCAGTCCGCGTTTCGGATCAACCCCCGCCGCAACCATGCCCGGTAATCCCAAGGGCAAGGTACTGAGTCCAGCCGCTTGCAGAACTTGGCGACGCGAAACTGGCGAGCGATTCATCGGGCATTTCCTTTTCGATCAGGTCAAACATAAACGGGAGACAATCCCCAGAATTGGCCGACCGCAGGCGAAAGTCTATCAAGGCTGCTTGACTGAGTCGCAGATCAATTGAAAGTACTCGGTGATTTTGTGGTCCTTGCCCGGGGCGAGGTCGGATTGTCGGATGACGACCAAATCAAGGCTCGGGACCACGAAGATGTTGTTGTCCCACTTGCCAAGCGCGGCGTACGCATCTTTCGGCACGTTGGGCCACCTGTTCATCGAGTTGTTCCACCACAAATAGCCGTAGGACTTGTTGAGCTCCTGCGACGGGGCAATCGATTCGCTCAGCCACGCGGCCGGAACAACTTGCTTGTCGTTCCACTTGCCGTGATGCAGCACCAGCAAACCGATCCGTCCGAGTGAGCGGGCCGTCGTATGGCAGCCCGAATACGGGATCGCGAGTCCTTCGCGGCGTTCCCAGGTCATTTCCTCCGCACGGATGCCGATCGGACGGAAGACGCGTTCGTTGAGGAACTCGTCGATCTGCTGACCGGTCGCTTTGTGAAACACCGGACTCAACAGCGCGAGTCCCGTGTTGTTGTAGTCCCATTTCGCGCCCGGTTCGTGATCCATCGGTGCCATCTTGACGGCGTAGGTAAAAAGGTCTTCGCGTTGTGGCACATTCGGGTCGTTGTGAACTCCCGACGTCATGCTGAGCAGCTGCTTGACCGTCACCGATTTCTTGCCTGCGGGAGCCGCGTCCGGAATATACTTGCCGACGGTGTGATCGAGCGCCAGTTTTCCATCGGCCATTGCCAGACCGGTCGCCATGCTGGAGAGCGATTTCGAAGTTGAATACGCAGCGAACTTCGACTGCCGAGTCGCGTCGCCGAAATACCACTCGGCAACAATGCGGCCGTGTCGAATCACGACACCCGATTTGCTGTTGTGCGACTCCAGCCAGGCCTTGGCCTTTTCGAGTCCTGCGGCATCCATGCCTTGGCTAGCCGCAGTTGCGACCTCCCATTCGACGCCGGGAAAAACACTTTGTGCGGCGACTCCACGAACGCAGAGCACAACCAACAACAACGACCATACAAACAGACGTGACATTTTGAGTTCTCCGATTACTTCGCTTCCCAAAGGTTCTTCAACGGCACGACGGCTCCGTTCTGGGCTTTGCTTTCCTCGGCGGCTTGCATCAGCGCAAAGATCTCCAGAGTTTCGGCGGGTTGGACGGGTACTTGGCCGGTCTTGAAGAACTTGGCGATCTCGGTGGCGAGCGGTTTGTAGCCAACATATTCGTCGTTCGTGGGAACGACGCCTTTGACCGGGACGCCGTGACCGTAGATTCCAGCCGTCGAAACTCCTTTGTCGCCGAAGACGGTCGCGCTGTATTTGACCGCTCCCTCTTTGATTCCGCGATATGTACCGACTCGGCCATCTTTCCAAGTGGCGGTAATCAACTCAGTCGTCGGAGTTGAGGCGCACGTCACGGAGACAACTCCCGGCCCACCCATGATCGTGTAGAGCGTTTCAAGGCTGTGCAGCGGTCGCCAGAATTGATCGGCTGGAGGAGCCTTCGGATCCCAGCCGCCGTAGACGTCACAGCCGATGACCTTGCCGACTTCCGGATGATTGACCATCCCGGCAAAGCCCGTGCTGTAGCGATGCTGCGAACTGCTCCAGCAGGGAGTTTTCGTTTCGGCAGCGAGTTTCATGATCGCGACCGCATCGTCCGGCGAGGACGCCAACGGTCGTCCGATGAACAGCTTTTTGCCAGCTCGCAGGACCGGTTCAGACTGCTTGCGATGCAACCGAGCGTCCAAGCTGAAGATCATCACGCAATCGACTTTCGCCAGCAGCGCGTCGAGCGAATCGACCCATTCGATCGGCGGTACTGCGTCCTTCGGGTCTTTAGGATTCTGATACATCTTCGAGAGTTGGTCTTTCCATTGTGCTCCCAGCTTCGCGCTGTCGGGATAGTCGTCGCTGCTGATCGGATAGGCGGCGACCACGCGCATTCCCTCGAAGACCCCTTCCGCGTGCGGCTTGTTGAGAAACTCCGTGTAAGCAACGGACCCGTAGTTATCGATACCCAAGATGCCGATCCGGATGAGGTCCGCGGCATCAGCTTGCCCGGGCAAACCGAAGATTCCCAAAGCGGCCAAGGTCACCATCGAGCAGAGTCGTCGAATCATGTGTAACTCCGGTTGTTGCAAGCGTCTGGATTGGAGCCAGTCGAAGTGGCGGGGATCGTCATGCGGAAAACGTTGAGAACCAGGTGGAACCGGCATTACGACCTACGGTTTCAGTTCAGCCGGCAACTCCTTCAATGGAGTCAGTTCCAGGATGTCGGTTTGATACCACTGCTGCTCATTGAGCGTCCCTTTGGTTCGATCGGCGAAGCGATAGCCGACAACCTTCGACGGGTAGCAGTGCCCTTCGTCGGTTTTCTTCCACTCGCTGAAAACGTGTCGCGTGTCGGTGTAGTCGATGGCGACCAAACGCTTCGCCTCCTTGTCGAACCAAAGGTCGATCGGTTCCTTGATGACTGCCGCGACTCGCAGTCCGAAGGCCGGCTTCTCGCCGATGGTCGTTTCGGGAATCACGGCGATCTTCGACTCCGGGTTAAGCAGAATCCGCAGGCTCCAGGCCCAACAGAGAACGCGGACTTTGTCTTTGTCCCGCTTGTTCTTCCCGATCCACCAGTCTCCACCGACCTGCACAACGGAGGTGCGGTTTTCCTTTTCATCCGCCGTGACTGGTGCCGCTGGTTTGTCGGTGATGAGCACTCGCTCACGAAAGCGAAACAACGTCAACAGCTTCTCCGCGCCACCAGCGGTGGCGACAACTTGCTCGACAAGCGGCTTCGCGTCGGTCTCAGCCGCACGAGAATTCAAAGTCAACATGAGCAGCGCGACCAAACTCCAACCAGTCATTCGCAGCATGATCACTTCCTTCAGGGCAACGGTTGAGCCAAACACGGTGGGGGAGTATTGCTCAGGACGGTCGTCTTTCCCACTCCAAGGGAATCCAGGCAGCGGGGGCGGCGAGGTTGAGACTCCCGAACTCCGGGTTCTCGGTTTGCCTCTTCGATGCGACGTTCTGTCGAGTGGCTACGACGCCGCGCGCGGAGGCGGCGGTGTTCCCTTCGCGAAGGACCAGTCGGCGGGTTGGTAGGTCACAGCCAATTGAGGTGTGTCCAGCCGTTGACTCTTCTCTGCGAGACTGTGCAGCGCGACATCGAGGATTCCGGTTGTCAGCAGTGTTCGTTCAACAGGATACGACGGCTGGCCGGAATGAATCATCTGCTCGACGGCCCGCAGCAAGTGCTCGAAGTGCCCGAACGGAACTCCGTCTTGTGGCATGAAGTTGACAGCGAATGGCTTTTCGTGGCCGCGCATCGAGACCGCGCAGGCGAACTCGTGCGAGAAGCCGGTTCCCATCGCGACGGTGGCCTTCGTGCCATCTCGGTAATCAATGAGATAAAAGACGGCATCCTTCGCGAGCTCTTTGGGGCGCGGCTGCTTGCCTTTGTACGGAGTTGGCGAGAACTCCACGAGCGCGTCGAACAGCGACTTGGACCACCGCCCTTCCTTCTCGGCTTGCCAGATGCCGTCTCCGGTGACCGATTGCACCGACTTCACGCCGGACTCGCCCCCTTTGCGACGTTCCATCAGGCACTGCAATCCTTCGAGCGAATGAAAGCCGTAAGATTCGAGGCCACCGTATCCCAGCGCGATGGCTTCGGTGATCTCGGAGCCAATCGGGATCGTGGCCGACGGATTCCGCCACATGACCGGCACCGACGACCCAGCCATGAACGGAATGCGCAATTCGCGAGCCGTGTCGAACATGTGCTTGGCATCGGCCCAGGCATACGCGAGGTGTTTGTCGCTGAAAACGGGAACGACTTTCTGGCAGCGTTTGAAGGTCGCCACGATCTCGTCGAAGAACCGCCGCCGAGGATACATCACCTGATCGGTCCCCGGCACGCTCGGATAAGTGCCGTGCTCGCCGATCGACAACACACCAGCGACCGCCAGCGAATTGGTCCCCAGCGTGAGCGCCTCGTCGATCGTCTTCGCGATCGTGAATCCATGTTTCTTCGCGAGCGGTTCGCTGAGATCGCCGTCCCCCTGTTGATCGACGAACATCGACGCGACTTTCAGGTCTGGGCCGAGTCCCCCCTCCTGAGTCCAGCCTTCGAGAATTTTGCCGATGATGACATCGGCGTGCGAATTCCGCCGATAAACCGTGACCACTGCCGCGATCGGCAATCTGGCTCGCGGCTTCTCGTCGGCGAACAGTCCGCGCGTGAGAGAACCATCGCAAAAAGTCAGTCCCGCAGAACCGAGCGACGTTTGCAAAAAGCGGCGACGTGTCAACGGTCGAAGCATGTGAATCTCCAGAAGCCAAACGAATCGTACAATCAAAACAAGTCGTCGATCACTTGTCCGTCGGGCAGAAGTGGGACCGGGCGGCCTTGCAGGTTATTGGCGTTCTGGCGTGGATCAATTCCAAGATGCTTGTAAAGCGTCGCAAGCCCTGCAGGCTCAGCGGATCGATCACGCGGCGAGTGTACCGGCCGTCGTCAATGGTCGGAATCGGTCGTTGCTCAATTCCCACTCGAATCTGGTGTTCACTCGCGGTCGAATTGCGACTGATTGCAAGCATTTGATCCAACCCATAATCTCGCTGGCGACTAGTCAGGCTGGCCGTTCGGTAAAACTCCCGACCTCATTGCCAGACGCCCATGCCGACACTCAACGGGCGAAAGGACTTTTTCTTCAATGTCGAAATTTGTGGAAATCGGTGGCGTGCGATTGTTTCTGTCCGAACCGGACCCGACCAACGGGCAGTGGATCGGCCAAGGGGAAGTCCTTAAGCAATTGCTAGCCTGTTGGCTCGTCGTCGACGATGTCGACCTGCCGTTAACACCTCGACTAGTCGGGGCACCCGGTATCGGCAAGACGACGTTGGCGATCGCAGGGGCTCGCGTGCGGAAACAGCCGCTTTACATCTATCAATGTACCGCGGACACACGGCCGGAGGATTTACTGGTCACTCCCGTTCTCGCAGAGAGCGGCAAGATCGTTTACCACGCATCGACGCTCGTCACGGCAATGCTCACCGGAGGGATCTGCGTGCTCGACGAAGGGAACCGCATGAACGAAAAGTCGTGGGCGAGCCTCGCCGCGCTGCTCGACCATCGCCGGTATGTCGAATCAATCGTCGCTGGCATCACGATTCCAGCGCATCGAGACTTCCGCTGCGCGATCACCATGAACGACGATGAATCGACTTTTGAGATCCCCGACTACATTCTCAGCCGGTTGCAGCCGACACTGGAACTAAGCCACCCAGCTCGCGAGGACGAACTAGCGATTCTGAAATATCACCTGCCGTTCGCCGACGACGAGATGCTTAACCTGACCGTCGAGTTCTTGCAGCAGGCACACGAGTTGAAGCTCGACTTCTCGACGCGCGACGGGATCAACGTACTGCGATATGCCATCAAACGAGCCGCTCAAGATTCGACACATCCGTTGAGCAAGGACGTCGCCTGGCGCGAGAGTTTGCATCGCTGTTTGGGGGAAGAAGCTCTCGACTTGAAAGAGTTGGCCGAACGTAAACGCTCGACGCTGGGAGGCAATGTCGTCCCGATGGGTCTGGGCGATTTCTTCTTCTCGCCCGACGATCCGTTGCACCCGGACTATGAAGACGATGAAGAGGATGATGAGGATGACGAGTAGTGCGGGTCAGTACCGTCCATCGAAACCAGCGTGCTCGTCAGTGCCGAATGTTGCTTCGGATTTAGCACTGGGATTGAAATCGTCGCACGGGATCGCGAGTTCGAGCCGCACAACGGCATTCTGCGAAGCCCCGGAACGGCTGTTGTCATGTTTGTGGAGCAAGGCATGGGCTCGCATGAGTGGGATGGCGGCGAATCGCCTGAAAGGCCGTTTCAGTAACCAGTTATTCCGATTCTGCCGAAATTGACAGGGACCAAAGTCAGCCTACGACCGCTGCGAGATTTGTGATCCTTACGGCTTGCCCGACCGCTTTCATTGGCTTGCTGAGAGAAAACATTGAGGCTGAATTCCGCTTTCGATTTGCCTCGGACAATGTGCGAAATTGCCGAAAACTCGGCATTGCCACCGGTCGATTGCTGACTAGGCTCCTTCAACCGTCCCGCGGCGCAAAAAACTCGTGGGCGGAATTCGCACTCAAGGCTCCAAGCCGCCCATCGGAGTAAAAACATGTTGTTCCACCACTGGTCTCGATTGATGCAGTCCGATCGCATTCGTCGATCGCGCCGTTCGCTGGACGTCACTGCGGCAGAAGTCTTGGAACGCCGGGTCGTTCCGACCGTCCTTGCTCCTTCCGGAACCTCGTTTCTAACGATTCAGATCACCGGCGATGAAAGTGTTGCGGTCTTAGACGATGGAAGCGGGAACCTGGTAGTCACGGTGAATGGTGTGGATCGATTCTACGACGGAGTCACCGACAATGACGGAGATGGAAACGCCGACGCGAGAATCAACCTGAACGCTGTGCAGACGCTGACGATTAAAGCCACCAGCAGCAGTATCACGGCGAACAACGAAATCGACCTGCGCGGCATTTCGGAGGATGGTCCCTGGCTGCTTCTGTCGGGTGTGACGGTCCAGGCAGGTGGTGGCAACGACACCGTGTTCGGTTCGGACCTGACGACGTTCAATCAAGTTGTCTATGGCGGCCGGGGCGATGATGTGCTCATCGGCGGAGCCGGCAACGACGTCCTCAATGGCGGGGACGGAAACGATTCGCTTGTTGGTCAAGCCGGCGATGATGCCCTGCTCGGTGGTGCCGGGAACGACGTTCTGGGCGCGCAAATCATCGAAGATGGATCGGCTGCCGGAGATTATACGGAAGACGGCAACGACAACATTAAAGGCCAGATCGGCAATGACTCTGTCGATGCGGGATCGGGCAATGACCGTCTGGATGGAGGCGACGGAAACGACACGTTGACTGCCGGCGAAGGCAACGACTTTGTCACTGCGGGCAAGGGTGACGATGTCGTGCAAGGAGACAACGCATCGCCGGACGTCGGCGACGGCAACGACACTCTCAATGGTGACGCCGGTAACGATCTGATCTCCGGCTCGTACGGAGACGACTTGATCAACGGCGGAGATGGAGACGACATCATTGGCGGTGGGCCAGAAGAGGATGATGCAGAGAATTTACTTTCTGATAACGACACGATCAGCGGCGGCAATGGCAAGGACAAGTTGACAGGCGGTGCTGGAAACGATTTCGTGAACGGAAACGCGGGAAATGACACCGTCCTGGGGGGCAATGGCGACGACTCTCTGTTGGGTGGAGCCGGAAATGACATCGTCGCTGGCCAAGCCGGCATCGATACCGTGAAAGGACAGGGTGGCTCCGACGTCTTGCTCGGTGGCAGCGGTTCCGACGTTGAGGGTATTGAACCGGGAGAGAATCCCGGCGACGTGGTCATCGGTGCCGAGAGCGAAATCAACGAAGAGTACTCGCTGTATGACGGCTGGAAGGCTCTGGTCACCTAGTTTCGCGAGTCACCAATCTCAACATCGTAAGGGGCAGGCAGCTTCGCCTGTCCCTTTTTTATTTTTGCGGCGGACCAGCGATCCGCAAAACTGGCCCGACTGACAGAATCCAGACAGCAAAGTTCATTCGTTCGCACCGCCCAACGGGATAGACGGCGTCCGTTCACTTCACTTCGAACCGGCATCGCCGAATCTGCTCGTTGCTGGTAATCGCCATACGAGTTTTGGCGACCATCATCTAACGCAGTGCAAGGAAGAATCATGCTGATTTCGAGTTGACTTCGTGGTTGGTCGTCGTTCGCACGTCGTGTGCGACCGTTGGCATATTCTTCTGAAACCCTTGAACCGCGCATGGTTCTCTCCATCGAAGTGACCGAGGAAGCGGATTTCGTCGTCTCCTTGTCCGCGGCCGATAACGTCACGATCGGGGTTAATGACGACCGCTACGTATTGATTGATGACATCTACCAAGAGATGCTCGCGGAAGAAGTCGCCACTCTTGAGGTCAACGCAAGCGGCCTCTTCAAGAACAAGATCAACCTCAGCGGTGTGGACAGCAGATTCTCGCAGTTATCGGGTGATGACTGGATTTACAGCGGCAAAGACAACGATTCCCCCCTTGACGACATCGGCAACGACGACATTCAGGGTGGCCTCGGCAACGACGCTTGGGCTGGTCAGGAGGGGCTTGATTTGCGGGATGGCCAGACTGACACAGATATTGTGGTGCTCGGGGACGGCGATGGCACCGACCAAAGAAAATCCATCATCGGATCCTCCAGTGAGATCGAGGAGCACTTCGGCGTTGACGATCGTCAAACCCGCGACAGCACTTTGGCCCGGGAAAATGGGCCTAATTCCCTCAATCAAATCCCCCTCGCCTCGTTGGTCATATTTTGGCTAACGTCCCGCATTCTGAGGTCGTGGAGATTGTGTACCTCGATCTAACTCTTTGACTCTGTTTGATTGCGAGCGGCCAAGGATGGCCTCCGTTCCGGCTCTTAAGCCAACCGACACACTGGTGCATCAACTCGGCCGAGCGATCGTGGAAGCGATCAGCGCCGTTGGGGATCTCGTGTTATTTGGCGGACAAATCGTGCGTCAGATTTTCAACCGACTGCCCCGAAGCAGCGTCGTCGTTCAGTCGTTTTACGAAGTCGGTGTCCGCAGCATTCCGGTCGTGGCGGTGACAGGACTCTTCATCGGCATGGTCTTGGCCGTACAGGCGTATGACCAGTTTCATTTCCTGCACATGGAGTCGAAACTGGGGGCAGCAATCAACGCCTCGCTAGTTCGTGAACTGGGGCCAACTCTGGCAGCAACCATGCTGGCCGGTCGAGTCGGTTCGGCGATGGCCGCAGAACTCGGCACGATGCGCGTCACCGAACAGATTGACGCGCTGCGAGCACTTGGAGCGAACCCGATTCAATATCTTGTCGTCCCCCGTTTTCTCGCCTGCTTTCTGCTGATCCCGCTGCTGACGGCGATCGCCGACACGGTCGGAATCTTTGGCGGCTGGGCCATCGGTACGCAGGTCTTGAAGATCGACAGCTTTTATTGGTGGCTGCACTCGAAGCAATTTATCGCGATCTACGATGTCGAGTGCGGATTAATGAAGAGCTTTTTCTACGGCGGAGCAATTGCACTCATCTCGTGTTATCAGGGCTTTCATTGTGGGGCCGGCGCCGAAGGTGTCGGCCAAGCCTCGACTCGCTCCTTCGTCTGGTCATTCGTGGCGATTCTCGTGCTCGATTTCTTTCTGGGCGTCTTCCAGTCCTGGCTGTACTACTTTTTGTGGCCCGATCCTGTCTCTCTGTTTTGATCACAATGGCCAACGATTTCGCACAACTTGACTTCAATTCGCTGGCGCTCGACGAGCCAGTGATCGAACTGCGCCGGTTGTCGCGCTCGTTCGGATCGCATCCGGTCTTGCGCGACATTTCAATGTCGGTGCAGCGAGGTGAAACGCTGGCGGTGATCGGCGAGTCTGGCTGCGGCAAGAGTGTCCTGTTGAAGCTGATCATCGGCATGCTCGATCCGACCGATGGCGACGTGAACTGGTTTGGAAGATCGCTCACGCAACGACGCGAGTCGGAAATCCACCGAGACCGACTCCGTTTCGGGTATCTGTTTCAAAGTGCAGCCTTGTTCGACAGCCTCACCGTGTTTGAGAACATCGCCTTCGGCCTGCGACAGAACACGGACATGACTGAATCTCAGATCAGGCAAGTCGTTCACGATCGGCTGAAGGATGTCGGGCTGACGCTCACCATCGCCAGCAAGAAACCGGCAGAGCTGTCCGGAGGCATGAAGAAGCGAGTCGGATTGGCTCGCGCGCTGGCGCTCAGCCCGGAGATCGTTCTGTACGACGAGCCAACCACCGGACTCGACCCGATTATGACAGACATTATCAACGAACTGATCCTGCGAACACGCGAGCGCCAGCCGGTTTCCAGCATCGTTGTCACGCACGAGATGTCCACCGTTCGCAAAGTGGCCGACCGCGTCGTGATGTTGTACCCGCTCAATCGGCTTCGGCCGGAGGAACCTCAAATCGTTTTCGCCGGCACCGCCGAAGAAGCATTCTCCACTACTGATCCGCGAGTCTCCCAATTCGTCCACGGCCAAGCCCGCGAACGACTGTTAGAACTCGCAGCCGCCTGACTCCAACCATGTCTGACCGCCAACTTCAATTTCGAGTGGGACTCTTTGTGATGGTCGCCTTTGGGCTGATCACACTGATGGTGTTTCAATTTGGCGAGCTGACATCGTTGTGGCAGAAGTCGTATCAACTGGCGGTGCACTTCGAGTCAGCTTCCGGAATTCACGCCGGTTCGCCCGTCAAGATGAGCGGCCTGACGATTGGCGAAGTTCGTGAAGTCGCGTTGGACGAATCTCGCGGCGGCGTCGGCGTGATCCTCGACATTCAAGAACGCTATCTGCTGCGTGCCGACGCGAAAGCGATCCTCGCGACGTCACTACTCGGCGATTCCGTGATCGAATTCACCCCGGGCACAAAGTCGCAACGCCTGCAGCCAGGCACGCTGCTCGAAGGCCAAACGCCCCTTGATCCGCTGTCGATCGTCACGCGGCTGGACTCTAAGTTGTCCGTTTCGATGACCTCGTTCGAGCAAACCAGCGCCGAGTGGCGCAAGGTCGCCGAGAACATCAACGGACTCGTCGACACAAATCGCGGCAACCTCAACGAAGTCGTCGAGCGTGCCGCCAACGCACTGCACGAGTTCACGATCACGATGCAGGAAGCGAAACAGACGCTGCAAGCCACCAACAAAGTCTTCGCCGATCCGCAGACTCAAGAAAGCTTGCGACAGACACTCGCCGCGTTGCCCAAGCTGGCAAATGAAACCCAACAGACCATCATGCTGGCTCGCCGCACACTCGAATCGGCTCAAAAGAATTTTGACAACTTGCAGGACGTGACCGACCCGTTGGCAAAGTCCGCCGGCCCGCTCATGGCCAAACTCAATCGCTCGCTGACGAACCTTGATTCGCTTTCCACCGAGTTGGCGGCGCTGTCAAAACTGGCTGCGAGCGAAGATGGTTCGCTGCGAAAGATCGCGACCGATCCAGAGCTGTACCGCAACCTTAATCGTTCCGCGGAATCGTTGGCGATCTTGCTCAACAACCTGGAGCCGGTCGTCCGTGACGTACACATCTTCACCGACAAAGTCGCGCGGCACCCCGAACTGCTGGGCGTCAGCGGCGCCATCCGGGGCAGCAGCGGCATCAAAGAGCCGAAAGACTCCGAACCGCGACGACTGCCCGCCGATGAAACCAAGACAGCCTCTCCCGCTCCGAAACGAACACCTGAGAAGAACAACCTCACAGGAACAAAGATGCTGAGGTGACACATGAAACTTGAAATTCGAAACTCGAAACTCGAATTCCGATCTTTGCTGCCCGAACCTTCGTGTTTCGGGGATCGGACTTGCGGTTTTGTATTCACAATTCTGGCAATCCTGACTCTTGGCTTGTTGCCTGGGTGCGTGCATCGACGATTGACCATCAATTCGAATCCGCCTGGGGCGCGAGTCTTGCTCGATGGCAACGAAGTGGGCGAGACCCCGACATCGGTGGACTTCACACACTACGGCACACGCGAAATCGTGCTGCAGAAGGACGGCTATGACACGCTTAAGACCATGCAGGCCGTGCCTCCCCCGTGGTATCAGATTCCGCCGCTCGACTTTTTCGCCGACAATCTATTGCCGTACCAACTCACGAATCGGCACGAGTACAGTTACCAATTGCAACCCAGTCCGACAGTTCCCTCTACTCAGGGACTACGCGAGCGAGCCAACAGCATGCGTTCCGAAGCCCACGCCGGGCCATAACTCGTTCGCTGCGGGCTTGCTTTACTTGACTTTGACCACGGATAAGATGACTCCCGCTTTACGGTGAGTCCTTTCGGCGATAACCAGCAATCGCGGGCCTCAATCATCAGAGGAATCCCCCATGCGTTGGGAGCAGAAAGTCCAATGTGCGTCGCTCAGCGATGTGGGCTTTCGGCGGCGCAACAACCAAGACTCCCACGCCACGATGTTCAGTCCCGACGCCGAGACGTTTCAGATACGCGGGCATCTTTTCATCGTGGCGGATGGCATGGGAGGCCACGCGTTCGGTGAACTGGCCAGTCAAATCGCCGTCGAAACCATTCCGCACGTGTATTTCAAGAATCGCTCGGACGACATCTCGACGGCGCTCAACGCCGCGATTCTGGCCGCTAACACCGCAGTCAACGAGAAGGGTTCCCAGAACTCTGACTTCAACCGCATGGGCACGACGTGCGTTGCTCTGGCGCTGGGGCCAAAAGGGGCGGTCGTCGGACACGTCGGCGACAGCCGGCTGTATCGCATTCGCAACAACCAGATCGATCAACTGACGTTTGACCACAGCTTGGAATGGGAACTGATCCGGCATGGCCACATGAAGGTGAACGGCCAATCGCTGCCCGAGATCAAGCACGTCATCACACGCTCGATTGGTCCGGAACCGGACGTCGAACCGGAAGTCGGAGGCCCCTTCCCGGTCTGGGCGGGTGACACGTTCTTACTGTGCTCGGACGGATTGTCGGGTCTGGTCAAGGATGCCGAAATCGGGGCGATCGCCAAACATCTGCCACCCTCCGACGCCTGTCAGTTGCTCGTGAACCTCTCGAACCAGCGCGGCGGTCCCGACAACATCACAGTCATCATCGCTGAAGTCGGTCCACTTCCCGAAGGGGTCGCACTGCAACCCGATGAGATTCCGGTGCAAGCTTCGGAATCCGATCCGCTTGATTGGCTCTGCCTGGGAGGACTCGGAGCCTTCACTCTGACATTTGCTTTCGGTGTCCTGTTCTTTGTGCAGCAAGAGGCGGAACGCAGTCACGGCATCGTACTCTCGGTGCTCTCGCTGTTTGCGTTCGCACTCATCTTCGTGTTCTGGAGGCGTCATGCCCGTTCGCGAATTTCCGACACGCCCACACCTGTGGTCTCGACCGTGCTTTCGAAAGCCTGCCGCACCGCTTCTGCCAAATTGACCGCAGATTTGCTGGCCGCGCTGGCCAAGACGGAATCCGACATGCAGCAGACTGCCGCCACCGAACAATGGCCGCTCGACACGGCTGCTCAAGAAACTGCCGGCGCCGCCGCCAAAGAAGCCCTCAACAAGAAACAATGGCCGGCCGCTCTCAAGGAATTCGCCAAGTCGATCGACCTGCTGATGACCGCCTGGAAACAACACCGCAAGATCGTGGCCGTTCGCGACGGCGAGGCCAAGGCCGCGAAAGAAAAAGAAGCGCAATCGTAGTGCGGATGCCAACGTCGAAACGCATGCAGCCCCGGACGTCAACTTGCGCTGCAAGCAACTCGCAACTTCACCAGTCGACAGCAACAACGAAAGCTGGAGACCAAAACATGGAACCTTCGCTCTGACGTTGAGTCAGGCTCGTTTCCCGAGGCTCATGCAAGCGTCTTCTTCACGACCACGCCGCGAACTCCCGTGATGCGTTCCTCCAAACCCTTGTAGAAGAACGTCAGGCGTTCGTGATCGAGCCCCATGAGGTGCAGAATCGTGGCGTGCAAGTCGGAGACGTGGCACGGTTCATCCACAGCGGCGAAGCCAAGTTCATCTGTCGAGCCGATCGCTTGGCCGCCGCGCACGCCGGCTCCGGCCAGCCACATCGAGAAGCCATGCCAGTCGTGATCGCGGCCCGGTTTGTCAACTCCCTCGCTGGTCGGAGTGCGGCCGAATTCGCCGCCCCAGACGAGTAGCGTTTCGTCCCACAGCCCACGTTGCTTGAGGTCCGTCATCAACGCGCCGATCGGTTGATCGGTCTCGCCTGCGTGGATCGTATGGTTGCTGATGCAGTTGTTGTGGCCGTCCCAAGTATCTTCGATGTGCCCGCCGCCGGAGTACAACTGGATGAACCGCACTCCCCGCTCGATCAGCCGCCGAGCGATCAGGCACTTGCGTCCAAAGTCCGCCGTGCGAGCGTCGTCGAGGCCGTACATTTCCTGCGTCGCGCGCGACTCCTGCGTGAGATCGACGACCTCGGCCGCCGTCGTCTGCATCCGATAAGCCAACTCGTAGGACAAGATGCGAGCCACCAACTCCGATTCGCGCGGCTTCGTGGCGAGATGTTCGCGGTTGAGTTCGCTGAGCAAGTCCAACGACCGGCGTTGCGTCCGCTCGGAAACGCCCGCTGGTGTCGCGAGGTCCAACAGCGGCGATCCCTGGCTGCGAAACAGTGTCCCTTGATACGCCGCCGGCATGAACCCGCCCGTCCAATTCGAGGCGCTGCCGATCGGCCCGCCGCGCGGATCGGTCATCACCACGAAACTCGGCAAGTTCGCGTTCTCGGTCCCCAGACCGTAACTCAGCCACGCACCCAGGCTCGGTTTGCCGATGAGCACACTGCCCGTGTTCATCTGCAAGCACCCCGACGCATGCGCCGCCGTGTCCGAATGCATCGACCGAATCACGCAAATGTCATCCGCATGCTTCGCGGTTTGCGGAAAAAGACTGCTGATCGGCAGCCCACTCTCGCCGTGCTGCCGAAACGGAAAGGGTGACTTCATCAAATACCCAATCGGTCGCCCATTTGACCCCACCTTCGCCTTCCCGGAGTACGCCGTCCCGTGAAATTTTTCCAACATTGGCTTTGGATCAAATGTGTCAACCTGCGACGGAGCTCCATTCATAAATAGAAACACGCAATGCTTTGCTCCTCCAAAATGCGGAGCCTTCGGAGCCAGCGGATGCATTCCCAACTCGGAGCGTGTCGCCTCATTCGCGTCAGCGTCCGTTGCAAAGAATCCCTGCCGCGACAAGAGGTCAATCAATCCGAGGCCGGCGAAACCACCACCGACTTCCCACAAAAACTCCCTCCGAGTGCGCCCACAGGAAGTCATATTGCGAATAAAACGATGAAGCATGGACAGTCCCTTTTCGCCGCGATCGCAGGAATTACTTCTTGTTGAGCCAATCCAAAGTGAACGTCACGAATGTCAGGCGATTGTAATTCTCACGTTCATAGAGCAAGCCGATGCGGCCATCTTTCAGGCGGGTGAGACAACAATAGCCTGAGGGGCCGGGATCAATCCGTTTGCTGGTGGGCCAGCTGCGGCCTTCGTCGTAGCTGACGCGGACGGTCATTTGCTTTCGCTGGGACGGATGGTCGGGATTTGCGAACAACAGCATGCTGAGCTGGGAGCCGGTCGGCCATGAGTAGCGAATCAGGCTCGCCTGACACGTTGGCTCGATGAGCGATTCGTCGCGAGCGGGTTCGGTCCAGGTCAGTCCATCATCACGGCTGCGGCTGATCAGGCGGCGGCCGGCAAGTTCGGGCTTCTTGCCGGATCGAGCCCAGTGGTTGCGCATGTTGATGAGCAGCTCGGAACCGTCACCGGCGACGGTCTCGACGAGTTGGCATTCGTTGGTATGCAGTCCGACAGTTCCGCCGAGCTTCCAAGTTTCGCCGTGGTCGTCGCTGTAAATGATGTGCGACGAGCTAGGGCCGCTGCGGTCGGGAGTCTCACGATGATTCGCCGGCAAGATGAGCCGCCCGCGATGCGGGCCGCGTTCCAGTGCGATGCCGATGCCTGGTCCCATCGCGTACCAGCCCCAGCCCGGTTTTGACGTTGAGTCGGTGATGTCACGAACTTTGGACCACGTCGCGCCGTCGTCGTCGCTGTGAGTCAGCAGCACTCGGCCGTTCTTGCGATTCATCGACAGAAAGATTCGGCCCGTCGCCGGATCAATCACCGGACAAGGATTGCCAACCGTGATAATAGCATCGCCGCCCTCTTCGTGGACGAGTTGCAGCTTCTGCCATGTCTGGCCGCTGTCAGTACTGCGACGCAAGACAAGATCATTGTCGCCGTCATCGCTGAGCGATGTTTTACGTCCTTCGCAAAACGCAAGCAGCGTGCCGGACTTCGTGGTGAGCAGAGAGGGAATGCGATACGCGAAGTAACCTTCGGTGCCGGCGACGAAGACTTCGACCGAACTCGGTTCGGCGGCCGAAACGAACGATCGGCTGAAGGCCAGAACACAGGCGATGAAAATCGTTCCGCGAGACATTTCGTGATTCCTTCCTTCGACCGGCATTCGTCAAGGAACGCCCGTTCGGCTCGTCGCGCGGCGCGATGACGGCTACGAAATCAGGCCCGCAATCGGTTGGCCGTGGTAGATGTGGTGCGGGCGGTTGAGTTCGTCGTGCCACGCGGCAGTCTCGGGGATGCCTAGAGCGTGATAGATCGTCGCTGCCATGTCTTCGGGCTTCTGCGGATTGCTGGCGGGATAGGCGGCGATCTTGTCGGATGAACCGATGGCGGTGCCGCCACAGACTCCGCCGCCGGCGAAGAAGACGCTTTGCACCGCACCCCAGTGATCGCGGCCCGCTTGATGGTACGACTCGGGCAACAGCGACAGCTTCGGAGTCCGGCCGAACTCGCCCGCCATGACGACCAGCGTGTTGTCGAGCAAACCGCTCGCGTGCAAATCGTCGAGCATCGCACACAACGCGCGGTCCGTCGGCGGAAAAAGTTTGTCCTTGAGCCGATGGAAAATCTCGCCGTGCGTGTCCCAGGTCTCATTGCTCCCGAGGTTGACCTGCACGAGATTGACTCCCGATTCGACCAACCGATAGGCCATCAGAAGCGACCAGCCATAGCTGTTGCGGCCATAACGGATTTGAGTCGCTTCGTCCGCGTTCGTGACGTCGAACGCGCGGCGGACATCGCGTGACGCCAGCAGCGAGATCGCGGACTGCCGATGATCGTCGTAGCTCTGCCCGGCGGCCGATCGTTCCAACGCGCTGCGTTGTTGATCAAATTCACGCAACAGATTGACGCGGCTGTTGACTCGATTCAAGTTGAGATCCGGGGACAGCGCGATGTTCGGAGCCTGATAGATTCGCGCATCGGATTCTTTGGGAGCCTTCTTGGTTTCGTTGGCGAACGTGAATTCGGGATACGCTCCGCGCCAGAACGGATTGCCGTACGGCGACGCCTCGATAAAGAACGGATCGCGATGCCGGCCCATCAATCCACCGTACGCTCCGGGCATCACGCCACCTGACCAATGCACGAGTCGTTCCGGCAACACGATCGCCGGCGGCAGATTGTCGCTGCGACGGGGAACCTGATCGCCGACAATCGACGCGATGCTCGGCCAGTCGGACGGGCGCGGCTTGCGGTCGCCGACAAATCCCGGCGATGTGACGCTGCGGCCCGTCAGCATGAAATAATGGCCGAGCGTGTGCTCGTTGGTCGGGTGCGTCAACGAGCGAACGACGGCCCAGCGGTTACTTTGTTTCGCCAGTCCTGGCAAGTGCTCGCAGATGTCCAGGCCCGGCGTCTTCGTAGAGATCGGATTGAACTCACCGCGCACCTCGGCCGGAGCGTCCGGCTTCAAATCGAAACTGTCATGCTGCGAGAGGCCACCGGAAAGAAAGATGTAAATGCAGGACTTCGCTTTGCCGTGGGGAGTCGCGGTGGCAGCACTCGCGGTTCTCAGTCCGGCCAGATGATTCATTCCCAAGCCCAGCAACCCGACCGCTCCTGCCTGCACGGCGGCCCGTCGCGAAAGGTTTGGATGTCGCAGGTTCATCGGGACAGTCTCCGCGGAAGTCACCGGCAGATGGGGCTTGATTCGAAGATCGGCTGATCGCTCAGCGGGACATCAGTTTCATCAACGGGCGACGATTCGACAAGCCGGAATCCCCGCCGGACACCTCACAACGAACTCACTTGGCAGGAATGGCAATCATGTCGATCGTCAGCGATCTTTCCGCGAGCCCCACTCCGAGCACCTGCGCCTTCGACGCCGCCGGTGGTCGAGCGGGATCGTAGAACTTCGGACGCAGTTCATTGAGCTTCACACTCGCGTCGTTGTCGCTGACGTAATACGTCGCCTTGGCGAGATGTCGCAGGTCGCTGCCGCTCGCCTTGAGGATCTCCTGCAACTGAGCAAACACGTCGTTGACCTGCCCCGCTCCGTCAGCCCCCTCCTTCGCGAACAAACCAGAGATAAAGATCGTGCGCGGATCGTTGACTCGCACGACCCGGCAGAAGACGGGAGAGGCGGTCATGCCTGGCGGGGTGATGAACTCCAGAGGCTCGCGCGGTGGCAACTTCTGACCCGCGACTTCGGCATCGTAGATCTGCTTTGCGGTCGGCAGGTCAGGGACGATCAATTCAATTTCAATCGGCAGCGACGATTGCCATTCCACGAACACGCACGGCGGACTCGAGTTTCCGAACGCTTTCGCAATCGCCTCCTGAACCTCCTTCACGTCAGACATCGGCGTCAGAAAACACTTGGCCTGAGCCACATAATCATGCGCGAGGCCGAGATGATCGAGCGTGGCTTTGAGGCTCGCGAGTGTTTTGGTGGTCGCCTCGCCCAGCGTCTGTCCTTTCTCGGCCTGTCCTGAAATGTAGAGTCGCGGCGCGTTCCCGATTGACGTCACTTGAGCGAACGGCCGCTGACCCGGCAGGTGGCTGACATGTAAACGGCCAAAGCCCGGTCCTTCGCGATGTCTCGCGACACTCACGGCGTCGATCGCCACCAACGCCTCCGAGTGCGGCAAGCGGGACTGCACGAAACTCACCGCGGGTCGCACTCCCATCGGGAAACGCTTCGCCAGCACGCCGCGCACTGCGGTCGCGACGTCCGCGCTCGTCACAGCCACATTGAGCTTCACAGCGCGGCTCAGGTCCGACTCCAACAGCTTCAACGCAGCCTCCAAGTGTCCCAAAACCGCCGTCGTTTGTGATTCGGCGTCTCGACCAGTGACCTCCCCCTGCGCCGAAACTGGCAGGAACTGAGCCGTGTAAACCAGCACGCCTCTATCAACCAGCACGGCCTGCGCGGCCCCCGTTCGCGGATCGTTGCCAATCGAACGTCGTCCTTCATCCGCTGACACGACGACACGCGACAGCATCAGAGCCAGACAAACCACTGCGACAAATCGCATGATGATCCTTTCAAGACAGTTGCTCCGGCCGATCGCCGTGAGCCGTTGGCAGAAAGCCGATTTCAGTGTTCGGACTTGTAAAGAGGATCGGGATGACAGCCGACAGCTTTCAGCCCACAGTCATCAGGCAGACAAAAGTCACTGGGCTTTCTTTTTCCCGCGCGGCTGTGTGAGCGGTCCAGCCATCGGCGGCGTCTCGAAGAACTGCCTGTCGCCGGTGACACGCGGGTCGTTGGTGCGAGTCAATTCCGACATCAGTTTTTGATTCAACTCGGCTCGCACCGATTCGTACTTGGGATCCGCCGCGACGTTGTGAATTTGATGCGGATCGTCGGCGATGACGAACAGTTGCTCGCGCGGGCGTTTGGCAAAGGCAAGGTCGTAAAACGGTTTCCATTCAGGATCGTTGCGGTGCTTGATCAGCCACGCCTTGGTCGGGCTGGAGTCCATGTCCGAGAGCGTGACGCGGGTGTTGTTGGCGAGCGTCACCGCATTCGGTTCGTCATTCTCGCCAAGCTTGTAGGGATTGCCCATCGGCCAGCGATCCGGCTCGAAATTGATGATGTAATGAAAATCCTTCGTGCGGATCGCTCGCTGCGGGTAGGGAAGGAATCCTTCGCGAGCATCTTCGACATGCCGTTCGCGTCCCATGAGTGCGAAGCTGCGCTGCGGATCGACTTGGCCCGACTTTTCGGATCGCAACACTGGCACGAGGCTGCGGGCGGTCATCACTTCGGGGGGCTTGATGCCCGCGATCTCTAAAAACGTTGGCGCGAGATCCGGCAGGCCGACGAAATCCTCGAGCACTCGGCCTCCCTTCGTGCCGGCTCCGCGAATCGCCAGCGTCACGTTCGTGCCGAAGTCATAGAGATTGCACTTACCGTGCGTGAATCCCGGCGGGCCGTGATCGCCGCTGACGGCAACCAGTGTGTTGTCGAGTTCGCCCATCTCCTCCAGCTTCTTCAACAGCAAACCGATCGCGTGATCGAACGCTTGAATCTCGCCAAAGTAATCGGCGATGTCCTCGCGCACTTCAGGCACATCGGGCAGAAACTTGGGCAACTTCCCTTGGAGCGAATCCGGTTCGATCCCCCACAACGCTTTGCCGGAGCCGCGCTCCCACATGCGATGCACATTGGTGGGACCGAACCAGTAACAAAACGGTTGATCGGGCTTACGATCCGCGAGGAACGCCTCGAAGTTACCGGTCACGTCGCGATACAGCTCGGCCTTGGCCTCTTCGAGCGGCTGACCCTTATTGACCATCTGCGTGCAGTTCTCTGAGAAATTGTTGAACTTGCTCCCCGCTTTCTCGTAGGCGAATCGGTCGCCGCCGAAGGGTGCGTCGTTCGGTTGGCCGGGGCTCCAAACTTTGTATGTCTGCCCGATGTGATAACCGGCGTCATTCAGCAGCAGCGGAAAGCTGGGAATCTTCGAGTCCCAAACGGCCCCTTGCAGAATCGCTGCTCGGCCTGTGCGCCAGAAATATTGTCCCGATAGCAGAGAGCTTCTGCACGGAGTACACGAAGGCGCGTTGACGTACGCTCGGCGAAAGAGCACGCCCTCGCGCGCGATGCGGTCGATGTTTGGCGTCTTGATGGCATCGTTGATCGAGCCGGCTCCTTCGACCGCCGCGAAAATGCTGGCATAGCGACCCCAGTCATCGGCGAACGCAAACAGGATATTGGGCCGCTTGGATTCGGCGGCTGGAGCTGAGCGAGACGGCACAATTGCCGCCGCAAGAGCACACGCCAACACGACACACCGCATCAATCGCCAACCCATTGTCGAATGCGAACCTGCGGACATTGCAGAACCTCCAAAGTCGTTGCTTTCCTTCGCGATCGTCGCCAAGAAATCAGCCTACTTCTTCTTGGCCTTCTTTTTCGAAGGTGCCTGTTCGCCGGATGATTTCTTGTCAGCGGGCAGATCGCGGGTGGCCAGTTCACGAAACTCGTTCGTCACCTTTGTCCAAAGCCGGTCCAATTCGCTGACCTTTTCCGGCATCTTCTCAGCGAGGTTATTGGACTCCGCTCGGTCTTTGCCGAGATCATACAATTCCCAAGCGGCGGTTTCGGCTGTCGGCTGATTGGCGGCGGCCACGAGTTTCCAATCACCCACCCGAATCGCTTTGTTGTTCTCGTGCAGCCACCAGAGGTATTCACGTGCGACGCTGCGATCCTTTGCGAAGGCGGGGACCAAACTTTTGCCTGGTGCGGGCGGGACCGGCTGATCTTCCCAGGTTTCGATCCGCTTCCCGCCCACCACATCGAGAATCGTGGGGACGAGGTCGATCAGATGCCCGGGATCATTCCGCAATTCGCCACGAGCCGCGATCCCCTTCGGCCAATGCGCGATCAGTGATGTCGAGATGCCGCCCTCATGCACCCAAGTCTTGTTGCGGCGGAACGGAGTATTCGCCGCGTTCGACCAGCCAGGACCGAGACACAAGTACGTCGGATCCGAACCGAGAGGAGCGGAGCGATCGTGACCGTTGCCTCGAACCATCAGTTCCGCACTCGCCCCGTTGTCTGAGCAGAAAAAGAGCAGCGTGTTGTCGAACGCCTGCATCGCTCGAAGCTGCTCGATCAGTCGGCCGATCTCGCGGTCCATGCGATCGACCATCGCGGCGTGCACTGCCATCTTCGCCGCTTGGAAGTCGCGCTGCTCGGCGTTGAGTTCGTCCCATGGCAATGGACGATTGATCTCGCCGGGACCGAGCTTCACCAGCGCATCGGGAAACGCATACGGCGGCCCGACCTCTCGTTCCGGCGCGGACAGGCCGCAGTTCAACAATCCCAGCCCCTTCTGGCGTTGCCAGCGAGCCTCTCGCGCGGCGGTCCAGCCGCCACGATATTTGTCGCCATATTTCGCGATGTCTTCCGCGAGCGCATGCAGCGGAAAGTGCGGCGATGTAAATGCGACATACGAAAAGAACGGCTGCCCGGCATGTTGCTTTGCGTGGTCTTGAAGGCACTTGATCGCGTGATCAGCGATCATTGTCGTGACATAGCTGGGGTGCTCTGGATCCACCGGCGGCAGCTTCTTGTCATCCTCGAAATGATTCTGCGGAGCGAAGAAGCTGTTGTGATCCTCCAAGCTGTACGAGCGATCGAAGCCTCCCGCCAAGCGCGGTCCATCCACATGCCACTTGCCCGAGTGATATGACCGGAAGCCCAGCGGTTTGAGCATCTCTGGCAGCAATCTGGCCCAGGCTGGCCGAGTCCCCTGCCCTCCCCCCTTGGGGCCGTCCGGCAGCGCATCGCGCCGCACCTGCTGAGCATAGTAGCCGGTCAGCAACGCCGCTCGCGAAGGCCAGCAGCGAGCGGTGTTGTAGAACTGCGTGAATCGCAGCCCATTCTTCGCCAGCCCATCAAGCACCGGCGTCTCGATCTCGCCGCCATAGCAACCAAGGTCCGAGAAGCCGAGGTCATCGGCGAGGATGACCACGACGTTGGGACGGGTTGGCTCGGCCGCCATGCCGGGGACCGACAACAAAACCAACACGGCGGCAACGAGCAGTTTCATGGCGTGATCTCGCAAAACGTAGACCGGTCACTCCGTGAGCGGACAATTCGAGTCACGGACTGACTCGGCTACTTTAGTGCTTGTAAACCTTATGCATCGGACGGCCAGAGAGAATTTGCTCTTTGCCCCAGGTGGTGACGTCGCGGAATGCCTGGCTTTGAATGAAACTCTTGAAAGCTTCTTCGTCGGACCACTCGCTGGTGATGAGGTACGACGCACCGTCGCTGACATCTTTCCACAACGTCGAATTCGTGTGGCCGGCGGCGGCACGCAAGGCACCGAGCACTCCCGCAAACTTGGTCTCGAAGTCCTGCTGCTTCCCTTCAATCACGTGATAGTTCATTCCGACAGTCACCATGTTGCACGCTCCTGTTGAGTCTTCCAAAAAGAAATCCGCGAGCCGGGTATCGACGCGCGGGCGGGATGTTATCGAGATCAGCGTTTCTCGCCACCGACACCGGGCCACCAGCCATCCAATGTCTGACGCAGCGCGGCAACGCGATCCGCTTGCGAGTCGGCGAGGTTTTTCGTTTCGTGCGGATCGACTTTGAGGTCGAACAACTCAACGACGCCATTGGGTTCGTTTCGCTCGGCCGGAACGATGAGCTTCCAATCGCCGCACACGAGCCAACGCCAACGCAAACTCGCCGCGGGATTCTGCAAGTCGGCCGAGTCGTGCGTGAAGCATTCGCCAAAGATGGTCTCTCGTTTCGCGACAGCCGCCTCGTCGAGCAGATTGAGTCCTGGCAGATCGCTCGGCCGCTTCACACCGACGGCATCGAGCACTGTCGGCAGAATGTCCAGCGAACTGATCGGCGCGTCGCTCATCTTCGGTGCGACCTTGGTCGGCCAGCGAATGAGGATCGGCGTCCGCAGGCCGCCGTCGTATTGCGACTGCTTCGACTTCGGAGCGTACTGTGGCTTGCCGGGGTTTTGGATCCAGCCGTTGTCGGTGACGTAGATCACGATCGTGTTATCGGCCAACTTCTGTTCTTCCAGATGATCGAGCAGTTGCCCGCAGGTCTCATCGAAGAACTCACACATCGCCCAGTAGCGTGCGACGTGCTCGGACTTCGCCAGCGATTGGTACTTCTCGAAGAGCCGCGCCGGCGGGTTGTGCGGCGTGTGCGGCAGCATCGGGGCGTACCAGATGAAGAACGGCTTTTCGTTTTTCCTGGCATCGCCAATGAAGTCGTAGATCGGCTGCATCGTCTTGCGGCCGATGTCGAGTCCCTCGTCGCCGTGGCGCTGCCCCTTCGTCATGCCGTGCGTGAAGCCGCCGCGTGTGAAGTCCCCTTGCCACCACTTGCCAGTTTGCAACGTCAGATACCCCGCGCTCGTCAGCAGCCGAGGCAATGTCGGCTGCGCGTCCATGAAGCGGCTCATCGTCTCACGACCGGCGGCGAACGTCTCTTTGTTTTTCGAACCCCCCGGCGGATCGTTGCTGGTGATCTTGTGCTGATGCGGATACTTGCCCGTGATGAGACTGGCGAGGCTCGGACAACAGAGCGAAGACGTCACATAGCCGCGCCGAAAGACGAGGCTCTCTTTCGCGAGGCGATCCAGTCGCGGCGTCTGAATGTGCGGATGCCCCATGAATCCGTAGTCGGTCCAGGCTTGATCGTCGGAAACGATCAACAAGACGTTCGGCGGTGCAGCGAACACGGGTGATACGATCGAACACATCAAGAACAAAAAACAAATCCAACGCAACATCGTCTTCTCCTTCAGACCTCTGAGTCCTCTGTGCTTCTGTGGTGCAAATGCAGTTCACCACAGAGACGCAGAGCAGACCATTACAAACGACTGCGACCCTGTTCACGGAGTCGTTTCACCAGCTTCTGCAACTCGGCGACTTTCTCCGGATGCTTGGTGACCAAGTTGTCCTGTTCGGCAACATCGTCGGCCAAATGGAAGAGTTGCCCGGCCTGAGCCGCTTTCGGATCTTTCTTGGATTGATCGGCTTGTCGACCTCCGCCGCCAGGTTGGATGAATTTCCAATCGCCGCTGCGGATCGCGAACGGGCCTTGCGTGCCGCCGGTGTGCGCGACGAAGTGGGGCCGCGGCGGTGAGTCGGTCTTCTCGCCAAGTAGCGTTGGCAGCACGTTGAAGCTGTCGACGGCCGCGTCGTTCGACAGAGTCACTCCTGTGAGTGCCGCGAACGTCGCGGTCATGTCGAGATGCGTGATAAGCGTGTTGTTGGTCGTCGCCGGTTGGATGCGTCCGGGCCAACGGGCGATGAACGGTACTCGATGTCCCCCCTCGAAGAGCGTTCCCTTCGTGCCGCGCAGCGGGGCATTCGGGTGGTAGTCAAACTTACCGACGTCCTCGTAGCCGTCATCCATCACGCCACCGTTGTCGCTGGTGAAGATCACCAGCGTGTTGTCCACCAATTTCAACCGATCAAGCGCGGACAAGACCTGGCCCACAGTGTCGTCGAGTTCGTGAATCGCGTCGCCCCGCGTACCGACGGGACTGGTCCCTTTGAATCGCGGATGCGGCACTCGCGGGACGTGAATGCCGTGTGTCGCGAGATACAGGAAGAACGGTTTTGACGAGTCCGCCTTCGATTGCCGTTCCACGAACGAAACCGCCTTCGCTGCGAACGTGTCGGCCATGTCTTCGTCCGTCCAGCGAGCCGCTTTGCCGCCGGTCATCCAGCCGATGCGGCCAACCCCTTTGATGATCGTGAAGTCGTGCCCATGTGTGTGCTTCAATTTGAGCAACTCGGGATTGTCTTTGCCTGTCGGCTCATTCCCGACCTTCATTTTGTAGTTCACCTGAATCGGATCGGCGGCATCGAGTCCCGCGACGCGATGATCTTCGACATAGACGCACGGCACGCGATCGCCAGTCGCCGGCATCAGGAAGGCGTAATCGAAGCCAATCTCCAGCGGTCCCGGTTTGAGTTCGCCGTTCCAATCGGGACCGTTCTCGCCGCCAAGTCCGAGATGCCACTTGCCGACGACACCCGTCGCATAGCCGGCTTGCTTGAGTACCGAAGCGATCGTCGTTGTCCCCGGCGGAATCAGCAGCGGCGCGTCGCCCGGTGCGATCCGTGATCCGGCCTCCTGCCTCCAGGCATATCGCCCGGTCAGCAGGGCCGAACGTGTCGGCGTGCAGGTCGAGGCCGGCGAGTGCGCGTCCAAGAACCGACAACCTTGCGACGCCAACCGGTCCAGATTCGGTGTCTTCGCGTGTTTGGCTCCGTAGCACGACAAGTCACCGTAGCCGATGTCATCAGCCATGATGAAAACGATGTTGGGGCGTTCGGCTGCCGAGACCGCACAGCACGTAGACAACAGCAGCAAACCAACGACAAGAGCGCGCATCGATGATTCCTTCCAAAACGAAAACGCTCGGCCAAGAGGGCCAAGCTACGGAGCACAGGCACGATCAAGATGCACATAGCCGCCATCGACGTGAATCAATTGGCCGGTCGTGTGGCTCGAACGAGGCGACAACAGGAACGCGACCATGTTGGCGATTTCCTCGCACGACGTCATGCGATGTCCCAGCGGAATTCGCGATTCGATCTGCTTTCTAGTTTCGTCAGGGGCGGTCACCGTCGAAAGCCACGAGGCGTACATCGGAGTCCAGCACTCAGCGACGATCACGGCGTTGACTCGGATGTCGTACTTGGCGAGTTCGACGGCCCATTCGCGAGTTAGCGCGTTTCGCCCACCGTTCGCGGCCGCGTAGGCCGATGTCCCCCCCTGCCCGGTCTCGGCCACCTTCGAACCAATGTTGACGATCGCGCCGCGCGACTTCTTCAGTTCCGGCAACGCGAAGTGCGCGAGTTCGTAGTAGTGAATCAGGTTCTTTCGCAGCGATGCGAGAAACCGTTCGGTATCGCCATGTTCAAGGTTCACGCCGTCATTGACCCCAGCGTTGTTGACCAACCCGTCGATGCGGCCGAACTTCGCGACCGTGGCTTCGACCGCGCGGCGACAGTCGTCCGTCTGAGACAACTCGGCTCGCACAGCGAAGACATTCCCTTCGCCGGCTTTCACGGAACTCACAACCTTTTCGTTGTCGGATTCGTTGCGGCCAATCACGACCGGAATCGCCCCTTCGGTCGCGAGCACGCGAACAATCCCCTCGCCGATTCCTTTGGCTCCGCCGCTCACCAGGATCACTTTGTCTTGCAAACCAAGATTCATGGATGGACTTTCTCGCCAGATGCAGCCGCCCCCTGACGGTCGCGGTGCAATTGGGGGTGTTGATCACTCGGCATTCAATCCGGCACTGACCCGAAACATGTGCCCGTCGGGATGACGCAAGTGAAATTCACGAACTCCCCACGGCTTGTTCGTCGGAGGATACGTCACCGTCATCCCGTTCGCGACCGCGCGAGCATGCAGTGCGTCGACCTCCGCGGCAGACTCCATCCACCATGACATCCACACGCCGTCAGTGGCATCATCGCCGGGAAACTTCGGAAAAATCGTCCCGCGCGAGCCTTGTCCGCCACAGCAAAGAAAAATCTCGGCCTTTCCCGAACAGACACTGCCAAAGCCCGCTGCTCCGTGCTCATTCGAATCCGCACCACCGCAGATCATGCCGCCGTCGTTCCAGCTGAACCCACGCTTCCAGCCGAGCGATTCAAACCACGCCATGCTCGCACCGACCCTCGAAACATTCAGGACGGGAGTCACACTTTGAACGCTCATAGTCGTGTTCCACTCAAGTAGGTTTGTGCCGCGAGCGAATACATCTTCGCAGCTTGGATGACCGCCTCGACGCCGACGCACTCGTTGGGACCGTGTGCAAGATTTAACCATCCGGGGCCGAAGCTGGGAATGGTCGGAATGCCGGCGACGGCGTGAAACTTCGACGCGTCGGTCCCTCCCGGAAATGCACTCAACTTTGGACGCCAGCCGAGTACGTGCTCGGCAGCGCCCAGCAGAGCAGCCACCAACGGATGCTCGGCTGAGACTTCCGTCGGCGGAGTCCAGTCCAGCGGCGGTTGTTCGAACTCCAGTTCGACGCGCAGATCGGGACTGTCTCGGCGGATCGCCGCCAGACAGCCTTCGAGATCCGCCTGGAGTTGTTCCCGCGTCATGCCCGGCAGCGTGCGAATGTCCGATTGAAACTCAGCCAACCCCGAACAGACTCCATACCCCACGCCCCCTTCAATTTTGACGCCGAGGTTGACGGTCGGCGCTGAACACAGCGGGTGTGGCTGGAAGGTGAGTCGCAGTTCACGACTCATCTGCGCGAGCACCTCGGCCAGTCGAACGTTCGCGTTGATCGACGGCAACCGGTCAGTCAGGCTGCTATGCATCTGCGATCCGTAAACTCGGATCGTGAAACACGAGATGCCACGCGACAGTAGATGCAGGAACTCGAATTCCGGTCCGCCGATTCCCGACGGCTCGCCCAACAAGGCCACGTCCGCGCGGAGTCCGTATTCTGTCGACAGAAATTCCGAACCGAACCGCATCGAGCGTTCTTCATCCGCGTTAATGACCAGCAGCACGTCCCCCGCCAAAGGAATCTCGCACTGCTTGAGAGCAGCGGTCGCATAAATCATTGCCGCGACCGCTCCTTTCATGTCGGTCGAACCCAAGCCAAACAATTTGCCGTCCCGAACTACCGGCTGAAACGGGTCTGTCTGCCAGTGAGTCGCATCTCCGACCGGCTTCGTGTCGCTGTGTCCGCACAGCATAAGGACCGGCCCCGGCTGCTGACCCCGCAAACGATAGATGACGTTCGGACGATGCGGTTCCTTCGCAGCGATCTGGACATCCACGAGACCCAAGCGTTTCATGTGGGCGAGCACGACTGCGACAACGGCCCGCTCGTCGCCCGGCAGATTCGGACTGGGAGTGGCAACCAATTCACCAACGAAGCGCAACAACTCGTCGCGTCGTTGTTCTAGCCATTGCAGTATCATCGGCTCTCACTCCTGCATTTCCGCCAAGGCCTTCGGCAATGCCGCCGCGATGATAACCAACGCGCGGCCGCACGAAACGCACACCGTTCGTTGAGTCGTCGGTCATTTTGATGAATCCTGGGCGGCACTCCCTGAGTCATCGCAGGACTTCGTTGGGGAACCGCAGAGTTTCACTCCCTGATCAGGGCGTGTCACCCTGGCGGGAATCGATTCGGCCCCACGACTGCTCGTTGACATGATCACGAACGAAGTGTGAGAATCACGCTCTGCTGACCGGTTCGTCCTGTTCTCAGATGAGGGAACAAGCCTCCATGCCGCTTGACGAATCTACCTCGAAGCTGCGGCGTCGCATGTTTTTGCGAATGGGCGGACTGTCGTCGCTCGGCTTGACGCTGCCGGAGTTGTTACGTCATCGACAAGCTGTGGGGGCGGAGAGCCGACCGGGGGCAAAGGCGAAGAGTTGCATTCTGCTCTACATGACTGGCGGCCCGGCTCAGCAAGAAACGTTTGACATGAAACCGGACGCACCCGAAGCGCCTCGCGGTGAGTTTAGCCCGATCTCGACCAGCGTGTCGGGAACTCAAATCTGCGAACTGCTGCCGCAACTCGCTTTGAATGCGCACCGCTTTGCGATCATTCGGTCGATGCACCACGACCAGACGTTTCACGGCGGCGGTGCACACTACAACCTGACGGGCTTTCCACATGCTCCGCGCGACCCAACCCCAGAGTTCTATCTCGATCGACGTGACTCGCCGTCGATCGGAAGTGTGATCCAGCAACTGCGTGGCTACCACTATGGACTGCCGGCAGCGGTGCAGCTCCCTTGGTGGGTTGGGCACGGGATGTTTGAACGCTTCGCCGGGCAAACGGCGGGCTTCTTGGGTGCTCAGCACGACCCGCTGCAAATCTTTTATCCGGAGAAGAAGGACTTGCCGGGGACTCTGCCGGCAGACTTTCGCTTGCCCGAGGGAGTCTCGACTCATCGCCTGTCTCGCCGACTGCGACTTCTCGATTCGATCAATCGTGAAACGTCGTCGGGCGGAAAGAGCGAGCGGCAATTCGCCAAGCATCAAGCCCAGGCGCTCGACGTCTTGAACTCTGGCAGTGCTTGGCGAGCCTTTACGATCGAAGACGAGAAGCCCACGACGATCGAACGCTACGGCGACAGTAAATTCGGCCGCAGTTGTCTGGTCGCACGAAGATTGATTGAGGCAGGCGTGAGTCTCGTCACCGTCGCTTGGCCCGGACATGAAAATCATTGGGACACGCACGGCGACCATTTTCGCATGATGCGAGAAACTCTGCTGCCACCGATGGATCGAGGTTTCTCCGCGTTGCTGGAAGATCTCGCCGACCGCGGAATGCTGGACGAGACGCTCGTCGCTTGGACCGGAGAATTCGGCCGCACACCCGCGATCAACGGCAACAAACCCGCCGGCCGCGATCATTGGCCCTGGGTCTACAGTTCCGTGCTGGCAGGCGGAGGTATCCGCGGCGGACAGGTCTACGGCAGCAGCGACGCGATCGCCGCTCACCCCAAAGACGATCCAGTCCACGCTCGCAACTTCGTGGCCACGATTTACCACGCCTTGGGATACGACCCGAGCACGACGGTGATCGACCTCACCGGTCAGCCACATCATGTGGTCCCCGAGAATCCCGTCACTACCTTGTTCTGACATCTCCACACAGGACAATTCTCCATGGCCCGCATTTCTCTTCGTTTGGTGGCATGGCTGCTCAGCCTGATCAGTGCGAGCGGCATCGCCGAAGAACGCTCGCCTGAACCGCTCTCTCCGACCGGCGGAGTCGTCAATCTTTTCAACGGCAGAGACCTTTCCGGTTTGTCGGCCTGGCTGAAGGACAGTCAGCGGGCCGACCCAAAGCAAGTCTTCACAGTTCATGATGGCATGATCCATGTTTCGGGCGAAGGACTCGGCTACCTGGCGACCGAGCACGAATACCGCGATTACCGCCTCGTCCTCGAATACCAGTGGGGCCAGCGAACCGACGGCGGCAAATACGTGCGGAACTCCGGAGTCCTGTTGCATGCCACCGGCCCCGATGGCAACGCGAAGAACGGTGCGTGGATGGCTTCGATTGAATGTCAGCTCGCTCAGGGCTGCGCGGGGGATCTGATCCCGATTCGCGGCAAGCTCAAAGACGAGGTCATCCCGGTATCGTTCAAAAGCGAAACGGTCCTCGGCTTGGACAAGCGTCCTCGCTGGAAAACCGGAGGCGATGTGATGACCTTCACCGGCCGGCAACTCTGGTGGTCGCGGCATGATCCCGACTTCAAAGAGTTGCTCGACACGCGCGGCAAGGACGATGTCGAAAGCTCACGCAACGAATGGACGAAAGTCGAATGCGTCTGCGAAGGGGACCGCATCACCGTCATCGTCAACGGCCACACGATCAACCATTGCTTCGAGACATTTCCGGCCGCTGGAAAAATCCTGCTGCAATGTGAGGGACACGAAATCTTCTTTCGCAAGTTTGAACTGCATCCACTGAAACGACCTTAGCTCGACGCGCCAGCGAGAGGCCCTTTCTCAAGGTTTGGCCACTCGCTCGCGCGTCGTGCTGGTTTTCCAGGAAACAAACCATGACGGCCGCGACACGAAGAGAGTTCCTTCAAGCCTCCACCTCGACCGCGATCGGAGCCACGTTGATCGCACAACTGGGCGACGCGCCGATGGCAACAGCCGCGAATGACAACATCCTGAAGATCGGCTTGATCGGCTGCGGCGGACGTGGCAGCGGCGCGGCGGCGCAGGCTCTCAAAGCGGACAAGAACGTCAAGCTCTGGGCCATGGCCGATGCCTTTGCCGATCGCCTGGATCTGAGTCTCAGCTCGCTGCAAAAGGACGAGTCACTGGCCCCCAAGATCGACGTGCCGCCTGAACGCCGGTTCGTCGGTTTCGATGGCTATCAGCAAGTGATCGCGTGTTGCGACGTCGTCCTGCTCTGCACGCCGCCGCACTTTCGGCCAATCCATTTGAAGGCAGCAGTCGATGCCGGCCGGCATGTCTTTGCAGAGAAACCTGTGGCCGTGGATGCTCCCGGAATTCGATCCGTGCTGGCGACCTGCGAACTCGCCAAGCAGAAGAAGTTGTCGGTCGTCTCTGGCTTGTGCCTGCGGTACGACTACGGTTTTCGCGAGACAATCCGTCGACTGCAGGCGGGCGACATCGGTGACATCACCACGCTGATCGCCAACGATTACCGCGGGCCAATCTGGGTCAAGCCGCGCGAGCCCGATTGGTCCGACATGACTTGGCAGATGCGGAACTGGTACTACTTCACTTGGCTGTCGGGGGATTTCAACGTCGAGCAGCACGTGCATCTTCTCGACGTCTGCTCGTGGATCATGCGCGACGCGAATCCGATTCAAGCGATCGCGATGGGGGGGCGACAGCAGCGCACCGGATCGGAGTTCGGCCACATCTACGACCACTTCTCCGTCGTCTACGAGTTCGCTGGCGGAGCGAAACTATTCAGCAATTGCCGTCAGCAAGTCGGCTGCAAGAACGACATCAGCGCTCAGGTCTTCGGGACCAAAGGGCGAGCCCAACTCTCCGAACGACGCAAAGGGATGCGAATCCAAACCACCAGCGAGTGGATTTACGATGGCCCCGAAAACCAGATGTATCAAACCGAGCACGATGAACTCTTTGCCAGCATTCGCAAGGGTGAGCCGATCAACAACGGCGAGTACATGGCTCGCAGTTCGTTGATTGCCATCATGGGACGCATGGCCGCGTACACCGGAAAAGTCATCACCTGGGAGATGGCGTTGAACTCGCAGGAGGATCTGTCGCCGCCACGCTACGACTGGAATGTCGAACTGCCCGTGCCCCCGATTGCCGTTCCCGGCCAAACAAAATTTGTTTGAGGAGTTGATCGTGTTCGACAGCATTTCCACAGATCGCATCGCTCGGCGTTCAATTCTCCAATTGGGAGTCGCCGGACTGATCAGCGCGTCGATGGCCCAGTTCGCCCGCGCTCAAACTGAGTCGCGCGATCCGGCGAAGTTTCAGATCGGCTGTATGACGCTGCCGTACAGCCAGTATCCGTTGGAACGGGCGCTCGCTGGTATCAAGTCGGCCGGCTTCCGCTTCGTCGCCTGGGGCACAACCCACAAAGAAACCGGCGACACGAAAGGTGTGCCGGTGATGCCGGCCGATGCTCCGCCATCGAAAGCGAAAGAACTCGGAGCACGCTGCCGCGACTTAGGACTCGAACCACTGATGATGTTCTCCGGAATTTACCCGGAGGCTCCGAAAGGGATCGAAGTGCTGACCGCTCGCATCCTGCAAGCGGAAGCGGCTGGCATCCCGCAAGTGCTGACCTTCGGGCACACCAGCGGACCGAATCGCCAAGTCTGGGTGGAACGATTTAAACAGCTCGGCCCGATTGCTCGCGATCACGGAGTGCTGATCGTCGTCAAGCAACATGGCGAAATCGGAGCCGTGACCGGCGAGATCGTTCGCGAAGTCTCTGATCCGAACATCCAGGTCAATTACGACGCGGGCAACGTCATGGACTACACTCGCGGCAAGGTCAACCCGCTCGATGACATCAAGACGTGCGCTCCCGCAATTCGCAGCTTCTGCATCAAAGACCATCGCATGTTTCCCGTCGATCAGGACTGCGGCCCTGGCCTGGGCGAGATCGACCACTACCGACTGCTTCATAACGTCGCATTCACCGGTCGGCCGATGCCGCTCTGCTGCGAAAACATTTCCGCGCCCAAACAGCGCGCAGCAAATCCGGAAGAGATTGACGCCCTAGGGAGGCGCGCTCGCGAGTTTCTGGAAACCGTGATCGCCGGGCTTCAGGCTTAACTTTGAATCACAGACTGCTGCGTTACGCACGTCGCAACATTTTCGCAGACAGCTCGTCATCGCAGTCGGACACTTTTGACTGCGGCAGCACGTCCAGCGCACTCGGGGGCGGAAGCGATTCGCGAACAATTCCGGAATCGGCATCGGTATCGGCAAATCTGATTTGCTTGCTCGACATGGTTTTATTTCTTGGCCGAGTTCTTGGCGACCCAATCGCCGATCGCGGTCAACACGTCGGGACTGATCGTCTCTTCGATGGTTCCGTATTCACTGAGCGATCCGGTCTGGCACGTTTGAAACAGATGATTGAGCGACGGAAACTCGCGCACTTCATGATGCTGATGGCCGCTGGCCTTCAAGGCCGCTTCGAGCGGTGGGCGGTTTTGGCTGGGAGCAACTTGCAAATCTCGTTCGCCGAACAGCGCCAACACCGGACAGCGCACCTTTGCAAGGTCTGCTCGCGGATCGTGCCGCAGGAATCGGCGGAACCACGGGGAGAGAACCCGCTTTACTTCGGCTTTCAATGCCGCATCGTTCGCCGCCACCGAGAGAACCGCGTCGGCGGGCAGCTTCTTTTTCCAATCGGCAAGGAACTGTTCGGTCTTGGCTTCCGCCGCGGCACGATCCGAATCTTCCTTGGCGGCAGCAAACAACCCCGCTTGTAGTTCACGATTCAGTTTAATGGCCCCATCCGTCGCGCCTGCCGCGCGAGAAATCAACTCCGCCTGCTTGAACAGCAATTCGTCACCGGGTACTGCCGTCGTGGCCATCAACACGATGAATGCCACTCGGTCGGATTTCGCTGCAACCTCGACCGCAATGTTGGCTCCTTCGCTGTGCCCCAACAATCCGATTCGCGTGCTGTCGATCTCGGTACGATTTCGAAGGAACTCAATTCCCGCCAGTGCATCTCCCACAAAGTCGTCGGTCGTTGCACCGGCAACCTCCCCCGTTGAACCGCCGACGCCGCGATCGTCCACTCGCAACACTGCAATTCCACGTCGACTCAGAAAATCCGCCAGCAACAAGAACGGCTTGTGGCCAAAGAGTTCTTCATCTCGGTTCTGCGATCCCGAGCCTGTGATCAGCAACATGGCGGGATGCGGCCCGTTCATCCGTGGCAACGTCAGCGTCCCTGCGAATTTCGCACCCCCTTCCGAGTTCTCGTAGCCGACCTCGACTTCGTCATATGGAAATGGCTTTTGGGGTTCCTGCGGTCGTCTTGGCGGTGCCAATTTGACTCCAGGTTTCAAGATCAATCGAAAAGATTGCCCCCCTTGTTTCCATTGGCCGGCAATCTCCTTTCCGTCTTCGCTCAACTTGCCCTCGAACACGCCGCCTAGTCGTTTCAACTCGAGCACGACCGAGTTCTTCTCCGTCTTGACTGTGTCAATCTTCAACCCCAAGGCGTTCTGATCGGGGCTATCCATCGTCGCCGCCCAGGTCGAATCTGGGTTCTTCTTCAGATCGAACACCAACCGTAACTTGATCGCGCCGGCATCCAGCGTCCCAGCCCAAACCCCCTCGAACTTCGGCCCTCCCGATGGCTCAGCACCCACGGCGCAAAGACTCAACAACGCCATCCACATCGCGCCTAAAAATAGCCGAATTCCAACACGAAAAATGGCAAACATGAAATTGGCTCCGATGCGGGCTAGGATTATTAGACACATCTCGAAATATTCATTTCGCCGCAAACAGTCAAATCTTGCCGCCATCCTCGCGGAATTATCCGGCTTAGTCACGGTCTACAGTCGGCGCAGACGCTTAGCGTCGTTCAACTCGTGGTAGCAATCCGGGAGATCGAACCGCGACAGGACTCCCGGCACAAATGATGACAGCGGCCACTTGTAGTCTTCGTCTTCGGCGATGCTGGAGTACGAGTCGAGCGAGTCCTTGAGCGTGACTTGCGTGACCGTCTTTGCGAGCACCGCAGCAAACAGTGCCGGCAGCGTGCCCCAACCTTTACCGACGAGATGAACTTCACGCTGGCCGATCGACGACAGCCAGTCGAGGACGCGCAGCACGTCGAACGTCTTCTGGCCAACATACGGGCGGTCGAGCATGATCGAGTGCGCCGCGTAGAAAAAGTCACTGCCGTATGGGCGAGCGAATTGATCCGCTCCGCAGGTGTCGGGACGGGATTCGCCGATGCCGCGAACGTCGAAAGCATAGAACGCGGCTCCCGGCTCGGCTGCGAGCAGTTCGCGGATCAGCGGTTCGTTAGTCAACTCTTCGTCGGCGGATTGATGAGCAACGTACAACACAGCTCGACCAACGTTGGTCGGCGGTCGCGAGTAATGCGGCTTGTCGCTGAGCATTGTGACGACGGCCAGCATATTCGGTTCGGTCTCTATGGCGTAGTGCGTCGCGTGGGGCTTCGGGTAGTTCCGTTTGATCGCTCGCAGGATGCGATACTCTGGAGGTGAGTCAGCCTGCGGAAACTTGAGCACCTCGCGAATTGCGGTTTTCAACTCGTCTTTGGCCAGGACCTCTCGACCGACGGATAGCTCGCGCGACTTCTCGCTGGTGAACGAGAAGACCGACCGCGACTTCAACTCGGCGACTTGGCCGTGCGGCGTACATGCGAGCGTTTCGTCCTTTTCGATACTTGGCTCTGGTTCGGATTCAATCGGTGTCAGGCCGACGGCGCGGTTGAAGAAGCGGTACATCGCCTCGCGGTTTTCGACCGAGTAACCGTGTTCGGTCGGGCCGACTTGCAACTGCAAGTTGTCCGGCGCGCCAAGCAGCGAGTAAATCCGCTTCAGTCGCAAATAAGCCTCGGTCGCGCCGCGGACATCAAAGTAATCCCGCTCCTTGGCCAGAATGATAATCGGCTTCGGAGCCATCGCGGCGAGGAAATCGCTGTGATCGAGGCCCTCGGCCAAGACTCGCGGCGGGCATTGTTCCGTGTCGGCGGGAAGTTCGTTTTCGAGATTGCGGCGAAACGTTGTAACGAAGCAACCGGGGGCGCCCATCGTCCAGCGGCGATCGAGCCCGCATAGCCAAGTCGTCATCGTGCCGCCGCCGGAGTTACCCGTGATACCCACATGCTTCGGATCGACGTCGTCACGGGACAACAAGTAATCGAGTGCGCGAATTCCATCCCAGGCCCGCCAAGCGCCGAAGAACTCGCCGACGAGAAACTGCTGGTTGCCTGCGTGCAGATGTTCAGCCACACCGATCCCGCGTTTTGGCTTAAGATGCTCGTCGACGTACTGCAATCGTTCCCCCTGCCCGATGGGATCGAAGATCAGACTGACGTAGCCGAGCTTGGCCAGCGTCTGTGCGAACGGCTGATACGCATCACCCGCTTTGCCGTTCGCCGAATGGCCGCAGGAGCCGATGACTCCGGGGAACGGTCCTTTGAGATTCTTTGGCACGTACACATTCGCCGTGACCAAGAAACCGGGCCGGCTCTCAAAGATCACGTTCTCGATGCGGTACTGCTCACGCTCGACAACCTTCGTCACGCGGGCGTTGAGCGGCGATCGCGCCGGTTCCGGCCCGAAGCAGCGGCGGATCTTTTCCTGGACCTTGCGGACGTAGGCTTCCGCATCGGCCTTCGTTTTGAGTGCAGCTTGCTCGGCAAGGATTCCCCCTTCGACCGCTCGCACTTGATCGACAAACCAATCCTGGACGACTCGCGAGAAGCGATTCAGCGGCGGTGAGACGGCCGCGCTGACGGACTTCGGCTCTTGAGCGAATCCCGATTCCGGCCAGGTGAGCGTGGACGAGCAGACGCTCCAAGCTCCCAGACCAACGACGTGAAGAAGCTCGCGACGCGAGAGGTCGCTTTGAAGCGAACGAGATTGATGAACCACAGCAGTCTCCTGGGAGATGGTTTCTTGGCTCGGCAGGATAATGGTCTGATCCAGTTTCGGATTCTCAGCCGCTTCGATCTGGGCACGGACTTTGCGACAGACGCGTTTCACCGCGCGCCACCGGCACGCGCATTTGAGACATTAGGGCATGTGCCGACATGCGTGCCTGCAGCGCGCAGTTAAACAATACGAGGCAATTCAAAGCCCTTGCGATGTTCGCGGCCAAGGAGTTTGTTGGCGGCCGGGTCATCGAACGATTCGGTTTCGGAATCCAGACGCAGCTTCTTGCCGGTGCGCCAGGCGATGTTGCCGGCGTGGCACATCAGCGAACTGACATGGCCAGAATAGATTTCCTGGTTGAGTGATTCGCGTTTGCGGCTGCGAATGGCGTCGAGGAAATTGCGGGTATGAACTTGTTGGGCTTGAGCCAGGCTGCTGCCCCCTTCTTTGATGACCTTGCCCGCTGCATCGTAGGCAATCCACTTCGAGTTGGTCAGCAGCATCCAACCGGTCTCGCCGTAGATGGCGGCTCCTTCGGTGGCGCCGAAAAGTTTCGGCCGGGACCACAGACGCATCTCGTATTGGATGATCTTGTCGGGGTACTCGTAGTTGACGAGCATCGTGTCGGGCCACTCTTGGTCGTCGTCTTTGAAGAAGAACTTTCCGCCGGCACACGACACCGACTGCGGCATCCCATCCAGCCCCATGACGGCGCGGCAGTAGTCGATGCGATGGACACCGTCGTTGCCCAGGTCGCCCGCGCCGTAATCGAAGAGCCAACGCCACGCGCCGCCAACGATCGATGCATTGAACGGCCGCTCGGCCACCGGGCCTTGCCAAATGTTGTAATCCAAACCGCTGGGGGGCGAGCCGTTCGGAGCCAGCCGCACTTCGCCGTTGCGATCTGTTTCCCACGCTTTGCCGTAAATCACTTTGCCCAGCCCGCCGCTCCGCACGAACTCCGTGGCTTCTCGCAGGAACGCCGCGCTGCGAATCTGCGTTCCGACTTGCACCATCCGATCGTGCTTGCGAGCGGCCGCGACCGCCGTCTTGCCTTCGATGATGTTGTGGCTTGCCGGCTTCTCGACATAAACGTCCTTGCCGGCCAAGCAACCATGAATCGTCAGCAGCGCGTGCCAATGATCCGGCGTCGCCACCATGAAGGCGTCGATCGACTTGTCGTCGAGCAAGTCTCGAAAATCATTGACCAGTTTCGGCATGACACCGGTTTTCTGCTTCATCTCGTCGCCGCGCTGTTTTCTGACCGGTTCGTTGACGTCGCACAGATGCGTGACCACGCAATCCGGCTCGGCCGCAAAGCTATGCATCACCGAGTTGCCTCGGCCACGAACACCAATGCAAGCCACGCTGATCTTGTCGTTGGCCGCCACCGCCCGATTGGCCGACGCGGTACTCGCTCCGATACCAATTCCCAATGCCGCCGTCTGTTTCAAAAACCTGCGACGAGTGTTTTCGGACATGTGGCTTCTCCTCAGCTTGTTGAAAGTTACCCTCTGCGCTGGTCGCGATAACTCGATCGACTCCGCACCCTCGCCTTGCACTGAAATTCGGGTCGTCCAAAGTCCCACAAGCTACGCCTGCAAGCAGAGTGGAGCGGCATCAGCCATAGCAGTTTAACAGCCCCTTGCGTTCAATTCAGCCACGCTTGCCTACGCCACCCTCATCGAACTGCTGAACCAGCCGCCTTGGAGCCGTGTTTCGCCATGCTTCGAGCAGTGCGTGTCGCACTGACAACTCTTTGGACTTGCGAAGTTGAACGATGGAGCATCCGCGCCGGCCCCACGCACCACTCGCCGGATGGAAGATGCCTGGTTCATCGCGGAGGAACACCGCTTGCTGCTCTGGCGTTAGCTTGACCATCCCCCAACCCTCTTTTGGTCCGAGTGTCGCGAACACCTTTCCGCCAACTCGAAAGTCAGGGTGCCCCATGTGCGACGCTTCTTGTGCTCCAGGAAGACGCAGCGCCAAGCTTCGAAACTTTTTGGCCGTCACAATCGCCTCCAATCGTCGTGTCGATATCGTTAACGCCAGAAAGTGTGATGAGAAGATCTTCGTGACCAGCCCGGACCGACAAGCGGACGAATCCGCATTTGTTGGAATCATCAACGACTCAATGAGTCACGATGAATGCGAGTTGCCCGTTCAACTTGATCCGCAGATTGAAACGGCAGCAGCATCGCTCGCATCACGAACTGGTAGCGTCGATTGAGTTCGACCTTGTCGATGAAGAACTGAAAATCCCACGCGGGATTTCCCTGTCCGCCGCCGCTGGGAGATTGAGTCAATCGCACACGGTCTTGCGAACGGAACATCTGAGCGTATGCCTGGCCGTGGCTGACTCCGAAGTACCAAGGCTCGACGAAGCGATGCTTGGATCGATTGAAGACCAGCGTCAGCGGGAAATCGCGATCGTGAGCGAAATCGCGGTTGTCGTCCGGGGCGAGATGCGTCGACAGCGTGCCGTGAGCGGGGGTGATACCGCGAATCCAGCGGGCCGCCGATTGCGGCATCCCTTCGTCGAAGCCGCGAAAATGAATGTCGAGCGATTCCGGCTGGTTGATGTAGCTGGCCCAGAACAGGCCGATGTAGCCATTCTTGAAGGTCGCTTGGCGCGGGATGCACTCGAAGGTCATCTCGATCGCGCCGTCGGCCAGCAACTGATAGCGGTGACAGCTTTCGAGTCCCCAGAATGGGGTCGGTGCTTGATGAAGCTCGGCGGTGAACTCGTCGATGACGCGTAGTTCCATCGGGACGTTGCGTGGCTCGAACAGAATCTTGCGGTCCTGCACCGTGCCGTCGTGAATATGTTCGAAGTTGAGACCCGACACGGCCGGGACGAAGTGATTCTCACGGCGTTTATCGGAAGTGAGCGATGCAACACCGCTGTAGCCAGCACGATGGCCCGGCAGTACGTCGTCGTTGACCTCGCGGTTATCGACGATGACCGCAGTGATGCCGGCTCGCTTGAGAATCTGATAGGGCTTCTCGGGAACGCGATAGCGGATTGACGGATCGCTAAGCGTCGTGAGCTTCGGCAGTTCATCCGCGCTGCCCGATCGCGAGACGAACACAATCAACACAACGCAGAGGCCGTGAGCAAGACGTGTCCTCATCACAAACTCCGAAGGTGAGTGATTGATCGACAACTTCGAATTCAAAGACTCAATTCGCAGGGCAGTGTCCTGATCCCAACATTGCCTCGCAAGCACATTCACTCCGCGACGGTTATCGATCGCTGCCTGCAGAGTGGATTGCTCGGCCGATCACGATACCATGTCCCCTTCGACTTGTTGGAGCGATTCCTGCAACGAAATTGGCAGCGAGGTTTCATGAGCGACAACACTGATCCCGTAGTCCGCACCGGTCGACGCGAGGCTCTGATCGTGGTCAGTATTTGGCTGACCGCTTTGACCTGGTCCGTCACCACGAGCTATCGGCTGGGTTACAACCATCCGGCCGAGTCGCCCGAAGAGATGAAGCTGATCTGGGGCTTTCCCGAATGGACGTTTTGGGGAGTGGCCGTGCCGTGGGTGGTGTGCGTCATTATCTCGTGGATCTTCGGAGTGATGTTCGTCCACGACGCGCACTTGGGTGAAGAACTGCCGGAAGAAACCGATGAACTCGGACTGGGGGGCTAACCGATGATGAAACTTCTCCCAGTCCTGTTGGCCGCGGACGACACCTCCAAGATGCCCAGTGTCGGCTACGGTGCGTTGATCGCGCTGGTGGTGTTCATCTTTGCAAGCCTGTGGATCGGCGCGCTGGCCAATCGAAAAACTCGCGAAGGCTCGTTCATGACCGGGTTCTTCCTGGGCAATCGGGGTTTGGGAGCCTGGGCTCTCGCGCTGACGGCGACCGTCCAAAGCGGTGGCACTTTCATGGGATTTCCGTCGCTGGTTTACACTCACGGCTGGATCGTCGCGCTCTGGATCGGTGGCTACGTCGTGGTGCCGATCACGGGCTTTGGGATCTTGGGCAAGCGACTCGCGCAGCTCAGCCGCCGGACAGAGGCGATCACTGTCCCCGATTTGTTTCGGACGCGATTCGGCAGTCCCACGCTGGGTCTCGTCGCGTCGTTGTTCATACTGCTGTATCTGTCCTTCATGATGTTCGCGCAGTTCAAAGCGGGTGCGATCGTGATGAAGACTGCCTGGCCGGGCTCCGGAGTGCTGGCGGTCAACGAGGACCAAAAGCCGTTCGCGCTTTCGGAACAATCTCTGACGTCCCTGAAGGAGGACAAAGTTCCGGACGCGGTGATTGACAAGCTCAAGCCGTTGGTCGGGCACGGATTTTCCACCGAGCGCGATCTGAATTCGCAGCTGAAGTCGCTGCTCACGGCCGATGAATTGACCGAGTCCAAGGACCGCATCGTCAAGCGGTCGAAGCAACTGGATCGCCTGTATCTGATTGGCTTGGCGATCTTCTCGCTGACGGTTGTGGCCTACACATTGATGGGTGGCTTTCTCGCCGCCGTGTGGACCGACATGTTCCAAAGCGTCCTGATGTTCTTCGGAGTGATGGTGCTGCTGTTCGCATCGTTGCATCAGGCAGGCGGCTTGGACAACGCGACGCGGACGGCTTTGAAGAACACGGGGCCAGGCTACGTTTATGGTCCCGGGTACGACGACAAGTTCGAAGGCCCGAAGGCCACTCCTAATGCGAAGCAGGCTCCGCGCATGGCGTACGACGAGGCTGTTCCTCGCGAGTTTCTGCCGCTTTCGTTGGCGCTGTCGTTCTTCTGCGTGTGGGTCTGGAGCGGCGTCGGCTCCCCCGCCAGCCTGGTCCGTCTGATGGCCAGCCAGAACACGGAGGTCATTCGGCGTTCGATCTATCTGCTGAGCGTCTACAACCTGGGGATTTACTTGCCGCTGATCGTGATCTGCATCTGCGGCCGAGCGTTGATCCCTGAACTGCCGGGCCAAACCGACGAGATCATCCCGCGCATGGCATTGCTGTCGACAAAGGAATGGCCGGGTGGTTCGCTGATCGCCGGCATGATTCTGGCCGCTCCGTTCGGAGCGGTAATGTCCACCGTCAGCTCGTATCTGGTCGTGCTGTCGTCGGGCTTGGTACGCGACATCTATCAACGCTTCATTCGTCCGCAGGCGACACCGGGAGAGCTTCGCAAAGCCGCGTACCTTTCGATGGTCTTCGTCGGAACCGTCGCGGTCGCGGTCAACATCAACCCGATCGCGTACCTGCAAGCGTTCATCGTTTTCAGTGCGACAGGCTCGGCCGCGACGTTTCTGATTCCCGCCGTGATGGCCTGCTACTGGCGACGAGCCACGGTCGCCGGAGCGTTCGCCAGCATGATTGGTGGAGCCTCGACGGTCCTCTCGCTGTACCTGATCGGCATCTTCGAAAAAATGCCCGAGCAACGCATCGGACAACTGACCGGATTCCGTCCATATTATCTGTGCGAAGTGGATCCGTTCTTGTGGGGCGTGCTGGTGTCCGGACTGTGTGGTGTAACTGTCAGCCTGCTGACAACACCTCCGGATCAAGCACTGCTTTCCAAAATGTTCGACAAAGAATCGACGACCTAGGCCGTCCATGCTCTGGCACAAACCGGAGGGGACTCGAACCGGAACCAGTCGCTGCCAACGATAGCCTCAAGGTCGCGAGAAATGGCTCGGGCGATTGATCGACGAATTGGACACCAACGACTGTAAGTCGCTAGGGCGATGCGCCGGCCAGAGCTTGCGAATGTTCACGCGAGCGGCAAAGTCGCCGTCAATGACTCTTGGATTCCGATGGGGGCCACGCATTTTCGCAGAAGATCGCTTCGATCCGCTCCAAAGGCATGCCGGCTCGGTACGAACGATCACTGCCCATGGCATCGTGTGCGTCCGCGACCGAGAAAATCCTAGCCATCAGCGGGATCTCTTCGCCTTCAAGTCGGTGGGGATAGCTACCACCGTCGAACGATTCGTGCTGACACCTGACGCCCGGCAAAACTCGTGCGAGGTTGGGCAACGCCGCCAGAATCAGACATCCAATTTCGAAGTGCTTCTTCGAAGCTCCAACAAAAACGTTCGACTCGGTTCCAGCAGATTAGCAGGCAGCCGATGATGAGGAAGGCCTCGTGGATATCGTCACGTTTTTCATAGCGGCCTGACAATCGACGTTGTTGGAAGAGTCCGGAGAAGACGCCTTTCACGATGAAAGGTGTTGCCCCAATCCGCTGGAGATGGTGTTGTCGCAGGGGTAGCCGATTTTCGGTTCGGCGTCGTACGCGCGATTTGCGAAGGCTTGATCTGGTCGGCGGCGACGGCCTCCGCCGAGACGTTGGATTGGCGGGATGGCGTCGATCAACGGGATCGACTGTTCGTAGCCGATTTTCGGTTCGGCGTCGTACACGCGATTTGCGAAGGCTTGATCTGGTCGGCGGCGACGGCCTCCGCCGAGACGTTGGATTGGCGGGATGGCGTCGATCAACGGGATCGACTGTTCGGAGTCATGCACGTTCGCGCCGGTCTGAATCAGCGGCAGGGCGTCCCTTCGGCAACGCACGCGACATGGCGTTTGGAGCTGTTCTTCGTGCGATCCGTGGGATTGGAGACAGTCTTCCCCCAAACAAATCGCTCGCACCGAGCACCGGCCACAACGGTTCTATCGGACGCAGCCTTTGTTGAGGCGGGGATCGATTCGAGAATCAGCGCAGCAAAAACCCCGACCACATTGCGAGGTCGGGGCTAAATTCGATTCAACAAACGACTCTGGTTGTGACAATCACTTCAACACTCGCTCGCGAATCCAGTCGGTGTGAAAGACTTGCCCACGTGGCTTGTCCGTTCGTTCGTAGGTGTGCGCACCGAAATAATCACGTTGTGCTTGCAGCAAGTTCGCCGGCAGCCGAGCCTGGCGATAGCCATCGTAATAGCTGAGAGCAGCACTGAAGACCGGGACGGGAAAACCCATCTGAACCGATGTCGAAATCACTCGTCGCCAACTGGGCTGAGCCTTCTCGACGGCGGCCTTGAAGAAATCATCGAGCAGCAAGTTCTCGAGTTTCGGGTTCTTGTCAAACGCCGCCTTGATGTCCCCGAGAAATCTCGACCGGATGATGCAGCCACCTCGCCACAACAACGCGATGTTGCCGTTGTTGAGCGTCCAACCAAACTCTTTGGCTGCCGCATCAAGTTGCACGTAGCCCTGCGCGTAGCTGCAAAGCTTCGAGGCATACAACGCCTGCCGAACATCCTCAATAAACTGTGGCTTGTCGCCGGTGAACTTCACGTCGCCCGGGCCTTTCAGCACCTGTGACGCTCGAACACGAGCGTCTTTCTGGGCCGACAAACAGCGCGCGTACACTGACTCAGTGATCAGTGTCGTCGGCACTCCCAAATCCAGAGCGTGCTGGCTCATCCACTTGCCAGTTCCTTTTTGCTGAGCGGTGTCGAGCAATTTGTCGACGAGATGTTCTCCGGTCTCGCGATCCTTCACCGAAAAAATGTCGCGAGTGATCTCGATGAGATAGCTTTCGAGTTCTCCTTCATTCCAGTTCTTGAAGACGTGGTACAACTCATCGTTGGTCAAGCCGAGCGCATTTTTCAGAATAAAATACGCCTCGCAGATGAGCTGCATGTCACCGTATTCGATGCCGTTGTGGACCATCTTGACGTAATGACCTGCCCCGGCTTCCCCAACCCAGTCACAGCAAGGAATATCGTTTTTGGGTCCGACCTTGGCCGAGATCTTCTGGAACACGTCCTTTACGAACGGCCAGGCTTCCACATGCCCACCCGGCATGATGCTCGGCCCCTTGAGCGCCCCTTCCTCACCTCCCGAAACGCCGGTTCCAATAAACCGAAGACCGGCGGCCTTCAGCTCTTCGTGGCGACGATTCGTGTCGCGAAAGTCGGAGTTACCGCCGTCAATGATGATGTCACCGGGGGAAAGCAGCGGGCGAAGCTGTTCAATCACGGCATCCACCGGGGAACCCGCCTTGACCATAATCATTACACGACGTGGAACCTTCAGATCGGCGACGAAACTCTCCACGGAGTGATAGCCACAAATTCGTTCGGCCGTTCCCGGGTGTACTTTGTCGACTGATTCGCCCTTCAATTTGTTGACGAATTCGTCGGTCGTGGACGTTGTCCGGTTGTAGACCCCGACTGAAAACCCGTGATTCGCCATGTTGAGAACGAGGTTCTGCCCCATCACAGCCAAACCGACCAAGCCAATCTCATTCTTTGACATTTCAAGCTTTCCGAGTCTTCAACCGTCACAAAAAGGGGCGCATTCGAACCGCTTACAGACAGCCTGCGCTCCCTGCGTTGTAAGCAAATTACGTGAACCGTGCAAAACAGTCGCACTCCGCCAATCCCGCACCGTTCGTAACCGTCGAGCCACCGGCTGCACAACAGGCAGGCTCAGACCTCGAACCTTCTTGGCTGGCGGGCTGGACCTTCCAAAAAAAAGTTCAAAATCCATTGTCTTTATCGTTGATTTTTGGAAATCGGCGATGGAATAATCCGTAACCACTCTGGTGTCGGCTAGGTTGAGATGTGGTGCGTCGTCAATTTCGGGATCGTTTTTCTTTCTCCCAACATCACTTCTTCATGGTAAATTAAGTTCTCTGGAGACCACAAAGTCTCAGTTCTGATACTCAAGTCTCGTTGTAGAATTCCGTCAAACGATGTTCGTTTGCGGTTGTTAGGAGGAGGGCAGACGTTTGGGTCATTGTTCATTTCTTGTTCCCACTTCTGTTTCCTGAATGGGTATTTTTTCAATTCTTTTCTAGGAGTCCTGCCATGATGAAACGACGCGGTTTTACCTTGATCGAGCTACTGGTGGTCATCGCGATCATCGCGGTGCTCATCGCTCTGCTGCTCCCTGCCGTACAGCAGGCGCGTGAAGCGGCTCGCCGATCCCAGTGCAAGA
>Ga0194128_10000970_pt1 | contig 50994 bp, 19 predicted proteins | sample TA2KigCa65mmetaG_FD_148650 | JGI IMG/M metagenome (GOLD analysis project Ga0194128, IMG submission 148650) | Freshwater microbial communities from Lake Tanganyika, Tanzania - TA2015037 Kigoma Deep Cast 65m | ecosystem: Environmental > Aquatic > Freshwater > Lake | place: Tanzania: Lake...
CGCGTAGCCGTTCTCCCAAGGGCTCCCCTTGGCGATGAACAGCGTCTTCACCATAGCTCGGTCAAGCCACCGAGTCACTTCCTGGGCCACGAACTCCGGGCCGCTATCGCTGCGAATGTGCTCCGGTGCACCGCGGACCGCGAACAGGTACTGCAGCACCTCCACCACGCGGCAGGCCGTGAAAGACCAGGCGACTTCGATCGGATTTGTTGTTGCAACGGTCTTACGTAGAAGTTCTGGAATCCCCAAGCGAACGACGGTCAGTGTTTCTTCCCATCCTTCTTCGAGGCTGGCCGCGGCGGCCGGGCTGATTTTCCGCAACCAGGCAATTGTTGCCCTGACGATCGTTCGCGCCTGTAATTCGTTCGTGCCGTGATACGCCTAGTTCAGGCGTCGCCGCAGTTCCTCATGATGCCTCTCCGGGAGATGAGCTTCGACATTGCGAAGCTTGTGAACCTGGCATCGCTGTATGCGCAAACTTACCCCACAATCGTTTTACGGCCGGCTGCAACGCCTTGGCACCGTCAAGCACGAAGAGCGTCGGAACGTCGGCTTTGACTCCCCGCTCCCGCAGGTCCTCGAGCAGCGCCGTCACAACCGGGGCATTCTCCGTTGCGCCCTGGCGCAAGCCAAGAATCCGTTTGTGCCGTCCGGTTCACCACCACAGTGCCGACATCGCCGAGCCATGCGCTAAGGAACCGGTTATGCGATCGATCCTGGTTTTCCCGCGGCGCCGCGGCCGGTGTCCGCCGCGCGGGCCGCAGACGATTTCCGCGCGATCAGCCGCCCGGGGCCGCCGCTGCTGCCGGCTTGGGCGGGTCGAATGTGACAAACGCCTGTCCGTTCGCCGCCCAGATGCGCACCACGCTGTCCTGGCCTCCCGCGACAAAGTACTTTCCATCTCCGGTCGCCGCCGCCGCGTAAACAAAATCGGTAGCGCCTCCCAGACCGACGACATTACCGCCATTCGCGGCGTTTTTCACCTGGACGGTCTTGTCGCCACTCGACGCCACCACGTTATCGGTTTCGGCCACGAACCGGATCGAGGTCACTTCCTTGCCAAACCCCTGGATGGTGCGCTGCTGGTCGCCTGTCCTTACGTCCCAGACTTTGATCGCCGAATCGGCACCGGCGCTGGCAAGAACTCGCCCGTCGGCCCGCCATGAAACTCCCAGGACATGATGCGTATGCCCTTCAAAGGAGCGGACAAACTTCCCGTCGGCCACTTGATGGATCTTTACAAATCGATCGGCACCGCAACTGGCAATCTGGCTTCCGTCCGGTGAGAATTCCAGTCCCAGCACTGTGTCGCTGTGGGGGTCTTTGAGCATCGAGACAAGCCCTCCATTCTCGACATTCCAGAACTTGATCTCGCCGGATCGCGAGGGCTCACCGCCCCCAGTAGCCAGAACTTTTCCGTCGGGGCTGAAATCGAGTGCCGTAACGCGGTCAACAAACGCTTCCGGGCTGTTGGGATTGCCGATCGTACGTTCAAACTTCCAATCCAATTGGGGCACCCAGGCGACAATCGCCTGGTTGGGCGACGCGGCGATCAACGTGCCATCGGGAAGATAGGCCAGCAGGTTGGTAACCCCACCCTGACCTTCGATGCGGTCGACGGCGGCGCCGGTTTCCGTATCCCAAGTGTGGATCAGTTGGTCGTCACCGCCCGTCGCGAACGTCAGGCCGTCGGGCGCGAGCGCGACGGCGCGCAGTGGCTTTTCACTTTCGGCCGCGAGTTTCTTTTGCGCTTCCAGTGCTGCGTCCGCCTGTTGGGACGCCTCCTCCATTTTCTTCAGTTCGGCTTCGAAACCTGGTACGACCTCGGTCGCCTTCTTGACCGTTTCCGCGGCCCGCTCCACAGCCCGTTGCGCCGCTTTAAAAGCGCGTTCGGCAGCCGAACGTTCGTCAACCGCTTTTTGCGCAACCGGCCCAACCTGTTTGACCTTCTGATCAGCCGCGGTGTGGTCGGCGGTGGCCTTGGTCAACGCTTCGTCGCCTTTTTTCTTGGCCTCCTCGGCCGCTATCTTGGCGGCTTCGGCGTCCGCGTTCGCTTTTTCCGCGATCGCTTTCGCATCGGCAGCCGCTTTGGCCTTCGCGTCGGCCTCGGCCTTGGCCGTTTCCGCCGCCTTCACGGCGTCGGCGAGTCCTTGATTGGTCGTATCTTTGGCGGCAGCTTCCTTGGCGGCAGCCAGTTTTTCGTCGGCCTGTTTGGCGGCCGCGGCCGTATCGGCGGCCAGTTTTACCGCCGCTTCCAATTCCGTCTTGGCTTTGGTGGCGGCCTCAGTCGCTTTGGGCAGCAGCTCATCGGCATTCTTTTTGGCAGTTTCCGCGGCCGTTTTCACGGTGACCGCGTCGGCCAGCGCCTTTTCCGCCGCTTCCTTATCGGCGATCGGCTGTTTCGACGCCTCGTCCTTCTTCTTGAATTCCTCCTCGGCCTTGGGCGCGGCCTCGTTCGCCTTCTTGGCGTTTTCCTCTTCCGCCATCTTGCGCTTGTTCGCTTCCTCGAGGTCCTTCTTCGAAGATTCGACGTTGCGTTTCGAGAGTGCGACCGTGCGCGTGCGGTCATTCAAGCGAATCTGCTCGCGGAAGTCTCCTTTCACCTCGGCCAACATCTTGCCGTCAGCGTAGCTCCAGGTCTTGGCGGTGTTGTTGGAACTGACCGAGACAAGTCGCTGGCCATCGCTACGCAGCGCAAGCGACTCGACCGGCGCTCCATGCGCCATTTGCCGGACGGCGTTCCCGGCCGCCACGTTCCAGACGCGCACCGTGCCGTCCTGGCTGGCCGACACGAGTTCCGCGCCCGCCGCCGCCGGTTGAAGACAAGTCACTGGCCCGCCATGTCCTGGAAACTCTTTGACGGGCTTGGGAGGTTCCGCAGGTTTCGGATTCGCCGTGATCGCCGCGAGATCCCAGAGTCGAATCGAGTTGTCGGCACCGCCGATCGCAACCAGCTTCTCCTCGCCCACGAACGCCACTGCGTTCAAAGGGGCGGGCGCTTCGATCTGACCGACGACCTGGCCATCGCCGAGGTTCCAGATCCGAAGTGTCTTGTCGGCGGATACGGACGCCAGTCGCATTCCATCGCTGGCGAACCGCAGGCCGGTGACCGGACCACCGTGGCCCTGCAGGACCTTCGTGATCTGCCCTGTAGCCAGGTCAAACAGCTTGATCTTGCCATTTTCCTCTCCGAAAGCGGCCGACTTGGAATCGGCCGATACCGCCATCGCGCGCGGCGGTGATTCCAGCCCGGAGAATTGCATCTTGCGCGTCGTGGGAATTCGCCGCCAGAGTTTGGTCTCGCGGAATCCTCCCGATGCCAGCAGGTCGCCGGCCGGGTTGAATTTCAGCGATTGCACGAGATCGAGATGAGCAACCCCAGGTTGCTTGTAGACTCCGCCTTCCAGAAGCGACGGATCGGTCAGACGGCCGATCTCACGTTTGCTCGGCAGATGATAGATAAAGATCTGGTTGGCGCGACCGGCCGCGGCGAACTGTCCATCGGCCGAGACGGCAACGGCCAAAATCGGATTCACGCCCGCCGGCAGCGGTTGCCAGGCTACGGGTCCCGCCGTTCCCAAAACCTCTCCCTTGGCTCCTTCGTCGATCCACTGCCGCAGCAGGCCGAGTTCCTCGGGCGTGAGGTTCTTGGCCTTGGCGGTGTTGCCCTTGGGTGGCATGACGGGGTCTTTGCGATGGCCAGCCAACTGGAAAATCAGACTCTCCGCCGACTTGCCGGCCACCACGGCAGCACCGGCCGTACCGCCCTTGAGAATCGTCTGCGGTGTTTCCAGGATCAGATCGTTTTCGTGGTCCGTCGTGCTGTGACAGGCAAGGCAATTCCTGCGCAGGATCGGCAGAATCTCCTTTTCAAAGTCGACCGGTTCGGGATGCTTGATGTCGGCAACCGCCAAAGGCATCCGATCTTCGGCGTTTAGCGGACGACCGGTTCCGGCGAATGCAACGATTACCAAAACAATCTTGATCGAATGTCGATTCATGTGCGATCTTCCCTCTAACTTTTGCATCGTGAGCCTGAGTGCATCTATTCCGCTTTTTCAATCTTCAGGGTAACGGGTAACGTTCCCTCGATATTCACGTTATTGAATTTTCCCTTTGCACGGACTGTACAAGCGTGGTCGCCGGGCGCGACGGCCTTATCGACGACAACTTCCAGCCTGGCGTCGGCCTGGGCACCGGGAACGCTCGTTTTTGCGGCGGTGATCGCCACGCCTTGGGGTGCCTCGAAGGTCACTTCGAGATCCTCCGCGAATCCGTACCGCCGTTCGATCTTCAGCGCCACTTCCCCTTTGGCCCCTTGTTTGACCGGCGCGACCGGCGCCGGTGAGGTCATTGCGATCGGCGTCGGAACAACGCGAATTTTTATCGGAGTCGACACGATCGCAAACGTCAGGTCCTTAGGCTGATTCGCCTGTTTGGTATCGTTCACGCGTTTATCGACTTCCTGTTTTTTCTGGTTCAGCAGATTCAATTTATCCTGGGCTTCCTTGGCCGCTTGTTCCGCTTTGACCTTGGCCTCCTCAGCCGCCTTCGCTTTGGCCTGCGCTTCGGCCAGGTTCTTGTCGGCGACCGCGGCCTGTTCGGCGGCGGACTTGGCGGCCGCGGCTGCTTCGTCCGCTGCTTTTTGAGCGGCGGCGGCCGCATCGGCCAGCGCCTGATTCGTCGTATCTTTGCCGGCCGCGTCTTTGGCAACCGCGAGCTTCTCCGCGGCGGCCTTCGACGCTTCCGCCGTTTGCTGGGCCGCCGTCGCCGCCGTGGTCTTCGCCTGTTCCGCCTGCTTCATTCCCGCCACCGACTCTTCAGCCGCTTTCACCGCCCCGTCTTTTGCCGCGGTGGTCTCCTTGAGTTTTGCGTCGGCCTGCGTCTGAAGCTGGCCCACCAGCTGCTGATCCTCTTCCGCCGATCGGATCGCATCCGGATTGCGAACGTGTTTGAATTTCGAGTCGCTACGCAAGGAAAACGTGTAGACACCAGGCTTGGTATTCTGATTGGCGATCGGTACCGCCAGGTTGGCCGTCGCCGTATTCGCATCCAGGTTCAATTCGCCCGGTTTGATTTCACCCGGCAAGCCGGATGCAACGAGTTTTACGGCCTCCTTATACTCGCCGCGGCGCGTCAAGTTGATCGGAATCGTGAGCGTACCGCCGAGCGACGTTTCCCATACCTTGTCTTCACTTTGCACCAGTGCCGGGTCGAGATCTTTGCCACAGACCGCCAGGATCAACTGTCGCGTGGCGCGGAATTCCGGTAGCTGCGCCTGCCGGTTTCCCGTTCCCCATACGCAGGCGCCGACCCGCGCTTGTCGCAACACTTCCCGTTCCCCGACTTTGGAACGCCCGACAATCCAGACCGGCCCCACCCACGATTCGGCGTTCTCCGTCGCCACCAGCACCAGTTGGACGCTGGTCGCGTCCGCCGCGGCGATCACCGAGGGTGCGGAAACGCCGTGGGGCAGTCCTTCCACACTCAACTGGACCTCGCCACGAAAATCGTCGCGACGATCGATCAGGACAGGAATCACCGAAGTACCACCACGCCGCACCACCGAGGCACCCAGCGGCGAGACCTGCGGATTGGGCGGCGACAACAGTGGCTGCGGAACCGCTACCAACCGGAAGTCGGGCGTCAGAGCCCGGATCACGACACGGTAAATGTAGCGCGAGTCGTTGCGCGCGCCACCGAACTGATCGCGTATGACCAGCCGGTAAACGCCATCCTCGGGAGCTGTAAACCGCACGGTTGGATCGTCCGTCGACGTATCGAAATCGGAGCCGATGCGGTTGTTGCGATCGCCCGGATCGTCGGCGGTCGCGATTTCGGATAGGGTCTCTTCGCCTTTTTCGTTCCTGATCACGCGCTGTACCTGCAGCAGCGGATCGCAGTTCAGGCCCAGTCGGTGCGCCAGAACCTCCATCGCGAAAACCTGATCCTTCTTGGCATCGAACTGGAAAACGTCCACGTCGGCGGCCGGGTAGAATTGTCCCACGAGTTCACAGGGGATGGAAATCGATTGGACGGCGCTGCCGCCGTTATTCGGTTCGGACTCGGAAATTACCTGTTCCTGCGCGAGATGGATCAACTGGGGGATCGTTCCGGCGACCCGGAATTCCGTGGCATCCAGTAAACTCGCACGCGGGGCGATCGAACCGTCCACCGCCAGCAGTTCGCTCGACGCGTCCGCGGGAAACGCGACGGGCATCGTGAGCTTTTGCAGCGAGGCGCCCGCTACTTTCAGTTGCTCGTCCGGCTGACCGAACGGCAAGTTCCGACCATAGACGGTGACCATTGAGGTCGTTCCTGGCCGCCCGGAAGGTGGAAACACAAAATCAACGTACGGTCGCGTGTGCACCGAAAGCCGGTAGAAGTGGTCTGGCCCGCCGGCATACACGAAATCGTAAACGGCGATTGTATAGCTTCCAGCCACCGGCGGCGTAAAGTCGATCAGCGGATCGGCATTACGGAAATCGCGGTTACGGACAATTTCCTTGCGGTCGGGACCATAAAGCACCAGGGTCGCGTCCATCCGCGAGTCAATTTGCTGGGCCTGGCATTCGATCAATACGCGCTGGCCGGCCTGCAGATTCACCTTGTAAAAGTCGCGCGCATTTGCCGTAGCGCGCCCGTTGACGACCGGCCCGATCGGGATTTCCATCGCTTTTTCCGGTTGATTGTTGTCCGCGGTCTTTTGCAGCTCTTCCACGGCGCTGACGACGAACATCCGCGGGTTCGATATGCCGAAGCGGCTGATCGCTCGGACCTCGTAGTTGCCGGGCGGAACGTCGCGCGCCACGGTGACCCGATACGATCCGGCCACGGGGGTTCGCGCCTTGCTGAATTCGGTCGGTTCAACGAACTTCGCCGTCGCTAAAATCCCCGAGTGGCTGAAAATCAAACGATCGGATTCATCGAGGTCCGCCCCCGCCACCGCCAGGTCGAGCGCCGCGCCCTGGCTTGCTCCGGGGGGAAAGACCGACGTGAGTTGCGGCGTCGGAACCTGGGCGGACAAATCCACCGCCACGGTGAAGGTGAAGACACAGGTAAAGACAAATGCCAGGAAAGATCGCATAGGAAGGGCGGCGAGGCGCAAGCATTTGCGCATGAGTTAGTTCCTTGTTAAGCCCGCGCGTCCGGGGTCAACGGAACGCTGCGGATTCCCAATTGGGTTCCCGTTCGAGACGGCTCGAACGGGAACAAGCTCCATGCTAATTGCGGTACCAATAATGGTCGAACAATTTTCGAGTGGGCGAGTATCGGGCGGGGCGATTTTCCGGTGGGTTGCGTTTCCGCCGTGCCGGGGACCGAGGCGGGTTGGCGAGTGAACTGTCAATGATTGAACAGGAATTCCTTGGTATTGATCAACGCCCAAACGATATCTTCGTAAGCCCGTTTGGGATCCTGCACATTCTTCTCCAGGTGCGCGACCGCGATCGCCGTTTCGTCCGAATTCGGTTCACGTCCAAAAGTCGTCAGGTAAAGCTCGCGGATCTTCTCGGGGTGCGGACGCTGCGCGTCCTTCGCCAGGACGTCGGCGCGGGCATTCGCCGCGGTCAGCTTGCCTTGAATTTCCGCCGAATTCAGCAGATGCAGGCTCTGGGCGAGATTCGCTTCCGACGAACGCTCGCATTCGCAAGCGCTGCTCGACTCGGGCCGTCCAAATACAGTAAGGAAATACGAGCTGAATCCGTTGTCCGGCAACTGAATCGCACGCGTTCCCGCCGGAATTGGCCCGAAATTCGTGGCCGACAGCGTCACTTGATCGATGGCATCCAGCAGAACTTCCGCATTCAATCTCTTGGGGTAAAAACGCGAAAAATTCTGTTTGTCATCCCGGTTCCACTCGTTCGGCTCGGCGCTCAACTGATACACATGCGACGAACAGATCGTGCGCACGAGGTGCTTCAGGTCGAATCGGTGGTCGACAAAATCCTTGGCCAGGGCATCGAGCAGCGCCGGGTTCGACGCCGGATTGGTGACGCGCATATCGTCTTCCGGATCGACCAGGCCACGACTGAAAAAGTGTTTCCAATAGCGATTCACGACCGACTTCGCGAAAAAGGGGTTCGACGGATCGGACATCCAATCGGCAAGTAACACCCGTGGGTCGACATCGGCGGAGGGCTGCAGGGTGCTCGAACCCAATCCGGTCGGCTTCACGTCTTTACCCGTCTTGGGATTCCGCGACTGGGCAACACCGACCCGATGGAAAATGCGTTCCTCGTTGGCCAGGTAGCCTTTCTTACGACCAACTTGACTGAAAAAGGCGGAGAATCCGTAATAATCCTCCTGGCTCCACTTTTCGAACGGATGATGGTGGCAACGAGCGCATTGGATTCGTAAACCGAGGAACAGCTGGGCCGTGTCCTCGACCTGTGCCGATTGATCTTTCACTTCGCGATACCAGGCCACGGGCGGATTACGGCCCACCTCGCCTGATGCCGTCAGCACTTCGCGCACGAATTGATCGTAGGGCTTATTGTCGAGAAAACTCTGGCGCATCCAGTCGTGGAAGGCGTACGTCGCGCCTTTGTCGGTGTCCTGGCGACGTTTGTTGCGGAGTATCGCGTTCCATTTGTTTGCAAAGAAGTCGGCGTAGTCCGTGCTGTCCAACAGCCGGTTGATCAGCCGCAGTCGGCGATCGGCAGCTTTATCGTTGCGGAACTCTTCAACTTCCGCCAATGTCGGTAATCGTCCGGCCACGTCGATCGTAACGCGCCGCTGAAAGGTCGCATCGTCCGCCAATTGCGAGGCGGGAAGGCCGAGCGCCTTCAATTTCTTGAAGACTTCCTCATCCACAAAATTCACGGTTGGGGGCAGGTTCTCGACCGGCAGGCCGAGCGGCACAGTGGCGCGGAACACACCTACATGCCCCTGGTATCGGGCCATAATCGCCACGCTTCCCGCCAACTGCCCGGTCCGGATCAGTCCGGTTACCGACGCCTCGGCCATTTCGGCATCATTGGAATCGAATTGCGTCATGCGGGTGACGTCTTCGGACGAGCCATTATCGAAATGGGCGACAACGACGAGCTGCTGCGCCGTTTCGCGCTCCATTAACCGTTCGCGCGGAAGGACTTCGATCCCGACAACTTTCGGGTCAGAATCCTTGCCATACGGCATACCCTGCTCGATCCAGCGCTGCATCAAACGATAGGATGGCGACGTCAGGTCGATGCGGTGCCCCCCTCCGTGCGGTAACACCGCCGCCGCCTTCTGCAACAGCAGACTGCGATCCGGCGATGCCGGGAACAGCCGCCGGCCACGGCCTTCTTTTACCAGGTACTCGTAATCCTCGGTCGGCTCAAATCCAAGCAACGAGAGCCGAAACCCATTCTGTCCACCCGACTTGCCGTGACAACCGCCGCCATTACAGCCGAATTTGGTGAAGATCGGTACGATCTGATTGGCGAAATTGATCGGGATATCCTGCTGGATGTTCGTCACCGTAGCCTGGATCGCCGTCACCAATCCCCCACTGGCCGTCGCGGTGATCTGCACCTCCCCTTCCTTGATCGGCGTGACATAGCCGTCGGCATCGACGGCGACAATGCCCTCGGGAGCCGCAACGTACTGCAACCGGTCGGTCAGGTCGCGGACCTGCCCGGAATCGTAGTTCCCCGTAACGATAAGTTGTTGTGCCGCATCCCGGCCGGCCAGCACGAAACGGCCTTCCTTGGCACGACCTGTTTCGATCTGCAGTGCGGTCAGATTTCCAGGATTTCCTAACCCTGGAGCTTTGAGGGGCGCGGGATCAGCGACCAAGACGTTGCAGAAACCCAACATTGCTACGATTAATAACGCGCGACGCATGGAAGTCCTTTCTTTCGGCATGGCGGGGGTCGGTCCCCGGAATCAGGTCGGTCCACCTGTTCTTCCGATCACCAACCGTTCGTGGCAATCATCTTTGTGGCATGTATTTTGGCCCACATTCAAGCAAATTTCCCGCCGCGGTTCCATCATTGCTGGACCCGGGCAGCCTGGGATTGGGGCCGGTATGTTGGGTCGATTATCACATTCCACGACCAATATTGCAAGGAAAGTTCCCGCCATGTTGACTGAATTCAACATGGCGGGAAATCTCCACTCATTCGTACGACCGTCGCAGGCTGAAATCGGTCGTAAGTCGAGGCAATCAATTTCATTGCAATGGGTTACCGGGCAATTATAATCCGACTTTATTGGCCACAATCTGCGGATGGTTTGTCTATTTTACCCATTTTCACGGGCTGTCCAGGCTCGTAGAAACGGGACGAACTGATTACGCAAACTGGTACGCTGCCGAGGGTTTCGATCCGGACAGACCGGACTCAAGGGCGGCGGCCAAGTCGAAGTGTGACAAGTAAAGAGGCAATTCATGACTTCCCGACGTTCAGACCATTCTGGTTCCAAGCGATCTACGTTGCGTGGCAAGGACGCGATGCGCCGCCGACTTATGCGCGGTTTCAACGTCGAGATCTTAGAGGATCGCCGGCTGATGGCGTTAGGGCCGCAGCTTGTCGGTATCCAACCGGATGACGGGCGCTTGCTGTCCCAGGGAGAGATCCTCAATGTCGCCCCGCTGGATTTGACGTTTCAGTTTGACCAGGCGACGCAGCTCGATTTCGCCACGATGAGTGGGATTCAAATCTGGCGTTCGGGACTTGATAACCAGTTCAGCGCGGCATCGGTGTCATCTGATTTTGGTACCGCCGGTGCGGTGGAATTGACGTTTCGCGCCAAAGCGCTTGGACCGACGCAGAATGGAATCGCGCTGGCATTCAGCAAGGCCGATCTGGGTAACAACGTTGCGCCGCGTTTGACGGTGACGGGAAGTTCCATTGCGGTCGTTCTGAATTCGAACGCACTGTTTCCGACGACAGGTCAGCGGTTGGTGGACGCGCTGAATGCGAACACCGATGCTTCGGCATTGCTTGTCGCGTCCGTGAGTCAGGGCTCGGCGACGGCAAATATCTCGCTTCCGGCAATCAACTATTCGCCGCTGACATTGACGGGCGCCAATGCGGCGTCGGTCGTCAGCGACTTGGGGTCATCCAACGCGGTGCGATTTCGCTTTACAGCGACACCGTCGGGAGAAGCTGGAAACGGAACGCAGCTGATTGTCAACAAGGGAAATCTGGGCATCGGAATTCGGCCGACGGTCGCGGTGAATGGCAAGATTGTCACGGTCACCTTGAACAACTCCACAGGCAGTAAGTCGACGGCCACAGACCTGTTGAATGCGATCAACGGCAACACGGCCGCATCCGCGGTCCTGCAGGCAGCGATTATTTCGGGAAATCGGACGGCCGATATCGCGACCAACGTCGTGAACGGCACGACTTTGACTCTGGCTGGTTCGAATGATGTTCTGGTCGTTCCTGGTTACGCGGGCCGCGGTCAGGTCGATCGCGAGGCGGTTTTGCGTTTCAAGGAAACGCTGGTCGACGACAAGTACCACATTGACGTTTTTGGCAGCGGACCATTGGCACTGCGGAACCAGAAGGGCGAGCCGTTCAACAACGGGCGGAATTTCCAGCGCGATTTTGAATTGGACCTGGGAGCGCAGGTGATTGCGATCGTGCCGCAGCCGGTCGATCGGGCGGTCAATGGGGTGTTGTCTCAGCGTCGCAATCAAATTGACGTCTATTTCAATAACGACGATCTGTTTCCGTCGCCCGTGCAGACGGGTCAGCTGGGCGTCAACCCGTCGGTCGTCAATCCTTCGTTCTATCAACTGATCTTCACACGCGACACGGTCGAAAACACCGACGATGGTGCCCCCATTCTGCCGACATCGGTCGCCTACGACCCGGTGAGCGACAAGGCGGTGCTGACCTTCGCCACCGACCTGGACCTGCTGCCGACCGGCCCGGGAACCTATCGCCTGCGGATTGGCACGAACGAAGCGGCTCCACCGGTGCCGTTGCAACTTCGACCGGCGGCGGCGGCCACGTCCGATTTCAACACCGCCGGGCAGGTATCTCTACGATTCGATGCGGTACCTTCGGGCGAAGCGGGGCACGGAATTGCCGTGGTTGTGACCAAGGCCAATCTGGGCGCGGGAGTCGCTCCGACGATTTCCGTATTCGCCAATCGGGTCAGCGTGGTGCTGAACAATTCCGTGGGAAGCAAGACGACCGCGGCGCAGCTGGTGAACGCGATCAATACCAGCGTCACCGCGAGTGCGCTGGTTCGGGCCTCGATCAGGGGCGGCGATGGCAGTACCGACATTGCGACCCCCAATATCACTTATTCCCCGATCAGCCTGCAATTTGTGGGCGGACTGGGTTCGAGTTTTGATACCGCGTTGGACGTCGGAATGCTGGGCACGCAAGGCGTGATTTACAGTTCCGCGATTGATCCGCAGGTTTATTCGCTGCAATTCCCTGGGGATGTGGGGGAGCCTGGCCATCGGGAAATCAACATTCCGAGCGAACTGCATCTGCCCCAGGGCAGCGTCGACACCGACGCCGGAATTACGACGTTCAAATATAATTTCCGTTCCGACTACGGGTTCGATCCCCGCGGCAATCCGTTGTTCAACAACATCACCGCGAATCAGAAGGCCCGGGCCCGCGAAGTTTTTGAATGGATCAGCCAGGTGGCCGGCGTGCAGTTTGTCGAATCGGCGAACGATGGATTCATCGTTGTGACCGGCGACATGCGGGCCGTCAATCCGCTCATCGCGACCGGCCAGGGGTTCCCCTACAGCATCTCCGGCAATTCGGCCATTGGTCCTGCAGTGGTTCTGGACAACGCCGAGGCCTGGACCGACGGATACGGGCAGACCTGGCAGCAGCGGTTCGCCCACGAGCTGTTCCACATTCTGGGCCTGGGAAATTCGTTCGAATTGCCACCGGGGTCATTGATGGGCAACGACGGGCCGGCGCCGACAACGAATCCACTCAGCAACGTCAACAGCCAGCAAGGCACAAACCCATCGGATCTGCAGTTCGATAACCCGGTCGAACCGGTGTTTCCCAGCCCGTCGGACGTTATCCATCTGCAGCATGTCTATCGCCCCGAAGGCAAGGACATCGACCTGTACAAATTCCAGGTGAACTCCGTCGGCCTGCTGTCGGCGGAAACGATTGCGGAGCGCCGCTACGACTCGAGCCTGCTGAATACCGTGCTGCGGTTGTGGAAAGAGGTCGACGTCAAGAACAGCGCCGGACAGGTGGTGGGCAAAAAGAAGGAACTGATTTCGCAGAACGATGACTACTACAGCAACGATTCGGCGATCAAGCTGCAACTCGATCCGGGCGCCTACTGGATCGGCGTCAGTGCCAGCGGCAATGCGGACTATGATCCGACGATTGAGGACACTGGAATCGGCGGCCGGTCCGAGGGCGAATACGATTTGCGGCTGAACTTCCGGCCGCGCGCCACCTCCAGCATTACCGATGCGACCGGTGTGGCCCTGGACGGGGACGGGGACGGGAAGCCGGGGGGCGTCAGCAACTTCTGGTTCCGGGCGGTCAGCGCGGCGAACACGCTCTTTGTCGACAAGTCGTTTCCTTCCAATGGCGGCGGAACATTATCGAGTCCAAGGAACAACCTCGCCTCGGCGCTGGCGACGGCGCAGAGCGGTCAGGTGGTACGCGTCCTGGGCAACAACGGCACGGACAATAACCCAACCACGCTGACCGACAATTTTGCCTACGAGATCGGTTTTGATGCGCGGGGCGCCGCGCTTTCGGATGGTACCACGCTGCAGATTCCTCGTGGCGTGACGATGATGGTCGATGCGGGAGCCATTTTCAAACTGCGCCGCTCGAGCATCGGCGTTGGAAGTTCCTCGGCCAGCATTGACCACAGCGGCAGCGCGCTACAGGTCCTTGGGACGCCCCAACGCAGCGTCTTTTTCACCTCGTACGACGACGCGACAATCGGCCGCGACACGAACCCGGACACGGTGCCTCCCACGCCGGGCAGCTGGGGCGGTCTGATTTTCCGCCGCGACATTGACGCCGCCGATCAGTCGCGCGTGGATCGAGAGCGGCAAGGCGTATTTCTGAATCATGTGAACCAAGCCGACATTCGCTACGGCGGCGGTAATGTCGTCGTCGATTCCGTCGCGCAGATTATCAGTCCGGTCCATCTGGTCGACGCGCGTCCCACGGTCTCCTTCAATTCCATCCTGTTCAGCGCCGATGCGGCGATCGCGGCCACGCCGAACAGTTTCGAGGAAACGACGTTCACGACTCCCCAATTCCAGCGGGTTACCTTCACCGCCGATTACGATCGGGTCGGTCCCAACATCCATGGCAACCGGCTTGCCGACGCCAATGGCAATGCCAATTCCATCAACGGACTTGTGGTTCGCGTCGCGACGCCTGCCGGAAATTCCTTGCGCAAGCTGACCGTTTCCGCGCGCTTCGACGATCGCGACATCGTGCACGTCTTGCCGGAGAATCTGGTCATTGACGGCACGCCGGGAGGGCCGCTCGAGGAGATCAGCCAACCTTCGTTGGCGCTGGTGGTCGTCACGCGTCTGGTGGGCGGAGGAACGCTGAGTGCCGGATCGTATAACTACCGCATGACGTTCGTGGACGCCGCGGGGAATGAGGGGCCCCCGTCGTTGCCCACCAACAACGTCGCGGTTTCCAATGGCGATCGGGTGCGGCTGTCGAATCTGCTGACGGCTCCCGCCGGCTTCGTCGCGCGGCGGATCTACCGCAGCGCGGTCGGTCCCAACAGCCCCTACACCCTGATCGCCCAGATCAACAGTACCGACACGACCTTCACCGACGCCGGCGCTTCACTGAACGCGCTGCTGGACGAACGGGTGCGTGGCGAGCGACCTCGCCTCGACGCGCGGCTCTCGATCGATCCGGCGCTGGTCGTCAAAATGAGCGGCTCGGTGATCTCGACCAACATGGGCGGACAGTTGATCGTCGAGGGACAACGCGGATTGGAGACGATTATCACGGCGCTCGGAGACGATCGGTTTGGCGCAGGCGGAACGTTCCTGACCAAGAATGATGGCCAGCAGAACACCGAAATATCGGCCAACAATCCCAACGCGGCGCGGATCGGCGACTGGGGCGGTTTGTTCATCGGGCCGTACAGCCAAGCCTCGATCGACAACGCCGTCGTCGCCTACGCGGGCGGACTGTCACGGGTGGAAGGGACGTTCGCTGCCTTTAATCCGATCGAAATCCATCAGTCCGAAGTTCGGGTCGCCAATACACTTTTTGAACGGAATGAAATCGGGCTGGGAGGACAGGCGCCCACCGATCGTTTCGGGCGGGGATTCAACGACGCAGGTACGGTCTTTGTACGCGGCGCCCAGCCGACGATCGTTGCGAACACGTTCCAGGACAATAAGGGCCCGGCGATTTCGATCAATGTCAATGCGCTCGATTTCGGACTGCACACCGACCCCGGCCGCTCGACCGGACGCGTCGACCGCAGCCCCAAATACCAAGAGAATCAAGGCCCATTGATTCGCGAGAATCGGCTCGACAACAACGAAATCAACGGCATGGTTGTCCGCGGCGAGACGGTGAACACCGAAGTGGTCATGGACGACGTCGACATCGTGCATGTTTTGGGCGACCGGATCTACGTCAACGACTTCCACACCTACGGCGGCGTGCGGCTGGAGAGCAGTCCGCAGCAGAGCCTGGTGTTAAAAATGCTCAGCCTCGACAAGTCCGGGACCAATCCCGCGGTGCCCGACTTTGCCGGCTTTGTCGTCAACGGTCGGCCTCTGGAAATAACCGATCGCATCGGCGGCATCTTGAATGTCGTCGGGCAGCCGGGCTTCCCGGTCGTGATGACTTCCTTGCACGATTGTACGGTTGGCGCCGGCTACACACCCGAGGGCGATCCGCAGAACGACACCGACAATTCGCATGCTTGCCGGGCAGGTACCGTCCCCACGGCGGCCGATATCATCGTCTTGATGGGCGAGTCGGGATCGATGGCTTTCGCGCAGCAGTTCTCGGTGCAATTGATTAACGATCTGGAATTGGGGTTGCAGGCTCGAGGGATCGGGGCCAATCCGCTGCAGCCCAATCGCTACGGTCTGGTCGGGTTCGGTGGCGATACGATCCACGAGCCGGGCCACGCCCACCCGCTTGGCGCCAACGGCGCGCTGATGGGGAGCGCCGCCGAGTACGCGGTCGCAGCCGGCTCTCTGGTCGATACCGGCACGCTCCAAGATGGCTACTCGGCCATCGACCTGGCGATCAAGACCTATCCGATCCGCCCGACCGCTTCGAAGTTCTTCCTGATCGTCACGAACGAGGATCGGGATGACTTGTTCCCGAACCTGACCTATGCCTCCACGTTGACCCAAGTCAATTCCGCCGGGTTTATCCTCGAAGGACTCTACGACATTGATATCTCCGATGGAAACGGCAACACCGCCGTGGCGATCGATGCGTCGGGAAATGCGTATGTCGCGAACGGCAGCGGCGGGTTTACCGTCAATCCGGGCGGCGTGATCAATTCCGCATCCGGTACCACCGTTACCGACTACGTCGACATGTCGTTCGCCACCGGAGGCATTGCCGGCGACATCAACCAGATCAGCCTGGGTGGCTTTGACACGACCAGTTTCAGCGCGGCAATGGTCAACACGATCGTCCGCCACGCGTCGGGCATTACTGCGGCTCCCGGCGACTGGAACGGCATTGAGATCGAGCAGTTTGCCCACGATCGCAACGTGGCGATCGTGACCGAAAACGAATCGGCACAGGTCGTCTCCCCCGGGTCAAACTCCGTACCGTCGCGCGCACAGTACGTCGGCGGGCTCGGCTCCGGCGAGAAGTCGGCCGACGAAAATCGCCGTCTCGGCTACACGATCCACGGCAATCTGAGCGCCGTCAACGACATGGATGTCTACAGCTTCACCGCCGACGCGGGCACGGAAATCTGGCTGGACATCGATCGCACGACGCGCGCGCTCGACACCGTGATTGAATTGCTCGACGTCACCGGCACGATTCTGGCGCAGTCGGATAATTCCGGCGCAGAACAATCGGGCCTGCAAACCGTCTACACCGATGGAGTCACCCAGGCGTTTCCGATGCAGAAGACGCCTCCTTTCGAGGGACTCGACCGCTGGACAACCAATCCGCGCGACGCCGGAATGCGGGTCGTGCTGCCGGGTCCGGTCGGAACGACCAACACGTATCACGTCCGGGTACGTTCGAGCAATCTCAAGGCGGGCAGTCCGGTAAGCGACCTGCGGGATCCGGCCAGGTTGGGCAACGGATTGACCTCGGGCGTATATCAGTTGCAGATGCGGTTACGGGAACTGGATGATTTCGGCGGCACGTCGGTGAACTTCGCCGATATTCGCTACGCCAACGTCGGAATCTCGATCAGTGGCCAGCCGACCCATTCTCCGCTCAGCGGGGAAGCGTCTGAGACGAGCGCCGTGAATGACGCGCTGGCGAGCGCTCAGCCGCTGGGAAATCTGCTGGCATCCGATCGGGGAACGGTCAGCGTCGCCGGCAATTTGACCGCGTTCAACGATGTCGACTGGTACCGGCTGGATGTCGATTACCTAGAATTGGAAACGAACATTCTGAACACGGTGGGCGCAACGCTCGACATCGACTACGCCGACGGTCTCGCGCGTGCCGATACCGTGCTCTCGGTTTACGACAGTACGGGCCGGCTGTTGCTGTTCAGCACCGATTCCAACGTGGCGGAAGACCGTCCCAGGCCGCTGGCCGGCGAGAACGTGAGCGACTTGAGTCGCGGAACGGTGGGAGCGCTCGATCCGTACATCGGCACCGTGAATCTGCGGACGGGGAATGCCAGCGACCCGCGCGGCAGCACCGGACCGTACTTCATCGCCGTATCCTCCAATGCGCGGCTGCCCGGTGCTTTGGCCCAGTTCACCACCAAAATCCCGGCCAACCCGTTGGTGCGAATTGAACCGATCAACTCAATCGCGCGCTTAGTCGAGGACCACATCGAGGATCTCGGCGAGATGGATCAGCCGTTGACCCCGTTTTCAACGTCGGCCACGCCGAAGCTCACCAACCTCTTCGACAACAATAGCCCGATCGATTACACACTGGCAGATATCCCGCTCTATATCACGTTCGATAACAACTCACGTTTCGATCGTTCCACGCTGGCCACGGTGAATCCGTTCACCGGGCAGATTGAAACGATCGTCAATGCCAACGGCGACTTCTCTGGGGACTTTTTCCAGTTCGACGTCGGCGACATCGCCATGCGTCGCGACGGCCGATTGTTTTCCTTCAGCCTGGATGTGGAAAATACCGGCAATCCCAATACACCTTCCGACGCGGCATCCGGCAACCTGTTGTTGCTCGATACCGGCACCGGCGCCGCCACGGTCATCGTCGACGACGAAATCATCACTTACGAGTCCGACAACGCGACGCCTCCGGCTCCCACCGAGGCGCACACAGTGAATGGCACGGCGGTCGGTTACGGCATTCAGTTCAACGCCATGACTTTTGCGCCGTTAGGATCGACCAACGTCGGGGCGGAGACGTTCCTGGCGGTCGGCAACCGCGGCGACGTCGGCATCTCCAATGGGGTGTCGACGAAGCGCAACATCATGTACTGGTTCACCAACGACGAGACGGGATTAAACCTCGGAACGGCGCTGCCGGACGCGGGTGAACGCTTGGATGGCGCCGCCACCAACATCCTGGAAGTCGGCCAGATCCTCACCGGCGGCCAGTTAATCGCGCCGGAAGCCACGATTCCGCAGCTCGGGGACCCGAATCGCGCGCTGTTTAATGTCGAGGATCGATTGACGTTTGACGTGAACGACGGATTTACGACGACCACGTTCGAGTTCGACGCTGGCCCCGAAGTCCAGCAGAATATCGATGTCACCAACCCGGCGCGTGTGATCCGCGACGGCAACTTCTTCATGCTGGACCCCAATCGCGATCCGGCCAGCACGCGCGACGAGACCATTTTCCAGTTTGATACCGGCGCGGTGATGGTGGTGAACGCCGGATCGGCCAGTTTCCAGGCGGGACAAACTTTCACGGTCAACGGCCTGAACGGAGTGGCGTTCGCCTTTGAATTCGTCGACGATAATGTCAACGGCGGAAATCCGCTCAATCCCAATGCAGTCACCGTGGACATCACCAACAAATTGATGAATGCCTCGGCGGTGGCCGGTCAAATCGCGCTGGCGGTGAACGGCGCCGACGGTCTGGGCGTCACGGCGACGGTGGTCGGCCACCGTGTGTCGTTTGTCGGGGATCGCACCGTAACCGTCGGCCCCGGACTGGGGAAGAATCTGGTGGTGGAAGGCGATACGAATGTCGCTCCGATCCTGCAGGCAATTCCCGGAAACACTCCCGGTATCGAAGGTTCCACATTTACCTTGCAGGCGGGTGGCGTCGGCACCTTTGTCTTCGAATTCGATAGCAACAACGCGGTGCAGCCAAATCGTATTCGGGTGCCATACACCGCGGCGTCGACGACGCGTCAGGTGGCGCAGAGCATCCAGTCGGCGATTGTCGAAGTTGGTGGTTTTACCGCACAACTTGTCATCAGCGCGGCGGATCCGACTTACGGGCGCGTGGTCGTGAATGGCCAGCTGTTGAGTTTCTCCACCAATTCGGCCGTGGTCGACTTGATGTCGATCCAACCGTTCGTGCTGATTCCGGTGGAGGAGAGTTTCGACGGGTTCGCCATCGGCACAGCCGTGGCGGACATCTTTGTCGGCGCGGTCAACGCCCGAAGCAACTTCCTCGCCAGCAACGACCTGGATCGGATCAACTTCCCCCCGATCAGCCTGTTCCCCGGAAACCAGAGCCGCACGATCGCCGAAGCGGCCGACTTCCGCGGCGTGCCGGTCTGGACCGATATGCTCAGCACGACCGGCGTGTCCGCTGGACACGTTGCGATTCCGTTCCGCGCGGAGGATGTCGCCGCGAATCGGACGCTGATTTCCCCCAACAACGTGCCGTTCTTTGTCCCCGGCATGGCGCAAAGGATCGGAGACGCGATCAACAACGTCGGCATTCCCGGCGTCACGGCGGTCGTTAACGGCGGAGAAGTTACCCTGGATAATGTTTCGAGCAGCGTGACCGTAATCACGCCGCCCACGCCGAGCGGCCGGGTGTCGCCGATTATCGCAGGCGGTCAGGGACCCGGCGGGGATATTACCGGGTTGACCACGGTCAATAATCAGATTTACGCCATCAGCAATCGCGGCGGTTTGTACCGATTGAACGTCCGCCTTTTCGCGAACGTACCGCCGGCGGCTCCGCTTTCAAGTTTGACGGCAACTTACATCGCCTCGTCCGCCTCCGACCTGCAGGGGTTGCAATTCGAAGGCCTGTCGGCCGGTCCCCAAGGCGTCGAGAACGGCCGATACAACAACCTGCTATTCGGCGTGACCCGCCAAGGTCAGATTTACGCGTTTGACACGACGGGGGTCCTGCAGCCCGTGCTGGTCGACGGCCGGACCAGCGTTTCAATCAACATCGACTCCAACACCCCACTCCAACAGTACTCGCGATTTGACTTCGGGAACGGCGGCGTTCAAGGTGCCGCCTTCACGACGCTGAATCGCAATTTGTGGCACCAGTCGACGTTGCGACCATTCGCAACCGGCGCCACGCCGATGGACGTACGGCTGGGAATCGCGGGGAACGTCGGCGATGCGATCGTCGTCGACGAACGGCAGCTCGATCGCGGACATGGCCGCTTGAGCAGCTACGACCAGAGTCGATTCGGACAACTTGATCCCAGTGTCAGCTGCGCGCAGCGCTCCGGGATCGACCAGTTCCCGGAATGCGGCAATCGCAGCCTGGTATTCGGCCAGGGCCATGTGAATGGTGCTGCCCGCTCCTACGACTTCCCGGGCGGGGCGGACGGATCGATCGTCAGCAACGAGTTCAGTCTGAAAGGATACGCCGCCGCCGACCAGCCAACGCTTTACTTCACCTATTTCCTGAACTCGGAGGATTCCAACAGCGCTTCCGACCAGAAGGACTCGATCCGAGTCTTCGTCGCCGGCGAGGATGGACGCTGGGTCCGCGTCGCGCATAACGACGATTCGCTGCCAAGCGTCAACCTGTTTGACAACACCAACAGCTGGCGGCAGGCGCGGGTTCCGCTGGGCGGATTCACCGGACAGGACCATTTGCGATTACGTTTTGACTTCAGCTCCGCCGGCGACATGAATGTCGGCGACGCCGCCACTAGCGGTGACGAGCTCTGGGCGGTCGCGGGATCGAAGCTGCGCGACGGAGCGACGTTCCAGATCGACAACTCGGTGTTCGAATTCGAAATGGGCTACACGCTGGTTCCACCGTCGGGCGTAGCGATCCACGATGGGGAGACGTTCACGGTGACCGATGGCGTTGCGCCGGCGGTCACTTTTGAGTTCGATTCCGACAACAACCTGCTCAATCCGGCGAATGTGCGCGTGTTTCTCGGCGCCCAACAGTCGTCGGCCGACGTCGCCAGACAGATTGCGTCGGCCGTGCAATTCAGCGGACCGGTATCGATCATACCCCGCGTTTCTGGAAACCGCGTGAATCTCCAGAATGCGACTTCGGTCGTTCAAGGACTGGCGCCGGGATTCGCGCAGTTGGGTGTGGTGCTGGAGGGGAACCTTGGCGTCAATCCGGGCAACGTCGCCGTCGCCGTTCATCAGACGATGAGTTCCACCGAAGTTGCCACGGCGATCGATGGGGCGATCGAACCCGCGTTCCACAGCCAGGAGATGATTGTCGCCAGTGGTCTGAGCTATGACGACGGCGACCAGTTCTCGCTTGACGACGGCGTGAAGTCGGTCACATTCGAGTTCGACAGTGGTTATGTGATCACCTTGGCGTCCGGCCGCGGCATGACCGATGGCGACACCGTCCGATTCTTCGACAGCACCACCCATGGCGTGGTGTTTGAATTCGACAAGGACAACCTCGTCGAACCGGGACACGTGGCGGTCGAAATTACGGACGGCGACAGCATTCTCAGCGTTGCCAACAAATTCCGCCAGGCGATTCAGACCGCGGCCCAGAGCGCCCCGATGGGCCTGGTGCCGAATGTGCTCAGCGGCTCACGTCTGCAGGTACACGCGAACTCCGACGTGGAAATCAAATTCGATTCAGCGCCGATTTCCGTTCAGGGCCGGCCCGGTGTGAGCCAATCGGTGCAGTTCACCGTCCCCGGAGCCTTGGGGATCCAGGTTCCGCGCCTGGGCGCCGCCATGATCAGTGATGGAGAGACATTCACCATCAGCGACGGTACGCTGACGCGTACGTTTGAGTTTGATTCCAATGGCGCGATCACCGCCGGGAACCTGCCGATTCCGTTTTCTTCCCTGAATAACGTCGACCAGATAGCGGCTCTGGTGATCGGGACGATCAATGGCGTCGGATTTAACGGCTTGTCGTTGAGTTATCTGGGGGCCGGTACGGGCCAGATCGATCTCGGCAGCGACTCGACGCACACCATCGATCTCACGACGACCTCGTTGGTGCAACTGGGTCGCGTCGGTGAGGTCCAGGACGGGGAGAAATTCACGATCTCCGACGGGACATTGACCGTCACTTTTGAACTGGATGACGATGCAGTGACCGCGGCCGGCAGCGTGGTGATTCCGTTCACCGCCAATGCCGATCCCGACGCGATCGCCACGGCGATTGCCACCACGATCGGCGCTTCAGGATTGACGAACGTCGCGCCGACAACCGGTCCCTTCGGCCTGATCAACCTGGGTGAAACCAACCTGGTGACGGTGAATTCCGCCACACTGGTCAACATCGTGCGTACGGGCGTTCCGGGTGACAATGTGGTCCCGATCCGGTTCGGGCCCAGCGCCACCTTCACGGCCGCCAATACCGCTGCCGTCGTGTCGGCAGCGATCAACAGCGCAAATCTCAGCGCAACGGCTTCCGTGAATCCCGCAACTCCCCGCCGCATCCTGATCAATGGCAACCAGCTCACATTGACCGTCGGCACCGGCAATCCGCCGATCTCCTTCTCGAACCCGATCGATATCGTCAAACAGGACGGCAACCTGATCCATGTGATCGGTCACTCGGTTGTCGATCGAGGCCCGCTGGGCCTGCAAAGCGCACTGCTTCCCGGAGACCAGCCAAGCGCTCCGCCAGGCGTTTGCCTCGGCTCGTCTTGCCACGGATACAACGACAATCGCCGCGGCCAGAACAACGTCTTCGAGGGATTCTATCTGGATGACATCATCATCGGCTTCGCGGAGCGAGGTGAGATGGTGACCGGATCGGCGGTGGACACGTCGTTCGTCGGACCGCCGACGCACCCCGGTGTCGAAATCCTGGAGGGACCGTACCAGCTGGAGATCCGACGCTCCACCGACTACGGAACCCCGCCGCAGACGACGTTCGATACGAACGACCGTTTCGCGAACGCGATCACGCTGGTGGCCCAGCCCGGCGACCGATTGTCGGACGGGGAGACGTTCACCTTGAGCGACGGCATCCGCGTCGTCACGTTCGAATACAACGACCTTTCGATTCGGCCCGGCGACCTCGCTTTCGGAGCAGCGCCCGGCAACGTCCCGATCGATTTCAATCCGTCCGACGCCGATTGGCAGGTTGCCACGACGATCCGTGACGCCATCAATAGCCAGCCCGTGACACAGCAGCTCCCCGGCGTCGCCGCTTCGCTGGGCGACGGCACCGATGGCATCGTGAATGTCGGACCGAGCACGAGCAATCGCGTCAACCTGTACGGCCCTGTGACTCTGGGTGCGTTACAGACCACGGTTGCCGAATCGAACGATACGATCGCCACCGCGACCGATACCGGTATCCTGGGTGGGAATTCGCCGAAATACGTCGTCACCGGCACGATCGGCGATAATCCGAATTTCCCGCTCAAACGCGGCCAGGACGTCGACCTGTTCCGCATGTTCCTCAACGCGGGTGAAACGGTGCAGATCGATATCGATGCCAGCGAAATCGGTTCGACTCTGGATTCCGTACTGGCGGTATTCAGCGCCACCGGAACGCCGCTGGTCTTCAATAATGCCGGAGTCAATACCGACGAGTTGCCCAGCGCCGATCCGTTCCTTGCATTCACCGCTTTCTCCGCGGGAACGTATATCATCGGTGTCAGCGGCAGGACCAGCCAGCCGGTGGTGGCCCCGTTCACGCTCTATAACCCGAACATCGAGGGGACGGCACAGGACGGCAGCACCGGTTTTTATCGCTTGAGCGTGAGCTTCGGCGATCCGGGACGCACCGATTTCATTACCTATCACGAAACGGGCGATCAGAATCTGTTCCGCGACCAGGGACAGATTGTCATCAGTTCCAACACCATTTCGCGATCGTCGTCGTTCGGAATCGTCGCGGACGCCGGCGCACCGTACGCCGGAGGGCCATCGCTGAATCATCCTGGCGAGACACGCGTACTTCGCGAGCAGAATGTCGACAGGCTGGTGCCGGGCGTGGTGCTGATGAACAACTTGATCTTCGGCAGCAACTCGGGCGGTATTCAATTCAGCGGCCAGGTCAACCCCGCGGACGGTGCTGTTCCATTCGGCCGGATCTTCAACAACACGATCGTCGGCGGTACGACCGGAATTCTGGTCAACAACAACGCCAGTCCGACGCTGTTGAATAACGTGATCGCCAACACTACGACCGCGATCTCGATCGACGCCAGTTCGCAATCGTCGGTTGTCGGCGGCACCGTCTACCAGAACAACAGCAGCAACAACGTTGGTGTCACCAACGAAGCGTTTCCGACCATCCTATCAAGCACCGATCCATTGTTTGTAAATGCGTCGGGACAGAACTACTACCTTGCCGCCGGTTCCCTCGCCATTGACAGCTCGATCGACTCTTTGACCGATCGCGCCGGCCTGATCACCGTTCGCAATCCGCTGGGAATCGATCCTTCGCCCGTGCTCGCGCCGGAACGCGACGTGTTCGGCCTGTTGCGCGTCGACGACCCCAACGTCAGTCCGCCGCCGGGATTCGGCAACAATGTGTTCAAGGACCGCGGTGCCGTCGATCGGGCCGATTTTTCGGGCTCGGTGGCGAGCATGATCGGACCTTTGGACGAGATTTTCACCGGCCCCGCCCCGGTCAGCACCACCCCGCGCGATCAAAGTGGCGTCGAGGGCATCGTCCAGTTGCCGAATGTTCCTCTGGCCGAGTTCTCCATCCAGTTGGTCGACGGAGTCGAGCCGGCGGATCCGGTGAATGGCGTGGGCGTCGATGACTCGACCGTCGATGCATTGAAGGTCTTTGTACTGAAGGACAATCTGCTGCAGGTCGAAGGCGTCGACTACAGCTTCGATTACGACGCCACGAATAACGTGATTCGCCTGCAACCCCTGGCCGGCGTCTGGGAAACCAATCGCGCCTATTTCATCGATCTGGTCAACAAAGACCAACACGTTTTCCAGGCACCGGACAGCACTCAGCTCAGTGATGGCGTTTCGTTCACGGTGAACAATACCGTGTTTGAGTTCGAAACCGGGTTCATCCTCCAGGTACCGACCTCGGGGGTTGGCGACGGAAACCGTTTCGTGATTCGCAACGGATCGAACCCCGCCGTGACTTTTGAGTTTGATCGCAACAATCTCGTTTCCACCGGGAATGTGCGAGTTCCCTTTACGACAACCTCAACGCCGACACAGATCGCCGAAGCGATGGTCACGGCGATTTCGGGGGTCCCGAGCCTGGGATTGACGCCGCGCAATATCGGCAATGGCCGCGTTCAACTCGGGGGCACGGTCGATCATACCGTGACCGTCACGAACAGCACGTTGGTGCTGTCCGGTCGGCCTGGCGTTGGCGCCGGCAGAATTGCGATCCCGTTTGTCGCCGGAGTGTTGCCCTCGGACAACAAGACGCCGCAGACGAGCGCTTTGCAGATCGCCCAGGCGATCGGTACGGCGGTCCAGGGTCAAAATCTACAGGGCGTGCGGACGACCACGCGCGGCTACTCGACGACCACCCGGGATGTGGTCGAAGTCGTGATCCGCGGGGCAACGACCGTTTCGGGATTCCCGACCACCTTCACGTCAGCGATCCGCGATCTTGCGGGAAATGACTTGAAGTCCAACAACAACCTGGGATCGACGACCTTCACAGTCTTCCTGGGTAACGGCGTCGACTACGGTGACGCTCCGGCATCGTATACAACGACTGGCATCAATGCGGCCAGTCATGCGATCAATCCGGCCATGTTCCTGGGGCTGGCGATCGACGCGGAGCCGACCGGCCAGGCTTCGCTCGCCGCGGACTCGGACGATCTCACCAACCTGGACGATGATGACGGCGTAACGTTTGATCGGGCATTGTCGCGAAACGGCACCAAGTCGTTGTCGATTGTGGCCTCGACCGCCGGCCGCCTGGATGCCTTTGTCGATTACAACATCGACGGTGACTTTGACGATCCCGGCGAAAAGGTTCTGTCGAACGTGTTGATGGCGGCCGGAGTCAACGGTGTCAGTTTCGTCGTGCCGGGCTCGATCGTGCTGGGAACCAGCTTTGCTCGATTCCGATTCAGCACCGCTGGCGGACTGGGACCTTCAGGACCGGCGGCCAACGGCGAAGTCGAGGATTACCTGGTGACGCTGGTCGGCGCCCCCTGGCAGAATCCGGTCAATCCTTACGATGTCTCGAACGATGGCCAGGTTACGCCGTTGGACGCACTGATTCAGATCAACTTCTTCAACAAGTACAAGCCGAACCTGATCCTGCCGAATCCCCCGCCGTTTGTTTCCGGCGGAACGACGATATTCCCCAATCCGGGACCGGGATTGCAGGCCAACTACATGGACTTTAATGGCGACGGCCAACTGACGCCCAGCGACATTATTCAGGTCATCAATTACTTGAATAATCCGCCTGCCTCACCGGAGGGCGAAGGGGAAAGCGGCTTGCCCGCAGAAGCCGGTAACTTCGCTTCAGGCACGTTCGATGTTTCGGTGGCGATTGCGGGCGCGGGAGTCTCCAGCCCGGGGCTGCAACCGTCGCAATCGAACGGGCCGGTTTCGGCACCGACCGTGGCCGAATTTGCCTTCGCGGTCGCCCCGCGCAAGGGCTTGGGCGATGCGGCGGTACAAGCGGTGGCCGATCGAGCGGAAGAGGTCTTGGACCGGAGTATGGAGGACTGGATCAGTTCGGTTGCGTCGGCACGCCGTAAAGTCGACGCCCTGGATGACTATTTTGCCTCGTTCGACAACTGAACAGGCTCGCGAATTTACCGGTCGTAACGGTTCGGACCGTGTTCGAATCGTTACGATCCGGTTATCGGAACACTGCAGCCGGCCGTTCTCGGCGCGAAGTGACCATTTCCTTGTGGTCCCGGCACCAGCCGATTACGATCAGGGTTGGCGACGTGATCGTTCCGGTCCGGCAAACTCTGCAGACGCGTATGTTCCCGTTCGAACGTATCCAGTTGGACTCAAAACCTGTCCGCAAGCGGCCCGCGCTGCGCAATTCCGTTCGCAGACGTCTGCGTCAATGGGAGCCGCTCGAACGGCGGGATATGCTCGCCTCGTTGCCCTACGGTGCCATGCCCGACGACACCGCGGAATACATGTTAGGCAACGTCTATGTCAATGTCGTGTTCATGGAATCGGACTCGTCGCTGGCTCCGTTCGACAGCAGCACGGAAAACTGGACGCATGCCCACCGGATCGAGACCAAACAGAAGATCCAGGACGGACTGAAGTGGTGGCAGGATTCGCTTGCCGCCAGGAACAGTGTCCATACCGGGCAATTGAACTTCGTGGTGGACTACCAGTTCGCCGACAACCCGGTGCGCACGGGTTACGAACCGATAACACGACGGTCCAACGACTTCGAGTCGTGGATCTACGATTTCCTCGACCAGGTCGGCTACAATTCGACCGGCGATTTCAGCAAGGACACTCGTGCCTACAATGACGCGGTCCGTCAGTCGCAGGGAGCCGACTGGGCATTCACCCTGTTCGTGGTCAATTCCGACCTCGACAATGACGACGCCTTTGCCGTCGGCGGTTCTTTCAGCCGTGCGTTTTCGTATGCGGGGGGGCGGTTCATTGTGGTGCCCTCGGGCCGACCGGCGGCGACGTATGCCCACGAGGTCGGTCATATGTTCTGGGCGCGGGACGAGTATTTCGGCGGCGGCAGTTATCTCGACCGCCGCGGCTACTACAACACGCAGAACCTCAACGCCCAGGACAATCCGACGCCGGGATTTGTGCACCAGAACAGCATCATGTCGAACGGCTCATTCATGGATGGCGCTTATCTGTCGCACGTTAACGCGTCGCCTCCGCTGGAAATGGTCGGGTGGCGCGATTCCGACGGCGACGGAATCTTCGACATGCTGGATGTTCCGTTGCTGCTTGAAGGTTCGGGCTACTACCAGTCCGCGGACGCGACCTACCGCTTCGTCGGTCAGGCCAGGGTGCAAACGCTGCCGAACTTAAATTCCTCAGGGCTGCAGAACGATATTTCGATCGCCAGGATTTCACGATTGGAGTATCGGATCGATGGGAGTGGCTGGCAGGTGGCAGCTTCTTATGCCACCCCAACCGCAACCATCGACGTATCGATCCCGGTCGCCAGCGGCCCGCATTCCGTCGAACTACGCGTCATCGACACCGCGACCGGAGTCACTTCACCCATCTTCACGGGATCGACGACCGCCCCGTCAACGGCGTTGAAGCAAGGGATCAACGGCACGATTTACAACGATACCAGCGACGACGGCGCCTGGGATTCTGGCGAACGGGGCCTGCCGAACTGGACGGTGCAGCTGCTCGATGCCAACGGCGCCGCGTTGGGTCTGCAGAAGTCGTTCGAGCCGGACGATTATCCTGGTCAGACCGACCTGCGAACGGTGTCGCCGTTGGTGACCTTTGCCGCATTAGGGGCCAGTGTGGACGGGAAGGTTGGCGTCGACGACAGCGAGTTCGCATCGACGGCGTTCAAAGTCTTCCAGAACAACGACGTTTATTATGGCTGGTCGTCGTCTTGGTCCCAGTTCGTTCAGCTGAAAGCAACTTTCGCAACTCCTGTTTCGACGGTCCAACTCGACGCGATTGGCGACAGTGCGGGAGATTACGGTCGCCTCGAGGCGTACAACGCGCAAGGGCAGTTGTTGAGCCGCTACACCACGAAGCGACTTAACGCCGGCGCTGTCGAATCGATGGTGCTCACCCGTCCTGTCGCCGACATCGCCTATGTGCTCGCCAAAGGCCATGTCTCGACCACCGTCCAGTTCGACAATCTGCGATTCGGGCCGCGCGACATGGCGCTCACCGACGCCTGGGGCGCTTACGCGTTGACGGGCCTTTCCGGTGGCACCTACCGGCTGCAAGTCACCCCGCCGACGAATTGGAGTGGGGACCCGATTTCGGATCGCACCCTGGTTCTGGGCGAGGGGGAATCGTTAGGTCAGATCGACTTCGCCGCCCATTCGAACGGATCGCCATGGCAGAATCCCGTCAGCCCTTTTGACGTCGACGACAACAACATCATCGCTGCCTTGGATGCCTTGGTGCTGATCAATGCATTGAATTCTGGTAAAGCGGGTTCGTTGCCGTTCCAAGGCGGTCCGTCTCTGCCACCGCCGTTCTACGATGTGAATGGTGACGGCAAGTTGCTGCCGATCGATGTGATCCTGGTCATCAACCACCTGAATGCCAATCGAAGTGGCGGCGAATCGACAGATTCCGGCTCGCCCACCGGGGGTGGATCGACCGGAGGTTCCGGCGGCGGCGCGGGAAGCGGCGAATTTGGTGGCGGTGAAGGCGAACGACTGGCCGCCCAATACGCCTCGGCCGGACACGTCGTCGTGCTGCGTGGCGATCAGCCAGGCCGCTCGACGCTGCTGGACTTTGACGTGCTGCATTCCCAGGACTGCACCTGCCACAATTGTACTGCCGGCGGCGAGCCTTCGAGTTTACCCCGTCAGGCCGCTCGGGAAATCAAAACGCCTGCTAGCCGCGCAGGTACCTCTGCAGCGGGCTCGGATTGGTCACCGTTAGAGAATCGAATCCGCAGCGTGCAATCCTCTCTGGCACAATCCGTTCGGCAGTTGCCGCTGTTTGCCGGTTCCGACCCTCGATTCGATCAGCTTGCGTCCGTAATTCCTGCCGCCGCCTGGGATCGGGCTCTTTCAAGCCTGCTTCAGACCGAGGACCTCGACACCACTTGCTCCGGCCATTCGGACGGATCCAGCGCGGACGTTTTCGACGCGGAATGGGACCATTTGGATTCACTCCATTTCCATGCCCATGACGACTGACCCGTCGCGGGCACGGCAGCCTCTCTGATTGACAGCCTGACCGCGGACGCGAGAATGCGCGTTGATCTTTTCCGCGGAGGGAAGCAATGGGTGCGATCCGAGTTGTCGCTGTCTTGTTGTTGGCAATTTGTGCCTTGCTCTTCGAATCGGTGCTTTCCGCGCAGGGACGTCCGCAACCCGAATTCGGTCAGCTCTATCCGCACGCGGGATTGGAAGCGGCGGCGGCGGCTCGGGCTATGAAGTTACCCGACGGTTTTCAAGTGCAAGTCGGGGCCGCCGAGCCGGATGTTCGACAGCCAATCGCGATGACGATCGACGAGCGCGGACGTGTTTGGGTCGCCGAGGCGTACGAATACCCACGACGCGCCAAAGAGGGCGAGGAACGCGATCGAATTTTGATCTTCGAAGATACGGACCTCGACGGATCCCTCGACAAACGCACCGTCTTTGCCGAGCAGCTGAATCTGGTCAGCGGAATTGAAGTGGGATTCGGTGGTCTGTTCGTTGGAGCAGCCCCACATCTGTTGTTCATTCCCGATCGGGATCGGGATGACCGACCTGATGGCCCGCCCGAAGTGCTGCTGGATGGCTGGGGATTCGAGGACACCCACGAAACGTTGAACGCGTTGATGTGGGGTCCCGACGGATGGCTGTACGGCTGTCACGGCGTCTTTACCCATTCGAAGGTTGGCAAGCCCGGCACGCCGGACGATCAGCGCGTGCGGTTGAACGCGGGAGTCTGGAGATACCATCCGCTGCGCGGCGATTTTGAACTGTTTGCCGAGGGCACAAGCAACCCTTGGGGCATCGATTTCGACGACGAGGGCCAGGCATTCATCACGGCCTGCGTCATTCCGCACCTGTTTCACATGATTCAAGGTGGACGTTACGAACGGCAGGCCGGGAATCACTTTAACGAGCACACCTACGCCGACATCAAGACGATCGCCGATCATCTGCATTACACCGGCAATCAGTGGAACAATTCTGACCGGCGCGAATCGGATGGCCTCGGCGGCGGACACGCCCACGCCGGCGCGATGATCTATCTGGGAGGCGCCTGGCCGGCGGAATATCGTCAGCGCGTCATCATGAATAATATCCACGGCAATCGACTGAATGCCGACATCCTGCAACCGCGCGGATCGGGGTTTGTCGGCAGCCATGGCCCGGATTTTATGTTGACCGGTGACCAGTGGTCGCAGATGCTCTATTTGCGTTACGGTCCGGACGGCCAGGTCTGGGTCCTGGACTGGTATGACGCGAACCAATGTCATCACCGGGATCGCGAACTGCACGACCGCTCCAACGGGCGGATCTACCGGATCAGCTACCGGAATGCGCCTCCGGTCCGCGTCGACCTGAATGCGTTATCCGATGTTGCGTTGGTCGAACTGCAGACCGATCTCAATGACTGGTACGTACGGCAATCGCGGAAGATCCTTCAGTACCGCGCTTCCCAGAAAAAACTGGAGCCGCAAGCTGTTTCGCAACTCGTACGGTTGGCAACCTCGTCGCCTCGCGACCGGGAACGATTGCGGGCCTGGTGGTGCCTGCATTGCACTGGAAATATTGACGAACCGTTGTTGCGGATGGCGATGCGAGACGCATCGGCGGCGGTCCGAGCCTGGGCGATCCAGTTGGCGCTGGAGCCAGCGCGCGCGAATCAGGCCTTGAGCGAAGTCACCGGGCGCATCGTTCCGGAACTGGAGCGATTAGCGCGGGAGGACGACTCGCCACGGGTCCGCCTGTACCTCGCCAGCGCCGCACAGCGCATTCCACCCGAGCGGCGCTGGACGATCCTCGAGGGACTTGCATCGCACGCCGAGGATGCGGGCGATCAGAATCTGCCGTTGATGATCTGGTATGCCGCGGAGCCGCTGGCGGCTGTCGATGCGGCGCGCGCGATCGACTGGGCGCTGGCCGCCGGCGAACGGATGCCGATGCTGCGCGAATTCATGGTTCGCCGAATGGCGGCCCAGGAATCCGAATCGACGTTGTCTGTGGTTGTCGACCGGCTGACTCGCGTCCAATCGACGGAGGGGCAATTGGCATTTCTGCGAGGTTGGAATCACGCTCTGCGCGGCCGTCGACGCATCGCGGCGCCCGCCGCATGGAACGAGATCTCGGAGAAGTTCGCCACGAGCGACTCGCCGGAAGTGCGTTATCTGGCGTCGCTCATCGACCTGCGTGGCGAACGTGCGGCCGGCTGGGATCGGGCCACGGCGATTGTGCGCGATCCCCAGGCGGTATTGGCCTGGCGACAAAACGCGTTGTCGGTGCTGGTGCAATCCGAAAAACCGCAAGCGGCGGAACTCGTGCGGTCGCTGTTGGACGATCCCTTGATGGCGGCGTCGGCAATACGCAGTCTGGCGTCCCTGGACGATCCGCAGGCCAGTGACGAATTACTGCGTCGCTATCCACAATCGCGGGCCGATCTCCGACGCGATATCCTGGCAACCTTGTCGGCCCGGCCCGCCACCGCACGCCGCTTGCTCGCCGCCGTGTCCCAGCGACAAATTCCGTCGGCCGATCTGTCCGCCGATCTCGTGCGGCAGCTGCGAAATCTCAGGGACGCCGAGCTCAACGCCGATGTGGAACGTATCTGGGGCACCGTGCGGGATACCTCCGTGGATATTCAGCGACAGATTTCCCGCTGGAAGGCGTCGATCGATCTGCCGGGCCGCACTCCCGATCTGGAATTGGGGCGAGCGGTGTTCGCCAAAACCTGCCAGCAATGCCACCGCTTGTTTGGCAGCGGCGCGGAACTTGGACCCGACCTAACCGGTTCCAATCGAGCGAATCTCGATTACCTGCTCAGCAATATCCTCGATCCGAGCGCCGTCATGGCCAAAGAGTATCAACCGGCAATCATCTCCACCGCGTCGGGACGAACCATTACCGGAATCATCCGGGAATCGGCCGGAAATGTTTTCACCGTTCGCACGGCGACCGAATCGATCGAATTGGCGAAAGACGACATCGACGAGATGAAACTGAGCGAGAAATCGATGATGCCGGATGACCTGTTGAAGCCGCTGACGATGCACGAAGCACGTTCCCTGATCGCCTATCTCGGATCGAGCCGTCAGTCTCCGGTACTGGCGACGCCTGAAACCGTGAAGAGCCTGTTCAACGGCGTCGACCTGACCGGCTGGGTTGGCGACCAGGAGTTGTGGAGCGTCGAGCAGGGCGAGATCGTGGGGCGCACAGCCGGGCTGGCCCGCAACGCTTTTTTGTTCAGCGAACTGGCGGTCGAGGATTTTCAGTTGAGTCTGCAGGTCAAGCTGATTCCCAACAGCGAGAACAGCGGAATTCAGTTCCGCAGCCAGCCGATGCCCGATGGCGAGATCAAAGGCTACCAGGCCGACATCGGAGCCGGTTGGTGGGGGAAGCTGTACGAGGAGCATGGTCGCGGGTTGCTCTGGCCGCGATCCGGCGAGATGCACGTGCGCGTTGGCGATTGGAATCAGTACGACATCATTGCGATTGGCAGCCGTATTCGCACCTGGATCAATGGGGAACGCTGCGTCGATATGGAGGACCCGCTGGGTGACCGTCGAGGCGTAATCGCCTTTCAACTGCACGCCGGCAAGGCGATGGAAGTGCGGTTCCGCGATCTGAAACTGGTCGACCTCACACGGCGCGATGCGCTCCAGGCGACGTATCGTTCATCAATCGGAGGCGCGGTAGCCGGTGGCACGGTCGGATTTCGAAAGCGCGTGCTGGAACCGGTCTTCCGTGGCGAGGGTGTTGCCTCCGGCGATTTCAACAACGACGGCAGGCTCGACATCGCCGCGGGCAGCATCTGGTTCGAAGCGCCGAACTGGGATCGTCACTCGATCGTTGATGCGCCCCGGGAATTTTCGATCCGGGAATATTCAAACTCGTTTTGCAACTGGAGCGAGGACGTCGATCGTGACGGGCGGCTCGATCTGATCGTCGTCGATTTTCCCGGCCGACCGACGCGCTGGTTTCGCAACCCAGGCAATGCGGGCGGGGCCTGGTCCGCGCAGGTCATTACACCCGTGACCAACAATGAGAGCCCGGCCTATCTGGATGTGGATCGAGACGGGCGCCGCGAACTTGTGTTGGGGATGTCGGGATCTCGCATCGGCTTCAGTCGTCCCGCGATCGATCCGACGGCCGAGTGGGATCTCTCGCCCCTTTCGGCGGTCGGCGCGCCGGGTGGCGAGCCATTCTCGCATGGATTGGGAGTCGGCGACGTGAATGGCGACGGAAGGGATGACGTGCTCGTGACCGCCGGGTGGTGGGAATCCCCCGCATCGCAAAAGGGCGGCGAATGGAGATTCCATCCGGCCGATTTTGGCGGCCCCGCGGCCCAGATGTACGTCTTCGACTTCGATGGCGACGGAGACAGCGACGTGCTTTCCAGCAGCGCACACCAGCGCGGCATCTGGTGGCACGAGCAATTAGCGGAAGACAAGTGGGTGACCCATGAAATTGATAACCGCATCGCCCAGACCCATGCCTTGTGTCTTGCCGATATCAACGGCGACGGTCTCCCCGATATCGTGACGGGAAAACGCTATTACGCCCATAACGGGCGCGATCCCGGTGAGGATGAACCGGCCGTGCTGTTCTGGTTCGAACTGGTCCGCGAAGCCGGCAAATCGCACTGGATTCCGCATCGGATCGACGACGACAGCGGCGTGGGCACTCAATTCGAGGTGGTCGACATGAACGCCGACGGCGCGCTGGATGTCATCGTCGCGAATAAGAAAGGGATCTTCTATTTCGAGCAGACGCGCCGCAGCGCACCCTGACGTTCCGTCACGCGACCGCGGCCCACTTCGACGCAGCCTACTTCGGGCGGCGCCCTGTCTGTCGTTCCTGCGTGTCGCGTAGATGCGAGAAGGGCCGCAGGCGCACCGAATCCAGTTCGTATTCCAAGGGCGATTCGCCGGCGATCAAGATCCGCACGCGCACCGTACCCCAGGGCGCAACCCGCGAATCGGCCTGCCGCAACCATTCCGGATAGGCAAGCCAAAGCACGATGCCGCGGGACGTGGACTGGGTGGCGGAGATGGTCTCGCTCCAACTTGCGCCGCGCTCGATCCGCCATCCGCCTGCGGTTCCATTCGCCGCGAAGTCGGTCGAGCGCTTCACGAACAGTTCCACGCTGACTTGCCCGTTGATCGCTCGCAGCTCCCCGGCTTCATCGCGCGGCAGGATCTGCAGACGCAACCCGGCGATCGGACCGCCATCAAACCAGACGGCGTAACGGGCGAAGACATCGACTTCCCGGACATCGACTTCCCGGACATCAAAAGCCCGCGGCTTGGAGGAGCGCGCATCGGCGCCAGGTCGTGGTAGAGCGAGTCCATCCAGCCTTGCCGACGTGACGCGCTCCAGCGCCGAAAGATCCGGGGCACCTTGGACTTGGATTTCCCGATTCGCCCGCCGTTCCGGGCTCGGAGGCTGAGCGGCCGCCTCTAGCGCGGGGGCAGTGATCAGGCCGACACACCCGTAGAAGATCAGTTTCCAACGATGCGACAGCTGGGACATACGAACCGAGAAGTGAGATTTGAAAGCTGCCTGGAGACGCTGCAGTCGAAAGTGCAGCCGTCGTGCCGCCCGACCGGGAAATGGGGGACGAGGCCATGCGGCCCCGTACAACACCCTGTTTTCGAAGCCTGAACCGCGCCGGCCCCCAGCGGCCATCAGGATGCGAATGTTGCCATTTGACAACAGGGCGTGGCCGGATTGCACCCGTTGAGGAGCAACTTTCGATGCTACACTTCAGCAAGGAGAATCGATGATGGCGACAACGCGCCACGGAGCCCGAGTCAACGCCCTGGCAACCACGGTCGCCGCGCTGGTCGCAGCGGCGGCCATTGCATGCTCCGCTGTGGGCGCGCTGTCGTCCGAGCCGCCGCGAGATGGCTCGACCAGTGCCAAGGATGTCGTCCCCCGTCATCGGGAGGGATCACTACTATCGGATGTCGAGGGGATCTTCCGTGTTTCGGGAGGCCGGCAGTTTTCCGGCAGATCGACGACAAAACAGAGCTCCGCCTCCTGGAGAACCTGGCACTGGAACGGGTACTTCGGAGCCTGGACGAGAACCGGTCCGACAGGGTCTGGCTGGTGACCGGGACGGTGACCGAGTTTCAAGGGGAGAACTTTCTGCTGCTGAACCGAGCCGTGATGAACTCGAAATCGATCTCCGCTCTCCCGAAAGCGACCAGGCTGTCGCCTCCGTCGCCTCCGTCGGTTCCATCGCGCCCTCCGCTTCCCGCGGAATAATCGTGCAACTTCGTCATAATTGTCTTGACGACCCATGATTGGTTTGAGGACGATGACACACATCTCGCGGCCGTTAATTCGCGGGACTCCCCGTTAGAATGGTGACATGCCATGTTCGAACTGTTACGTTGAACCTTGCACGGAAAATCGCATTCGGGCATGGGAGTTGTACCTTCGATATGCTTATGGCGGATAATCACTGGTTGTGGTCGTTCGATTCTGAGATTCCCAGCGAGATCGTGGCGGGAAAACAACTGATTGAGCAGCTGCTGACGCGGCTGGCCGAGTTGCAATGGCCAGACCACGACGTGTTCAGTGTTCATCTCGCCGTCGAGGAAGCGATCGCCAACGCGATCAAACATGGCAATCAGGATGATCCCACCAAATCGGTCGGTGTGAGCATCGACGTTTCGCGGGACAAATTGCGGATTCGCGTTGTGGATCGGGGCTGCGGATTCAATTTGACCGATGTGCCCGACCCGACCGCGGACGAGAATCTGGAAGTCCCGTCCGGGCGAGGCATCATGTTGATGCGCAGCTTCATGAATTCGGTGGAGTTCAACGACTGCGGAAACTGCGTTACGATGTGGAAAGAACGGAATCCTTAAGCAGACGGAAGGCGGGCGAAGGCACTCATGGACGAGTCGGCATCGGACTTCTTCAAGCGTTTGCTGGCGACACCCAGTCCGTCCGGCTACGAGCGCCCGGTTCAGGAGCTGGTTCGCGGCTATCTGGCCTCGTTTGCCCACGAGGTTCGTACTGATCTGCACGGAAATGTGATTGCGGTAATCAACCCGACCGCGCAGCCTCGATTGATGTTCGCTGGACACTGCGATCAGATCGGATTGCTTGTTTCGCAGATCGATGACAACGGGTTCATTTACACGCAGACGATTGGTGGATGGGATCCGCAACAGCTGGTTGGCCAGAGAATGACGATCTGGACGGACGCCGGACCGATCGCGGCGGTGATCTCGCGCAAACCGATCCATCTGCTGAACGACGACGAACGCAAACAGGTTGTCAAGCTGCAGGATCTATGGCTCGATATCGGCGCTCGTTCCAAGGCGGAAGCCGCGGAGATGGTGCGCATCGGCGACCCGGTCACGTTGCAGCTTGGATACCAGCCGTTGCTGAACGGATTGGCCAATGCGCCGTCGATGGACAACAAGACAGGGCTTTGGGTCGTGATCGAAGCGGCGCGGCGAGCTCGACAGCGCGGCGCAGGCTGCGCGCTGTACGCGGTTTCGACGGTCCAGGAGGAAATCGGCTTGCGCGGCGCGCAGACGAGCGCTCACGGCATCGCACCGAAAGTCGCGATCGCGGTCGACGTGACGCATGCCACCGACTGCCCCACGATCGACAAACGCCAGCAGGGCGAAATTGCGGTCGGAAAAGGGCCGGTGATCTTCCGAGGCCCGAATATGAATCCACGGGTCACGAATCGACTGATCACCCTGGCGAAGTCAAAGGAAATCCCCTATCAGATATCGGCGATCGCCCGGGCAACACCCAACGATGCCAACGTGCTGCAGATCAGCCGGGACGGCGTGGCCGTCGGCCTGGTCAGCATCCCCAACCGCTACATGCACAGTGCGGTCGAAGTGATTTCGCTGAACGATCTTGACTACGCTGCCGAGTTGTTAGCGGAATTCGCGGTGCAACTTACCGCTGAGGACGACTTCACGCCGTAGGGCGGTGCGAGGTACTGGAACGCTGACAATGTTGCAAAGTTCATGCAACGGCGGCGATAATAGACTTCGTTGGGAAGAGGGATCATCCGGCCGAAGCGGGAAGTGGCACTACCGTGAGCAGATCAGTAACGCACTCCGCGGAGCAGAAGTCGCTGACCACGGCGCACGGTGTTTCGATCGACGCCGAACTGCTGCAATCGCTGCAGGCCATTCGTCCCGAACATGGCTGGCGATTGGTGGCGTTTTTGATCCTGTATCTTGGCGCTGCCACGGGAGGGTGGCTGGCGGCGACGGGGCCTGGCGATTCCTGGCAATTGTTGCTTCTCGCGGCTCCATTTTACCTTCTCGCCGCCGCCGCCCTGCATGGGATCAGCCTTTTCACGCATGAAGGCGTGCATGGTACGCTTTCCACTTCATCCGACATCAACCGGCTGCTGTCGATCGCATGTGCCTTGCCGGTTCTGCAGAACTACTCGGCGTACAAAGTGCTGCACTTGAACCACCATCGGCACCTGGGCATGGAGGGCGATCCGGACCACTATCCGAACTATACGCGCTGGACCTGGCTGGTCTTCGTCATGCACTGGCTGCGACTGATCATCGGCTACCCGGTCTACATCGTGATGATTCCGATTCTCGGGTTCCGGCAGGGGACGCGCATCGACCGCGCCTGGATCGTCGTGGAGTGCCTGTTGCTGGCGGTCCTGATCGTGACGGTCTGCTGGCTGCCTTTGCCCGGCAGCCTGCTGCTGCATGGCTGGCTGATCCCGATGTTGTTCATCAACAGCATGGTAAACATCCGGGGAATGAGTCAGCACACTTTATTGGAACATGCGTCGGACCCGGTGGCGGGAACGCGCTCCATTCTGACGAATCGGCTGACGGCGTTTTTCATGTGCAATGAGAACTATCACCTCGAGCACCATCTGTTTCCGCGCGTTCCCTGGTACAACTTGCGTCGACTCCACGATCTGCTGCGCGCGCAACTCGTCGCGCGGCAGGCTCCGTTCATTTCCTCGTACCTGGCGTTTGTCCGCGATTTTGCGGCAGGGAGTTGGGCCCGCGGCCCTTTGGGGGATGACCGGTTCCGGCCCGGCGTCGGCATCGCCTCGTCGGCCGGGGCGACGGATGCCGCGGGAGATAGTGTACCGTCATTAGCGGTAGTGCCATCGCCGGCGCCGCCCGCGAGACTTTTACCGGCGCTGGCGCATGAGAAGCTGCTGTTTGCGCTCGGCATGATCCTGTTTGTGTCGCTCGCGTTATTCCGTACCGACCGGGCGGGACTGGCCTTGGAATTGCTCGCGATCCTCTTGGCCTGGGCGGCGCTGATCGCCCGACGCTGGTCAGCCTTCGGCGACGGCGTCCTGCGCATTCGCTATCTGGCAAGTTATGGTTTTATTCTCTGGACCTATTTGAGCATCGGACGAATGGTCGAGGCATTCGACCTTACGAGTTGGGATTCGCAGTTGCGAGCCGCCGACCAATGGCTGTTTGGAGACCTGCTGATCGACTGGGGACGATCGGCGAGCCGTCATCCCTGGTTGACGGAATGGATGAGCGCCGGTTACCTGGCCTATCTTGTCTACCTGCATCTGGCGATCGGGCATGGCCTGGCTTCGCCGAGGCGTTTTGGCCGGCCTCTGTTTCTTCATCTGGGCACGGCCTATGCGATTGGACTGGGCGCGTATCTGTTGATGCCGGCAGTCGGGCCGTGGAGAGCCTACCCGGAACTGTTCGCTGAACCGTTGCCGGACGGCCCAATCACCTGGCTGGCAGCGAATGTTGTGCGATGGGGATCCTCGGTCTACGACGCGTTCCCCAGTCTGCACGTTTCGGTTACGTTGACCTTGCTGGCCTGTGACTGGCGGCACTGCCGAATCCGCTTCTGGATGGTATTGCTGCCGGCATGTGGCATTTTCGGCTCCACTGTCTACCTGCGGTTCCATTATGGCGTGGACTTGATCGCCGGATTTTTCTGTTTCCTTTTTTGCTGGGGCATTTGTTGGGTTCTGGAGCGAATGGGTGAACTGGAGTTGCGGAAGTCCGATTGAAAGTGCCACGGAGTGGTTATCGTTTGCCGCCGGCTTTCCCCTGGCGTTTGCGCAGGTGAGAGAGGATCCGGCATTGGATGTCGAATCGCTGCGGCGCCTGGGCAGGCCCGCCGACGTTCTGATGATTGGCTCTGGCGGCTGCACTGCCTGCGTGCTGGCCACGGAGCCTTGCGTCGCGTCGCTGCATATCGTCGACTTCAATCCGGCGCAACTAAGTCTGGCGCGGATAAAGCTGAAGATGCTGCAATCGCTTGTGCCGGCTCAGCGCCTGCAGTTGCTGGGCCACGCTCCACTGGCATCCGACCGTCGCGCGGATTGGTTGGGCGGGATCTGCGAGTCCCTCGGTCTTTCCCGCGACTGTATCGGCCCGTGGGAATTGGTGGCGGAATATGGCCCGGACAACGTGGGCCGTTACGAATGGCTGTTTGCCCGACTGCGGTTCGAGTTGCGCGAATATGACGCCGACTTGCGCAGTCTCCTGGCATTGAACGACACCGGGGAACAATCGCGCCGCGTTGCGCCCGGAACAGTTTTCGGCCGAGCGCTCGACGCCGCGCTCGATTCCGTCATGTCTCTCGACAACCTGCGGGCACTGTTCGGCGAACTGGCCACGTCGAACCGCCGGCAGCCATTTTCGCGGCACTTTGCTGAACGCATTCGCGACGCATTGGCGAACTTCGCGGCGTCGACGAATCCCTATCTGTGGCAGATGTTGCTGGGCGAATTTCCTCCAGGGCATCCTTTCCCATGGTTGGAATTGCCCAGCGAGGCATTTCTCGATCCGCCGATTCGCTTCACGCGCGGCACGATGGAGGAGACGCTGTCGGCCGAGCCCTCCGCGTGCTACGATCTCGTGCACCTCTCTAACATTCTGGATTGGCTTGAACCCGCCACCGCGGAGCAGGTGTTGCGCAACAGTGCGCGGCTGTTGCGGCCTGGAGGACTGGTCTTGATTCGGCAACTCAACTCGACACTCCCTGTGCGGAACCTGGGCGGACGTCTGGAGTGGCTCGACGCGTCCGACCTGCATCGGAACGACCGCAGCTTTTTCTACCGCGAACTCCACTTGGGGCGGCTGCCGTGAGAATCGAACGGCTGCCGGACGGTCCCTCTGCCGAGTTCAGCGCGGCGCTCGGCGCCTTCGAGGCACAATTCCGTTATCCGCTGGGCGGAGGGCGGTGGTTTCGCATCGATCACGGTCAGGACTACGGTCGATTCTTCGCCTCGATCGGCGATGCGAGAACCTGGATCGCCGAATCGCAGGCTCAGGTCGTCGGCGCGATCAGCGCGGCGCGCGTGGAGTTGCGAGTACCTTCCGGTGAAAGCCACTCGGCCGCCTATTTTGGCGACTTCAAAGTGCGGCTCGCAGATCCCCAGCGATCGGCCGGCTGGGTAGCCGCCGGCCTGCTGCGGCGCGCCGCCGATTGGGCCCAGTCGTACACACGCCGCGGCATGGCGATCGTGATGGACGGCACCGCGGTCGTACCGGAAAACTACACCGGGAGACTGGGGCTGCCACCCTTCCGATCGATCGGGCATGTGACGATCTGGCGCATTGAACCGCCAGCGATGTCGACTGTTCCTCGGGAAGTTTCGGAGATCCCGACGAGCGAATTGGGCGACCACTTTCGGCGTTTGACGGCGGGGGGCTATATTCTTGAGCATCCACGCACGCTGCCATCGCCTTCCCGAGAGGCCGCACCAAGTCGAGAAGAACGCAGCAAAATGCGGCCTCGAGCCTGGCTGCTTGACGGCGGGAGAGCATGCGGCTTGTTGGAGGATACAAGGTTGGCCAAACGTTTATACCTGGACGACGGCGCAGAACTGGTGTCCGGGCATCTGAGTTGTTTGGCTTTCCAGGATCCGCGGGCCGCCATCGACGTGATCCGGGCTGCACTTTCGGAGTGCGCGTCCCAAGGTATTCCAGGGCTGTTTATGGCCCTCCCGGACCGTCGCGCCGAGCTGTTATCCGCGTCGCCGGAATGGCAAGAATGGACCGCCGCTTGGCCTCGGGACGCGGTCATGTCGACCGGAGCATCGATCTGGGGCAGCGGTCTGGAATCGGGTTTCGACTGGTACCTGCATACGGCGGAGATTTAGAGCCATGGCGCATTCGGGGACGACGGCCGAGTACGATCGCGACCAGATCATGGAGCTGGCGCGGCAGGTTCTGGTGCAAAGCGGCATTCTCGATAACGCGTACTTTCAGTCCCTGACGAGCGGACAGATGGCGCGGGATCTGTTTGTCCGTTCGCAGCAGCAGTTCTATTTCGCCGTCCTGGAGTTTCCGCGGCCGATGTTCTGCCTGCTGGCGCGCATCCCCGCGCCGGGAGCACGCCTGGGGTTGCTCGATAATGTGGTCGAAGAGCACGGTTTTTTCGAGGAGGCACGATTCCATGCCACGACGTTTCGCCAGTTCTGCACCCGACTCGCCGGAACGGAATTCGATCCGGGGCTGCTGGAGCAAGGGCCCGTGGTCCGCGCATTCAATCGCGCCTTGTTGGGGGTTTGCCAGTCGGAGTCGATCGAATTCGGATTTGCCTGCCTGGGGATCATCGAACTGGCATTCGCCAGTATTTCGAACCTGATCGGTCAGGCGGTCGTCGACCGAGGCTGGCTGACCGGTAACAGCCTTGTGCATTACCGCCTGCACGCAGAACGTGACCTGGAGCACGCGGCGGAACTGTTCGCGCCGCTTCAAGGCAGCGTCGGCAACGCGGCGCGCCAACGCGATATCGGCAACGGTCTGCAACTCGGCGTTTACCTCTTCGATCGCCTCTACCGCGACCTGTTGGAACCGGCAACGTGGCGTGGCTGGGGCTTCTAGCCCACGCAAACCAGCGGGGTCGGGAGTCTTTGGCACCAAACGGCTTCCGATCAAAAAGCGTGTTGCAGCCAAAGACTCCCGACCCCACGCAAACAAGCGGCGCTGGAAGCCCCCACCACGTCGCGCGGCGAAACTACGGCCGGACCGGCGCGTAGATTCGAATTGCCTCGTAGAGCCAGCGACCGTCGACTTTCACTACCACCGAATCCCACAGGCCGCGGTGAGGGTATCCTTCGGGCCCATTTTCCACCTGCCATTCTCCATGGGCCACAACCAGATCGGGGCGGACGAAACGGCGTTGCAGCTGCTTGCCGGACAACTTGGCTTTGGGGTTACTGCTGAAAAAAGAACTGTGGCCCTGCACGATTGCCGGCCGCTTGCTGAGGATCGCTCCCGTCAGAATACCGTAATCACCCACTTTGGTGAAACAGTCGGCCACCTTCTCGGCTTGCCGTTCGTTAAACGCCCGCACATAGCGCTCATTGAGTTCTCCAATCGCTTCGGCGTCGGCCGATTCGTCGGCAGCCACTGTTCGCGTCGATCCGGAGACCAGGATGGCAACCGCCAGGAAGACGATGCCTCGAGACAACACCAGCAACGACCCCGTCAGACGCCGGCGGCGGGTTCCGGAACCAGAATCGGCATGGGGACTTACTTGCGGCGAAAGGTGGAGGGACATTGTTGAAACTCCTCGGTGAATCGATTGGGGAATGACTCCAAGGTCAGGCAGGGGCGGCACGCGCATGGATTGTAGACCTGCCCGGCGGCGATATCTATAATCCGACGGCACGCCCCACTGCGTTTTTGAACTTGCCGACTCGTATCTGATTTTGAAGGAGACACGCGAATGCGGACATCATCGGGAATCTGGTTGAGTGCATTAGTGCTGACATTTTCCGCAGCAGTTGCCGGCGTCGCCCGCGCCGACGTGAAAATGCCGAATATTTTCGGCAACCACATGGTCTTGCAGCAGGGACAGAAAAATCGCGTCTGGGGTCTGGCCGATCCGGGGGAACCGATTGTCGTTTCGATCGACAAGCAGACGCAGAAAACCACCGCGGGCGCGGACGGGCGCTGGATGGTGCAACTGGATCCGTTGTCGGTCGGCGGGCCGCACGAGTTGTCGGTGCAAGGGAAAACGACGATCAAGTTCACGGACGTTCTGGTCGGCGAGGTCTGGATCTGCTCGGGCCAATCCAACATGCAATGGTCGGTCAATGCCTCGAATGACCCCGATCTGGAGCGCTCCGCCGCCCGATTCCCAAAGTTGCGCATGGTCAATATCCCCCAAGTCGGCACTCAGGAGCCGCAATGGAATTTCAATGGAAACTGGCAGGTCTGTACGCCCGAAACCGTGGGTAATTTCTCCGCGGTCGGATATTTCTTCGGGCGACAGCTGCACCAGACTTTGGATGTTCCCGTCGGCTTGATTAATAATGCCTGGGGCGGTTCGGCATGCGAAGCCTGGATTCGTCGCGAGCTGCTGGCGGCCGATCCAAAGTACAAAGTCATGCTGGACGGTTGGGTCAAGAACGAAGCCACGTTCGCCGAATTGTCCGGGAAGTCGGACCTCAACGAAGACCAGAAGAAAACGCTCAATAGTCTGCGTGGGCAGATGGCGGGCAACCATCGACCGGCCAACATCTACAACGGTGTCCTTAAATCGCATCTCGGGTACGGAATCCGCGGAGCGATCTGGTATCAAGGCGAATCGAATGCCGGGCGCGCGTATCAGTATCGGGACCTTTTCCCGTTGATGATTGAGAGCTGGCGCAAGGAATGGGGACAGGGTGATTTCCCGTTCTACTGGGTGCAGCTCGCCGATTTCATGGCCGAGAAACCGGAGCCTGCCGAGAGCTCGTGGGCGGAGCTGCGAGAGGCTCAGACGATGACGATGTCGCGGCTGCCGAATACCGGGGAAGCGGTCATCATTGACATTGGCGAGGGCAAGGATATCCATCCCAAGAACAAAGTCGATGTGGGGCGACGCTTGGCGCGCTGGGCGCTGGCGAAGGATTACGGCGTGAAGATCGCCCACCACAGTCCGCAGTTCAAGGCGATGGAAAAACAGGACGCGAAGATCGTCCTGAGCTTCGAACATGTCGACGGTGGCTGGAGGCCATTCGACGTTAACGAGCCTCGCGGATTTGCCATCGCCGGCGCCGACAAGAAGTTTGTCTTGGCGAAAGCGACGATCCTCAAAGATGGTCGGATCGAGGTCGCCAGCGATCAGGTACCGGCGCCGGTCGCCGTCCGCTATGCCTGGGCCGACAACCCGGTCTGCAATATGTACAGCCAAGCTGGATTGCCTTTGACGCCGTTTCGAACAGACGACTGGCCGGGCGTGACAGCGAATAAACAGTAGTGCTCAGGCCGCTCGACGTCGCCGCGTGCGTGCCGGTTCTCCCCGACGTAGTTTCGCCCGGCGGCTCGAGCCGCCGGGCATCTCCGTTTCGGAGCGCGACGCGTCGATCAAGCGGCGCGTTGCGAACGGTTGTGCTCGTCGCAATCTCGACGGTCGCGCCATGCTTCCAGGGCTGCGACCCGCGCGGCCAGGCAACAGGAACAGTGCGGCAAAGCCGACGACCGATGCGATCCAGCACCACGCGCATCGCGATCGACATGGAGGGATGGACCGGGTGAATACCGCAGAAGATTCGTGTCGCGAGCACGATCAGCGGCGACTCGTCCGAGAGTCAAACCCGACGGCCGGCGTTTTTCGACACGGGAGACCCGGGAGCATTTCGTTCGGTACGCGGCCTTTTCCGCCCGGAACGCCTTCTGGTACGATGCCTAATCCCCCGCAGCGGGATTCCCACCACTACCCATCACCGAAACTGTCCACATGCAACGCCGGAACGACATTCGAAACATCGTCATTATCGCCCACGTCGATCACGGCAAGACGACGCTCGTGGACGGCCTGATGCGCCAAAGCGGCATGTTTCGCGAAAGCCAGCTGCAGGGCGACTGCATCCTCGACTCCAACGACCTCGAACGGGAACGAGGCATTACGATCCTGGCAAAGAACATCGCCATCAATTACAACGGCGTGAAAGTCAACATCATCGATACGCCTGGACACGCCGACTTCGGCGGAGAAGTCGAACGGGTCGTGCGGATGGCCGACGGAGCTCTGCTGCTGGTCGACGCGGCCGAGGGACCGCTGCCCCAGACCCGGTTCGTGCTGCGCAAGGCGCTGGAATGCGGCCTGAAGCCGATCGTGGTGGTCAATAAGATCGACCGGCAGGATGCGCGGCCCCACGATGTACTGGACCAGGCCCTGCTGCTGATTATGGAGATGGACACCGATCACGTACTAAACGAGTACCCCTACCTGTTTGCCAGCGGTCGGGCCGGTTATGCCACCGACGATCCCAAAGTGCCTGGGGAATCGCTGCGACCGCTGCTCGATATGGTCCTGGAATACGTACCCGGCCCGGCCGTCGATAACGACTCCCCACTACAGATGCTGGTGACGACTCTCGACTGGTCGGAATATGTCGGCCGCATCGCCATCGGACGGATTACTTCCGGAAGTATCCACCAGGGCCAGCAAGTGGCCCTGATGCAGGCGGACGAAAAAGTGGTGGAGTCGCGGATCACGCAGCTGTACACCTTCGACAAATTGGGACGCGTCGAAGTCGCGGAAGCGACGGCCGGGGATGTCGTCGCGGTGGTCGGCCTGGAGAACGTGGAAATTGGAGACACGATCTCCGATAACGCGCACCGGCGCAGGTTGCCGCGGCTCACCGTCGACGAACCGACGCTGGAAATGGTCTTCACGATCAACTCCTCGCCATTCGCTGGCCGTGAAGGCAAGTATGTGACGACGCGGCAGTTGCGCGATCGGCTGGAACGCGAATTGGAGCGGAACGTCGCGTTGCGCGTGCGACCGATGGAGGGCGCGGAGTCGTTCGCCGTTTCCGGACGCGGCGTCCTGCACCTTTCCGTGCTGATCGAGACGATGCGCCGCGAGGGATATGAGCTTTCGGTCGGCAAGCCGAAGGTGATCCTGCACGACAACCACGGCCTCAAAGAGGAGCCTTTTGAGTCGTTGGTCGTCGAAGTTCCCACCGAGAAACTTGGACCGGTCATGGAACTGGTCGGAGGCCGGCGTGGTGAGCTCGTGCATATGGACCCGCGCGGCGAATTCACGCATGTCAGCTTTGCCATCCCTGCACGGGGACTGATCGGTTTGCGAACCCGACTGCTGAACGCCACCCAAGGCACCGCGATTATCCACCACCGCTTCGACAGCTATCGGCCGGTGCAGGGCGAGGTTCCTCGCCGAGCCAACGGAGTACTGGTTTCCATGGTTTCCGGACGCGTAAACGCCTACGCGTTGAACACGCTGCAGGAACGATCGGAACTGTTTGTGAAGCCGGGAGACGAGGTTTACGAAGGGATGATCGTCGGCGAAAACAGCCGCGATAACGACCTGCCGGTCAATCCGACCCGCGAAAAGAAGCTCACCAACATGCGCGCCACCGGCTCCGATGAAAATATCCTGCTCAAACCGCCGCGCGATTTGCCCTTGGAACTGGCACTGGAGTACATCGAAGAGGACGAATGGGTAGAAGTAACGCCCAAGACGATCCGACTGCGCAAGATCCTGCTCAAAGAACACGACCGCCGCAAGGACGCGCGTCGCGCCTGAAAGCAGCGCGGTTTTTCCCCCGTTCCGCAATCCCTGTTCCCCGTTCCCGTAAGTTGGGACTGGGGCAAGATGCCCCAGCCACGGCGTTCCCTGTTCCCTGTTCCCTGTTCCCCGTAACCCTCCGCCCCCGGCCCCCAAAAACGAACCTTTGCGCGAATACCCTATCTGTCTACAATACCCACCTTCATTGGAACCTTTGGACTCCTACATTGTATCGATCCCATACCTGCGGACAGTTGCGAGCGGAGCATATCGGCGGCGAGGTGACACTTTGCGGTTGGGTCGATACCGTACGCGATCATGGCGGAGCGGTATTCGTCGACCTGCGCGACCGTTATGGCAAGACGCAGGTCGTTTTTGGTCCGCCCCAGGGCTCCGAACTGATCAATCAGGCCAAACGATTGAAATCGGAGGATGTGGTCCAGGCGGTTGGCAAAGTCACGGCCCGCCCGGAAGGCACGGTCAACAGCTCGCTGGCCACCGGTCAGATCGAGCTTCGCGCCAGCCAGTTCCAGTTGCTCAACGCCGGCAATAACCCGCCTTTTACACCCGGACAGGACGACCTGCCGTCCGAAGACTTGCGACTCAAATACCGCTTTCTCGACCTGCGTCGGTCCGAGATGCAGCGGACTCTGATGCTCCGTAGCCAGATTATCAAAGGCATGCGGGATTATTTCGAGGAACACCAGTTCATCGATGTGGAAACGCCCATTCTAGGGCGCAGCACGCCGGAAGGGGCCCGCGACTATCTGGTCCCCAGCCGTGTCCATGCCGGCAAATTCTACGCGCTCCCGCAGTCGCCGCAGCTTTACAAGCAGATCCTGATGGTGGCGGGCTACGACCGCTACGTCCAGGTGGCGCGCTGTTTTCGGGACGAGGACTTGCGTGCCGATCGCCAGCCGGAGTTTACGCAGCTCGACATGGAAATGTCGTTCGTCGACGCCGAGGATGTGATCGGAATGATCGACGGCCTGGTCAAACGACTGGCCAAGTCGATCCTGGGGTTGGATGTCGCGCTGCCGCTGCCGCGAATGACTTACGACGAGGCGATGGAGCGGTTCGGGCACGATGCACCCGACCTGCGATTTGGCATGGAACTGATCGACTGTACCGATCTGGCCGCCGAATCGGAATTCCGGATCTTTCGTGGAACGGTCGAGTCGGGCGGCAAGGTTCGTGGAATGAATGCGGCGGGTGCCGCACCGAAATATTCGCGCAAAGATATCGACACCTTGACCGAGTTTGTCAAACACGATTTTGGCGCCAAGGGACTGGCATGGTTTCGCGTCGAGCCCGACGGCAAGCTCTGGTCGCCGATCGCGAAACAGTTTCCCGACGAACTGCTGGCCAAGTTCGCTCAGCGAATGCACGCCGCACCCGGCGACCTGCTGCTGTTCGTCGCCGACAGTTGGCCGGTCACCTGCAAGGCACTCTACGGACTGCGCAAGCGGCTTGGAGCCGAACTTAAACTTTACGACCCGAAGACGATGCACTTTTCCTGGGTCGTCGAGTTTCCGATGTTTGAGCGGGATCCGGAAGAAGATCGCTGGGTGGCGATGCACCATCCCTTCACGGCGCCGCGCAAGCAGGACCTGGCGTCCCTGATGTCGGATCCGGGAAACTGTCGCGCTCAGGCTTACGACCTGGTGATCAACGGGTCGGAAGCGGGCGGAGGCACGATTCGAATCCACGATCGGCAGTCGCAACAGGACGTCTTTCAGCTGTTGGGGATCGACGAGAACTCGGCGAAGGAGCGTTTTGGATTTTTACTTGACGCGTTGCAGTTCGGCGCGCCGCCGCACGGCGGCATCGCCCTGGGAATCGACCGCTTTGTGATGCTGTTCGCGGGATTGGACAGCATCCGCGACTGCATCGCTTTTCCCAAGACGCAGCGTGCCACCGATCTAATGACCGAGGCGCCCGGCGAGGTAGAATCGAAACAGCTCAAGGAACTGAACATTCAGATCGTGCGCACGCAAACTTGACCGCGGTTTGGCCGCAGGGAGCGGCCAAACGAGATTCCAAGGAGGGAACCGCCATGGTGAGAGTTCGATATTTCGAAGTAGCCGATCGCGTCGTTGATAACCGGGCGACCGTCCGCCAGGGGACGTTGCCGATGTGGCGGATCTCCTCTTTGCTGCTGTCGACATCGTTGCTGTTGTTTGGCTGTAGGCCGGACACGGGATCGACTGCGGCAACGCCGGCGACTGCGGCAACGCCGGCGTCCGCGGCCGGTCGGACAACCAACTCGATCGCCGGGCAGACTGGCACCGCGCGCTCCACGCGACCGGTCAGCGAGCGGATCTCGACGGCAGCGGATCGCGGCACACCGGAACTGGATTCGAACAATCGGGCGCCAGACGATTCCGATCGGGATGCCGATCGCGACCCGGCCAGGGATGCAGGCGAGAGCGAACTCGATACGACCGCCGGGAGTCGATCTTCCCGAGGCTCCCCCGCTTCCGGCAGCAATTCGGCGGCGGTGAACCGCGACGCTCCATCCAGGAAACTCCGCGTGTTGACCGATCCGCGGCCCCTCCACAAACCGATCGTCGTGCTGAGCCAGGCGCACTCCGACAGTTGCCTTGTGCAGGTGGGCGACACGTTTCCCGAAATCGAACTCAACGACCTGGCGGGTGCGACTCGAAACTGGCGCGAGTTGCTGGGAGAGAAGCTCACCATCGTCGTGCTCTGGAACTCCCGGTCGGTCTACGCGGTGGAGCAGGTCAATCGTCTCGAACTCGAGACAACGGACTTGTACCAGGGGACCGGAGTGAACGTCGTGGCGGTTAACGTTGGTGATACGGACGATCAACTGCGCGATTGGTTGAATGGATCCGAGAGTCCGGTCACCCATCTGCATGATCCGCTGCGCGAGGCTTTCGCGCAAATCGCCACCAGCCGCTTTCCGCGCACTTACGTGTTGGACTCCGACGGCAGGATTCTCTGGCTGGACCTGGAGTACTCCCAGACGACGCGACGCGAACTGGAAAACGCCGTGCGATATTTTCTCAAAGCACCGCGCTCCTAGCCTGGATTCCCCGGAATTCCCCGAGGCGATCGAGCCAGGCAACCAGACGATTACTGACACGGATTCAGCCTACGGACGCTGTTGGCCAGCGACTTCGCCAACGCTGAACCAGGCGAGGCGAGAGGCCCACAGCTTCTTCAAGCGGGCATTTTCCTTCTCCAAGGCCCGCAGCTGCTTGGTCATCTCAGGGGCCATCCCGCCATACTTCTGACGCCAACGGTAGTAGGTCTGCTCCGTGATCTGGAGTG